>Ga0208879_1000965_pt1 | contig 28282 bp, 25 predicted proteins | sample Knorr_S15_td_Bot_FD_185605 | JGI IMG/M metagenome (GOLD analysis project Ga0208879, IMG submission 185605) | Marine microbial communities from Southern Atlantic Ocean transect - Knorr_S15_td_Bottom_ad_5009_LV_A (SPAdes) (version 2) | ecosystem: Environmental > Aquatic > Marine > Oceanic | place...
GGAGAGCTTCATGCGGAGAGCTTGGCCAAGCGCTTGGCCGGGGGAAAGCAAAACTTGGCTAGGCGTGAATTTCCGGCTGTGAACAAAATAAACTGGTTCACTGTCGCGCTTGGCCTGACACTGCCTTTGGCCGCGCCTGGCGTGTGCAGGGAATGAAAGCCAAGATTGTCATCACACCCAAGAAAGCCGTGCTCGATCCGCAGGGCAAGACGGTGCAGACCGCGCTGGAGCACATGGGCTACGACGGTGTTAAGGCCGTTCACGTCGGCAAATACATCGAGATCGAACTGGTGGGCGACGCCGAGTCGTGGTGGCCGAAGATCGACGAGGCGTGCCACAAGCTGCTCAGCAACCCGGTGATCGAGGATTACCACTTCACCATCGAGTAACCCCGGATGCGCTTCGCTGTCCTCCAGTTTCCCGGCTCAAATTGCGATCAGGACTGCGTCCACGTGCTGGGCAACGTCCTCGGGCAGGACGCCGACTACCTCTGGCACAAGGAGGAATCGATTGGTGACGCCGACGCCGTGGTGGTGCCGGGCGGCTTCAGCTACGGCGACTATTTGCGGACCGGCTCCATTGCGCAGTTCAGCCCGGTGATGAATGCCGTGAAGGCGTTCGCCAACGCCGGCGGACTGGTCATCGGCATCTGCAACGGCTTTCAGATTTTGTGCGAGACCGGCCTGCTGCCGGGGGCGCTGGTGCGGAACCGCTCACTGCAGTTTCGCTGCGAGACCATTTTCCTCAAGATCCCAACCGCTGACTCGCCGTTCACCAGCGAGGTGCCGGAGGGCAGGCTGTTGCGCGTGCCGATCGCCCACGGCGAGGGCTGTTACTTTGCCAACGATGAGGCCTTGGCCAAGCTGCGGGCGGACGACCAAATCCTTTTCCAATACGCCACCGAGACCGGCGATCTGACCGACGAGGCGAACCCCAATGGCTCGCTGCTCAACATCGCCGGCATCTGCAACGAAGGCCGCAACGTCTGCGGCATGATGCCCCACCCGGAGCGGGCCAGCGAAAACGTCCTCGGCGCGGACGACGGCCGCCGGGTTTTCGAGAGCATGCTCCGCCATCTAGAGGCCAAGACCGGCGTTGGCCAAGCTGCAACTGCTGAAGTTTGAGCCCGACTCGCTGGGTGTTTTTTAGGTTGCTTTAGGGGAAAATCGGGGTAGCTTTGGCGTTCAGCGATCCGTGGCATCCCCCTCCCATCCCAGCCGCGGGTCGTCGGCCGTCGGCAACCTCCACACCCATCCCCTGCCGGCGGCCACTTTTTTTAGCCCAGCTTGGCCAAGGGCAGATCGTCGTCGGCCACGCTGTCGAGATGCCGGAATCCGGGCCGCATGATCGCCAGCCACACGCCCACGCCCAGCAGCGCGCCGGTGATCGAGTCCCAGATAAAATGCTGCTTGGTGGTCATCACGCTGATGAACAGGCCAAGCCATGCTGGCCAAAGCAGGCACACCGCCCAGTTCCATTTGCGCTGCCGCCACCAGCGCGACAACGCCACGGCAATAATGAAACTCTGCGCGATGTGCAGGCACGGCCAGGCATTGAACGGCTCGTCGAGGGAGTGGAACGCCTTGTAAACAAAGCCGTAGATTCCCTCCATCTCGCCCAACTGCCAGCGCATGTTGATGTGTGCCGGCAACACGGCGAAGATCGGGTAGGCGATCCAGCTCGACACCGCCCAGGTCTGAGCCATCACCAGCGACTCGGCCCGGCCCCGGTCATTTTTTTGCGCCGCAAAAAATGCGAAGTAGTAGCCGAAAAGCGTGAGGTAAAACCAGATCGTCCAGTCGATGGCCGGGATTTTGTAGTCGAGGAAGCGGCCTTCGCTGTCGCGAAAAAACAACTTCGGATCCCACACCGTGCGATCGTCCTGCTGCGAAACCTTGAGCGTGTCCCGCTGGTCGATGGCTTCCGCGCTGATCGGTGTGTGCTCCGCCCAAGCCGCCATTCGGTTTATGACGATGTACGGGCTGATGAGCAGCATCACCCAGAACAACAGCAGCGCCGGGAAGAGCATCCCGTTGGCCTTGTGGCGCAACCGCCAAACCGGCCGCCAAAGCCGCCAAAACCGTGCCCCGAACGGGATGGTTGATCGATCGGCCACTGGCGATTCAGCGCTTGGTCAAGCGGCCTGCTTCGCGTTGGCCGCTGCCTTTTTGGCCTTGGTCGCCGAGTTCTTCGCGCATCGCCTGGCCAAGCGACTGCAGCTTGGCCAACACCTTCGGATGCCGGGCCTTCACGTCCGTCGTTTCGCCGACGTCCTTCTCGAGATTGAACAACGACAGGCCGATCTTGGCCTGGGTGTAAGCCGTTGGGATGCCGTCCTTGCCGCCGGGCTGGCCGGCCATGGTGCGGTAGCCGTGCGGAAAGTGGAGCTTCCATTTGCCGGAGCGAATGGCCTGCAACTGTTTGCCATAATAAAAATAGTACGCCTCCTGCGGGCTTTGGTCGCTGGTGCCCTTGACGAGGTTCACAATGCTTTTGCCGTCGATTTTATGGTTCGGCAGCTTGGCCCCGATCAACTCGGAGACGGTCGGCAAAATGTCGATGGTCATCGCCGGCGTGTTGCAGACGCTGCCGGCCGGGATGGTGCCGGGCCACCACATCAGCGTGCTCTCGCGGCAGCCGCCGTCGAACATCGTTCCCTTGCCCTCGCGCAGCGGCGCGGCCGAGCCGGCGTGGTCGCCGTAGCTGAGCCACGGGCCGTTGTCGGCGGTGAAGATGACGAACGTGTTTTTATCGAGCTTGTTTTTGCGGAGCGTATCGAGGATCCGGCCGACACTCCAGTCCACCTCCATCATCACGTCGCCGAACAGGCCCGCGCCGCTCTTGCCCTTGAACTTTTCGGAAACATACAGCGGCACGTGCACCATCGAGTGCGGCACGTAGAGGAAGAATGGATTGTCCTTGTTCTTCTCGATGAACGACACGGCGCGCTCGGTGTATTGCGTGGTGAGCTGTTCCTGTTCCTTGCCGGACACTTGTGCGTTGACGACGTCGTTCCCGTCGATGAGCGGCAGGTGCGGCCAGCGTTTGAGGCGCTGTTCCATCGGCAGATGCAACACGCCGGGATGGTACGGCCACATGTCGTTCGAGTACGGCAGGCCGAAGTAGTCGTCAAACCCGTGCTGCATCGGCAGAAACTGTTTGTGATGGCCAAGGTGCCATTTACCGTAGATGGCAGTGGCGTAGTCCTTCTGTTTACAGACCTCGGCAAGCGTCATTTCGCCGGCGTTGATGCCGTGCCTGGCGCTGGGCCCCAACGCGCCGAAGATGCCGACGCGTACGTTGTAGCAGCCGGTGAGCAGCCCCGCCCGTGACGCGCTGCAAACGGCTTGGGTCACATAAAAGTCGGTGAACTTGCGCCCCTCCTTGGCCATGCGGTCGAGGTGGGGCGTGGGATACGCCTCGGCCCCGAACGGGCCAATGTCCGCGTAGCCCATGTCGTCGATGAAAATGACAACGACATTCGGAGGTTGCTTGTCGGCGGCGGAAACCTGGTTCGGTGAGATTTGCCCAAGCACCAATGCGCTGATCAGCCCGCTGAATAGAGAAGTTCGGATAAGAGAATTCATAGGTGGCGGAGAGAGTTCCGCAAAAACAGCCGCTTGGCCAGCCGTTTTCCGCTTCGCCAAGCGCGCGGTCAATTGGCCTGTTTGCGGTAATGCGCCTCGAGGCGCCGGGTCATTTCGGCCTTGTCGGGGCGGGGCCGTTCACGCACCGGCAGCGCCTGGCCATCTTCCCGGCCAAACTCGTCGAGCGTGCGAAATCTGGGTTTGGTGTCCCCCGTCTCTTTCTGCCACTTGGCCAAGGCGCTGCGGAACCGTTTCAGCCGCCTGGCCTGTGCGGGGTGACTGGCGAGGTTCTTCAACTCGAACGGATCGGATTGTGTGTCGTACAACTCCTCCTTGGCCCTCGGCTGGATGAAGGTGTTTTTTTGTGCATCGACAAGTCTGCCCTCGTCGCGCAGCCGGATCATTTCTCGGTAGGCCACCGAGCGCACGACGTCCGCCGGCGGTGTGTTGGGCAGGTCGTTGTAAAAGTTGCGGATGTACTTGAAGCGCCTGTTGCGGACTGCGCGGACGCGATCCTCGTAGTCGTGCCAGTTGCGTTCCGCGAACACGAACTCGCGAATGCCCTGTTGCGGATTGCGCAACAACGGCAGGAAACTGCTCCCCTCAAAAACCTTCGGCGTCGACAAACCGGCCAGTTCCAGGAACGCCGGCGCGATGTCGACCGAACTGAGCAGGCTATTACAGCGGCTGCCGGCGCCAACATGCCCCGGCCAGTGCACAATGAACGGCGTCTTGATGCCACTGTCATAAAGCGTCGTTTTGTCACGGGGGAACGGCCGGCCGTTGTCGCTGATAAACAGCACGAACGTGTTGTCGGCGACGTTCTGTTCTTTCAGCTCGGCCATCACGCCGCCGACAAAACGGTCGAGCCGTGTGATCTCGTCGTAGTACAGCGCGTAGTCGCGACGGGACCCAGGCGTATCGGCGACATACGGCGGCAGGCGAACATCCCCCGGCTTGTGTGGCTGCTCAAGGATGCCCTCGTCGTAGTCGCGGTGCGGATCGAGCGCGGCGAGCCACAGGAAAAACGGCTTGTCCGTTGGCCGCGCCTTGAGCACAGGCACCCATTGATCGCAGCCGCTGCGCGCATCGCCGACTGCCTTCTGCACAATCTTTCCAGCCTTGGCCGCCTCGCCGGTGGGCAGTTGAAAGCCGGACACGTCGGCCTCGCGGACCTCGTCAAAGCGATCCTTCACTGCGTTGCCCAGATGCCACTTGCCGGCCGCCGCAGTCCAGTAGCCGGAGGCCTTGAGCAACTCGACGAACGTCAACCGGTCGGCCGGCAGCGGCCAGTGAAGCTGCTCGGCATCGGTCTGGTGCGGGTAGGTGCCGGTGATGATGCTGGCCCGGCTGGGGCTGCACGAGCTGATCGTCAGGTAGGCGTTGGTGAAGCGCATGCCGCCCTTGGCCAAGCGGTCGAGGTTCGGCGTGCGGACGCCGGGGTTGCCGGTGCAGCCGAGGTCGTCCCATGCGAGGTCGTCGGCGATGATGAAAACAATGTTGGGCCGTGTATCCGCTTGGCCAAGTGCTGGCGCGGCAAAGGCGGCGAATGTCATAAAAATTAAGGAAAATAGGCGCATTTCGGTGCGGCGAATTGTGACTCAGGCAGCGTCCGATCTCGAGTCTTTTCGTCAATTATCCAACTCTGCAAGCAGATCACAAAGCGCTGCCAGGCGCGGGGTCTCGACACCGGCGGCATGCGCCCGGCCAAGCGGCAGGCGGAAGAGGGCATCGAGTTCCAGCGGCAGGCCGCGCTCGAAGTCGATCAGCGTCGAGGAGAGGTAAGCCTTCATGACGCGTGTGCGGTTGCGCTGATGCTCGCCAAGGCCGGGCGAGAGGTCGTGGCCAAGCGCACAGCCGGAGGCGATGACCTCGTCCATCAGTTCCGTGACAAGTTGCTCCCAGGGCCCGTTGTCGAGCAAGGCGTCAGTGGCGAGGCAGGGGCCGATGGGTTGGCTGGGGACGAGCCGCCCGACGAGTGTGGCGTCGAGTCCCGCCGCGCTGGCGACACCGAGACCGTTGAACGGGATATTCCAGACCAACTTTTCCCAGTGCGCCTTTTCGAGGTCGGGCGAGACATCGACCGGGATGCCGGTCGAGCGGATGAGCTCGGCGATCGCGGCGGTCAACTCATCCGGCGAACCACCGTGGCGGCCGAGGACGATCTTGCCGTGGGCGATGTGATGGATCACGCCGGGCTCGGTGCGGTTGAGGCAGACAAAGCACATGCCGCCGAAGACAGGCTGGGCCGGGAACAGTTCCGCCAGTGCAGCCTCGTTGCCCAAGCCGTTTTGGAGTGTCAGCAGGGCGGTATGCTTGCCGACCAGGGGCGTCAGCAGTTCGCCGAGGCAATGGTTCGCCGTGGACTTCAAGGCGACGATGACGAGATCGCACGGGCCGATTTCCCACGGCGACTGGGCGGCGACTGGGCGGACATGAAAATCGCCGTTTAGGCTTTGGATTTGCACGCCGTTTTCTCGAACAACCTCGTAGTCGGAGCGGAGCAAAAAATGCACGTCGCGACCTGTCTGGCACAGTTTACCCCCATAATAACTGCCCACGGCACCGCAGCCGACGATGGCGATTTTTGTTTTGTTTGCCTCCATCGATGTACAAAAAAAGCGCCCAGCAAACGCGGGCGCTTTTCATGGGAATGAGTTAATCCTCAAGAGGCAGCGGGAGTACTGGCGATAAAGTCCTTCGCGGCCTTGGCCACGGCAAACTTCACGACAGTCTTCGCTGGGATATGGATCGTTTCGCCGGTGGCGGGGTTGCGCCCCATGCGCGCCTGACGATTTACCAGTTTGAGCTTCCCAATGCCTGGGAATGTGAAGGCACCAGTTTCCTTGGTGCTCTTGAGTGCCAAGTCGGCTAGATTGGCCAGCAAGTCTGTGGCCTCCTTCTTGGTGATTCCATTTGCTTCAGCAACAGCTGCTGAGATCTGTGATTTAGTCAACGGTTTGTCTGCCATATCGTTATTAATAGTACGGGTTATTATTACTCCTTGTAGTGGTGCTGCACCACTGGGATTCGGTTGTACGAGCGGTTTTCGGGGTTCGCAAGCAGAAAAACCAATAAAATTGAACTATTTTTCAACTTTTTCGAGACGCTTTCTGAGCCTCAAAAACAGGTTGAGAACAATTTGTCATCCAATCACGATGCCCGCTGTTCCCGGCTCATCCCATTGAAGGGGAACAGCCTGTGTCTTCTCCCCGAAAACTTCACGCCTTCCTCAGTCAGTTTTGCGGTTGATGAAAAGCCTCGTTGCAGCGCCACGTTGACCCACGGTGAGATCGGCTCTCCCGTCGTTATTGAAGTCGGCGGCGGTCACGCCGCGTTGCTCACCGTAAAGGGCGATGCCGCTCCCGGAAGCCGGCACGGCTGCGAAGTTCCCCGTGCCATCGCCGCGCAGCAAAAGGCCCCGGCCGCTGTCATAACGCGAGGTGCGCTCAGGCACTCCGAAGGCGTTTTGCGTGAGGAACAGATCGACCGCCCCGTCGCCGTCGAAATCCTCCGTGCACAGGTCAAACGCCGGCGCCAACTGGGAGGCATCCGGCAGTGGACGCATCTCAAAATGCCCTGTTTTGTTGAGGAAAACTGCGCTGGATAGACCAGTGATTTCCAGTGATTTCATGCCACCAAATGCCGGGCCGATAATTTGCGGCAGCGATGCGCCGGCGAATGTCTTGTTGCGGGTGATCGTGCCCCGGATGTGAGGAAACGTTTCGGCGAACACTTCCAGTGTGCGAATTGGTTTCCACTGTTTCGTTTTTGTGTCGGAGAAGGCTTCAGCCAGTTCCATCATACCGTCCCCGTTGGCGTCGCCATAAAACAACCGCACCGGCAGCGGGTACAATTCGTACGCCGTGTTGCGCCCGGCGTTGCTCGCGGCGATGTCCGGTTTTCCGTCGCCATCGAAATCCGCCACCGCCACGCCGTGCCACAGGCCAGTGAACTTGGCCAAGCCCCACGCCGCACTCGCGTCGGTGAACTTGCCGCTGTCGTTGAGAAGCAACTTCAAGCTGCCCCATTCACAGGCAAGCACCAAGTCGGTATCCCCGTCGCCATCCATGTCGCCGGTTGCACAACCGCTCACGAGCCCGACATCAGCCAAGCGTGAGGCGGTGTAATTGCCATCGTCATTTAAAAATAACTGAGACGGGGAGGCGACGGGAAATTGGCCAGGCGATGAACTGCCGCCGATGAATAGGTCCGTGTCGCCGTCGCCATCGGCATCAAGCGCGGCCGCACAACTCGGCATGCCGTCGAAAGCCAAGCGCTTGGCCAGGCGCAGTTGGCCGTTGGCCATCGAGTAAAGCGTCGGCGGCTCTGAGAGGTGCAGCAGTCGTTGCGCTTGGCCATCGTCGAAAACAACAACGCCGGTTCCGCCGACAGGCAGCGAGTTCGGCGACTCAGCGAAAACGCCGTTGCCATCGTTCAGCAGGAAAGTTAACCGGGCGTCGGAGGTGTCGGTAATGATCAAGTCCCGGTCACCGTCACCGTCGATGTCAGCGGTGGCCAAGGCCGGGCCTGAGCGGCCCAGACGGAACGGCAGCGCGGGTTGAATCGCGAAATCGTTCCGCTCCGAGGGCTTATGTTCATGGCCAAGCTGGGCGCTCAAATCGGCAAAAAACGGCTGTTTTACTTCGTTTTTCGGCCGAATCAGCTGGCTGCCTGTTTGGCGGATTTCGTACAGCCGCCCGGCTTTCGCGTTGGCCAACGCGGTGCGGGTGCCGTCACGCCAATCGACCTCGATGGTGAAAGGCTTGTCAGTTCGGGCAGCGAAGGTGCGCCTCGCCTGGTCGCCACTGACGTAGCGACCGCCGCTCATGATTTCCTGCGACTGCGGCTCTTGGCCAAGCGCGCTGATGACACGAATGCGGCCACCAGTGCCCTCGGTGTTTTTGCCGCTGCCAGCCAGGCGGACGGCGACTCGGGGCGCGACGGCGTTGTTGCGGTAGAGCAACGCCGGGCCTTTAAGGCAGCTGACCACGGCGTCGAGGTCACCATCGTTGTCAAAGTCGCCGAGCGCCATGCCGTTACCGTCGTGTTTGTCGTCAAAGCCCCACTTGGCGCCAACCTCCTCGAAGCGCAAGTTGCCCAAGTTGCGGAAGGCGACATTGGGCGTGTCGAGCGGCGGAAACAAAAAAATGGTTTTCCGTTTCTGCGCCACGCCCAGGTTGCCGAGCCGGCTGATGCGGGCCTGTGTGTCGAGGTCGTCCGTGTCGAACTCGAAACCGTTGGTGATGAGAATGTCCTCCCAGCCGTCGAGGTCGACGTCGAGAAAGATGCTGCTCCACGACCACTCGGAAGCAGCCACGCCGGAGAAGTACGCCATCTCGGCGTAGGTGCCGTCGCCGCGTGCGACGTAAAGGCAGTTTCGCCGGCTCTGCGGCTGGTGGGTGAAATTGCCGGGGGCGATACTCGAGCCGGGAACCGTGCCCTGCTGCGTGAGGCGTCGCTCGTGACTGCGGCTGAGCATCTCGACGACGAAAAAGTCATCGTGTCCGTCGCGGTTGATGTCGGCAAAGTCAACGCCCATCGCCGAGTAGCTGAGCTGCCGGATTGCGAGCGGGGAGATTTCGCGGAAGCGCCCGGAGCCGTCATTGATCCAGCAGCGATCCTCGGTGAAGCCGTCGTTGGCGATGAACAAATCCGGCGCGTGATCGCCGTTCATGTCGCGGAAAATCGCGCTCAAACCCTGATCCCGTTACGGCTCAGCGAGAGGCTCTCCGTCGTGGGTCTTGAATCGGCTATCGGCCCATTCCAGCAGGGTGAAACGGCCGTCGCCGTCGTTCAGGTAAAACTCGTCCGGCTCGCCGAATTCAAACATCTCGTTGCCGATGAACTTGATCCGGTTCGCGTAAGGGCCGCGCACGGTGAGCCGGTTGTTTTCACGGACGATGTCCAGCTTGCCGCCGTCCTTCAGAACAGACTTCGCGCCGTAGTTGACGATGTACAAATCGAGGTCGCCGTCGTTGTCGATGTCGGCCAGGGCGATCGAGCTGCTGCCGTAGCGCGTGCCGATACCGGCGGTCGCGGTGGCGTCGGCGAACGTGCTGTCGCCGTTGTTGCGGAAGAGACGGTTGGGCTGGCCCATGGCGGTGACCAGCAGGTCAAGATCGTGATCGCCATCGACATCGGCGAAAACGGCCCCGGTGGAAAACTGCGACAGACATGCGGTGCCACTGGCGGCGGTGACGTCCTTGAATCGCCAGTCGCCGAGGTTGCGGTAGAGGGCGTTGTCGCCATCGAGCCGGCAGAGGTAAATGTCGCACAGGCCGTCGTCGTCGTAATCACCGAGCGCGACGCCGGAGCCGTTCAGCAGATTCTTGTTCCCGATGAGAATCGCTGTCGAGAGGGTGTTCGTGAATTGCACGCCGGTCTGTTTCGGGGGCATCAACGTGAAGCCGGGTTTGCCGTTGCCGGGGTCGGCCAGCTTGGCCCAGCGGTGGCCGCCCTCGGCGCTCCACTCGAGCGCCGTGCTGTTGGCCAAGCCCAGGCCAGTGACGAGCAGCAGCCCGGCAGTTTTTCTGAAAACTGAAAACAGAAAATTGAAAACTTTTAACCCTTCATTTTCCATTCATTCATCAGTTCCTTTCCTTCGCGGCTTTCGTATGAGCGCGGCGTCCAGCGGCGGAGCAGCTCGAACGGCTCCCCGAAGTGCGCGTCCAGTTCGGCGGTTGTTGTGCTGAACGGCGGCTCGCCGTTGTCATCGGTGATCATATAGTTGACGGCGAGGTAGAGCCCGCCCGGCTTGAGCCAGCCGCGCAGGGCCTGCACGTAGTCGCTGCGCCGCGTCGGCGGGATGGCGCAAAACAGCGTGTGCTCGAACAAGAGATCGAATGGCTGATGCGGCTCGTCGCTCAAAAAATCGCCGACGCGGTAGTCGATTGCGAGCCCCTCCTCGTCGGCCAGGCGCTTGGCCAGTGGAACGGAGCTTGGGGCGAGATCAAGCCCGGTAACTGACCAGCCAGCCTTGGCCAGGGCGCGGGCGTCGTGGCCGCTGCCACAGCCGGGGACGAGCGCCTGGCCGGGCGGCAGCGCCGGGTCCGCGGCCAAGTAATCGACCAAACCGGGCGAGGCCTCGCCGTGATCCCAAAAGGTGTCGTTGGCCTGATAGAGGGCCTCCCAGTCTCTGTCCTCGTTGATTTGCATTGACGCCGCGCCCGAAGGCGTTAGGAACTTGGCCGGTTTTTTTGAAAGAAGCAATTGCCGGCTGGGGGTTCTCACGCTTGGCCGGGTGCTTGGAGGTTTTTTTCGGAAGTTGATGATTATTTTATCGGGAATCCAGCCGTCGGGGACGCTGCATATCGGCAACTACTTCGGCATGATGCGTCCGGCGATTGAGCTGCAGGAGCAGGGCGAGGCGTATTATTTCATCGCGAACTATCACTCGATGACGTCGGTGTTCGACGCCGACGAACGGCGCAAAAACACGCTCGACGTTGCGCTGGATTTTCTCGCGTGCGGGCTCGATCCGGCCAAGTCAGTGTTCTTTCGCCAAAGCGATGTGCCGGAGGTGTGCGAGCTGACTTGGCTGCTGACGACGCTCACGCCGATGGGGCTGCTCGAGCGTTGCCACAGCTACAAGGACAAACTGGCCAAGGGTCTCTCCCCGAACCACGGGCTGTTCGCCTACCCGGTGTTGATGGCGGCGGATATTTTAATTTACGACTCGAACGTCGTGCCGGTCGGCCGCGACCAAAAGCAGCACGTCGAGGTGACGCGCGACATCGCGATCAAGTTCAACCAGGCCTACGGCGAGACCTTCGTCATTCCCGAGCCGAAGATTCGCGACTCGGTGGCGGTGGTGCCCGGCACGGACGGCCAAAAAATGAGCAAGAGCTACAGCAACACGATAGACATTTTCGGCGACGAAAAGCCGCTGCGCAAAACCATCATGCGCCTCGTGATGGACAGTCGACCGCCGGAGGAACCCAAGCCGGATGCTGACAAAAACATCGCCGTGCAGCTTTTGCGCCTAGTCGCGCCGGAAGACGTGGCCGGTGATTGGGAGGAGCGCCTGCGCGCCGGTGGGCTTGGCTACGGCGACCTGAAAAAGGCGCTGTTCGAGCATTATTGGGAATACTTTGCGGAAGCGCGGGCCAAGCGGGCTGAGTTGGAAAGCAATCTGGACCACGTCAACCAAGTCCTGAGGGACGGTGCCGATAAAGCCCGCGCCCGGGCAACCATCGTCCTCGACCGCGCTCGCAAAAACTGCGGCTTGGCCTGATCAAAGCCAGATTCCGAGCGCCTTCAGCAGGTAGAAGATCGTGATGGCGAAGCTGGCGACGATCACAAGCGCCTCGATGACGAGCTGAGCTACCGGTGGCAGGCCAATCGCGGCTTGGCCACTTTTTTGGACGACCGGTTTACCCGCTTGGCCAAGCGTGCCGATCATTAGGCCGCCGGTCAGCATCACGATCTGCACGAACACAAATACCATCAGCCAGGCAAACGCCTTGTCCATGAAGCCGTACGAATGCAGCCCGATGCCGAGCATGTTCGTGCCGAAGAAGGACCAGGCAGTGACGGCGTTGCCGAAGATCGCCATGGCGACGAGCCCGCGCTCGCGGATCAGCCCGCCCCAGCGCGCGTGCAGGATGGCGGCGTTCCAGATGACGATCATGAGCGCGCCGTTTTCCTTCGGATCCCAACCCCAGAAGCGGCCCCACGACTGATCCGCCCAGATGCCGCCGAGCACCGTGCCGACGAAACTGAACAGCGTTGCAAAACAGACGATGCCGTAAATCATCTTTGTGAGGGATGAGCGATTCGCCTTGTCGAACGGCACCCGGTTGGCGACGAAATCGCGCACCACATAAACAATTGCGAGGAAGCCCGCGACGAAGGTGGCGGCGTAGCCAATGGTGATGATCACCACATGTGTTGCGAGCCAGAAATTGGTGTCTAGTACGGCCTGCAACATCTCCATCGTGTCGCCGCTGAGTGAGAGCCCGCCGGCGACGAGCAGCGTTACAAAGCCGACCGAGCTGGCGACGACATTGCCGATGCCGTCCCGGTAGATGCGTTCCAAAATCAGCCCGAGAATCACCGCGCCCCAGCCAACGAACACCGCAGCGGAGTAAAGGTTAGTCACCGGCGGACGGCCCTCAAGCCACATGCGGAAAATCAATCCGGACGTGTGGATGACTGCGGCAAAAGCGATCAGGTAGTAGGCGGTTTGGTTCGGCCACTTGGCCAGGGACAGCCAGCCGCAGCAGGCCAGCAGGAAAGCCAGCACGTAAAGGATTTCGCACTTGTAAAACGGGTCGAAGTTGTTGAAGGCGAACTCCTTGCCAGTCTTGCTGAGTTCGAAGGTGAAGCCGTTGTTCTTGAGGTAATCTTGATACTCCCGGAGCTTTTTATTGAAGGTTTCGCCATCCTCTTTTGCGTAGGCCGAAATCATGCCAGCGTAGGCTTTGGTTGCCGGATGAAACTGAATTTTCCAGTCGCTCTCGGCTGAGGCTGCTGTGCTGATGCTACTCAGAAGATTAGTGCTGAGAGATTGCCAGGACTTGTCGACCGGGATGATTCGTGGCCAAAACATCACACCGCTCCGGTCGCCGTCGCGTATGCTGGGATCGATCAGCGTTTCGATTAATCCTGAAAACTGGTGATGCTCGTCCTCGTTGTGTTCGGCATTGCTTTCGTGTGCCCGCATGGCAGCCATGCCGGTTGGGAAAAGGGCCTCGAGTTGGGCCAGTTCAGCGACAAAGTTGGTCGAGTGTTGCGGCCGGAAGCTCTTGGCCAAGCGCTGGTAAATCAACAGCGAGTCGGCGACGGCCTTGAGCGATTTTTCGTAAGGCGTGCGCAGAGAGGCGTCCTTGGAGTGGATGCGCCCGCTCTCTCGGGCTAGGCGTTCGAGGTTGTTGCCGGCGGTGATGTTGTTTACCGAGAAATGTTTTTTGTCCTTGGCCAAGCGGAGGTTGTCCTTGATTTCCTCGTTGTCGATGCGGAACACCGGCCGGGTGAGGGCCACATCCGGCTTGGCCGCCAGCTCGAGCAGCCACTCGATCGCCGGGATGGTTTTCACCTCGCCGCCGTTCCGGGCGTAGCGCCCCGTGGACTTGTGACGGATGACCTGCATCGCGTTGCGTGCGGTGGAGTCGATCGGCTGAATGCGACCGTCGAGCAACACCGGCAGTTGGCCGAAGCCGTAAATATCCGGCTGTTCGCTGGCGACTTTCGGCATGCGTACCAGCCCCATCAAAGCCCACAAGGCCATGACGGTGACGACGATGAGCGGGAGGGACAGTTTTTTCATGCGGCGGCCTTTCGTTTTCTGTTGAACGAAAACAGGTGGGTCAAAAACTGGATGAGCAGTCCAAGGCCGACCAGCGCGCAGGAGATGTACGGGGTCACCCAGCCGGGATTTCGTACCACTTGCAGGACGGTGGCTTTGTCGTTTTCCGGGTCGAAGCTGGCCTGAAAGTAGGTCTTGCCGTGGGTGCGCAGCGGGTGGTTCATCCAGATGTTCACCTCGCGCTCAGCCCCGGTGGCGCGGTCCCGCAAGATAACCAGGCTGGAGAAGTTACGCGCCTTTTCCGTCCCTTGAAATTTGTCGTGCTTAAAATCGATCAATTCGATGTCGTACGGCGTATAGTAGCGCTTGAAGCGCAGGGCCAACTCGTATTGCCGGCCGCCGTGCTCAAAGATCTGCTCGGGGATCGGTTTGCGCAACGCACCGAACAGCGCTGAGACCATCCACTCACCGAGGTCTGTGCCATCGGTGGATCGGAGCTGGATATACGCGCCGGGGAAGTTGACCTCCTCGAGCGATGTGACCGATTCCTTGTCGATCGCTGCCAACTCGAGTCCCTTTCCGCGCATGGCATTCTTTGGCTGCTCTTGGCCAAGCGGGTTAAGGTCGGAGTTCGTAAAGTAGTCCAGCACGGTTATCTCAAATGGCAGTTTGCCGGCCCGGTAGGTTTTGTTTTTGCCGAGCCTCTCCGCCGGGATGGAGGCGACGGTATCCGTGTTCGGCTGGCTTTTGTCGATGATCACCAGCTCACACTCGTTGCCGCTGATGGAGTAGCCCTTGGTCTGGCCCTCCTCGAGTCGGAGGTTGCTTTCGACCTGAAACTTGTCGGTGACCAATTGGCCGAGCAGCATGAAAATCAGCCCGGCGTGCGTCATGAAAATGCCGATCTTTTTCCGGGAGAACTTGAACCGCTGAAAGTGCGCGGCGAGCAGGTTGACCAGCAGCGTGATGCCCAGGAGGTAACCGCCGACGAACGGAAACTTGAACATCACCGGGTAGCGGGCCGATCGCACGTAGTCACGGAAGGCGTCCTTCTCCTTCATCACTGCAGCAGTGTCGCCGGTGATCTTGTAAAACCACGTCTCCGGCAGCGTGCGATACGTGATGGTGTGAATGACGCCCAGCGTCGTGGCCGGCTCGCCGTCCCGTGTGCCGTTCATCTCGACGAACTTTCCGGGGTTACCGTCCACTACGAACGACTCAAGCTGCAGATCCTTAATTTCCTCGAGGCCAATCTGATTTCGCCAGCGGTTGACGTTGGCCAGCAACCCGCCGGCATTCTTGGCCAGCTTGGTCACCGAGATGGCCGCCCGCTGGCCGTCGTGTTCCGCCTCAAAATCGAGCAGGCTGATCTGCGAGCCCTCGATTTCGTTCCAATGCTCCGGCGGCATCCACTGCGAACTGCCGACCCGGATCTGCGCCCAGCCCGTGCCGCCGATGCTTTCCGGCACGAGAAAATAGCTGCGGAAATATTTTTTCTGCGCGTCGTAAAGCCCTTGATCCACCTGCGCCAGCGTGCCGACAAACACCAGCACCAGCGCCCCGACGAGGCAGGCCACGGTCAGGCGCAACGAGCACCAAAACTGGACAAACGGCTTGAGCAACGGCATCACGATTTACGGTTTCGGGAACCGGATGGACTGGACGAATTCCATGAACGCGCCTTTCTCGACGATGACAACATCGCTCGGCCCGCTCATTTTGTAAAACCACGTCTGGTCGCCGACCGGATGATAAACACTCATCGAGCCGCTCTTTTCGCCGATGGCCTCGACCAGCGTGGCCGGCGTGCCGGCGACACTCACTTGCTCCGTCGCCTTGGCCAAGCCGGCGGCATCAACCGGCGCCAGCCCCGCTTGGCCGCGCCAGCGGTTGACGTTGGCCAACAGCCCGCCGACGTCGCCGGGGAACGTCATCACCGTGATCTCCGCTTGGCCGCCCCCGGCGGTGAAATTGCCCAGGCGCATGGCGGTGCGCGGCTGCTCGGCCCAACCGGCCGGCTTGGTCCACGACGGGCCAACAGCGGCGGGTGCGGGCGGTGGAGGATTGGCCTGCCGTGCCTCCGCCATTATTTTATCAAAGTTCACCTCGCTTGCCGCCGGTCGGAACTTGAGCGTTGCGATAAAATTCGTGAAGGCGGCGAACTGAGGCTCGACCGCGCCGGCTGAGCCGGACAACTTGAAAAACCAGCCGACTTGGCCAAGCACGACTGACGCGGAGACGATGCGCGGTGGATCATCCTGGCCCGCGAGCGACTTGGTGCCGGCGAAGTCAAACAGCCGGCCCGTGCTGCCACCGATCATAATCGGCTTGGTGAGCCCTTTCACCGAGGCTTCGTCCACCGGGCCAAGGCCCACCTGCTCGCGCCACATGTTGACGATCATCGGGTTTTCCGCCAGCCGCGCTGGCAACGGGATGGCACTGACTCCGGCATTCCCGGGCAGTGCGAATGAGAGTGTCGCGAGCCCCGACACATCAGTGTTGTCAATCCAGTCCTCCGGTTTGGCAAACTGGATCAGCGAACTTGGATTCGGCTTGGCTCCGGGCGCAGCGGCGCGGGCCGGTTTTTCCTTCGGGACATTGTAGGTGCGAACCTCGCCGCCGGTGCCGGAAAACAACTCGAACGACAGCACGGCAAGAAGCACTACGACGATAAAAATACCGTCCCGAATATAGTTGGGTTTAGGTTTATCCACGCGAACAGGCAGATGGACGCGCCGGGTGGGAGGCAAATTCAGCCTGCCTCCCGGCGGACGTCAGAGACTACCCGCGAAGGCCCGATTGGCAACCTCTTTGCATGGCCAAGCGTGGCTGCGCGCGAACTGGCGCCCTGACCGCGAGCCTCGAACTGAATCAACATCAGCCGTTTGATCTGCCCAAACTAAGAGCGGAAGTTGACTTGGCCAGCGTGTGGTTTCGTGTCGAGCGACAGGCGTTGGTCGTGCTGCCGGAGACGGGCGAAATTCTGTTTGGCATCCGCCTTGAGGTTATCCCGCTGGCTGAAGTCCGGGCCGATGAGCGGGCGCGGCTTGGCCTGCTCGAGGCGTTGCAAACGATGCCCGACGCCATCGCCGACTACAAAAACCTCATCCCCGCCCGGCCCCGGCTGATCGAGTTGCCGGGTTGATCAAACAGTAGCCGCACTATTACCCCTCGAGGATGGCCATCGCGGTGGCTTGGTGGGCGGTGTGGCTGAGGCTCAGATGGACGTTGCTGCCGCCGCGAGCCTCGAGCAGTTCCTTCCCCTTGCCGTGCAGGATGACGTACGGCGCGCCGGTGTCGCGGCGGGCGACCTCCATGTCGAGCCAGCCCAGCTCGGCGCTGATGCCGGTGCCGAACGCCTTGGAGATCGCCTCCTTGGCGGCGAAGCGCGCGGCCAGACTTGGCGCGGGGTCTTTGTGCTTTAGGCAGTAGTCGATCTCGGCGGGGAGCAGGATGCGCTCGATGAAGCGGTCGCCGAGTTTTTGGTGCGAGTCGCGGATGCGCCCGATCTCGATGGTGTCGATGCCGATGCCGAGGATCATTCCGCCTGCGGGTAGTCGTCCATCAGCTCAAGTATTTCGCGCACCGCCTGGCCAAGGCCGACGGTGACGGCGCGGCTGACGATGCTGTGGCCGATGTTCAACTCGTTGAGGTGCGGCACGGCGAAAATGCCACGCGTGTTTTCGTAGTTGAGGCCGTGGCCGGCATTGACGCCGAGGCCAAGCGACTTGGCCTGTTCAGCAACCTTGGCCAAGCGCTCCAGCTCGGCGGCGCGCTTGGCCTCGTCGCTGTATCCTTCCGCGTAGGCGCCGGTGTGCAACTCGATGAACGGGCTGCCGGTTGCTGCGGTGGCCTCGATTTGCGCGGGGTCGGGATCGATGAACAGGCTCACCTCGATGCCGGCTTGGCCAAGCGTGGCGGCGGCGGCGGCGATGGCATCGACTTGGCCGGCGACATCCAGCCCGCCCTCGGTGGTGACCTCGGCGCGGTTTTCCGGCACGAGGCAGACGGCTTCCGGCTTGAGGCGCAGGGCGATGCCGATCATCTCCGGCGTGTTGGCCATCTCGAAATTGAGCCGCGTCTGCACCGCCTCGCGGATGGCCCAGATGTCGCGGTCGAGAATGTGCCGCCGATCCTCGCGCAGGTGGGCGGTGATGCCGTGCGCGCCGGCGGCCTCGGCTTGGCGGACGGCGTCAACGGGGCACGGTTCGCCGTGGTCGAAGCCGCGATAACGCGCCTGCCGCAGCGTGGCCACATGGTCGATGTTGACGCCGAGTCGCAGCATCGGTTCGTCCGTTACTTTTTGTCGGCGGCCTTCTTGGGCTGCTTCGGCTTGGCCGTGCGTTGCTTGGCCGGAGCGGGCGGCCACTGCAGCGTCGGCGCGGGGAAACGCGGGTTGTCCAGCCAGCGGGAGAGCAGGGAAAGTTCGAGCGCGGTCAGGCCCAGTTGCGACTTGCGGGTGATCGTGAGCCGGTTGCCGCCGATGGTGGCGTCGGTGATGGTGTTGCCGAGCTTCGGGCGCAACGCGGTGAGGAACTCGATGCCCTTGGTGTCGTTGACGAGTTGCTCGCGCCGGTCGGAGAGGATGGCGGCGAACTGGATCAGCAGGTTCCATTTCTCGAGTCGTTGGCCGGTGATTTCCCAGTTGTAATAGACCAGATTTTCCTTGCCGGTGAACTCGGCGAGCAACTCGGCCGGGATTGGTTTCTTTACCGGATCCGGCGGGAAGACACCGCCGACGATGTAGCCCTTGTCGTCCGAGTTGCCGACGGTGACGTACGGCGCGAACAACGGCACGTTGCCCCACGTGAGTGCCGGTTTTTTGGCGTCATGCACGACTTGGCCGATGAATTTCGCGCCCGTGCCGCCGGTTTTTTTGAAGTCGCCGATGCGCTTGGCCAAGCCGGCGATCGCCTCCTTCGGCGCATCGACTTTCACGGAGAAAAACGACTGCAACTTGGTGCGCGACTGCGACCAAGCGAAGAACTGGTCGTTAGCCGCGTGCAGCCCGAGCAGCGTGAGGATCGGCCGGGCGGTGAGCAGGCCCGCGCCGCGCGCGGCGGTGAAGCTGGCCAGCGGCTCGGTGATGGTGCGCGTCGGGATTTCCCAGTCCGGCACACCGGCCGGCAGCGGCTCGGCGAACTCCACGTCGACCTTGCTGTAAAAATTATCCTTCTTCAGGCGCGAGGTGATGTGGATCGTGTTTGGCGCGTTGGGCAGCCGGTCGCGGATGACTCCGGGCAGCGAACGGGCGTCCACCGTGATGCTCAAGTCGTGCTCCTCGTCGGCCGGGAAGGGGCGGCCGGTGTCGGCGATTCGCTCCGCCGCTTTTTTCAAATAGTTGAGCGTCCCCTGCCCGGAGCCGAACAGCAGCCAGCCGTCGGCGTAGCCAAAGCCAAGGGTGTGTCCGTTGTCGAAGTCCACGCGCCAGCCGGTGAAACCGGCCACGGTCTGCTCAAGCGGCTCGCCGCCGCGCCGTTTGGCCAGTTGCCGAAGGCTCTTGACCCAAAGCTCGCCGCGTTTTTTGTCCAGCGCCGTGATGAGCGCGACGTCCGGTCGGCTCCCGGTCGGCGCGACGCCGAGGAACAACTCACCGCGCCCGAGGTCGGGCAGCAGCTTTCGCAGGGTCGCCTCGCGCTGGGCGTTGTCGCCGCCCATCCGCTTGGCCAGTTTGTCGAGTACCTCGTTGCGGAACGCCTGGGTTTGCTTGAGTGCCCAAACCGAGCGCAGCGTCTTGGCGTCGTCGCGCTTGATCAAGTTGTCGATGCCGGCGAAATGCGCCTTCAGCAACGGCTCGGCCTGCGCGCAAATCAAGCCAAGCGCCGCGACTGTGGTTGTCAGGAATGCGTATATTGCTCGCTTCATGGGGGACACTCCTTGCCAGAGAACGCTGGTTGAATCAACCGCAAACCCGATTCAAACGCCGTTTGGCCGACCCCAATGATCACTGTACTTTCGCGTGACCAGCGCGTTGGCCTCGTCGTCGCCGACGATTTGCTCTCGTTTGGGATCAAATTCCAGTACCCGCCCAACGCGCGTGGCGATGTTGCCTAGATGGCAGAGCGATGACGACAGGTGGCCGATCTCGATGTCGGCGTTTGGTGTGCCGCCTTCACGGATGCAGCGGAAAAAATCGTCGTGATGCGCCCGCAGGTCCGGGGAGCCGCTCATCTGCTCACGCAGCTTGTTGCGCGGCCCGAACAGCTTCCAGCCGCCGTGTTTGCCCAACAGCATGAGGCCGTCCGTGCCGTAAAAGGCGTCTCCGTTCTCGTAACCCTGCTCAAAGTACGGCGCCCAGATGCGCTGCTCGAAAATGAGCTGTCGTGGCCGCCCGCCCTCGGTGTCCGGCTCGTACTCAAATAGCACATTCTGTGTGTCGGGAAACTGCTGGTCGTCATCGAAGAAATATTTTCCGCCCAGCGCGGCGATGCGGCTCGGGTGTGTCGTGACACCGAGGCCCCAGCGGGCGATGTCGAGGTCGTGCACGCCGTCGTTGCCCATGTCGCCGGTGCCGAACGCGTGCCACCAGCGCCAGATACCATGCAGCATATTCGACTGGTACGACACCTTCGGGGCCGGGCCAAGCCACGTGTCAAAGTCGAGATGTGCCGGCGGCGCGCCTGGCTTGGCCTTGCCGATAGACGAACGCTTCTGGCTGTTCCACGCCTTGGACACCAGCACGCGGCCGATCGCTCCATTGCGCAACAGTTCCATCGCCTTCATTACATGCCTGGTGCTGCGCGACTGGGTGCCGACCTGCATGACGCGCTTGTTGCGGCGCGCCGCCTCTATCATCAGCCGTCCCTCGCGGACATTGTGCGAGCACGGTTTTTCCACATAGACATGTTTGCCGGCCTCAGCGGCGAGGATGGCGGCCGGTGCGTGCCAGTGATCCGGAGTGGCGATGAACACCGCGTCCACACTTTTTACCTCCAGTATTTCCCGTATGTCCCCAACCTGCTTCGGTTTGATGCCGGTGACGGACTCGACCATGTTTGCGGCGTTGGCCTGGTGGTTGGAATCGGGATCGCACACGAACGAGATCTGGACGTCCTTGCGTTTGTTGAGATTCCCGATGTGATTTCGCCCCATGCCGCCCGGGCCAATGATACCCAGAGACACCTTGTCATTGGGGCTGGCGGCCCGCAGGCCGCTGGTCAGGTGGACGGTGGCCATGGCGCTGATTGAGGCGCTCGAGGACTTGATAAACTGCCGCCGGGGCGTGCGTATAGTGGAGGAAGTGTTCATGCGTCAATTGGAGTGAGTGGGCAAAGCCTATTCCTCAACATCCCGTCGTGCAATCCCAATCCAAGCGCTCGACCAAGCGAGGATATTTTTCTCCCAACAGCACACGGGACGTGATAGTTTTGCGGTGATGATTCAGCGCTTGGCCATTTTATGGGTTTTGCTGGGTGGCTCGGTTCTTGCGGCAGAGTTTACCCGGGCGGATCGCGATTGGTGGGCGTTCCAGCCGGTTCGCCAATCGGCGGTGCCGGATGCTGGTGGCGACTGGGCGATCAACAAGATCGACCATTTTATCGCCCGAAGGTTGGCTGCGCAGGAGTTGTCGCCGGCAACGACGGCGGATCGCCGGACACTCATTCGCCGTGTGTGTCTCGATCTCACTGGCCTGCCTCCGGCACCGGAACAAATTGCCGCCTTTCTTGACGACGATTCTCCGGATGCCTACGAAAAACTGGTCGATCGATTGCTCGACAGTCCACGCTACGGAGAGAGTCAGGCAACATTTTGGCTCGACCTTGTGCGCTACGCCGACTCTGACGGCTATAAGTCGGATCACTATCGGCCTGAGGCGTGGCGGTACCGCGACTACGTCATACGTTCGTTCAACACAGACAAACCGTACGACCGGTTTGTCCGGGAGCAGTTGGCCGGCGACGAGATTGATCCCGGCAACCGTGACGCACTTATCGCCACGATGTTTTTGCGCCATTGGATTTACGAATACAACCAGCGCGACGTGGAGACGCAGTGGAACGAAATCCTTGCCGACGTCACCAACGTCACTGGCGACGTATTTTTGGGCATGGGCCTGCAGTGTGCGCGGTGCCATGACCACAAATTCGACCCGATCCCGCAGCGTGACTATTACCGGATGCGGGCGTTCTTCACGCCGCTGCTCCCCCGCGACTCAATGCCGGTTGGCACCGTCTCGCAGCGTTTTGAGTTTTTTGAGCAGCACAAGGCTTGGGCCGCTGCGACAGATGACATACGCAGGCAACTCCACGCCATTGAGCTGCCAGCCCTGTTGAAAAACACCACCGGCGAGGGCTTTAGCAAATTCATCGACAGAATCAAAACCATGGTTCGAAAGCGACCTGAGGATCGTACCGGCTATGAGCGGCAGATCGCGGAGTTATCAGAGCGACAGTTTGGTGTTGAGCCTGAGAAGTTACCAGAGCGACTCAAGGGCGGCATGAAGGAGGAATGGGAGCGACTTCGGGCTGAGTTGAAGTCGTTCGAGGCCCAAAAGCCGAAGCCTCTACCACAGGTGAAGTTTGTTATCAGCGACGCCGGTCCGGTGGCTCCGGCCACTCGCATCCCGAAAAAAGGCGATGACGTCGAGCCGGGTTTCTTGAGCATCCTAAATCCCGGTTCGGCACGCATCACTCTGCCGCCGGCCGCGCTGAGGTCGACCGGCCGCCGCACGGCGCTGGCGAAGTGGATCACGAGCCCGGACAACCCGCTGACGAGCCGCGTGATGGTGAATCGGCTTTGGCAGCAGCATTTCGGTCGCGGCTTGGCCGCCAACACCAGCGACTTCGGCAAGCTCGGCGAGCCGCCGACGCATCCCGGGTTGCTCGACTGGCTCGCGGCGCGATTCGTCGCCGACGGCTGGAGCCTCAAGAAAATGCACCGGCGGATGGTCACCAGCGCGACGTACCGGCAGGCGTCGGCCAACGCGCAGTCGGAGCAGGCCGACCCGGCCAACACTTGGTTTGCCCGCGCGCCGATTCGTCGGTTAAGCGCGGAGCAGGTGCGCGACGGGTTGCTGGCCGTTTCCGGCGAACTTGATTTGGAGTCGGGCGGCGAAGGTGTTGTGGCCGACGAGTCGAATCGCCGTTCTATTTATCGCAAGGTGATGCGTAACAGCCCGGACGAAGTGATGCACACCTTCGACTCACCGGATCATATTTCGCACATGCCGCAGCGCAACGTGACCACCACCGCGACGCAGTCGCTGCTGCTGCTCAACAGCGAGTGGACGCGCAACCGGGCGGCGGCCCTGGCCAAGCGCCTGACCAAGCGCCACCCCGGCAACGCCGAGGCGCAGGTCGCTGCCGCGCACGAGTTGGCCTTTGGCCAAGCGCCGCTGCCGTCGCAACTCAACGACGCGCTGGCGTTTCTCGATGCCTGCGGCGCGGCGAACAAGCCGTCCGGCTTGGCCGCGCTCGCCGAGTACTGCCATGTGCTCATGAACGCCAACGCCTTTTTGTATGTGGATTGAATCATGAATTTTGGAGCACAAGTCACGGATGAAATTTTTTCGCGGCGGGAGCTGTTGCTTCGCGGCGGTGCCGGGTTTGGCGCGTTGGCACTCAGCGGCATGCTCGCGCGTGACAAGGCGTTCGCCGACGCCGGGTCATTGGCGCCTGGCCAAGCGCACTTCGCGCCCAAGGCGAAGAACGTCATTTTCCTATTCATGGAGGGTGGCCCGAGTCACATCGACCTGTTCGACCCCAAGCCGCTGCTCAACAAGCTCGCCGGGCAGCGGATGCCGGAAAGTTTCAAGCGGCCGATCACGGCGATGGGCGAGACGGAGTCGCCGCTGCTCGCGAGTCCGCGCACGTGGAAGCGCCACGGCCAAAGCGGCGCCTGGGTGAGCGACTGGCTGCCGCACACCGCCGGGTGCGTCGATGATCTCGCGGTGATTCGCTCCTGCTGGACCAACGGCATCAACCACTCGGGCGGCGTCTGCCAAATGAACACAGGCCAACCGCTCGCCGGCCGGCCAAGCCTTGGCTCGTGGGTGAATTACGGGCTCGGCACCGCGAACGAAAACCTGCCGGCGTTTGTCGTGATGACCGACACCAAGTCGACGCCGACAAACGGGCCGCGCAACTGGAGCGCCGGTTTCATGCCGGCGGCGTACCAAGGCATCCGGCTCAGCCCCGGCGCTGAGCCGTTTCGGCACTTGAACATCCCCAAGGGCGTGACGCCGGCAACGCATCGGCGAAAGCTCGAGTTGTTGCGGCGGCTCAACGAGCAGCACCGCGCCACGCGCGAGCACCAGAGCGAACTCGAGGCGCGCATCCGTAGTTACGAGCTAGCCTATCGCATGCAGTCCGCCGCGCCGGAGGCGGTGGACTTGAGCCGCGAATCGGAAGCGACCCGGCGGCTCTACGGCTTCGGCAACAGGGACACGGAGCCGTTCGGCCGGTGCTGCCTGTTGGCGCGGCGAATGGTCGAGCGCGGCGTGCGGTTCGTGCAGATTTACCACGGTGCGGGCAGCAAGTGGGATTCGCATTCGAAGATGGAGGAAAACCATTCGCGTCAATGTCGCCAAAGCGATCTGCCGACCGCCGGGCTGCTGAAGGATCTCAAGTCGCGCGGGTTGCTGGAGGAGACGCTAGTGATCTGGGGCGGCGAGTTTGGCCGCACGCCGATGAGCGAAAAGGGCGACGGCCGTGACCACAACCCCACCGGTTTTACCATGTGGATGGCCGGCGGTGGCGTGAAGGGCGGCCAGGTGATCGGCTCGACGGACGAGCTGGGCCTGTGGGCGACGGAGGATCGTCTGCACGTGCACGACCTGCACGCCACAGTGCTGCACCTGCTTGGCATTCACAATCTCGACCTTATTTATCGCTACAAGGGGCGGCCCGAGACCCCCACGATCAACGAGGGCGCGGCGTACACAAAAATCACATCGGGCTGACTTTTACAGCTTGCCAAGCGCTGGAGCCGGCTTCACCGTCTCCGGCGAGTGGCGATTTCCCAGTCCGGGTTATCGCCGAGAAAAAGTTATTATGGGAAATAAAATATTCGTGGGCGGCCTAAATTGGGACGCCACAGATGACGATCTCCGGGAGACTTTCGGAGAATGCGGCGGGATCACTGATGCAGTGGTCGTAAATGATCGTGACACGGGCAGATCACGGGGCTTCGGCTTCGTGACTTATTCCAGTGACGAGGAAGCAAAGGCTGCCGTTGAGAAATTCGACGGTCAGGATTTCATGGGACGCAAACTGACCGTGAACGAGGCCCGGCAGCGTGAGGATCGCGGCGATGGCGGCGGCGGCGGCGGCGGCGGCGGCTACGGCGGCGGCGGCGGCGGCGGCGGCGGCGGCCGGGGTGGCGGCGGCGGCCGGAGCGGTGGCGGCGGCGGCCGGAGCGGTGGCGGCGGCGGACGCCGAGACAACTGGTAGGCGATTAGATTTTTTAACGATCGCGGCTCCCGTGCCACGCCACGGGGTTCTGCCTATAATAGGTCCGGAGTTTTTCATAGAGCTCCGGCCTTTTCTTTTTCAATTGCCGTGGTTTCTCGAAGAACGCCTCGGTGGCTGTCGCGAAAAACTCCGCCGGATTCGTTGCGCCATAGTGGTCGATCACGGTCCTCTTGCCCTTGGCCGCCTTCTTCTGCAGGCACTCAAAATCGCGGCTGAGCACCAGTGCCCACGAGCGGTACAGTTGCCTGCGCTGGCCCCGCTCCTCCCCTTGGCCAAGCGTGGGCGCGCCGTCGGCCGCGCCGTCAATCTGGTCGAGCTGATGCGCGAACTCGTGCATCACGACGTTGTGGCCGTCAAAGGCGTTTTTGCCGCCGCGCCGGCTCGAGTCCCAAGCGAGCACGACCGGCCCGAACTGCCACGACTCGCCAAGGCGATGATGCTTCTTTTTCTCGTCGTGAGGATGCTTCGCGAGGTACGAGCTGGGGTAAACGAGGATCGTGCGCAGCGTCGGGTAGTAGGCCGGCTCGCGGTGCAGCAACAGGATGCAGGCCTGCGCGGCGATGGTCACCCGGATCTCGTCATCGATCACAAGCCCGCCGCAGCCCTCGAACATTTTCTCGTCGAGAAAAACAAGGATGTGCCCCTGCAACGCCCGCTGGTCCGCCGCCGAGAGTTGCCGGTGGATGGGGAAGTTCGTTTCCAGGATTTCCGCCCAGGCGCCGGGGAAATCTCCCTCCCGAATTTTCTTCCGCCGTCGTTTTGCAAAAAACCCAAACATAACCGGTCACTCAATCAGCCTCCCCCACCAACACAGCTGCGATTGTTGTAAGAAGGAGGTGTTTCATTTGCAGGTGGCGTTCAATTCTTCGCCCGTCTCCGCCGTGTTTGCGGAGGAGGTTTGCGATTTCGTCGTGGCTTTTCATTCGAGTTCTCCCCGCATGAACTCGTAGCCGTTCTCCTTGCCGAGTGCGACTAGGTCAGGTTGGCTTGAAAGAAGGAGGAACGAATCAAATTTAAGGCAGTGGTTTGTGGTTTTCATACCATCAGAGGTTCCGGTCGATGTAGTACTGGTTTTGCATTCGTGGTGAAGGTTGGCAAAGGTGATGTTGTTGCCGCCCTTGCTTTGCTTGTTGGGTCTGTTGTTTTTTCCGGAGTTGTGGCGGGCATATCTCTCGTTTGGCGGATTTGCAGATGAGCTTGGTTGGTGCGGGCCGCTGGCATTGTAGACCCGCTCGTGATTCCAGAACGACATCACTATTCTAATGTTTTGATTTCTTGCTGCCCCGAGAGTTACCCCGCTAAGCGCAGTTTTCAAGCCGTTTTAACTGCGAACTTCAAGTGGTCTGAAATGGCCTGAAATCGGGGGGGTGGTTGTCTGGAGGGCCGGAAGAGTGGCGATGGGTTTTGGTGTCCGGAAATTTTTCTCAAAAAAGGAGTCGGTTTCCACACCCCTAGTTTTCTTTACCTCCAGAGTGTTCCTTGCTAGTTTGCGCCTATGGCGTCGAACGTTCTTGGAGGGGAATTAGAACCCTGCTCAAAAAATCCCGTGACAGGTTTTTTTCGTAATGGTCTTTGCGACACCTGCGCTGATGACAGGGGGATGCATACAGTCTGTGTAGTGATGACCGATGAGTTCTTGGAGTTCAGTGCTGAAGCTGGTAACGACCTGTCTACTCCGGCTCCTGAATTTCAATTCCCAGGACTTAAAGCCGGAGACAGGTGGTGTTTGTGCATGGGACGCTGGATAGAGGCACAGAAGGCAGGTATGGCTCCGGGAATCGTCTTGGGAAGCTGCCATCTGAGTGTAACTGAATTTGTTGATTTGGAGTTGTTGAAGCAATACGCTGTTAAAGAAAACACTTAAGGACAGTTGCAATCCTTCAACTGCGTTTCCGGGTAAGCATAAATTCGTTACCTTCTGGATCACGGCACATTGCTAGGTGCGGGGGTTCTCCGTCTTCCTCTTGAGGTTCCTTAGTCAGCGCCCCTCCAGCGGCTTTAACTTCTGAAGCCCCTTGAACAACATCAGCCACCTGAAAGGTCATTCCGGTCCAAGTTACATTCCCTTCACCCCCACCGTGGATTCCGATTGTAGTACCCGCAACCACCACTTCAGAAATAACCTCTGAGCGTTTGACTGTTTTGCCATTAAAAACAGCCTCGTAAAAATTTATGGCACGCTCCATGTCATTTGCCCAGATCACATATTTTACTGTTTCAACATTCATAAAACCTAATGAGTTAAAATAGATTCATTTGCCTTCAGCTTTCAATTCTTCACCAACTTAAGTCCAGAATAACAGGCCAATGGTCGCTTGCCCCATCAGGTCTGTCGTGGTCGATTGTGACTCCAGAGACTCTATCCTGCCAACCAAGAGGCAGGAGGATGTGATCCAGCACCGTCTTTGAACCTTTGTAGTTGTAGGTGTACCTCTTTTCCATTGGCTCAACCCACTTTAAGCTGTTCACCAGTTCATTGTCACCGCCGGGAACGTAGTCCTTCATCTTTTTCAATGCCTGTGAAGTGGGAGTCGCCTGCTCACTAGGATCGGCATCTGGAACAATGGGATCCCAATCATTTAAATCTCCAAGCACCAAGGTGGCATAACCAGCAGCCGAAAGCCTGTTAAGCTGCTTCACAACTGCGTCGGCCTGCTTCTCCCTCTTAGCCACCGCACTCGGTTCAGTGGGGACTGCCTTTAGGTGCAGGCCGATGATGGCGGTCTGCTCGCCGTTGATAAGGCAGGTAAGAATTACACATTTCGATGGGTAAACAGGATCAATCGGATGTGAGGCTTTGATGTTGGTGATATTCCCGCTGCTTTTGTTGGTAAGAAACACAACGTCCTGCTCCAGATGGGTGTCACGGCTCTCGAGGAAATGAAGGGCGTATTGCAGGCCCTTGCCCTGGAGAGCCTTCTGGAGTCGCTTGGCTGCAACCTCGTTGATCACCTCCTGAAGGCAAAGGATGTCCGGGGCGTGCCTTGCAACAATGGTGGCAACTGACTGATGTTGCTGTTCGATTTCAGATTCTG
>Ga0208879_1000968_pt1 | contig 28202 bp, 21 predicted proteins | sample Knorr_S15_td_Bot_FD_185605 | JGI IMG/M metagenome (GOLD analysis project Ga0208879, IMG submission 185605) | Marine microbial communities from Southern Atlantic Ocean transect - Knorr_S15_td_Bottom_ad_5009_LV_A (SPAdes) (version 2) | ecosystem: Environmental > Aquatic > Marine > Oceanic | place...
TTCAAGTGAGAGTCGTTGTTGGTCTGCGACTTTTTTGCGGATATCGTCAAGCGTTGATTTTGCCGTCATCTATGTAGTGTCCGGGGAGAGTGTTTTGACGATAGCGTCGAAATGGCGTATTGTTTTGCCGCTGATATTTAATTTGGTGGATTCGTTGAACCACTAATTAGCCCAACCGTAGAGTTTACGTGAAAAGTAACGAGCTAATAAGGGTCAATTACCCTAAAACTTGGATCTCATTGCGGGCGACGAGGTTTTCCTTTTAGCTGGCCGCGTTGTTGGCGTTCTAACTTGAGTTGTTGCTCGATTTCCTGCTCTAGTTGTGATGCTTCTTGCTGTGAGTCGATACCAAAGCCTTTCATCCAGCCGATAACTTCATGATCGGATAACGAGGGATTAGGTTTGGTTTTGTTAGCCTGCTCGCCGTCTGTGGCTTGGAACTGATGTGGGATGTGCCGTGCCCAGCGATCAGCGTCCATGGCAGTGGCACGTTTGCGTTTGGCTGCGCGTTGAATCCGATGATCGCTGGTAACCACTGTTAGATTTCGCGGCGCATGGTGTATGCGAATATACTCTTCCATCAACGTGTCTGCGTCCGGATAGCCGACGGCAAAATGAATGGTAATGCCACCGCGATCAAAGAGAAACCCTCGGTTAGGTGGTGGGTTTTTTGCATCGAATACTAATACTGTTTTTTTGCAGAGGTTCGCCGGTAGCGTCGTAATCAACCAGTTCGTCAGTGAATCACGTGCCCCCTGTAGCGTTCCATCGTCGTTGTCCGGACCAAACTCACCGGTGTTCCACCACAGGTTGTATCCGTCGATCAAAAAGAGTGGCGCGTGGTGGGCTGGTGGATTAGAGCGATTCATTTTCGTTTATCCAATGAACAACTTAGGCTGGCAGTCCGGTCGATTTAGTTTTGACGCAGCCGCCAACAATTACGGTATCGGCACGACCGGTTAACTCAGCGCCACCCAAGGGAGTGTTATGACTACGGGACAACATGGACTCAGGTTGTACAGTCCAGGCAGCATTGGGATCGATGATGGTAATGTCTGCCGATGCTCCGATAGCGAGTGTACCCTTTTGGTGATAGCTGGGGTCGTTTAGCCCCAGCGCGATTGCCGGGTTCGTCGACAACTTGGCAATCAAAGCCGAGATATCGAGATGCCCGGGCTTTACTAAATGTGTAATGGCTAATCCCAGCGCGAATTCAATTTGGCTCATGCCAAACGGTGCTCGATCAAGTTCCGTCATCTTCTTTTCAATCGCTCGTGGTGCATGTCCGCTGGTAATGACATCGAGTGTTCCATCAACTAGCCCAGCAATACAAGCGTCGATATGTTGTTGACTGCGAAGCGGCGGATTGACCTTGTAATTTGAATCAAAACTCCTCAACAACTCATCGGTGAGGAAAAGATTCGCGATGCAAACTTCAGCCGTAACCCCGACTCCCCGGCCCTTGGCGCGTCGAATCAATTCGACGCTGCCTTGGGTTGAAATGTCCATCAAGTGGAGTCGCCCCCCGGTTGTTTCGCAGAGTCGCAGGTCGCGACCGGTGGCGAGTTCTTCAGAGTCCGGATGCATTCCTGAGAGTCCTAGCACCATTGAGGTCGCACCGGCATGCATGATTCCAGATTGAGACAACTCAGGTAGTTCTGGATGGTCCAAGATTGGTTTGTTAAACATCTTGCTGTATTCGAGAGCTCGCCGAAATAGGTCGGTATTGCCAAGTGGCGCTGGAGCGTCAGAGAACCCGACCGCGCCAGTTTCAGCGAGCATCCCCATCTCTGCTAATTCTTCACCTTGCCGGTTTTTGCTGACAGCGGCAATGACGTAGACATTGCAATTGTCGGCTTGAATCGCTTTTTGCTGAATGAATTGGATTTGGGCTTGAGTATCGATTGCGGGGGAAGTGTTCGGCAGACAGGCAATCGAAGTAAAACCGCCAGCGATTGCCGCTGCTGTTCCGGTCGCAATACATTCATCTTCTTCGAATCCGGGTTCCCGCAGTTGCACATGAATATCGACTAGTCCCGGAGCAACGATTTTATCCGTGGCATCGATAACATTGTTGTTGCCGGAAAGATTCTCGCCGATTTCAACAATGACACCATCGATGACTAGTATGTCGGCGATGCCGTTATAATCTTGGCTCGGATCTATCACTTGGCCGCCGCGAATAAGCAGACTGTTTTCCGTGGTTGCAAGGGGCGACGAATCAGACATCATTATTCGCTACCTCCATTTGACGACTGCCGCTGATTTGCTGTGGTGGTTAGTGTGAGCGCCGCCATCCGAACTGCGATACCATTGGTGACTTGGTTGAGGATAACCGAGTGCGGGCCATCAGCCACATCAGGAGTGACTTCCACTCCGCGATTAATCGGCCCCGGAGCCAAGATCAAAATATCTTCTTTGGCGTGCGCCATTCGTTCTTTGTTCATGCCGTAGAGAAAAGCGTATTCGCGCACCGATGGAAACGGTCGCGTGTATTGTCGTTCAAACTGAATCCGCAAGAGATTCAATACATCGCAACGGGGGATGATGTCATCAAGGTTATGTGATACTTCGACTCCGTATTGTTCCCACGCACTGGAAACTAACGTCGAAGGTCCGCAAACGATAACGTGTGCTCCGAGTTTTTTGAGCCCCCAGATATTGGAGCGGGCTGTGCGGCTGTACGTAATGTCGCCGACCATTGCAACGGTCAAGCCTTCGATCGTTCCACGTTGTTCGTAGATCGTCATGATGTCGAGCATCCCTTGCGTGGGATGTTCGTGCGGGCCGTCGCCGGCATTGAGGATGCTGCAGTCAACGTTATTTGACAGTAAATGTGGACTGCCTGGCGTGCTGTGGCGAATTACAATCGCATCGACATTCATTGCTTCAATTGTCTTTGCCGTATCAATTAGCGTTTCACCTTTGCTGACACTACTTGAGCTAGCTGAGAATTCAACAGTTTCTGCTCCGAGTCGTCGAGCCGCTAAGCTGAAACTGTTACGTGTCCGTGTTGAGTCTTCGAAGAACATGTTGGCGATCGTCAGGTCCTCGAGGATGTCGAGTTTATTGTGGCAACCGTTAGTCGCGGATTTCAGTGTAACCGCCGTCTGTAATAGAGTGGTGATATCTTCTTGGGTGAGATTCTCTAATCCCAATAAATGACGGTGTTTCCACGACTGCGGAACTAATTCCGCAGCTGTCGTGAATTCCGAATTTGGGTTGGTCGTCCCCACGAAGATTTTCCCTTGGTAAGTTACGAAATTTGAGTTGTTCGGTCGTTACAGCGTGTTTTATAGCGTTTGAGCGATTTTAGCACTGTTGGGTAGACCTGTGAGCGCCAGAAAAGCAAAGCACGATAAGATTGTTTGAGATTTTTTGTAGGTCTTAACGATTAGAGTAAAGAATTTATGGTTATCTACCGATTCGTCGCTCACACAGTCCAATTCATTGATGTATTGGACTGTTGGGTTGCTTGCTGTAAAGATAATTAATTTGTTACGGAATGTAAGACAAGATGAGAGATAAATCCTTGAAAGTCGTTCGTTTTCTATATTTTACCGCGATCATTGGCATTTTAAGCGGATGCTCGATGATGGGAAACAATGAGCAAATAATGCGTGCTCCGAATGAATTGCTCAGTGAAAAAACTGAAATGATGCAGTTAGCCGCGAAGCAGGTAACCTATCAGACTCCGCAAGCCGCTTTTGGCCACTATACCGTTGAGATTCAAAATGCGTACGGTGCCAAGCAACGGGCAAAGTTTGAATTACGCCAAGGCATGTTTTTGCAAGACGCATTGCGTGAATCTAAAGTGTTGGATCAGTTCAATTTCATGACGATCAAACTGCGTCGCCCGACGGCTGACCCAATGCGATTCTTGCCGTTGGACATTGAATTCAATCCAGAGTTCCGCCGGATTGAACCGATCAATGATTACGCTATCCACGATGGCGATTACATTATTGTCAGACAACAAGCAACCGGAGAGCTTGACGAAATGATTGGCAATCTCAGATCTCAGGCAGGCTTCTAGCTTGCGCGCAAAAGAATATGTTGAGCGGCGCTGACCTGCTGGCTACGAGGTCAATACTCCCGCGGTGTTGTACGACCTTGCACTCGGTAAGGTAATCCCATGATTCGCAGGAAGCCCTCGGCATCGTCTTGGTTGTAAGATCCGCCGCCTTCCATCGTTGCGATCCCTTCGTCATACAAGCTGTTTTCGCTCGTACGACTGTCGACAATGATGTTACCCTTGTACAAGCTTAGTTGTACTTCGCCGGATACATGCCGCATCGATTCTTTAATGAATGCCAACAGTGCATCCATCTTGGCACAATACCAGTGACCGTAGTAAACCATTTCAGCAACGTCCGCTTTAAGGCGATCGCGGAGGTGTGTGAGGTCACGGTCCAGCGTCAATTGTTCTAACACCAACAATGCGTCATACAGAATTGTCATGCCGGGTGCTTCATACACTCCACGGCTTTTCATCCCCACGAATCTGTTTTCAACCATATCGATTCTGCCAATGCCGTTGCGGCCACCGATGTCGTTGAGCGTCTGGACGATTTCTAATGGATTAAGGTCAGTGCCATTGACTGTGACAGGGACGCCGTGCTCAATACGGATGGTAACCTGTTCACGTTCATCGGGAGCTTCTTCGGGGGAGACGCCCATGCCAAAATCAACGGTGTCGACACCGTTGCGTTGCAGATCTTCAAGGTCTCCTGCTTCGTAGCTAATGTGCAAACAGTTTTCGTCGGAGCTATATGGTTTGGACGTGGAAACCTTGATGGGAATATTTTTATTTTCGCAATAGGCAATCATTTCCGTACGCCCGGGGAACAAATCACGGAATTTTTGGATTCGCCAGGGTGCAATCATTTTGACACCGGGATCTAACGCTTCCGCTGCCAATTGAAAGCGGCATTGGTCGTTGCCTTTGCCAGTCGCCCCGTGTGCGTAGGCGCCGGCGCCAACTTCGCGGGCTACTTGTAAGCAGACTTTGGAAATTAGCGGCCGCGCGATGGATGTGCCAAGTAAGTAAATGCTTTCGTATTTAGCTTGCCATTGTAGAACAGGAAATGCGAAGTCACGGCACAGCTCTTCTTGAACATCGACAATTCGTGCACTTGCGGCACCGCAGTCGTGCGCTTTTTTCATGATCGCTTCGCGGTCTTCGCACGGTTGGCCAAGGTCAACGTAGACGCAATGTACATCGTACCCTTCGTCTTGTAACCAACCAAGAATTATGGACGTATCTAGTCCACCGGAATAAGCTAATACGCAACTGGGCATTTCGCGAGTCTTTCTGTATTTATTTATAAGTATCGAAGATGCAAACTATCTTTTGTTATTGTGATTCGGGTTTGTTGGTCTGGCAAGTCCTGAGAGCTGCGGAGTTTTGCTGGTTTCAAATAGATCCGACCACAAATTTACGCGAATTCGTCTGCGGTGGACGAATGTGAGAATTATCTTTGTGATAAAAGTTCGATATACCCTCGAGCGGCGGTGGTGAAATCAAATTGTGAAGCTTGCTTGATAACTGCAGCGCTATCGAGCGGGTCATCAAGAGCTTGCTTGATGGCCGTTGCCAAGGCACTCGGGTTGCCACAGGGTGTGAGGCGATGGGCAAAATGGTCGCCGAGAATTTCTGCGGGCCCGCTAGGGCAATCTGTCGACACAACATTGCAGCCACATGCCATGGCTTCGATTAACACGGTAGGCAATGCTTCCCAGCGGGACGAGAGTACATAGAGGTCCGCCCGTTGCATCCACTGGTATGGATTCTCAGTAAACCCGACAAGACAAACGCGATCCGCTACCCCCAGTTTATCAATGAGCGTTTCGATACTAGATCGTTCTTCACCGTCACCGAGAATAGCCAGCCGAGATGGCACTGCTGATTGCAACTGAGCAAACGCTTGTATCAACGTGGGATAGTCTTTTTGCTCTGACAACCGACCGACTGCTAAGATTAATGGTTCTGAATGTTGATCGACAAACGGATGTTGCAACGGTTCTAGACGACTTTCGTGAATGTGCGAACTGACAACGGGATTGTAAATGGTTGTTACGCTAGCTGGCGGTAGTCGCAGTTGTTGTTCTAAGTCTCGCGCGGCGGCGTTTGAGACGGCGACGATTTGATCGGCGGACTTGTAGAGTCGTCGAGCGAGAGGACGGATGAACCTATCCCGCCATTTCTTTCCTCGGTAAGCGGACATCGTCATGTGTTCCACAACGGCAATTTTTGGAAGTCCTAAATCCTGTTTTTGGTTTAGTTTGTGAAGTTTGCGGAGAGCCCACAGTGTGGCAATGTTGGCATGGCTCAAATGGGAAATTAAAAGATCGAGGTTCGCCTGTTTTACATAATCGCGCAGCGGACCGATGGTGTGTCGAATGTTTGCACATTTCAAGTCTACAACTTCCACGTCGCCGTCGATGTTATCGACAAATGGTCCAGTCAATGAACCAGCGATCAAGACTGGTTGTACTTCGTCTCGTGGAAAACTTGCACACAGATTAATTACCACTCGTTCCGCGCCGCCACCGCTAAGGGATGGAATGAAATTCGCGATGCGTAGTTTGCGATTAGTCATGGTCATGATGTCAAGGGATTGGTTACTAGGTGTTTTACGTAGTGCAGGCGAAAATGGTCGTAAAATAAAGTTGTCTTCGTGTCGGAATCTGTAATAGTAGACTTTGTGTTTACTAGGGGAATCTTTGCTTAAATTGCCCGTACCGCCCGTACTATTGGTTTCGGCATTTATGAGGGGTAAGGTCTAGTAGATGTTGACGATTGGTGTGGCATGCGTACCAATAAAGAGACGTTGAAAATATCGTTTAGATTACGAATGGAATTGGCAGATGGAACAAAATCAGATCCTTGATTTATTGCATCAAGTTGCATCCGGGCAGTTGAGTTTGACTGACGCGCAGTCTGCGATCGCTGCCCGCATGCAGGCGCAGGTTACGCCAGACTTGACTGGGGTCGAGGTAACGATGGACCTAGACCGCGAACAGCGGTGCGGTTTTCCGGAAGTTATTTATGGCGAGAACAAAGATGCTGCCACGATCGTTGATATCTTGCGAACACAATATACGGTGGGTCAATTATCGCTCGTGACTCGAGTCAGTGACGCGAAGGGACAGCATGTTGTGGAGTGTTTGCCGCATATGCTATTCAATGCCAAATCGCGGACTCTGCGGAGTGTTGCTGTGCCGGAGGAAAAACTAAATGGAAATATTACGATTGTTACCGCGGGAACAAGTGACTTGCCGGTTGCTGAGGAAGCACGCGAGACGTTGTTGTGGATGGGAGTCGAACCGCAGATTATTCATGATATTGGAGTTGCTGGTCCACAGCGTCTATTGGATCATCGCGGGCAATTGCGCGCGGCGGACGTGTTAATTGTTGTGGCTGGTATGGAAGGAGCATTGCCTAGTGTGATAGGTGGCCATGTCGATAGTCCGATTATTGCGGTGCCGACGAGTGTTGGTTATGGCACGGCTTTCGACGGAATCACCGCACTGTTAGGGATGCTTAATAGTTGTGCGTCGAACGTCGTGGTGGTCAATGTTGACGCTGGTTTCAAAGCCGCCTATGTGGCTGGGCTGATCCTGAAAAGGTTAAGGCCAGGCGGTCTCGATGGTTGAATCAAAACTGTCCGCTGAATTCAATGGTCTCCCGCAACGCAGTGCGGATAGCCACAAAGGTGATTACGGTAAATTGTTGTTGATTGGCGGCAGTTGTACGATGCCGGGGGCTATCGCACTTTCAGCCATGGCGTCATTGCGAAGCGGTGCGGGACTAGTTACCGTAGCTACTGCTGCGACTGTGCATAGTATTGTCGCGGGGTTCGACCCATGCGTCATGACGCTTCCACTTCGCTGCTCGGCCAACGGTACGATCGCCGAGGATGCCGATTCTTTATCGCAGGTTGTCGGGCCTATGGAGCAATATGATGCAATCGTCATTGGGCCAGGATTAGGAAAAAGCACTGAGCTAGCGAGTCTTGTTTCTGAACTGTACGGAAAAATTCACGGTCCGCTGATTGTCGATGCAGACGGATTGAATCTATTGGCTCGTGACGCTGGCGGGTTGCCAGTTCCCAGTGGACCGCGAGTGTTGACTCCGCATGCAGGCGAGTTTGTGCGGTTGCTACAACATAATCATCAGGGAGTAGATGTTGATGGAGTACTCACTCGAGATGATTTCGAGCAGGCTGCAGTTGAGTTAGCTGGGAAATCCCAAACGGTAATTGCTTTGAAGGGCAATGCCACATTCGTGACGGATGGCTCAATGAAGTGGCATAATAAAACGGGGAATGCTGGAATGGCGACCGCCGGTAGCGGAGATGTGTTGACTGGTGTGATCGCCGCATTGATCGGGCAAGGCATGAATGTATGTGATGCGGTTCGTTTGGGAGTGCAAGTTCATGGATGTGCTGGCGATTTAGCTGCAGCGGAACTCGGCATGGTGTCGATGACCGCATTAGATATCATTGATTTTTTAAGCGTCGCCTTCCAACAGTAACAAGATGATTTGGATCTGATCTGCAACTATGGAAATAATACGAGACTTAGCTGAGATGCAATTTGCGCTGCAAGGCGGTGCTGTTACCATCGGAAATTTCGATGGAGTGCATCAAGGGCATGCGAAATTACTAGAGCAATTGATCTTGCGAGCCCGAGAAGTCGGTGGTCCGGCGATCGTGTTAACGTTCGACCCACATCCGGTCAGAATCTTGCGTCCAGAATTGGCTCCACCTCCGTTGACTTGGACTTCTCGAAAAGCTGAGTTGCTGAGTGACCTTGGTGTTGATGTAACGGTGGTTTATCCGACGGACAAACATTTACTTGACTTGTCGGCAGAGCAGTTTTTCGACCAAATTGTGATACAGCGGTTGGGTGCGAAAGCGTTGGTGGAAGGCCCTAATTTTGCATTTGGAAAAGATCGAGGTGGTTCCATCGAATTATTGCAGTTGTTATGTGATGCGCACGATGTGCAACTACAGATCGTGACCCCTTTGCTTGAGGGAGATCAATTTGTCTCGAGTAGCCGCATTCGGGAGGCCATCTCCGTCGGTGATGTTGGCACTGCTTCTGAGATGCTTACTCGGCCGTATCGTGTCCGCGGTATGGTTACCCATGGGATGAATCGAGGCGCAGCGATGGGTTTTCCGACTGCAAATTTAGTTGGCATTGATACGCTCGTGCCGGCGGTAGGCGTCTATGCGGCGGTTGCTTGGTGGCAAGACAGACCATATGCCGCAGCGGTTAATATTGGCGGAAACCCAACATTTGCCGAGCCCGCACACAAATTCGAAGTTCATTTGATCGATTTCAATGAAATAATCTATGGACAAGTGTTAAGCGTGGACATACTTAGCCGCTTGCGTGGTGTTAAGACATTTGACAACAAGGATGCATTGCTTGCGCAAGTACAACAAGATATTGCAGCCGTCCGAAAATGTACGGTACCGTGGCTAGCAGAGACCACCAATAACGAGCAATAGGTGGTCATGACTTACGTTATTGCTACTTTTGATGTCTACTTAGAAACCGTTGCTGCTGCACAAAATAGCTTATAGCAGCTCAAATCAGATCCGCATCTATATCTTTTCAGGAACAATCCAATGGCCGTCGACTGGCAAGCTTTTACCGAGATCATCAACAAGCATGACAAGTTTGTTTTGACGAGTCACATTCGACCTGATTGCGATGCGTTAGGCAGTGAGCTGGGAATGCGAGCGGTGTTGTTGGAATTAGGTAAAGACGTGATTATCGCTAATGGTCACGCAACTCCACCGAATCTGGCCTTTATTGATCCGGAAAATTGTATTCGCGTCATCGGTCAAGACATTCAAATCGAGGATCTCCAAGATCGTGACGCACTAATGGTGCTCGACACCAGTGCTTGGGCGCAGTTAGGTGACATGGGCGCCGCGTTAAAGCAACTTGATTGTTATAAGATGGTGTTGGATCATCATCAGGGTGAAGATGATTTGGGCGCCGAGTTTTTCAAGGACTCTACGGCGGAAGCTACAGGCCGTTTAGTCGTGGACGCCGCAGATGCATTGGGAGTTGAACTGACAGCGAAAATTGCTCAACCATTGTTCGCAGCAATTTCGACGGACACAGGGTGGTTTCGATTTGGGTCCGCGAATGCCAACACTTATCATATTGCTGCGCGGCTAATCGCAGCTGGGGCGAAGCCGGCGGATATTTATGGAAATTTATACGAACGTGAAACGGTTGCTCGAATTCGGTTGCGGGGGCGTGTTCTGGAACGCATTGAGGTGCAATCTGAGGGGCGGTTGGCGCACACGTTTATTCGCTGCGCAGATTTTCAAGAAACCGGTGCCCTGCCCTCAGACACTGAAGATTTAGTTAATTTGTGTCTGACCATACAGGGAACACAAGCTGCGTTAATCTTGGTGGAACAGACGCCGAGTGTCTATAAAGTCAGTTTTCGTAGTCGCTGTGCAATGGACGCTAGTGAGGTTGCGAGAGAGTTTGGCGGAGGCGGTCATAAAGCGGCTGCGGGTGCAGGAATCGAAGGCTCCTTGGAAGAGTGCCAACGGCGTCTGCTTGACGCGGTCACCTCACGTTTGTAATAATTAATGTGTAACAAGTTGGCAGGAAGTCAATTTGCCCTAACCCACCAGTTTCACCGACTTGCCAATGACCCACCCCCACCCCTTCAAGTCCGGTAGTGCACGTTAACGCGCACATGTTTTGGCGCAGCGAGCCAATTGCATACGACCCACTAGCGTAACTCCATATACGCGACGGAGATAATTATTAGATATGAATGAAGCAAAACCAGAACAGCATGACTCGGAAACTAATCTTCCGCACGAGACGAATGAGCGACGGGGGTTTTTGGGTTCAGCGGCAGGGATAACGGCAGCCGTCCTTGGTGGTTTACTGGGCGTTGGACCACTGGCAATCGGATTGTATGCAACTGTCATGGATCCGCTGCGAAAGAAAACAACTCCTCAGAAAGTCGCCGGTGGTGCCGTTGGAGCGAAAGAAGGTTTCTATTTTGTCGCACAGCTTGGTGAGTTGGACAGCCACGTCCCACGCCGTTTTACAATCATGGCGGACAAAATCGACGCTTGGAACTTCATGAAAGACCAGCCCATTGGTTCCGTATATATGCGTATGCAAGGGGAGCAGGTTGAGTGTTTCCACACGACTTGTCCTCATGCAGGCTGTGCCGTTTCTTATGAACTTGAAAGCCAAGCCTACCAATGTCCTTGTCACAACAGTTCTTTCAACGTGGATGGTTCCAAGTTGGAAGGTGGCCGTTCTTCAAATCCGAGCCCCCGTGGGCTGGATGCATTAGAAGTGTATGTTCAAGGGACGAGCGTGTTTGTTAAATACGAAGACTACTTTACTGGGCGGCACGCTAAGATTGCCAAATAACGGCGCTGATTAACAGAAGTGAACACAAGACCACAGCACGACGAAAAGAGCTAAAACAACAACATGTTCAGAAAATTATATAGCTGGTTTGATTCTCGCACCGGCATACAAGCATCGCTGGAAGAGGCGTTGTACGAAAATATTCCCGGCGGTGCTAAGTGGCGTTATGTGTCTGGCAGTATGCTCGTGTTTGCGTTCATGACACAATTGATCACCGGTTTGTTTTTGTGGATGCACTACAGTCCCGGCAGTCAAAATGCGTGGGCTAGTGTGTATTACATCACTTTCGAAATGGAAGGTGGAAATCTGCTGCGAGGTATCCATCATGTGATGGCCCAAGCGATGGTTTGTTTATTGCCGATTCACTTGCTGCAAGTCGTCATTGAAAAAGCGTACACCAAACCGCGAGAATTCAACTGGTGGTTGGGCTTAGTGTTGATGAAGATCACATTAGCTCTAGGGTTGACTGGATATTTACTTCCCTGGGATCAACAAGGGTATTGGGCGACAAAGGTTGCCACGGAACTTGCGGCCTTACCACCCCTGATTGGTGGACTGACTCAAAAACTAATCGTCGGCGGCAGCGATTATGGTCACTTTACGCTGACTCGGTTTTTTGCCTTACATGCCGGAGTGCTGCCAGGGTTGTTGATTGGCTTTTTGGTTTTACACCTAGCGATGTTCCGCAAGCATGGAATTACTGCGCATTCCTCGCCTCATCGACCGGATCAATTATTTTGGCCGATGCAAGTCCTTAAAGATGGGATCGCTTGTGCGTTGTTGTTCGCCGTGGTTGTATTCGCCGCGATTGCTGAACCGGTGGAGTTAGGGCCACCGGCAGAACCAACGGAAGCGTTTGGTGCTGCGCGTCCCGAGTGGTATTTTCTGTTCTTGTTTCAGATGCTTAAATATTTCGATGGGAGCCTAGGCTTCAATACTGAGTTGGTGGGAGCGATTGTTCTGCCGGTGGTATTGATTGGATTTATGTTTGCGATGCCGCTCATTGCACGCAAGAAGTTTGGTCATCATCTAAACGTAACGGTTATTGTTATGATTATTTCTGCGGTAGTCTATCTGACGTGGGAGGCGAAACAGGAAGATAATTATTATTTGAATCACCCAGACGATACGCAGTCCGAAGCGTACAAAAGATCAAAGCGCTTTCACGAAGAGGTGGGGCGTTCTGAAAAAGAGTTTGAGTTGATTCAGCAGTTAGTCAAGGATTACGGAATACCATTGGAAGGTCCGACGGCGCTGCAACAGCGGGATCCCTTAACGATGGGGCTGCGGCTGTTTCGGCGTCAGTGTGCTAGTTGCCACGCGTACAGTCATGATGAATACGCGATCGCAGGACCGCCCAATCCTGACGCGAGACATGATTCACCGCTCAATTATGGAGCTCCGGACTTAGCGCATTTCGGTTCCGTGAAGTGGATTCAAGGTTTGTTAAGCAACGATGCGGTAACGGGGATTCGTAGCGAGCGTTATTTTGGTAAGACTTTGCATGTTTCAGGAGAGATGGCCGAGCACGTCCATGAAACGATGTGGGCCTCGGCTGAGACCGCTGCGGACCGGCAAACATTAGCAACTCAAATAGAGCAAGTAGCGTGGGCACTATCGGCGGAAGCGCAGCTGCCATACTTAGATTACGCAGCTAACCAAGAAAAGATTGAAGCGGGCATTGCTCATTTGAATGACGACACGCTTGGTTGCATTGGGTGTCACAACTACGGTGACAATGAAGACGGATATGTGATTGACCTTAACGGTTATGCATCTGCCGAGTGGATCACAAAGATGATTTCAGAACCGACTCAAACAGGGTTCTACGACGGCGGTTCCGACAACGACCGCATGCCATCGTTCCATACCGCAGCGACGAAGTTGTTAACACCTCGGGAAATCGAATTGCTAGTTCGGTTTTTGCGCGAAGACCGCTCGTTGATCGACGACTGATGGTGTGTGTTCGCTAACGTGCGCAGGATGGCCTCGGGGCCATTTGCCGCTGCGATTTCTACGGAGGCGGAGTAAACTCCTAAAACGAATTATCACGAAGGTGATGATTGGACAAACTACCCGATGCGGCTGCGGATTTCTGTGAGGACTTCCTCAACGTTCACTCGGATTTGTTCGAGTGTATCGCGGTCGCGGATCGTGACGGTATTGTCGGCGACGCTTTGACCGTCCACGGTGATGCAATACGGTGTCCCAGCTTCGTCTTGACGTCGGTAGCGGCGCCCGACAGCACCTTTTTCATCATAGAAAACGTTAAAGTGCTGTTTGAGATTTGCGTAGATTTTTTTCGCTAACTCGGGCATGCCATCTTTTTTAACAAGCGGGAAAATGGCTGCTTTGATGGGGGCAATTCGTGGATGCAACTTCATTACGATCCGTTTTTGCATGTTCCCTTTCTCGTCCGGTTGCTCATCTTCAGTATACGCTTCACATAGAAAAGCCAACGTCGCACGGTCTGCACCAGCTGAGGGTTCAATCACGTGCGGGATATACTTTTCGCCAGTCAGGTCATCTCGGTACGAAAGGTCTTTACCACTGCCACGGTATTTGGGTTTTCCGTGTTCATCGAGTTCTAGTTCAAGTGGATTCGAATTAGGGTCAAGCTTACCTTCCATGTGACTGCGTAAATCGAAATCACCTCGATGGGCAATTCCTTCAAGCTCACCGTATTCTCCGGCAGGCAAAAATGGAAAGGCATATTCGATATCGGCTGTGCCCGTCGAATAGTGACTCAGTTCGTCCTCGGCGTGCTCGCGGAGGACCAACCGCTCCGCAGCCAAGCCCAATGCGGTGTACCAGTTCATGCGGCGATCGCGCCAGTACTGATACCATTTAGATGAGTCGTCAGGGTGACAGAAAAACTCGATTTCCATCTGTTCGAACTCCCGAGATCGGAAGGTAAAATTTCGCGGAGTGATTTCATTGCGAAAACTCTTGCCGGTCTGTGCGATACCAAACGGTAGTTTTACTCGAGTGCTATCCAATACGTTTTTGAAGTTTACAAATATCCCCTGGGCTGTTTCTGGCCGCAAAAAAGCGGTTCCCTCTTCACCAGCAAGTGCGCCGATGATGGTTTTGAACATCAAGTTGAATTCGCGAGGTGCGGTTAGCGTGCCAAGTTCTTTAGCATCGGGACCGAGGACATCGTGCATGTTCTCAATTTCGGTGAGCGACAGGAAGGCATCTTCAAATTCCAGTTGTTCCGCATTTTTGGCTCGGAGTTTGAAAAATTTCATGGCCCGGCGCTGTGTATCTTCGTGCTCTGCCGCCGTTTCGACGATGGTGGCGACAAAGATACGCTGACCTTTGGCATTTGCCCAGCGCCCGCGGACTTGATCATACCGATAGCGTCGTTTTGTTGTTCGGCAATCGACCATGAAATCGTGAAACAGGTCATAGTGACCAGACACTTTCCAGACTTGCGGGTGCATGATGATTGTGCAATCAAGACCGGTCATTTCATAGGTAGATGGCGCGCCAGGGAGTTGAGTGAGTTCGTTGTGCCCACTTACCATGTCGTGCCACCAAGCGTTCTTAATGTTGCGCTTAAGTTCAACTCCCAATGGACCGTAATCCCAAAATCCTTGAATCCCACCATAAATTTCGCTTGATTGAAACAAAAATCCGCGTCGTTTGCAAAGGGATACGAGTTTATCCATTTCCATAGTTACTGTCTTTCTTCATTGGCTAGTGTGGGTACTAGTCTCGGTTGGAGTTGGTTAATGTAATGCACACAGAGGATATCGGCAGAATATTGTGTTGCTGTGCAAGGAAAAAACCGCTGGGATCCTTCTTAGTGAAACTAAGTGGCTGGGATCTCAGGGGTTTTGTTTTGCATTCGAATATAAGCTAGCCCGCAGGGACTTGAACCCCGACAAACAGAACCAGAATCTGTTGTGCTACCAATTACACCACGGGCTATTTGTGCATCTCAGTTTATCTGCGCTTACCAGTTGGTCAAGAGGAAGGCGTGTGGATATGCTTTTGAATCGGTGCTTAAGTTTTACTTCGTTTGCGTAGTATGCAATCGTTGCAGATGTCATATAATGGAAAACGTAAGTCGAAAGGGCAGTAGAGAGATTCAATGGCATATTTGAAGGCGCAGAACGGTTCGCTCGCGGGACAACGATTTGAGTTGGATGAGGGGGAATCTATATTAGGCCGGTCTCCGGAATGTTCTATTCACGTGGAAGACTTCGCCGTGAGTCGGCAACACGCCAAGGTCCACAATAATGGTGTCGAATTTTTCATTGAAGATTTGAAAAGCCGCAACAAGACTTATCTCAACGATGTCATGTTAGGCGAAGGCCAACATCAATTACGCAACGGCGACCGGCTGAGTATCTGTGACGTCATCTTTAATTTCTATCAAGAATTTTCCTCGGGATTGTCCGACAGTCTTGATGGGTCTCACATTAGCGTCCTTTTCGATGGAGCAGAAACGAGCACGGGGACGATCATGTCCAAACTGGATGTCGGCTCTGGGCACGGACAGATTCAGCTCACAGCCAGCCCCGAAGTGAAGCTGTCAGCGCTACTTGAAATAACACAGGCTTTGGGAAGAGCTTTGAGTTTGGGTGACGTTTTGCCAAGTGTCCTCGATGCGTTATTTAAGGTATTCATGCAGGCTGATCGAGCGTTTATTGGTCTGTTAGACGAATCTGGAATACTGGTACCTCGTTGGTCCAAGGCACGCCGAGAGGATGCCGCTGAGACGATCAGGATAAGCCGTACGATTGTTAACCGAGTGATTGATCTTAAGGAAGCAATTTTATCAGCCGATGCTGCTTCGGATCAGCAGTTTGATGCGAGCCAGAGTATTGCCGATTTTAAAATTCGGTCGATGATGTGCGTGCCGTTGTTCGGTATAGGTGGTGAAGTGTTAGGCGTTCTGCAAGTGGATACTTTAGAACGCAATAAACAGTTCAACGATGGCGATCTTGAAGTACTCGTAAGCGTGGCAACGCAAGCTGGGATTGCTTTGGATAACGCACGATTGCACGACGATGCCCTCGCACAACAAGCCATTCAAAAAGACCTTGAGCTTGCTCAGCAGGTTCAGCTTGGATTCTTGCCGAGTTCCGGTCCAGAAATTGAACATTATACATTTTTTGATTACTATCGCGCTGCAAATCACATCGGTGGTGACTATTACGACTATTTGGAACTTAAAAATGGAACGTTAGCCGTGATTGTGGCTGATGTGGTGGGTCACGGTGTCGCAGCTGCTCTGTTGATGTCCAAAGTTGCAGCGGAAACTAAGTTTTGTTTGGCGACTGAGCCGAATGCATCCGCAGCCATAAATCAACTCAATAACAATTTAAGTCGATTAGGGCTTGATCGCTTTGTAACATTTTTGTTGGCAGTTCTGAATCCGGAAACGGATGAAGTGACGGTCGTTAACGCTGGTCATATGGCTCCAATTCATCGTCGAGCAGACGGGACAATTGAATTGGTGGGAGAGGACCTCGCCAATATTCCACTCGGAATAATGGAAGACGTTGAGTATGAGAGCTTTACGTTTACGCTGCAGCCAGGCGATTCAATAACCATGTATACGGATGGATTAAATGAAGCGGCTAATCCAGACGGGGAGTTGTTTACGATGGAGGCGATTGAGGAATTGGTGCGAGCGCATCAAGAGCCCGCCCAACAACGGGGCGAGCGAATTCTCGAATCGATCACCACTTTCATGCAGGGCGAACAACCGGACGACGACATGTGTTTGGTTATCTTTGATCGAGACTAATTTCACTCGCTGTGCCTACTGTTGAATTGAATTGTGCTTTGGTATACTTGCCCCGCAGGCCTGCAATCATAGAACCTACATATCACTAGAAACTACTAGGCCGAAAGGAATTGCTGCGATGAGCGACCCTGTTTTGGAAACTAATATTACTGGAATGACACCACGCCGCGGAAAAGTTCGCGATATGTATGATCTTGGTGATTCTCTGCTGATGATTAGTACAGATCGCATTAGTGCTTTTGATTGGGTATTACCATCGGGGATTCCGGACAAAGGTCGAGTGTTGACAACGATTAGTGAATTCTGGTTTGAGAAGCTTGGCATTGCAAATCATCTATTGACGATGGACTTAACGACCATTAGTTTGCCGGAAGATACGGATATTGAGTCCTTAACAGGTCGCAGTATGGTCGTCAAAAAATGTGACGTCGTACCGATTGAATGTGTTGTTCGCGGTTATTTAGTTGGCTCGGGTTGGAAGGAATATCAAGAGTCCGGCACCGTGTGTGGAATTGAATTACCACCGGGCTTGCAGCAAGCATCTCAGTTAGAAACTCCCATTTTTACTCCGGCTACGAAAGAAGAATCGGGCCACGACATCAATATCTCTTTCGAGACGATGGTTGATATTGTGGGAGAGGATACCGCCACTGAATTGCGTGATCGCAGCATGGCGATTTACCAACAAGGCGCTGAGTATGCCCGTGAGCGAGGCGTTATTATTGCGGACACGAAATTTGAATGGGGCTGGTTTGAAGGAGAATTGATTCTGATCGACGAAGTGTTGACCCCCGATAGTTCACGTTTCTGGCCGGCTGAAACCTATCGTGTCGGCGAATCTCCTCGGTCCTTTGATAAGCAATTTGTCCGCGATTGGCTGGAAACAACGGATTGGGATAAAAACAGCCCTGCTCCGTCTTTGCCAGACGACATCGTTATGAACACTCGGGCAAAATATATCGAGGCCTACGAAGTTATTTCGGGGCGCGAATTTCCTTGGAAATAGTCGCCAGCTTCAGACGTCGATGGCGCAGTAACCGTGAACTACAATTGTGCAAGTAGCGAGTTTTAATTGTTGCCTGTGGCTCGCTTGGTAATTAAGCTGAACGGTTTAATACCTCACATGTAATTCAAGCGAGAAAACGATGCGTGCTATTCCTGTTACTTGTTCCCTAGTTGTTTATCTGTTGGCTGCCATTGCTGGGGGTCAAGAGCGAGTTGCTTTTACGGACATTGAACAGGCCGGCGCGGATTATTCGTTTCAGGGCGAATATCAGGGCGTTGTGCGATTTGGGGGGAGGCCGGTTAAATCAAAGGCTGGTTTGCAAGTTATTGCTTTAGGCAACGGCAAGTTTCGCGGGAATCTGCTAGCTGGCGGATTGGCTGGAGCTGGATGGGACAACGCAACACAAATTGAGCTAAACGGGGTTCGGTCCAGGGAACAACTTACACTTAGTGGTGATATATTCACGGTTTTGATCGAGGCGGGTGTTGCCAACGTTACGTCGACACACTCCCACAGTAAATCATGGGGGCGACTCAAACGCGTTGTTCGACAGAGCGTAACCATGGGGATGCCGGCTCCGAAAGAGGCTGTTGTTTTGTTTGCTGGAGAAGCGACGGAGCAATTGGTTGATGCCCGTATTACAGACGAAGGCTTGCTGATGGAAGGCGTGTTAACTCGACCAGTCGTCACTGATTTTCGTTTGCATTTGGAATTTCGCACTCCGTTTATGCCAAATTCGGTTGGGCAAGCCAGAGGTAATTCGGGAGTTTATATCCAACAGCGGTACGAAGTTCAAGTGCTGGATTCGTTTGGCTTAGCAGGAGTTCACAATGAATGCGGCGGCATTTACCGTCAACGCCCACCTCAGATGAACATGGCGTTGCCCCCATTAGTTTGGCAAACCTATGATATTTACTTTCGAGCTGCGCGATTTTCAGATGCGGATAATAAAACGGAAAACGCTCGAATTACGATTTATCACAATGGCGTTGCGATTCACAGTAACTATGAATTGACATCGAAAACGGGAGCGGGAAAACCAGAAGGCCCACAAGCGATGCCGATATTGTTGCAGAATCACAGAGACCCCGTTAGATTTCGAAACTTCTGGTTGTATCACTTACCTACGCAATAGACGCGATTGCGCAGAAGAGATTTTTCTGGTTTCTTCTTTACACCTTGTGGGCGTTCGCATGAATTGCGGGTTTGGCTTTTCAATGGTAAAATCACTACTTTTAGTCCTCGTTTCGACATTAAAGATCACCCAGGTCATTGATCGTGCCAATGACGATTGCTGGGAGTAAAATGGTGTGAGCGGGGGATGTTTTTTTCCTCAAACGTGGTATTGGTCAAATGGGCCAGATTCGCTTTCATACATCTTATGTGACCGACGCCGAGCAACAGCGCTTGCGGCGTTGCTATATGGTGGGCATGGAGGGCATTGCTTGGGAACGCGAATTGCGTATTTCTGAAAAGATGCTGGTTATTGATCGTTCCACTCACGAATCCGGTAAGCTATTCGTCCCGTGGTTACGTGCGGATGGTGTTGAGGTCATTCTTTCGACTAGCAATCTACGGGAACAAGAAGCGGCATATTATCTCGAAGTCGAGTTGGCACGTGGGACTCTAAATCGCTTGAGAAATTACTTGGCTAACCGCGATCAGTTTTTCGAGCTTTCTGCGGCTTACCAATCTTTGCTGGATCAAGCACAGCAGTCTTTTTTAAACGCTGTGTTGCCGATCGACGATCCGGAAAATAGTCAACGCAATGCCGCGGAGTCTTTAGAAAAAGCACTGGAGTTGATTGAACTTGTGTTACTGGAGGATGCAGGGCATGCTGTTGAAGTTCGTTATCAAGCCGGTGGGATAAAGCCTCTAATAGGAATTGAGATGCCGGTCGTACCAGAATCGGAGCAGTCGCAGCAGCAAATTGATGAAACCTTCAATACAGTAACAATTCCGTTTAATTGGCGAGCGTTGTCACCCGACACGGACAAATTTAATTTTGATGAAATCGATGGGCCACTGCATTGGGCTTTACAACATGATAAAAAAATCATCGCTGGACCACTGGTACGATTGACGGACGAGTCGATCCCAGAATGGATGTATCTATGGGAAAGTGATTTCACGGCATTTCAAAACTACCTCATGAATTACGTGAGTGAAGTTATTCAACGCTATAAAGGTCGGGTGCATGTCTGGCATTGCGCAGCCGGACTAAATTCGACGACGGGTTTGAGATTCTCTGAAGAACAAGTCGTACGAATTGCAGTGGATGTTGTAGAGACCATTCGACGCATTGATGTCAAAACACCAATTGTGATGAGTTTTGACATGCCTTGGGGCGGATATGCCGCGGATCGTCGAACCGATCTGTCGCCGCTGCAATTTGCGGAGGCTCTAGTCCGCGGAGATATCGGATTAAATGGAATTGGGTTGGAGTTGAATTTTGGCGGTGGACCAAATGAATGTGGGTTGTATGACTGTTTAGCAATCAATGCCCTGATGAATCGTTGGTCTCAATTACAACTCCCATTGGTCTTAAGTGTTTCGACGGAGAATAAACACATGTTGCCGCGCGCAGTCGACTATGATCTGGGTGATAGCGACGATTTGGATGATTCCGTTGATAGCCTCGGTGCCGGTTTAGGCTCGAATGAAGTCGCCAATTTATTGATGATACTTGCCAGTCAGGGTGCGACGCAAGCAATTCTCTGGAATCAGCTAAGTGATACACCTGATCGCCGAGCGGGACTTTATACCGGCGACGGACAATCCAAATCGCTGATTAACGACATCCAACGATTGTGCAAAGAACAATTGGGGATTTAGGCTGTGGGTGTAGCTGGCAATTGTTGCATTCGTGTAAATTTGTGGGAACTGTAAAAACTAACAGTCACGGGCAGTTTATTTTGTGGATAGCACTGGAGTTATTTGATAGGTGCTGGCATAATCTGCTCGAGTCGAAACAAACGTTGTCTTCCTAAAAGGCCTTATGGAAAATCTCACGAACAACCCAGTTGCGATAGCTGATTTGCAATGTGGTACGGATCAGCCCTTGCTGCTAATTGCGGGTCCCTGTGTGATGGAAACGGCGGATGCTACCCGACGGATTGCCGATGTGTTGCAAGATGCCATGGCTGACCTACCTGTGCAGTTAGTGTTTAAGGCATCTTTTGACAAAGCGAATCGAACGAGTATTCATTCGTTTCGCGGCCTTGGTTTAGATGCTGGCTTGGATATTTTAGATCGTATTGTTCAAGAAACCGGCTTGCCTGTGACAACGGATATTCACGAAGCAAGTCAAGCAGCCGCGGTAGCCGATGTTTGTGCAATCCTGCAGATCCCTGCCTTTCTCGCTCGACAAACCGACCTGCTGATTGCCGCTGCCCAAACCGGAAAACCAGTCAATGTCAAAAAAGGACAGTTTTTATCACCCGGCGACATGTCAAACGTGATCATCAAACTGACGCAAAGTGGCTGTAATGACGTGTTGTTATGTGAACGTGGTACATTTTTTGGTTATGGACAATTAGTCAACGATATGCGAAGTTTGCCACAGATGCAACAATTTGGAGTGCCAGTTATCTTTGACGCAACGCACAGTGTACAGCAACCAGGCGGGCAAGGCGAAACCACTGGTGGGCAGCGAGAAATGGTCGAACCACTTGCCCGTGCTGCCGTAGCAATGGGAGTAGACGGTCTGTTTATTGAAACACACCCAGACCCAGACCAATCACCGAGCGATGGCCCTAACATGATCCCGCTTAATGGTATGAAAACTCTGCTGCAACGGCTCACCAAGATTCGTGCATGTGTCGATACCTTATAAAGGTACTGACGCCAATACTTCCGAGATGGAAATTCTATGATCGTTAAAAAAATCTATCTTTTACTATTTACCGCCCTCGTGATAGTCGCCGGTTGTCGTGATCGCGCTCAAGTGACAGTCTCGGATATTCGGCCACGAGAAACTAATTCTGATCACTTGCAACAAGCGTTGCAGATAATTGATGACCTAGATGCTTCTGATTTTAATCTAGCGACTACCACAAGTATCTTTAATTTCAATCTATGGTCCAAGCTGCATGACGATGATCCTCAATGGGTTACTCCCTCGTTAATTAACACGGTTCCAACTGAACTTGCTAGCACTGGATTAGTACAAGCGATTGGTGGTAAGCGATTCATCCCCTTGGATATTAATTATTTGCATGAAACGAGTTGGTTGCATGCTATTGCCCAGTGGGCTGTAGTTGATGATTTACCGCACCGGATGTTTTGGGAATCCTATAAGCCAACCATTGCTGATGAAGTTGCTAGTGAAGAATTGACCAAGGTACTCAAGTTGTTTGACTGGACAGTGCGAAACATACAGCTTGCACCTTTGCTGGACTATCCGACGATTCCTGCCAACACAGAGGGACCAGTTAAGATATCCCCCCAACTTGGTTTGCCGGGACCAGGTTATAGCCGCACCAACCGTCATGTCCTAACGCTGGGCGTTGGCGATTGGTGGCAGCGTGCACGGATTTTTGTGTTACTCGCGCGGCAGCAAGGCATCGATGTCGTGTTGTTAGGCTTACCTGCTGAGTTTGGCAAGACAAATCAACCATGGTTAACGGCAGCAATCATTGGCAAGGAACTTTACTTGTTTGATTTTAAGAAAGGGTTGCCCGTATTGAATGCAGCCAAGACTGCAATCGTGACGCTTAAGCAACTCAAGGAGGATGTTGATTTCACACAAACATTATTTCCAGTTGCCCATCAACAGCAACCACAGGAAACGCTTGACGGATTGGTAGGGTTGATTGAAGCGGATGTTGTTGCCGTGTCGCATCGCATGGCGATTCTGGAAAAATATCTTACAGGTGAGCGTCAAATGGTCTTGACCGTGGCGCCGAGCATTATTTCTTTGCGGTTGAGGACTGAGCATCAAATCAATCGGTCAAAAATTTGGCTACCCATTTATGAAGGATATTTATTTGAAGCTGCGTTGTATGAGAAACTTGTTGCTCAAGATGCAGCCGCGTTGGAATTTGTTTCTTCTACGCGAGACCAGTCCTTGTTTCGCGAAGTTCCTCAATTGCGAGAAGGTCGTTTTAAATTGTTGCGGGGTGTTTTTGATGACGATGAATCGAATTTGGGGGTCAAAGGTGACAACGGTGCCAAGACGTTGATGATGGCGTCACGTATCCCGACGAAGCTAATTGAAGGAATGCTAGAAAACGAAGATATTCAGCAAGCACTCGGGTTGTTAAAACCCGCCGATGCTCCAGCTTTTTTGTGGCGGCAAACATTAGTCGACAAACAACGGACATTTGTGCGAGCCAAGGATTACGCGAGTTTTTATATTGCTATGATTCATATGGAACAGGGGCACTATCAGGATGCTATCGATTGGTTTGAACGCAGAACGATAATAAATGCTAATGAGGATACCACAAATGCGGATGGCAAAGAAGATATTCCTTCAGTCAACGCTACTACAAACAACAATGCTCCCGCTGGCCAGCCAATAGTCAATATCCAAGATATTCTCTCCGGTAATTCTCTTACAAACGGAGTCGCTCAGGATATATCGTTGACTCGGTCTGCCTTTCAGGATTTAGCACTATATAATCTTGCTCGGTGTTATGCAGCTTTGGACCAGCAAGCAGCGGCTGCTGAGTTATTACAAGATTCTGAGTCAGAGCAAAAGACCGGTGATCATCAGTTAGCAAAGTTGTTGCAAGAATAGCTTAACAGATTACGCTTCTTGGTCTTCTAGAAATGTTTGCGGAACGAGCAGTCGCAGGCGGCCATTTATTGTTGTTACGGTGATGGGCAACGATGTGCAGGGGTCACCGTCAATTTGGACAACAACTCGATCTTGAGTTTCCGCATGGATTCTGAATGATTTTGCCTGTCGCGTAATGTAGTCTTTGCTGCGCGGATGAGTGGACCACCAGAGCTGCCAGAAATATTTCAATCCGTGCAGTAGCCCAGGTTTGACGAATCCACAAGCGTCAAGTTTGCCGTCGGTGGGATCGGCTTTGGGTGCAATCATCAGCTTTAGTGCGTATTGGCGAATGTTCATGACGAATAGAAAACGAGCGTCGAACGAATTTTGTTCATCAGCAAGGTCTTGAACAAACATTTTGGGATAGCGATACTTCCAGATGGCGGTCAGGACTGGAATGAAATATGAGAATTTGGTGATGTGACCTTTCCGACGATTCGCTAATCGCTCGGCTATATCGCCATCAAAACCGCATCCGACCATCAAAGCAAACAAAAACTTCTCGCCCGCATCATTTGTGACTTGTCCCGCATCCATCGGAATAACTTGCCCGTGCTCGATCAGATCAGCGACGAACTCGGGATCAGCTTTTATGCCGAGATATTTAGCAAGCACATTTTCGGTGCCTTGCGGAAAGATGCAGATGTTAGTTTCTTTGTTGAGAGTATTTAGTAACAGTGATAATGTGCCGTCGCCGCCGACGCTGATAACAGTTCGCAGGTCGCCACTAGCTTGTTTTTGCGAGGCGATAAACTGGATCTGATCGATGTCGGTCTCAATGACAGTTTGGAAGCCACGATCGTCTAGTATGGCAGCGAGTTTTTTAGCCAATTTACCGCTGGAGCCGCGTCCTGCTTTGGGGTTGAGCGAAATCAATACGAATCGAGCCGCAGGGTCAATTGATTGTGCTGTACGAGTCATCATTTGAAGTTAAAGAACTTGTTTTAACACTACGAATAGAGGGGAAAACTACCGGTATGAAGTGTATGAAAGTGGATGTGTTTAATATGTACACATGTCTATTTATACCACACATATGCAGGTGATTGTTTTGTGTGCGGGGGAAGTAAGGGGGCAATAGGAAATTGTTACAGACGTTTTTTAAAACAACTAAATACACCCAAAAACACCGGATTATAGTGATATTAGTCGGTTTTGGGGCGTTGCTGTTTGCTCGATTTCAAAATTTTTGTCGCGTGGCGGTTTTTTTTGGCATAAGACGTGCATTTAGATATCTTTCGTTAGCTTGTTGCTGACAAGAGATCTTACATTGACTCGATTTGATTGTCTTGAAGCGGGTTAACCGTGAGATTGTTCAAACACGCGAGGTTTGGGCGCTTAATTTACTGGCTTGAGTTTTAGTTGCCCCTGGCTCATCCAGTTGACTGACGTTGTCGTTGGTCGGTGCCCAAACCTCGTTCTTTTTATGCGCGGCAATGATTTGAGCACTGCAGGTGAAGATCCACACTCCCCAACTGCTTAATTGTGATGCTAGTCTTAGTCTGCGAATTGGTGTGGTTGATCAATTTTTACTGCGGAACTCACCAAAGGCATAATTCTTTATATGTTTATTTTATTGTACGCGTTTTAACACCGTTGACGAGTTTAAACCGGTGTTCTAAAGTGGTGGTTTCCCCTGCATAAATGGGATGTTGCCAGCGTAGCTTCAATTGGCAGAGCACCGCATTCGTAATGCGGGGGTTACGGGTTCGATTCCCGTCGCTGGCTCTGTTGCGAGCCGTTGCACGTTAGCATTACAAAGATACTTTACAGGAGTTTCCTTCCATGGCGATGATTACGGATTTTGATATTAAGTCCCTAGTTTGTGACAATTCCAGCTTTGGTCCAAACGAGATCAAAATGATAGCTGGTGCCATAACCGAAGATTTTTCACAGTATGCCATTTTGCGAGACGCAGTTGCTGAGCTTGAAATTGGTGAAGACTTAACACCCGCGAGCACAGTGCGCCTGGGTGTTTGTTATTATTTGCTTGGCCGTTTCAACCGCGCTATCGAAACATTAGCAGAATCTGACAAAGGTGCTCTTTCATATTTTTACATTGGTCGCAGTCATTTTGCGTTAGAAGATAACGCAGCGGCAATTGAAAATTATGATTTGGCAGAACGATTTGGTTATGACCGAGGCATTTGTGTCTTAGCCAAGGTTGAATCGCTACGAAACAGTGGCGACTTTGACGGCGCTTTGCAAGGCCTAGAGTCGCTTGACGGTGCCATCATGCAAGAAGCGGATTACGCGTATCAATATGGCGAAACCGTTGCTGCGAGCCGAGGCGCTTCTGAGTTAGTGGTAGAGTGGTTTGAACGAGCCGTTAAAGCAGATGACACGCATGCCGGCGCATTGTTCGGTTTGGCCCGTGAAAACGATCGCCGCGGAAATGATGAAGTCGCCATGGATTATTACCGTCGCAGTTCAATGTCCTTCCCTTCACACGTTGGTTCATTACTAAACTTAGGCTTGCTGTATGAAGATCACGCACAATATGATCGGGCTCAACAATGTTACCGCCGAATATTGGAAGTATTTCCTACTCATCCCAAAGCGTCATTGTTCCTGAAGGATGCAGAAGCGTCGGATGATCAGTTCTTTGATCTTGAAGCTGAAAAAGCACAGGATCGAATGTCTCAAATATTGAATATACCGGTTACTGATTTTGAACTTTCGGTTCGCAGTCGTAACTGCCTTGCCAACATGGGTGTTGAAACTCTTGGTGACTTAGCACGAACGAGCGAGCAGGAATTACTTGGTAGTAAGAATTTCGGTGAAACCTCGCTGATTGAAATCCGAGATATGCTCACTTCCAAAGGCTTGTCCTTAGGTCAGCTGGCACACGAGGGACGTCCTGAGCCAACTGTCGACCGCAGTCAACTCTCGCCAGAAGAAGCAGCTGTTTACGACCGTCCAATTTCAGATTTGAATTTGTCGGTGCGTGCGCGCAAATGCATGGTTCGCTTGCGTATGAACACCATTGGCGAGTTACTTCGCAAGACGGGCGATGAAATGCTTGAATGTAAGAATTTCGGCGTCACGAGTTTGAATGAAGTGCGAGAAAAACTTGAAATTCACGGTTTGAAACTGCGTGGCGATTGATCGCTCCCAAGTAGGTTGAGGTTATTCTTGGGGCTGCAGTTTATCTGTTCTTCTGTATATTTCGTTGGTGGAAATCACTTCCGCTATCAAGATGAATTATGACTTCACCAGAAACCACAAGCTCTGACAGCGTTAGCCCCGTTGGTTTTAGTTTTGAAGTGTTGACGCAAGATCCAAACAGTGCCGCGCGGCGCAGTGTCTTAACCACTCCTCATGGTTGCGTGCAGTTGCCAACATTTATGCCCGTGGGGACGCAAGCCACGGTCAAGGGGTTAGCGATTGATCAAGTACAGGCAACGGGCGCTGAAATGCTGCTGGCAAATACGTATCACTTGTCGTTGCGACCTGGTGAAGACATTGTCGAGCAGCTAGGTGGTCTGCACGCCATGATGCAATGGGATGGTCCGATCCTTACTGATAGTGGCGGCTTTCAGCTATTCTCGTTAGCAAAAATGTGTCAGGTGACCGAACAAGGCGCAATTTTCAAATCGCACATTGACGGTTCCACGCTGGAGTTAACTCCGGAAAAATCGATTCATATCCAAGAGACATTAGGGTCTGATATTGCGATGGTCTTGGATCACTTGGTTGCGTTGCCCAACGAAAAATCTGTGATCCGGGTAGCCTGTGAGCGTTCCATACGCTGGGCACAACGCTGTCAAATCGCTGCGCGCAGTACGCAGCAAATTCAATTTGCGATCGTGCAAGGCGGCTTAGACGAAACGTTACGAGTGTGGTGTGCCGAGGAGTTGGCAGACTTGGATTTCTTTGGGTACGCAGTGGGAGGATTGAGTGTTGGTGAGCCTCCGGCGGAAATGTACCGGATATTGGATGCGACCTGCCCTGCTCTGCCAGTTGACCGCCCACGTTATCTGATGGGAGTCGGACGTCCGCAAGATTTACTCGAGGGCATTCGTCGTGGCATCGATATGTTTGATTGTGTGATGCCAACTCGCAACGGCCGCAATGCGCTGGCCTTCACCGATCAAGGACCACTTAAGCTGCGAAACGCCAAGCACCGCGCGGATAAATCACCAATAGATACGGACTGTCCTTGTTTGGCGTGCCGACATAGTCGAGGGTACATTCGCCATTTGTTTCAG
>Ga0208879_1000969_pt1 | contig 28201 bp, 18 predicted proteins | sample Knorr_S15_td_Bot_FD_185605 | JGI IMG/M metagenome (GOLD analysis project Ga0208879, IMG submission 185605) | Marine microbial communities from Southern Atlantic Ocean transect - Knorr_S15_td_Bottom_ad_5009_LV_A (SPAdes) (version 2) | ecosystem: Environmental > Aquatic > Marine > Oceanic | place...
TTCCTCAGCTACCTCTTCCTCAGCTACCTCTTCCTCAGCTACCTCTTCCTCAGCTACCTCTTCCTCAGCTACCTCTTCCTCAGCTACCTCTTCCTCAGCTACCTCTTCCTCAGCTACCTCTGCCTCAGCTACCTCTGCATCAGCTACCTCTGCATCGCTTAAAACATCGTTATGATCTGTGGCCGTACCCAGCGTTAACTTATCAACCACAGCACGATCCTCTATAATCTCCGTGGGTACACTCGAAAATCGTTGAATGTCGGGGGCGACGACATCATCTCGCAGCGCCAGTTCGCGGACGTCTGCGTTGACCGCCTCGAACTTTTTCGTCAAATGACTATGGCAGGTAAAGAAGAACACCTGTGTTCCTTGCTTGGCAAAATCTCGCAACATGGTAACACCATGTTTTGCACGATCCGAGTCACAATTGACCAAGACGTCGTCGAGGATTAGCGGCAGGCGGACTCCGCGTTTGATATAGCTGTTTACTAACGCTAGGCGCAAACAAATAAACACAGATTCTCGAGTACCTCGACTCAGCATATCGACTCCCCAAGTTTGGCCGCTGGCGTCGTCGACATATAAGGCATCTTCATCAAGCGGAGTCCAGATTCGGGTGTATTTACCATCTGAAATTTTTGAAAGCCATTTCCCCGCATCAACTAGCGTTTCCGGTTGACGTTCCGACTCGTAAAGATCTCGTACTTGCTGCAACACATATTCCGTAACCGCCCATACTCTCCATCGCCGTTGGGAATCTGCTAGTTGTAGTCGGACGACAGTGCGTTCCAACTTAGCGGCATCGAGCGAAGGGTTATCCAATAATTGCTGCAATTCTTGTTTCTTCTGCCCTTGTTCTTCGTGCAGATTCGCTAACAACTCCGAAAACTCGTAAAGCTGTTGCCCCAGCCGTTCGATTTCATCCTGTAATTCAGCAGCATTATACTTTTCCAAAATCAAATATAACTCGTTTTCAGCAAACTCTTTATCTTTTAACTGTTGCAGAATAACGTCACTCGCATCATCGCATCGACTTCTCAGCTCTAGCGCGCCACAATGACTTTGCGAGAGTTCTTCGAGTTCAGCAAGATCCGACACTCCCGCTCGCACGAACACACGATTAAGAGATGTTTCCAAGTCCTCGCGCTTGGCAATGATCTTGTTACGCTGCTTCTTCAATTTCCGCGCGGACTTCTTCAATGCTTTACGTTGTTGTTTAGCTTCGCGTTGTTTATTCAGCAATCGACTCAATTGTCGAATCTGGACTGCCGCATCCGAAGATTCCGGTTGCATATCAAGATCGATCAAGAGTTGTTCGATTCGACCAACCAAGTCGGTCAAGTCCGCGTCACGGCGTACCAACTCCGCTTTACGATCGTCGAGTCTCCGCTTCCGTTGCGCAATCACATCCGAGTTGTCTGCAATTGCATGGATATCGCTAGGTCGCAATCCTGCGGGAAGACCTTGTTCAACAAGCACACTAGCCCAAGATTTCTGCGCTTCGGTCGTATTGCGTTGACAGTCTGCTAACCGGGTTCGAGATAATTGTAGTCGAGCATTGGTGGTCTTGAGCTTGCCCAAAACGGGAACCATCGATTCCAACAGGGAATGTTGCTCTTGTAAATCACGAAGTTGTATATCCCATGACGCGCCACCGAAATCGTTATCCAATTCAATCGCGTCTATATCGGCATGACACTTCACCTGCTGACGACGCAGTAGCGTTTGGCGAGACATTCCCGCTGCCGCCTTCTGTTTTCTGTGTTGCGACTCCAGTATGCGATATCCAATACCCGCAACGAATGAAACGACTCCCAGAATACCGATCAGCGCGGCTGCCGCAGCGCCTAATAAGAACACTTTAGAAAATACAAAGCCTACGGCGATTGCCACGAAACCCGCAATCGTCAAACCTGCCGATGCAACCAACACTTTTCCGGCAGGTAAGCCACCGCTGCTGCTGGCAATTGCACACTCCGTCGCCTCAATTTCACGTTGCAACCGCGATTGCTGGTCGTCTAATTCAAGTCGCGCACGCAGCACTCCAATGTCGGAACCCACCTCCGCTAGCAACGTCTCGAATTCAATCTCGTCAAGCCCAGCATTGGGCGATTCATCTCCCTGTCCGGCATCGCAAATTAAATCAGGGGCATTGGCAACAACCAAGTCCATCCAGGCTTGCTCAACCTCGCCAAGGTCGCCCAGAATCTGATCAACAAGCAAGACTTGTTCTGCGCATCGCTCATCTGCAAAGGTCAGTTCGTTTTCAACTTGACTGACCGCTCGCAATACGTGGTGGTCGACTTCGGGCATCGGTCCGATTATCCGATCCAACAAACCATTTGACAACTCAAATTCACTTTGACTGCTAAGTTCAGCCACGTCGTTTTTTAGCCGGACAACTTGGTCTTGCAGCGAACCCAGCCAACTAGCATGTTCACAAATCGTGCGAATTCGCACTGCGTTGGCTGCCACATCCGTGTTGAAGGGAATCGAGTCTATCTGGGCCTTAATCGCTGATCCTTTTTCCGCCAGCTCCTGAATTTCGTCGTTTAGTGCCGCTCGCTCAGCCTCCCACTCACGCAACCGAAGGAAAGAATCCGCCGCTGCAATTTCCGCGAGGCTCTCACTCAAATGCGGCAATTCTTCTAGTTTTTTCAGAGCATCGCATCTTTCCATCCACACATCACGGGTCATCGTTGCTATCTCAAACAAATTCACACTGCGTTGGATGGAATGGGATTCAACAGCAATCCGCTCAATATCTTGTTTACCCGAACGCAATTCATTGCACAATTGAGACCAAGACTCGAGCTGCCGTAAATCACTGTGAATCTGCTTGTCAAGCTGCTTAACTCGCAGCTCTAATCGGCGGATCTCGGAACCTTCATGATTCCGGTCAAAAATGGAGCGTCGTGTTTGGGTGACGCCGCGCAAAACTTCTCCCAGCGAGACGCGATCCATGCCTGTCGTCATTTCATAGAGAAATTCCGCTGCCTCCGTCGCATTAAGGGTGTTGAGATGCTGCAATTCATCTAATCCGACCGTGAACACATTTCGAAAGATGTCATGGTCCACACCTTTGAGCAACTCGCGATTCATCGTAGCGGCTGAATGCAATTGCCCACCGATAAGTACATCCAACTTTTCCTTCCGGATCCCGTCCGCAGTAGCCAATTCTCGTGACACGACCCAGGATTGTCCATCAACGCTTTCAATTGAGATCGAACCCCCGAAAACATCCTCGGCATTCCCGCGGACGTATTTTTCGCGACCATCATTCGCTAAACCGTAGAACACGCCTCGAATGAACTCCATACACGTAGTCTTACCCGCCTCGTTCGGGCCATACACAACCACCAGGTCGTCATTGATATCACTAATCACAGTGTTTCGGCAAACACCATATTTTTCCACGTTAAGGCTGCGGATCAACATTTCAGGCAGCCTCCGGTTCTATATTGTTATCGGTTGGCGGTTCTGGCGGCGCGTTAGCGTACCCCCCGAGCAACAGTTCGCCTAATTGTGCTGCATCGTCGAGTGTACGCAGTCCCTCAAGATCTTCTGCAACGCGTACCCAGTCACTGGCCGCCTCTTCTAAATCTTCGATGCCAGCTAACTTCATTTGAGACCAACCGTTTTCTCTCAGCGATTGAAGCGCAAACAAATAGTCCCCCAACAGGTCCTCGCCATCAGTTGCAGCGGCGCTGTCTTGCCCATAATGAACGTTGACACCAAGGGTAAACACCGACGAGGACGAGGACATTGACTGTTGGCCAAATTTTTGTTGCCACTGCCTAAAGTCTGTGTTGGTATCATGAAAGGCATTGGTCGATTGTTTGCAATTTACGTCCCAGTGAACGAGATTGATGCGATCAGATTTCCAACTATATGTTTCAGCATATTCGCATAATTTCAATTCTAAATCGTCGAAATCGTTAATCGACGCCGCGTCAAGATTTATATTCTCATAGTGGATCGCTGCACAATCTAGCTTCGTACGTTCCACTTGTTCGCTGACGTGGATTAACTGCGCACCGCGCGGTCCACTATCGGCCAAGCACCGTCCTTGCGGAACTCCTGCATAAAATATGTTCGCATTCCCATCCACCAGATGTTCCGCGTAACTGCGACCACCAAGTAACCAAAGTTCGGCCGCTTGGAGTTTCTTGAACGAATCGACCGTTCCACCGCCAATCACCAACTGATGTTCGCCCCGGGACAAACCATCGAACCATTTGGGATGAATATTTCCGGCGGCGTCGCTACCACATCCTAGCACTTCAATATCCATTCCACCTAACGTCACAAGCCGCCGGTCGACACTGCCACGGTCAAAACGGATCGATGAATCTGGCCAGGTCATTGAGGTTGGCCAAGCGTCTAAGGGATCACTAGCGCCAGTTGCCCAAACCACGGGAATGCCGTGTTCGTGCATCCGCTGGAATTGTCCTGAGAGGAACGACAGGGAGCGTGCGCTTGATTTCTCAGGACACAAAAGATTGCCCGTCAACGCAACCATGTCGACCTGGTGCTTTATTGCTAAGTCAAATACTCGCAGCGCAGCGACTTCGGGTGCCCCGAGCACTTCCTCCTCGATAGCCTCGGGGATCCAACGAAATCCACCCAGTGGAACGTCCAGTTGAAAATCTGAAGCATGTAATATGGTGAATCCTTCACCTGCCATCGTTACCTCCGTTGTAACTATGGGCGTCTCCGTCAACACAAAATATACAAATTCGCACAAATTGTAACCAAAATAGCGAAATCATAAAATGTTAATTTGGCTATTTATAAGAGCAAATTAGCTCCGATTAAATTGGGGAGTTTCACTACGAACTCCCACAGTCGCTGATTATGCCGAATCTTCGACTGTCGCCATTTACCGCCGAAAACCTATGGCGCGATGATACCGTTGAATATTGCCCAATCGTCGCGGCGGCGACTTGGCGAGAGACTTAACATAATGTGTCAATTTTGCGAGTTCGGCGTCACTCAGCGCCCCGCTGCTAGGCATCAACGTACCAGGCATACCTAAGCGAATAACTCGAGCCACGGTGACGAATTGGCTTCCAGCCTTGTACGGATCGCGAATCAAATCTCGAGCGAACGTTGGAAATCCTTTATCATCAACTAGATCCACACCAAAACTGCCTGCCCCTTCGTTACCGTGGCACTTATGGCAATTCTGTTTCAAATATATTTTACGACCATCCTCTAAGACGCTAGGGCTACTCGTCAATGTTGCCGGAGCAACCCAACGTTGCGCTGGTATTGTTTGTTGAGTCGTATAATCCGCAACCACCTGTTGGCCCTCAGAATTCAAGTTGCCATCATTGTCAACAAGCAATCCATCCTCTTTCAATACCAACGTTACCCGTTGCCGAGCCCCATAAATTTGCATTTGTTGAACTTCAGCCACCAAGCGGTCGATCAATCCCGCACTAAGTTGCTTCCAACTCTGCATCGAAGTGTTTGGCACGCCATTTAGCAGAACCAGTTTAATGTCATCTGTCGAGGCGATCATGTTAGTAGAGGTTGCCAAACGAAATTGTCCATTAAGTAAATCTCGAGGTTTGGGATACAAATACCGCCCAGCCTCGCCTTGGCCGTCGCCGTTTTTCCCATGGCAGGCTCCACAATATTGGAGAAACTCTTTGCTCGGCTCAAATTCCGCTGCCGAACCTACCAGCGTCTGAATCAATACACTGCTAAACAGCAGCAAAGTCCAAGTCACATTCACAGCGCCGCGGCTATTTAATTTGAAAAAATCTCTCATGTTCTAAATCGTAGCGATTTTACTCTGCCCGCTCTACCCGAATTAACGCCTCAAGAGCGTCAACACCTCGGCACCCGTGTACCCATTGTTCGCCAAAACGAAATGCTGGAACACCGGTAACATTCATTTTCCGACAGTACGCCCAGTCATCACCAACCGCATCAGCTGCGGCAGAGTCGGAAAGAGCCTTTTCAATTTCCAACCCTACCATGCCAATCTGCTGACATATTCCTTGCAATACTTCAGGCTTCGAAATATTCTCCCCGCGTGCGAAATACGCCAAAAACACACTTGCTCTGAACTGCTTACCCTGTCCTGCGCCCTCACCCGTATCAAGCAATTCAATGTATTTGGCCAATTGCTGAGCGGGGCTACTATTATAGGTATGTGTTCGCGGTCCATAATCTAGCCCTGCGTCACGCATCATCGTGCCCAGTTGTTTCTGGCTGCTAGCAACATCTATGCCGCGGCCCGCAAACAACTTCTCCAGCGTCATCCCTTCAGCGGAGGTTTCGGGGTGCAACGGAAAATAGACATATTTCAACGTCACCTCGATATCGCGCACCGCCTCTTGCAGTTGTTGCTCAGCGAGATAACACCACGGACATACGAAATCCGTAAACACTTCCAGAACATTAGTCATCTTGTGTATCATTCTTTCGTTCAACGAATATTCTTCATACATCGCTTCTGATGTGAGCGTCGCTCGGTGAGCAACAAAAGATCACCCAACTTCTCAACAGGCGGCGGCTTCGTCAGGTAACTCACACACAATCCAACCGCCATTGCCGCTACCGTCGTGAACAGACCGTCCCACCATGTGTTATTCTTGATTTCTGCAAAACTGCCAAGCCACCGAAGAGCATCATCCGAAGCAAACTTAGTGTACAGTCGTATAAAACAGAACACAGCCACGCCGGCAGTCATACCGGCACTGACCCCTACCACATTTGCGCGGGAACAAAACATTCCTAAAAGAAGTACGGATAACAACAATCCGAAAGATGCTCCAGCAATGGCTAGCAAGATGTCAAACACCGGAGAATCTACATGCACCAAAATGACGGCCGCCGTGGTCACAATCACACCAAAAACAAACGTGATAATACGATTTGCCCTAACACCAACCTCTTTACCGTTTCGCCAATCCGTCACGAATGACGCGGTCATACTATTGATGCCACTATCTAAACTACTCATCGCTGCGGCAAACAGCCCTGCTAAAAGAAGGCCCGTCATTCCAAACCCTTTGGCGTAGTACACAACAAAATGCGGTAAAAGCTGGTCCTTCGCCTTTCCTACGGCCATTGCATCAAACAATTCTAACGTCTCTGTCGACTGCTGATAGAACACATACAACGCCGTGCCTACAAGAAAAAACAACGTGCAGGCGAATAATGTAAACAAACCCTTTACATAAAGGCTGCGCCTTGCATCGGAAATCGTATCGACCGTCACGTATCGTTGAAACCCACCATAGGTTGCAATTTGCCCTCCCAAATAAATAACAAAGCCATAAGCACACGCCGAGTAAACATTGCGTTCGCCCCAACCGCCGCTCGTTGCGAACATTTCAAACTTATCGGCTTCCACACCGCGGGCAAACATCCCTGACCAGCCACCATCAATTTGTGAAACTATGTAGAAGAGCAACACAAACAAACCCCCACCCAGAGCGAAGGCCTGAATCGTGTCCGTCCAGATCACGGCTTTCACACCGCCCACCGCAGTGTACAACGTTGCCAATGCACCCACCACAACAATCATTAGGATTACATCAGTACTGGAATCCGTTTCCAGTACTACTTCCAATATGCGCGAAACTGCGAGCAACATCGTCGCCATCCATCCAGCAGAATAGAACATGAACACTCCACTCGCGAACAGCCGTACCTTGCGGTTAAAACGACGCTCCAGGTATTCATACAGACTCACGGACCCCATCCTCTTATAGAATGGAATAAACCAATAGCACACAATCGGAATAATCACAAATGGAATAAATAGAATCGCCAGTAATTGATGATAATTCCCGAAAGCGCCCTCGGCCGGTAACCCCACAAACGAATTCGAACTCATTGTCGTCGCGAACAACGACAGACCCACTGGCATCCAATGCATATTTCGCCCACCGAGGAAGAAGTCATCGTTGGATGACTGGTCGTGCGAAAACCATAACCCCAAGGACACGACCAGCAGTAAATAGCCGAGGCATACGAACCAATCTAGCGCGCCGATATCAGCGATTCCGCCCAGCAAACTAAAGGTGTTCATAGGTGATATGCCTGTTTATAAAACCAAGCCAGACGATCGACCGCGCAAATGGTAGCGTAACGTCTAAAATCTCTGGATTGGTCGCGGCGTTTCTTGTGTACCGCACCGTGGCTTTCTACCCGTGGTGCGTATTTAGAGAAATACATACTTCCCTTTAGCTCCGGGGGGGACAACGATACGTTATAAATGGGGTACGAATTTCATCCTAACCCTTTGTATTCCGAGATTATAGTAGAGCCATAAAAAACATGCCCTTCGAACATCACAGATCCGTGAAAAAGCTTTCCCTATTTTTAATCGTCATCGGATTCTTTTCTACGGTTGTTGCCGAGACGCAAGCAGTTGACGTGTCCGTGAAAAATGTACGTTCCGTGTTCAATAACGGCGAGCATAACGCATTCACGGATCTTACATGGTTCAAGGGGAACATTTATCTTACGTTTCGAAGTTGCCCCGACGGACATATGGTTTTCCCGACTAGCCAAATCGTCGTGCTCACAAGCTCATCAGGAAAAGACTGGTCTCAAGTACATTCGTTTTCGGTAAAGAATCGCGATACGCGTGACCCGCATTTCGCGCATCTAAACGGACAATTGTTCGTCTACACCGGAACGTGGTACTGTGGGCCCAACCAGCCAAAACTCCGCAATATTAATCAGATGGTTGGCTACGGAGTACGTACAAAAGATGGGAAACAATGGTCTTCATCGTTTATGCTAGAGGGGACGTACGGTCATTATGTCTGGAGGACGGCCACCAACAATAACCGCGTCTACATGTGCGGTCGCCGCACTCGCGATTTTGCGGAAGTCGCGACACTCCAACAACGATCGAAATTATTACAATCGCAAATTCTAGCCAGTGAAGACGGCAGGCGGTTTTTACCGGTTGGCACATTCCAAGAGAAAGATGGAGATGAAACGGCATTCATGTTCGACGACGCCGGTACTATCACAGCCATAGCTCGCCGCGGGCGGGGCACTGCTGAGTTAATTACTCTCTCTGCAAATTTCCAAGTCACCACGCGTCAGGAGCTTGATCGCTATATCGGCGGCCCGTTCATAGGGCGCTTTGGCGACCATACGCTGGTTGCCGGGCGTAATATAGTCAACGGTGTATCCAAAATGGTTATCTGTACACTCGTCGACGGCAAACTCCAGAACCTCTGCGAACTGCCCTCCGGTGGCGACTGTTCTTACCCCAGTATGATTCAACTATGCCCAGGATGCGTCCTCGTCTCCTATTACTCAAGTCACGAGAAAGATGACGAAGGAAAACCAATGACCAACATCTATCTCGCTGAACTGGAATTCTAGAGTTCCGCGCACCATCGCGCTCAATCGCAAAACGGATTGCGATATCATTTCCGCACCACGTTGTAGCTTACAATACGATCGAGTCGAAATGTTTTTTCGAAATGATCGCGATGGCAGTGCGCTTTCACGTAATAGGTGTTATTTTGCCGGAAGATCTTTTTCGGCGTAATCAACATCGGAGCACCGGGAAACTCACCGTAATGAATTTTCAGCGCACACTCATCTTCAATGGCAAGTTGTAATTGGAGGAACTCATGTGGCGGCGTTATGTCAACCGAAGAAAAGTCGGTAAAGTGATAGACGTTCGACCCAGCCATGAGGTTATCGAGATATTCGAATTGAGGCAAAACCTCTAAAGCCAATCTCAAGCAACGCATCAATAATAATGAATCAGCCAAACCGCGATGATCTTCGTTATCGATCAATCCGAGGTTCCTCCCAATTGTTTCAAGTTTGTAATTTTTGAAATCCGGAAACGCTAATTGAAACAATCTGAGCGAACATATGATTCGGTTGTTGGGGGGTCGTCGGTCGGACGCCGTATAGGCAGCTGCGAGAAAACCGCAGTCAAAAGGCGCATTATGAGCTACTAACACCGTGTCCCTACTACCGATGAAATCATCAAAAGCGGGAAGAACTTCGTCGATGACGGGCTGGTCCAATACATCTTTGTCCGTGATGCCATGGATTGCCGTAACCATCGGCGGAATTGCTTGTTCAGGGTCCACCAGTTGGTCAAACGTATCGACACTCGTAAATGCCGGGCGAAACCGAACCGCTCCAATATCCACGATTCGATCTACAAACGAACTGATGCCAGTTGTTTCCAAGTCAAAAGCGATAAATTCCGTTTTTAGCGTTTTTTGCATTCGGTGTTTCTATCCGTCGCGTTTTCTAACCCACTCAACTTTAAAGTGTACTCTAAGCAACCGCTCAACGAGGAAGCGTCTTACACGACCCTGACAAAACTTACCAATCGCCTTGTCGCACAATATCAAGCGATTGCCAAAGATACCAAGACGCAATTGAGCGATACGGTCGCCAGGACTCTGCAATTTCAAGCATCTCAGTTTCTGTTGCGCGGTTGTTAAACTTGTAGAGCGCCGTAACTGCATTAATAATACCTAAGTCGCCGGTCGGAAACACGTCCGCTCTCCCCAGCGAAAACATCAAATACATCTGCGCCGTCCACGGTCCAACACCCCTCAATTGTATCAACTCGGTGATCACCTGCTCATCGCTAAGACGGCTGAGCTCGGCCAGACGGACATCACCATCAACGATACTTTTCGCGATGCTAAGCACCGCTCGACACTTCGCTGCCGAAAAGCCGATTGCCCGTAGCTGAGCTGCACTGAATAACAACATCTTCCCAGGTGATACTCGACGCCCACCGTTAAGTTCTAGGAACCGCCGCCATATGGTAGACGCGGCGGACGTCGATAACTGCTGCCCCACGATACTACGGACGAGCATCCGAAAACCGTTGCGGTCCACCTCAAGCCCACACGGCCCAACGAGGTTGATCGCCTTACGCATTACTGCATCACGCCGCCGGAGGGAACGGCATGCCTTCTCGAAGTCCAAACCATCCATCGTGACGCGCCTTAATTGACTTTCAACTCGTTACAATTTCAAATACACAATATACACTTCATCCATACACCTTATCCGCACGTAGCTAAAATGCCAAATCTACACCAATTCGATCCCCCCTCCTTTCGGTCGCTAGAATCAATTTTGACGACCCCTCCCGCTGATAGTCCCGTCCGCGCTGATGCTCAGTCGGAGTTCAAAGCGTTACGAAGAGAGCTTGTTGCGCTGCAGCGTGTATTGTACGCCCAATCCACCGACAGCCTCCTCGTCGTATTCCAAGCGTTAGATGCGGGTGGCAAAGACGGCACAATTCGCAGGGTCTTTAAAGGCGTGAATCCGCAAGGCGTACGAGTTGCATCCTTCAAACGTCCGACCCAAGAGGAATTGGACCACGATTTTCTCTGGCGGATTCACCCCCATTCCCCCAAACGCGGCATGGTCTCCATTTTCAATCGCTCACACTATGAGGATGTAATAGCAACACGAGTGCTCGGCATCATCGACGCTGACGCCTGCAACGATCGTTATGTGCAAATCAACCAGTTTGAACACACTCTCAATCAACACGGCACGACTATTCTGAAATTCTACTTGCACATATCAAAAGATGAGCAAAAGCGCAGATTTCAAGACCGCTTGGACAATCCTAACAAGCATTGGAAGTTCTCAGTTTCCGATTTGGAAACCCGCAAACAGTGGCCGCTTTACATGCACGCCTACAGCAACACCTTGAAACAATGCCATCGCACCCGCGCCCCCTGGTACATCATTCCGGCCGATGACAAATCGTACCGCAACTTGGCTATCATTCGCGTCATAGTCCAAACACTTCACGACATGGCTCCCAAGTTCCCGGAACCGGAGCCCGGCTTAGAATCCATCAAAATTGAGTAACGGAGGAGGCGAGCAGCGAGCCTTGCCGCCTAAGCCGGAATTCGAAAACCAGCGGAGTTTAGTCGACTTCATTTTCGTGCAACAATGGAAATCCGTTTCCTCTGAATTCAAATTCACTGCACTCACTCGGGAAGCTTCACAACGATCTCTGCACAAAACAGGCTCGTCGGATCACCCCGTTCGTTCAGTGTTCTTTCGATCACCGACCGTTGCCGTATCACCCGCCCTTGGTAGAGCGTTTTCCCGCGGTATAACACCATGACATCCTGATCGAGATCCAACATTTTATCATTGAGTAATATGATAACTTCCGGAACAGTAGAGGATTCAATCGTCACAGTTTGTGCGTCTAGATTAGCAACAATCCGACTGCGCCCCTTGATCGACTCGCCTCGAACCGCCACCCAATAAAACCGTTGGTGCGTCTCTGCATCCTGTAGCCAAACAACTCGCCGAGGTAAAGGATCCCGCGTGTATTTTGCCATCCATGGAATTGCCATAGCGTCTTCCCGTTCCATCCAGTGCCCTTTCCCGGCACGTATTTTCGTAAAATGTTCATACCCTGCAGGCGATGCCTTTTGCAAGTCGTCCAGTAGTTTTCCCCATCGTGCAGCAACTTCGTTTCTGTTATATGCCGAATCTAATGCGCCGACCTGAATGGAAAATGGCGTGTTCAATAAGCTATCCGGTTTAGCGTCATTGGGGTGGCCAGCCATCATCGATGCCGCCGCCCAAGTATCAGCCATCCGCGGTCCGATCTGGTAAACACCGTCGCCACCGGCGGAATATCCCAACACGTACACACGATTCGGGTTGACACCTTCAAACACAACCAAATTCTCAATCAGGCGAGTAAAGAAACGGTCAATGTGTGCCTGGTGCCAAAGATTCCAGGAATTCGTGGGTGCACGGGGGACAAGATATACACCTTCTTTGACCGTATAGAGCCGCTTCTGATTTTCCCACTGCTGATCATTAACTGCTGCCGGGGCTCCGCCTCCTCCATGCAGTGAAATATACAGGCTACGCCCCTTTGTTGGCGCTTCGCCAAACGTCTTGTACCAAAATGGCATCTTTAAGTCACCGAGCTCAACGACCTTTGCAGCCATCTCCGCCTTTCGTTCGACCAAAACTCGTTTCGAGTGCTCAGCCAGAAGTTCGTGCGAAACCTGCGCTGCCTCTGCTTTCGACAAACCCTCTGCCGCCACACCAACCGTGCAAACGAGCACCACTGACAATGCCCAAACTAGTTTCTGCATCTTGAGTTTTCCTGAAGTTATTTATTTTCCGTAAATTCAAACATAGTCAAAACGCCGGCTCTTTCAAATTTAACTGTGCGGCGTATTGAATGTGCGGCATGACGCACCAATATCTCATACCGTTCGGCTAACTGCACTTTTACATTCCAATGGTCATTCGTGTCAAATCGCACGTCGTTCGTCGTACCCTTATAGATCAATTCGCCCGACGCATCCCGAATTTCAATCGCGGCAGATACGCGTATCCCGTCACTGTCGACGGCGCCAAACATCACTCGGCCGACACCTGGCGGCAACTCTTCTCTCATCTGTGTGTATCGATCGGTCACATTCACTGCCCACACCCAATCTTTCTCCGGGGCCCAACCAAAAGGGAACCGTTGTTTCGTGGGACGGTAACTCACGGCATAAATTGCATGCAAGCGGCTGTTACGGTCAGCCTGTGCGGCTCGTCCTAGAAACCAACCTCGGTCCAAATCATCACCGGCTGGCTCACACGCACCAGTAAAATGCCAGCCACCATTCCAGACTTCCACCCAAGAATGATTTCCACTCTTATTGCTCCACAACGGTGTGCCGACGAAGCGAGCCGGAACCCCAACGCTACGACAAGCATCAATCAACATGACAGAAAGACCACTGCAGGAAGCCAGACCACTTTCAATTGTTTCACTGGGAGACTGATCCGGACGGTTGCGAGCGGTAGAATATTTTACATTAGTAATTTTGAATATTTCCTGATTGAGTTTTACTGCAGCCTCCCCTGGCGTCTGAGAATCTTTGACGATCGCGTGAAACCGCTCATAAAACCCTTTCCGCCACGATTCCCGCGTTTCGGTAATATTAGAATACGGAAGAATGTTGTTTAGAAAAATATCTTTCGTGATAGTTTTGCTCCAAGCCGCTTCTTGCCAAGCCTTATAAGCATATTCAACGTGTTGAAGTAGAAACGGCGCCGACAACGACTGCAGATCGGCATTTGGCATAAAGGCTACAAGAAACTCCATGCCCTCTTGTTGTTTTCGAGGAACTAAACGTAACGCTTTACTTATCTCACTTCGATTATTGCCAGCATTTTTAAGCGACTGCCGGGCCAGCGTGTCATACTCGCTACCCCAAATATCTCCAACCCCCACCGTACCGAGACTGAACAGAATCGCCATATACGTGAATTTTCGAATCATAATCTGGACTCCCCGTGTTTATGGTCACATCGTATAGCCATTGTTCCACGATTTACTCCTTTTTGCAATCTAACAATTCGACTCAGGTGAGTGTCGCGAGCTATCTGGCATATTTGTTTGCGTTACGCCTATGAAGACGTGATAATGTGTTGTCACAAACGTACAACCCAATGCGAATTTAATCATGGCCCTTTCACTTCCACGGCGCAAATTTCTAGCACTGCTTTCCTCCGCCGCAGTCCTATCTGTACCAGCCAGTCGCTTACTGTCCGATGAGGATGGTCGACCACCGGTCCAACGGCGTCGTTCTACCGACGGCGATGAACGATTTGAACCCAAGTGGGACCAGCAGTTCACGCTCACGGTTGGCAACCAAGGAGCGGATATTAACGGTGATTCGGACCGAGCGCTGCAAGCTGCGGTAGATTACGTAAAGCGTCTGGGTGGCGGAACGGTGCAAATTATGCCAGGTAAGTTCACCCTGCGTAATTCCGTGTTTTTGCCCTCGCGTATACGAATCAAAGGCAGCGGCAACGAAACGTTGATTACCAAGGGAGCTTCCGTCAGCACCGACATTTCCGAGGACTCCGACTGGTATGACCAAGAAATCACGCTCAAAGACGCGAAAAGTTTCCAAGTCGGTGATGCTGTCTTCATACAAGTTCGCAACCCCAACCACAACGGCCTCGACACAATTAAGCGAACACTCGTTGCCCGCAGTGGAAATCGCTTTAAACTCAATGATGGTCTGCGAAAAAACGTTTGGCTCAAGGGTAAACCCACAGCCACTTCGGTATTCCCGCTTTTCGCTAGTGAGCGGACAGCCGATGTTCGCATCGAAGACCTTGTGCTCGACGGAAATCGCGAGAACAACGTCAATATGAATGGCAACTACGGCGGCTGTATTTTTCTACAGGACTGCAACAGATATACCATCAACAACGTAACAACTCGCAATTACAATGGTGATGGAATTAGCTTCCAGATTTGTCATGACGTAATCGTTGAGAATTGCTACAGTCACGGCAACCATGATTTAGGTGTACATCCAGGGTCTGGCTCGCAGCGGCCCTTAATCCGCAACAACAAATTGCACGATAATGGAATTGGCATCTTCTGGTGCTGGGGAGTGCGTTATGGGCTTGCCGAACACAACAACATCCAACGCAATCGCAACTTCGGTATTTCAATCGGTCACTGTGACACCGACAACGTGATGCGATTCAACACTATCGTGGACAGTGGCAAAGTGGGTATCCTATTCCGTGACGACTCACGTGGCAAAGACTTTTGGGCAAACCGCAATGTCATCGAGGAAAACAAGATTATCAACAGTGGCGCTGCCGATGGAATTGGGATATTGATAGAAGGTCGAACTCGGGATACCCAGGTCCGTAACAACTCGATTATTGAGAAACGCGAGCCACTGAATCGCATTGCTATTAAGATCCAAAAGGACGTCGGCAACCTCAAACTAGAAAGCAACACGATCGTTGGATACACCAATAAGGTCGTCGACAACCGCGAATAGCCTCAGCCTACCATTTGCGCTCCGCTGCCTTAATGAGCGTTGCTTTAGGTTTTGCTTGATATGCTGTCACATCTTCAATCAGCAACTCAACAGCCTTGTCCAACTGTTTATCAACTCCAGCGGGCATTTCACCTGGTCGCGGCCAGATAATCACGTGGGGGCGAGCACCGTTTAACTCCATGTCTTCTCCCGTTTCAAGCACATACCAGCCACGAAACGGAATTCGAATGCTACCCGCGTCCATGATCGACTTACTACCGGTGCTAATCACACTTCCGGAAGTTGGTACGCCCACAACCTTTCCCCGCCCCAGCCCTTTAATGGCATGGCTAAAAATCTCCGCGTTGCTGTGACTGTTCTGATTGCACAATACGATAATCGGTTTGTTCCATGATGCGTATACCATCCGGTCCTGCGGGTATCCCTCAGCACCACCTCGAGGCTTAGTAACTGCGTGGCGTGGTTGATTGAGAATCGTCAAGAGATGATCGGTTGTGAATCCGCCACCGTTCTCGCGTACATCAATTACAATGCCATCTTTTCCCGCAGCCACTTCAAACAACTCGCGTTCAAATCGATGGAAACTTGACATGTTCATCGCACGGATATGCAGGTAGGCCAATTTTTCATCGGACAACTCCGCCACTCTGGCTCGATTCTGGTCCAACCAGCGTTCATACAGCAAACTGCGAATCGCCGCATAGGTTGTGGCCCGAATTGAAACGGAAACCGTCTCATCCGCTCGCTTGACGCTCAGGACGATATCCTTCGATAACTTGCCATTCATGACACTGCTCTCGTCAATATCAGGATCAACTTCGATACCGTCGATGGTCAATATCACATCGCCTACGAGCAATTGACTTTTCGCCCGAGCACCAGGGCTGTTTTTGATGACCTCACGCACTTTCCATCCGGGCCCCTTGTGGTTCGTGTCATACAACACGCCTAGGTGTGCTGTTACGTCATCAATCGATAGTGACGGTGTCGCATCGGATTTCCCTTGAAAACCAAGATGGGAGCCGTTAAGTTCCCCAAGCATCAGCGACATCACACGAGCGAAGTTTGCGTTAGACTTGCTGGCAGACGCCGTGTCTTCGTATTTTCGGCGAATTTCATCCCAATTTCGGTTATTAAAATTCTCGTCATAATAATTATCGCGCATCGCGCGCCAGCCTTCCAAAAAGACTTGTCGCTTGTACTCGCTCGCAAGATACGTTTGACGTGCGCGAAACACATAGGATTCTCCCCCGCTGCCGCTCGCGCCACCCCACCCGGGAACCCCGCTCTTGAGCCAATACAAGCGATTTCCAGAGAGCCGCCAATCGACAATCGTTGCCTTCACTGGCAATACCAACTTCGGAGTAATGCTGTTGTAAGGGCTAATCGAAAAGATACCTTCCTTGCCATCGATTTTTGCGCTAAACATCAAGGTCTTTGAATCTGGCGACCAAATAAGCCCGCTTTCGCTCACGTTCGGAATTGAAACTCGGCGCAGTCGCCGCTGAATATTCATTAGGTCTAACGACAGCACTTTCGGTTTGACCGCCTTAGGGTCGTCGGGCTTTTTAGAATCAGGCGACTTTTCGTCAGCAGTAGTATCGTCTTTCTTCTCGTCGTCAACGCTCTCTGCATTTGATTTCAAAGCGCGTTGTAGTGTGACATCTCGTTTGGTACGCTCATGCAATGAATCAACAAGCGGAACATAATAGATATCCACTTCGTCATCAATTCGCCGTCCGATAAACGCAATCGTCTTACCGTCTTTTGACCAAACTGGCGACATTTCATTGTCCGGATGACGGGAAATATTCGTCACGTTTTTTGGTTCATCAACGTTCAACACAAACACGTCATAGTTAAAGTTATCATCAGCCGCCGAATAGACCAACCAATGGTCGTCGGGCGCCCAGTCATAGCTGATCCCACTCCACGTGCTTACTATCTTTTTAGGTTTGGCATCTTCTTGCTTTAGTGCCAATATCCATAAACCATCTCGCGAACGCGAGTACGTCAGATATGTGCCCTGAGGGCTTATCGATAACGACTCTTCCACAATATCATCATCCGTCACCTTGTCGATTTTGAAAGTTTCGTTTCGCCACCAAGGTTGCTTGGCATCTGTACGTTGAGCGCGGAGGACGTCCACTTGACCGTCGATCTGACCTATGTAATACAGAGACTTGCCATCCTTGGTAAACACTAAATCCGTTTCCCAGGCGGGAGTATTGGTTATCTGAACTGGCTCCTTGAGCAACGTATCCATAACCCAGATATCGCCACCGGCAATGAATGCCATCACTTTTCCACTTGAGCTGTAAGCGATCTGCGTTGCTTTGGTCAAATTGCGTTCGATTTTGTCTTGAAGATATAGGTCGCCCTCATACTCGAGATCTACTATCTTGGGTGATTTGTTTTTTGTAGGGTCAAATCGGTATAGCTCAAACAACCGACGAAATACCATGGTCCGCCCGTCAGCCGAGAGCGCTGGTGCGACGACTCCATCATCCTCAAAGTTTGTAAGCTGTTTTCGTTTTTGTGATTTAAGACGGTAGGTCCAAATATTTCGGGTTCCGTCCTCCTCCGACGCATAATAGAAAGACTCACCATCTGGTGCCCAGACTGGATACCGACAATCGTTTAAATCGTCGCCGACGAGCCGTTCGTACCCCGGCGAGCCGATATGCTTCAACCAAATCTGAGACGCTTTGCTACCGGTGTATCCCTTTCTGGACCATGTCATCCCTTCTCTTGTAAAGAGAACAGATTTTCCGTCAGGCGATAATGCTGCCATCGCGCCATAGGCGTCGAACAATAGGTTCTCGCCACTTTGAGCAGCGGTTGCTGAAATTGTAAAATATCTCGTATCCCATCTGAACCAATGATCGCGGCGTCCCGACACGAACAACGTCTGATTGTCGCCGGTAAATCCAATCGGTCGTGTGCCTTCGCTGTGAAAGGTCAATTGCGTTGGCTGTCCACCATCAATGGACATTCTGTATGTTTGCTCAGATCCAGTTCGATTACTCGTGAAGGCAATCGCTTTACCGTCACTCGAAACACATGGATACCCCTCGGTAGCAGCGTGCGCGGTTAAGCGAGTAATACGACCGCCGCTCGTCGGACCACTCCACACATCGCCTCGCCATGAAAATACAACTCTATCACCAGCTGGCGTAAGATTGATCCCAGAAACGAGCTTTACTTGTTCTGCGTTGGAATAATTAACAAAAACAAGGAACACAATTAGGGTATAGACACATTTTTTGATGTGATTCATAACGTGATGATTCCCGAAGTAGAATATAATAGGCTGGTATTCGTCTCAGCATAATTAATGAAATAAGCGACTCAAGTCCTTAAATGACTTTGCTATGTCGAACGAGTATTCTTAGCAATTGTTCCGAACCGCTATCGCCGCTCCTTTATATATAAAGAATACCCCTCAAAACCACGTAAGCGATGACTTTTACCCCTATTAATGCCTTTCTACGCACGCTCCTATACGTCAGCGTGGTGTGTTGCGCTGCAGCAACCTCGATTGGCCAAGAAGTGGACGGTATTCAACCCAGTAAAGAATCACCACAGTCAACCATTCACTGGTACAAACCACTGGCGGGCGGGCCGCTTAAACTATTGGTCATTTTACCCAAGGACAACGCCAACGAAGTTGACGAATTAGCTAAACGACTGGATATGGTCGCGAACGTAATTCCAACAGGTGCACGTCATGCTTGGCACAGTGCCCCCTCGGACTCGTCCCAAGTCGGGTTCCTCGCCAACAAACATCTCGCATTAACGAATAAATATGATTGCATCGTGATCGGCAAGGTTGCCTGGGACGTCATCCCTAAAATGGACCGTGAACGAATTCTCAAACACGTCGAGCAGGGTACTGGTTTGGTTTACGTCAGTCCCTATATACAGGATACGGTCAATCCGGAAACAAGCGCCACAATAACCGACTTCAACGACCTCTTCCGCGGACCTGACAAACTTGGCCTGTACCGCACAGTCTATTCTCGCACTGCCTATGCCTTCAGCCAGCTTGTCTATTATCGTGATCGCTTGGTTACATCAGATCTGCCTGCCTTGCCGCGCAAACTATATCGTCAATCGCCATTTTATCTATCATCGCAGGATCTGGGAAAGGGACGAATTGTTGCACTAGATTATGATGACACCGCAATTGTCAGTCTAAACATCCCGTCCTTAGTCCCCTTTGTAGATACGTCCCACTTTAATGCCCTGACGCGGCAAATAGTTCCCGCCAGGCGCGATCTATGGCTGTTTGGCCTAACGATGGCGATCCTGCACTCTAGCAACCGGTACTCCAACTCTCAGGTCTCATTTCTCATCAAAAGTGTCGTGCCAACCCCACGGGTGGACCGCAATCTCGTGACACCACGGCATTTGAAAGAGATGAGTGCCCGCCAATTCTATCGTTACCGTTTGTCCGATGCGGAGTATTATGTAGTGCCACCTCGAGCGGATGAGTCCTTGAAAACTTTTCGTTATCGAATCCGTTCGTCATTCAATCAAACCATCGTTGCGGACGAGATTGAGATTGCCGAACAGGATAAAATCACCTTTAAGCTTCCGATGCTTGAACAGGGGCATTATCTGTTGGATGGCTTCTACCTAGATAAACAGGGAAAGGTCATAAACTCCGGCAATACTTCTATCCAAATCGTTAGCGTCAGCAAAATTCGTGAGTGCACAATACCACTGGAAGATCTTCGTAATAACGGATCTGCTGAATGTGAACTTATCCTTTCGCAACCTCTCACCGACAACCAACACGTCGAAATTGCTCTCACTGACGTCACTGGTAAAGAGTTGCAAAAGATCTCATTTTTAGCCGACGCGTTTTCACGGCGATTTAGATTTTCGTTGATTTCGCAGAACCTTCCGACACAACCTTTTGTGTTGCACTGCACGATTGTTGACGGCGATGGAGTGGTTGTACGGCATCGCAAACTCATCAATCCGACTTCCCTAAAATAATCACCACTGCCACGGTTGGATTCCTCGCGGGTTCTCCACGTCTCTCTAATCTTTCTTTAGCGGGACCTTAGCCTGTCATCTACAAAACCTGTTTCGAAAATTTGGTATACTGATGGAAATTCAACATTCAATGAACCTCTGGAAGTAATTCGCAATGCGTTCAGTTCTGCTAGTTTTCGTTTGTCTTTTATCTAGCTCGATGCTTGGTGCAACCGAGGATACAGCCCCACAGTGTGACATTCTGATTCAGAACGGGCGTGTTATCGATGGTTCCGGCAACCCTTGGTTCTTTGCAGACATCGCGATCAAAGACGGCAGGATCACAGCTATAGGTAAGTCATTGCCACATTTCGCTACTCTGGCGATAGATGCTAAAGGCTTAGTCGTATCGCCCGGTTTTATCGATATACATTCACACTCAGATACCAACATCCTCAGGGACGGTCTCGCTCAAAGTAAAATTCGACAGGGTGTCACCACGGAAATACTCGGTGAAGGGGGATCCGCTGCACCGTCCACAGGGGTCCGCACTCCGCGTAGCCTAAAAATTGATGGGCAGATCCGTCGCTGGAGCACGTTCACAGAGTATTTTGACCTAATCGACGAGCAAACAATCTCCGTCAATATTGCAAGTTACGTCGGTCTTAGCACTGTTTGGGAATGCGTCATGGGAAATTCCTTTGCGCGGCCTAACGAATCACAATTCGCCGTCATGGAACAGCTAATCACAACGGCGATGCAACAAGGGGCGTTGGGGCTTTCCTCACAAGTTATGATGCCGCCTGGGTCCCTTGCGACAACCGACGACTTGGTGCGACTGGCCACCGTGGTAGCCCCGTTTGGGGGACTATATTCTACGCATATACGCAATGAAGGACTGGGGGTATTTGCCTCGGTTAGGGAAGCTATTTCCGTAGGTGAACGAGCGGGGATTCCCGTCGATATCATCCACATCAAGATCGCCGACGAATCGAATTGGGGCCGGATGGATGAAGTAGTGCAGTTAATCGAAGATGCGCGACTTAGGGGCGTTGACGTCCAGGCGAACGTCTATCCCTACACTCGCGGCAACAATAACTTAATCAGCATCATACCGCCCTGGGCGCATGAAGGGGGGACTAAACGGTTGCTTGAGAGACTCGCAACCCCAGCGGATCGCAAACAGATACATCACGATATCGTTAATGGCGTTGATGATTGGTACAACCATTATACCGCGGTGGGGGGCGACTGGAGTCGCATGTTAATCAGTGGTAACCACCAATTCCGGGGTTTGACAATGGACCGCGTGTTTATGCTCCGAGGAAATCCGGAAGACAAAGTCGATGACCTACTTTCCATTCTGCAAGAAAATGGGGGTGGGATATCCACCGTATTTGCCCACCATACAGAGAAAGATATGAACTACGTTCTTCAAAAACCATGGTGCAGCGTTGGTTCAGACGGCTCGGCCTACGCAATTGAAGGTCCGTTGCGCGTAGGGAATCCTCACCCGAGGAACTTTGGTACGTTTCCACGGGTTCTGGGGAGATATGTGCGGCAACAAAAGCTGCTTACACTGGAGGACGCTGTACGAAAAATGACGTCACTGAATGCCAACAAGATCGGATTACGAGACCGAGGGCTGATCAAAATTGGGTTCGCCGCGGACATTGTCATGTTTGACGCGGAAACAGTCATCGATCAGTCAACCTACACCGATCCATTCGCTTATCCTACGGGGATACACTACGTAGTCGTAAACGGTCAATTGACTGTTAAGGACGGCGAACACACCGGCGCACGTGCAGGCAGATCGTTACGAAAAGTTGCACCACTAAAAACTCCCTAAACCTTTCTGCGACAGCAGATAGAGATCATTGAGCAACTTGTCCTGTCGGACCCGCCGCTTTGCCCGGCACACGCAGATCGTGAACTCCCGTCAACAATCCGGATTTAGGATCACGATAGATCATTTGGGTCGTACCCGAGGAACCGCCAATGACAACAGTATGTCCCATCTTCCGGAGTGATTCGGCAACGACTGCATCGGTGCCCGGTTCCAAATAGAGCTTGTCCGGCGACCACTGATGGTGAAACCGCTTCATCGCAATTGCTTCCCCGGGACTCATTCCCAAATCCAAAACACGAATTGCACCCAACAGTGCATTGGTAATGATTCGTGGTCCACCGGCGGCGCCAATCGTCATGACCGGTTCGCCCTCCTTGAGAATGATGGTCGGACTCATGCTCGATAGCGGTCGTTTAAACGCTACCACTTCGTTAGCCTCCGAGCCGAGCAACCCGAATGCGTTGGGAACGCCTGGTGCAATCGCAAAATCGTCCATTTCATTGTTCAGAACCACGCCCGTGCCGGGAACAATTACTTTAGAACCAAATGATGTGTTAACGGTGGCGGTGATCGCTACCCAATAACCTTCCGCGTCGACTGCTGTGATGTGAGTTGTGTGCCGGTCGAATATCTTTGCATCAACTAGGGGTGGCGTCCCGTGCGACAAAACTGTCTTGGCCGACCGCAAATCAATTTGCGCGCTTAAGCCCTTTGCATATTCCTTTGACACCAAACCAAGCGGGACTTTGGCGTAGGCCGGATCACCTAACCAATACGCGCGATCGGCAAATGCAAGCTTCATGGATTCGGTAACCACATGCTGAAAGTCGATAGGGCTTTGTTTGTATAAGGAGGCAAGGTCATAGTGTTCGAGGATATTCAACATCTGCGCAACGTGCACGCCACCGGAACTCGGCGGCGGAAATCCAACGACGGTGTAGTCCCGATACGTCGACGTAACTGGTACCCGCGAGACGGCCCGGTACCGCCGGAAATCACGCATGGTCAGAATGCCTCGGTTTTGTTCCATCCACTGACCAATCAACATCCCCGTCGGGCCGCGATAAAAATACTTCGAGCCTAACTCCTGAATACCAGTCAGTGTTTTCGCTAGATCCAACTGAACAAGTTTCGTGCCTGCCTTCCGTGGTTCGCCGCTACTATCGAAAAGCACTTCAAGCGAACCTGGAAACTGACTCAGCGACCTGCGTTGTGAGCGAATTCTTTCAGCGTATTTTTCAGGTATCGTGAAACCGTCCTTCGCATAGCTAATGGCCTCGTCCAGTAACTCACTCCACGGCTTTCGACCTGCCGCCCGCCATGCCATTTCATAAGCAGCTACTGCGCCTGGTACCCCTGACGCCAGCGGGCCAACTTCAGACGCACCTGGTATCGGTTTGCCATGCTTTAGGAACATATCGGGTTTTGCGGCCCGAGGTGCAGTCTCGCGACCGTCAATCGCAAACAACTTGCCCTCTGGGGTGCGAATCAAGATGAAACAACCGCCGCCAATTCCCGAGTTGTACCCGTCTACTACTGCTAGCGTAAAGGCTGCGGTGATCGCTGCATCAACGGCATTGCCACCCTGTTGCAACACACGTACCGCAGCGTCGGTAGCCTCAGGGCGCACTGTCGCAACCATTGCTTTATGACTCGTCGCAACATTTTGCTGACCGAACACACTCTGCGTCTTGGCACAACACGCTGCTACTATAAACGCAAGTACCCGATTAAACTTATTCACAAGCATTTCCTCTAAATTCGTTTTTCAATTATTATTGAAATCCCCACTAGTCTAATACTGTATCTCATCAAACTATATAGTGCCAATTCGATATATCGTTTTGACGGTTTTGGACGAATCAGTCGCCAAGTCTTAGGTAAACTACCCCTAACCCGCACAAATTCCATATAAATCAGCAATTATTTTAAGATAGAATTCGCCATTACATCGGCAAAACATGCGCGATACTGCGTAGTTTGCGTAAAATCTACGGATAATTTCCCACCCATCGACACCGCATATTCTCAACTTTCCCGAAAGCAGTCGCCGATATTGCTTGCAACAAAACGTATAACTGATTTTTCACGGAGAAATTTATCATGGACGGTAAAGCACTAGTTAAAAGTGTTAAGGGTTGGGTCAAAGAGCTTACAGAAATTGGAGTTCTGCTTATCGCTTTGAGCGTCGTATTGGCGTTGCTATTAGGCGATAATGTTCCTTTCCTTAGCGGAGCCGGTGATGTTGTTGATAATATCACCCTTATGGTCGGCAGCCTTGGCGATCAAGGTATGGTCGGACTGATTGCGTTGGGCGTTATTCTTTACATCTTCAATCGTAAAGAAAAGTCTGCATAATACGCCAACAAATGCATAAATACGGTCAGACCGAGTATTCGCTCGGCGCTGGCCGTTTTTTTATGGGTGTGACCAAGATAATCGTCGTTTTTTATATCCTGCACGCTCAGAATGCCTCCGCTGTTTCATAAATAGACGACTTCCCGTCTGCTTGTAAACACCTTACGGAATATGCAATAATACCGTTTCACCATATATCACTCGAAATAGGTTGAAACAAATGCAGATCCCCAGAAACGCAAAAGCAACGATTCTATTACTTATTCTTTCTTTGACGCTGTCCGTTCATGGCGTCGAGCCGGTACGGATGGGGTCGGGCTACATGACCTTTGACACGGTTCCCGGATGGGGATTACGCCCAGATGGATCCTCTGCCCTAGGACCCACACATGGGGGAGTCGTCGTTGATAAAGCGGGTAATGTGTATACCAGCGCTAACAAAGGAGTCGTTGTTTTTTCGGCGGACGGAAAGGTGATCATGGAATATTTAGGAGACAAATACTCCAATATCCATGATATGGAAATTCGAATCGAGGGCGATCAGGAATTCATTTATGGTGCTCGCAACGCGAATGCGGAGGGAATTAAGTTCAACGCTCACAGCGGCGAGATCGTGTTGAAACTACCGTTTCCAAAGGAATCCGGACTTGATCTCAAAAAGTTCAGTCCCACTGCGATCGCGGTAACTGACAACGGTGACATCTTTTTGTCCGATGGATATGCAAGTAACCATATCTTTAAGTTTGACAAAACAGGTAAGTATTTGATGCACTTCGGGCAAAAAGGAAATGATCTCAAGCAGTTCAACACTGCCCATGGTATGACACTCGATACTCGCTACGACCCACCACGACTATTGGTTTGCGACCGCAATCATACGCCAAAGGGTCGATTGGTTCATTACAGCCTTGAAGGTGAATTTATCTCCGTTGTTGTGACCGGTTTGGGCATGCCGACGTCGGCCGCAGTCCAAGGTGATTTTGTGTCGGTACCAGACCTACACGGACGTGTTGTCATTTTAGACAAAAGTAATACGATCATATCCGTTCTTGGTCATAACATTGATCGGGGTGCCGGCCGTAGCTTCAATGTCCCCCAGGACAAGTGGGTTGAAGGTGTATTCAGCGGAACACATGGTTCCTATTGGGATGCTGACGGTAACTTGTATGTCCAGGACTGGAACGTTGCTGGCCGCATCATCAAACTAGTGCGCGTGAAATGATGCGTTCATTTTTGATTATTCAGATTGTTCTGCTGGCGTCACATTGCTTTCCAACGGTCGCGGCATCAGCGGAACAACTGGAATACAAGACGCTAGAAAACGTCCCCTATCGAGGTGCAATCACTGAGTCCTCATATGCCTTGGAACGATGTCAGCTAGACATCTATTATCCTGCAACTGCGAAACAATTCCCAACCGTCGTTTGGTTTCATGGCGGAGGGCTCAAAAATGGAAATCGCTACATACCTGCTGGGTTGAAGAACAAACGCTTGGCCATCGTCGCCGTTGGTTACCGCTTAAGTCCAAGAGTAAAAGTTGCGACTATACTCGATGATGCAGCCGCGGCCGTTGCCTGGACATTCAATAATATCGACAAATATGGCGGAACGCGGAAACTGGTCTTCATCAGCGGACATTCTGCTGGGGGTTACATAACCAGCATGCTGGGGCTAAATGACAATTTATTGAAGATCCACAATATTGACTCTAATTCTATAGCCGGGCTTATCCCATATAGTGGCCATGCAATCACCCACTTTACGGCGCGAGCGGAGCAGGGCATTGGCGACAAACAACCGACTATTGATAAATTCGCGCCGCTGTTTCATGTAAAAAAAGATTGCCCTCCAATGTTGTTGGTCACTGGAGATCGTGACCTTGAGTTGCTGGGGCGGTACGAAGAGAACGCGTATTTCTGGCGAATGATGAAAGTGGCGGGTAACACCACCACGACCTTGCGGGAAATAAAAGGACATAACCACGGTCAGATGGTAGAGCCTGCACATCCATTTCTAATTAAATTTATTGAACGCCGCGTAATTGAAATTCAAACCGCAGTAAAGTAGTTAATTAATCAATTTCAGTATTGCAGCGATTGTAGTTTTTGACCATCACAAAGTAGAATGTTCTTTATAGAACCCGCCCGCGACGTATCCACTATGGATCACCCGCGGAGGCGGCTAATTTTACTAAATATACAAATTTTAACCGCGGGAGATTGTAAATGTTCCAGTACAGATCGATAGCACGAAAATGGCTATTTCTGGCATTGTTCTTTAGTATCGGCGGTATTCAGGGACCGTTGAGGTCTGCCGAGACTTCCAACCTTGTTCGACAACCTAACATAGTTCTTATCCTTGTAGATGACCTTGGTTGGATGGACCTCTCATGTCAGGGCAGCGATTACTTCCGTACGCCTAATATTGATCGCCTCGCGGCACAGGGTATGCGATTTACTGACGCCTATGCCGCTTGTGCCGTCTGTAGTCCAACTCGAGCCGCTGTGATGACCGGCCGCTGGCCGGGGCGTGTCGGTGTTACTGACTGGATTCGAGCTCGTTTTCAACGAGGAAACCAGACAACTCCAAACAAGACGAGAACGGAGTATGTTGGTGGAAATAATCGGAAACTGCTGTGCCCACCTAATCCTTTCTGGATGGAACATGAGGAAACAACCATTGCGGAACTGTTAAAGCCTAAAGGATACGTCTCGTGTCACATCGGCAAGTGGCACCTGGGCGATCCCGCGTGGTACCCTCAACGACAGGGCTTCGACCTCAACATTGCTGGTTGCGATATTGGTCAACCGCCTTCTTATTTTGACCCCTATAACCATCCTCGCTACAACTTTGATAAGCAAATGATGCCGCGAAAGCAAGGAGAGTTCCTCACACATCGCGAAGGTCACGAAGCAAAACAATTTATAGAGCAAAATAGATCGAAACCGTTTTTCCTCTCGTATTGGCCGTATGCTGTTCACACGCCAATTCAGGCGATTGAGGAGGTCGCGGCTAAGTACGTTCGGCCTGACAAGAGTGCCAACAATGCGAAATACGCCGCCATGGTCGAAAGCGTCGATGATGCGGTTGGGATGATTATGGACACACTCAAGGAAACCGGACTTGTCGAACAAACATTGGTTATCTTCACGTCCGATAATGGTGGATTGAA
>Ga0208879_1000970_pt1 | contig 28176 bp, 23 predicted proteins | sample Knorr_S15_td_Bot_FD_185605 | JGI IMG/M metagenome (GOLD analysis project Ga0208879, IMG submission 185605) | Marine microbial communities from Southern Atlantic Ocean transect - Knorr_S15_td_Bottom_ad_5009_LV_A (SPAdes) (version 2) | ecosystem: Environmental > Aquatic > Marine > Oceanic | place...
AGGCGAATCCAAAGCCGGTCAGGCCGGATGTTGGAGATGTCAAGGATGCCGCAAAGGGGGGTGGCAAGGAACGCCCGAAACTCGATGTTGCAAAAATCAAGGAGCGCCTCAAGGCCGCCTTTGAAAAGCGCAAAAAGGATCGCGGCGACGCCAAGAAGGACGGCCAAAAAGTCAAGGGCAAAGGTGGCAAAAAAGGCGGGGCGTTCGGGAAACTGGTTCGTGACGACGAGAAAATCCAGGGGCTTCGCGATGCCTTCAAGGCCGCAGCCAAGGATCAACACCAAAAGATTCGGGATCTGCATAAGAAACTGAAGGATGCCTCCGACGAGGACAAGGACGGCTTGCGCGAGTCGCTGAAGGGCCTGCGGGCTGATTGGGTCGAGGGCATGAAGGGCAACCGCGAGGAAGTCCGCGCACGGCTCAAGGAAATCCGCGAGGAGTTCAAGAACAAGCGTGACGAAGTCATCGACGCAAACGACGACGACGGTGACGACGACCCGGGCGAATAAGCCCAACAAGTTAACATTTCACGGCAGGCAGCGGAAACGCTGCCTGTTTTTTTTGCCCACTTGGCCAAGCGCTTGGCGAGGCGTACAGTTCCGGTTTGCAACGGCCATGCCGGACGACTTTTCAGACAGCGCACTTGTCCTGGTGGCGCACGGCTCGACGCTGAACGCCGATTCAGCCAAGCCAGCCCACCAGCACGCCGACGAACTGCGCTCGCGCCGCTTGTTCGCCGAGGTTCGCGTCGGCTTCCTCAAGCAGCAACCCGGCGTGAGCGGCGTGTTGCGCGGCATCGTTGCCCGGCGCGTGTTCATCGTGCCGCTGTTCATCAGCGAGGGATACTTCACCGGGGAGGTTTTGCCCGCTGAACTTGGCTTCCGGACAAACGATGACACGGCGTTCGAGCGCGTCCGCCGAGACGGTGAACAGACGCTGCACTATTGCGAGCCGGTCGGCACGCACGCGAGCATGACCGCCGCGCTGCTGGCCCGCGCCGGGGATGTCGTCGAGCAGCACCCCTTCCCCCACGCTCCAAAACCGGGCGACACGACGCTGTTCATCGCCGGGCATGGCACGACCAAAAATGAAAACTCGCGAAAGGCCATCGAGCAACAGGTGGAATTGATCGGGGCCAAGCGCGAGTACGCCGATGTGCGGGCGGTATTTCTCGAGGAGGAGCCGCGGGTTGAGTCGTGCTACGAGTTGGCGGCGACTCGGAACATCGTCGTCGTGCCGTTTTTCATCAGTGACGGCCTGCACTCGTTCGAGGAAATCCCGGTGAAACTCGGCGAGCCAAAAAAACGCGTGCAGCAACGCTTGGCCAACGGCAAGCCGACTTGGGTGAATCCCACCGAACGGCACGGCAAACGCGTCTGGTATTCGGCCAGCATCGGCACCGAGCCGTTTATGGCGGAGGTGATTTTAGAGCGCGTGCGCGAGGCGGCAGGCTGATCAGCCGATTTGGTGGCTGAACATTCCGTCGCGCAGCTTGGGCTCAAACCAAGTACTCTTGGGCGGCATGACGCCTCCGCCGTCGGCGATGCTCATCAAGTCCCCGATGCTCGTCGGGTACATCGAAAATGCGCAAGCGAACCCGCCATCGTCCACCAGTTTTTCCAGTTCGACCGGCCCCCGGATGCCGCCGACGAAGCCGATGCGCTCGCTGCGGCGCGGGTCGTCGATGCCCAGCAACGGATCCAAGACGTGATCCTGCAGGATGCTGACGTCGAGTTGTTTGATCGCGTCGTCCGGATCGATCACACTGAACTTGGGGCGCAGCGTGCGCCAACGACTCCCGAGGTAGAGGCAGATTTCGTGTTTATCGTCCGGATGGCCCAAGCCGCTTTCCTCGATGTCGAACGCTTGGCCAAGCGCAGCGAGAAACTCGTCCGGCGACTGGCCGTTGAGGTCGCGCACGACACGGTTATACGCCAAGATTTGCATTTGGTTGTGCGGGAAGAGCACGGTCAAAAACAGGCCGCTTGTTCCGCTGCCAGCGCGGCTCTCCGCCACCCGAGCGGCGGCGGCGCTGCGGTGATGCCCGTCGGCGATGTACAGGTTCGGGATTGCGTCGAAACGGCTCGCGATGAATTGGGCGTCCTCCCCCGATGACACCGTCCACGATGTGTGCTGCACGCCGTCGGGCGCGGTGAAGTCGTGATCCGGCTCGCCGCTGGCCAAGCGACCGAACAACTCGTCCAGCCCGGCGTCAGCCGGGTAAGTCACGAACACCGGGCCGGTCTGTGCGTCGAGCGCCTCGAGGTGGGCGACGCGGTCGTCCTCTTTGGCCGGTCGCGTGAACTCGTGTTTGCGGATGGTGTTGTCGCTGTACTCGGCGCAACTCGCCACCGCCACGAGGCCAAGCTGCGAGTGTCCGCCCATGATTTGCCGGTAGAGATAATAGTGCGCTTGGTCGTCCGCTCGCAGCGCACCCCCGGCGATGAGGCGGTCGAGGTTTTCGCGGGCCTTTGCGTAGACGAGCGGGTCGGTGGGATCGGTGCCTTCGGGGAGGTCGATCTCGGGCCGGCTGACGCGCAGAAAACTGCTTGGCCGCCCCTCGGCCATCTGACGTGCCTCGGCGGTGGACATGACGTCGTACGGGAGTTCGCAGATCTCGGACGCGCGCCCGGTTTCGGGCAAAAGAGCTGGGAAGGGCTTGATGATCGCCATTGGCACGGGACGGTAAGGGAGCGCTTGGCCAAGCGCGACGAAAAAACAAATCAACCCGCTAACTAACTGGGCACGAAACAGTTGCACCCTACTCCATCGGTGGATGTTTCCATGGTGAATATCTCTTGCTTGCAAATGCCAATGTTCCGGAGCCTAACTTGCGCTCCTTTTCATGCCTAATTAACTCACAATGAAGAATTACACCCATTCGAATCTGAGGAATATTGCCTTGGTTGGTCATGCTTCGTCCGGCAAGACCATGCTTGGCGAATGCATGCTAGCCTGCTCCGGCAGCATCAACCGGCTCGGCAGCGTGACCGAGGGCACCACGGCGTCGGACTACCATAAGGCGGAGCAGGAGCGGCAGTTCTCCATCCACACGTCGCTGCTGCATGCCGAGTGGCTGGACAGCCGGTTCAACATCATCGACACGCCGGGTTACCTGGATTTCATCGCCGAGAGCCGCGCCGCGCTGAAGGTGTCCGATTTGGCGGTGGTGGTCCTCCACGCCACGCACGGCATTGAGATTGGCACCTCGAAGGTGTGGGACTTTGCGGAGGAGTTCGGCTTGGCCAAGGTCGTGGTCGTCAACGGCATCGACGCCGAGAATGCGCAGTACGAGCCAATCCTTGAGGCTCTGAAAACCACGTTCGGCGCGCGCTTCTTCCCGATCAACATCCCCACCAATCCCGGCCCGGGCTATAACGAGATGCTGGACGTCATCCGCAAGGCCAAGCTCACTTACAAGACCGACGGCAGCGGCAAATACGACGAAGCCAAGGCCACCGGCGAAGAGGGCGATCAGGTGGACCAGTTGCACACCGAATTGATCGAGCTCGTGGCCGAGTCGGATGACACGTTGCTGGAGAAATTTTTTGACGAGGGCATCACCGAGGAGGAACTCCGCGGCGGGCTTCACAAGGCGTTCCAATCCCGGACGTTCATCCCGGTGTTCTTCACTTCCAGCGAGACAAATGTCGGCGTGGCGCGGCTGATGGATTTCATCTCCAAATACGCCTCCTCGCCGGACGACCACATGGAGACCGTCGCCCAAAACGCCGACGGCGAAGAAGTGACCATCAGCCTCGACGACAACGAAGCCGCCGCCTTCGTTTTCAAGACCATCAACGAGTCCCACATCGGGGAGTTGTCCTTTGTCAAAGTACTCTCCGGCACGCTCAAATCCGGCGAGGACATCGTCAACGCCAACACCGATGAACCCCAGCGACTGAGCCAAATGTTCATCCTCAACGGCAAAAACCGCGACAAGGTCGAGCAGCTCAACGCCGGCGAGATCGGCGCGCTGGTCAAGCTGAAGAACACCCACACCGGCAACACTCTCACCTCCGCCAAGCGCAAGGTCACCATACCGCCCATCGACTACCCGAACCCCAGCATCCACGAGGCGCTAAAGCCCAGGAACAAGGGCGACGAGGACAAAATCGCCATCGGCCTCGCGGCGTTGCACGAGGAAGATCCGTCGTTCCAATATCACGTCGACTCCGAGCTGCACCAGACCGTCATCTCCGGCCAGGGCGAACTGCATTTGCAGGTGGCCATGGAGCGGATCAAGGAACGGTTCAACATCGAGATCGACTTATCCGCCCCAAAAATTCCGTTCCGCGAAACCATCCGGAACAAGGGTGAGGGAAAGTACCGCCACAAAAAACAGAGCGGTGGCGCCGGCCAGTTCGCCGAGGTGTGGCTGCGCATCGAGCCCACGCAGCGCGACCACGGGGTGGAGTTCACCCACTCCCTCGTCGGCCAGAACGTCGATCGCGTGTTCGTGCCCTCCGTCGAGAAGGGCGTCAACAGCGCCTGCACCGACGGCATCATCGCCGGCTACCGCGTCGTCGATGTGAAGATCGATTTTTACGACGGCAAAATGCACCCGGTGGACTCCAAAGACGTCGCCTTCCAAATCGCCGGTCGGCACGCCTTCCGTGATGCCATCCAAGACGCGCGGCCCTGCATGCTCGAGCCCATCACCCAGATCGAGGTCAGCGTGCCCGAGGAATTCATGGGCGCCGTCATGGGCGACCTCTCCAGCCGCCGAGGCAAAATCCTCGGCATGGACGCCGAGGGGACGTTCCAAGTCGTCCGGGCCGAGGTGCCGCAGATGGAGCTGTACCACTACTCCACCAACCTGCGCTCCCTCACCGGCGGACGCGGCCTGCACACCGAGGAATTCAGCCACTACGAATACATGCCCCACGAGCTAGAGAAAAAAGTGATCGCCCAAAGCCAAGCCAAGGACGACGAGTAGCCCCTCGGCCAAGCGCAAATAGCGGGTGATTTTTGGGTGACAAATGTCACTCGTCAGGTTACTTTTCCGGGCATGAAAACCGTGACGATACGGGATTTGCGCTCACAACCACGCCAAGTTCGGGAGGAATTGGCCAAGGTGAGTGAAGCCGTGCTGACGGCCAACGGCAAGCCGGTGGCGCTCATGCTGTCCGTGGATAGCGGAACGCTGGACGAGACGCTCGAAACCGTCCGGCGCGCTCGGGCACTGCAAACCTTGGCCAAGATCAGGCAACGCGCCAAGGCCACCGGCCGTGATGACTTGGGCATGAAAGACATCAACGCCGAGGTCCAGACCGCCCGCAAGTCGCGTCGCCGCAAAGCCAAGCGAACCGGCCGCGCATGATGCGGGTGGTGCTCGATACCAACGTGCTGATCTCCGGCCTGCTGTCGGAGACCGGGCCGCCCGGGCAAATCGTCAGCCTAATGCTGCACGGTGAACTCCAGCCGGTTGTGAGCGCAACCATCCTCGCCGAATACCGCGACGTGCTGGCCCGGCCCAAGTTCGGCTTCAAACCATCCGAAAGAAACTTGCTGTTGGGAGTGATCGAGAAATTCGGATTGATCGTTGAGCCGATGCCTTGGCCGATGCATCTGCCGGATGCCGATGATGAACAGTATCTCGCCGCCGCCGAGGCCGCCGCCGCGCCATTGGTCACCGGCAACCTGCGCCACTTCCCCAAGCGCTCCCGCCGAAGCGTGCCCGTGCACTCGCCGCGCGACTTCATCGACCAACTCCGCGACCGCCCGTAGTTCGCCACTCAATGCACGAGCATGTCGGAGAGGGAGGATTTGAATTTGCGGTGGCATAGTGCGAACAGCACTGCGGTCGGGATCACCGCGAAGGTTGACGCGGCCATCTGCACGCCTTGCGGTGTTCGCTGGCTGACGTCGTAGAGCTTGGCCAAGGCCAGCGGCAGGGTCTGTTTTGTCTCGGTCGTGAGTACCAGCATTGGGATGAGGTGCTCGTGCCAAGCGAGGATGAAATGAATCATCCCGTAACTGAGCAGCGCCGGCCACACCAGCGGCAGCACGGTCAAAAACACCCGCAGCTCCGTCGCCCCACAGACGCGCGCCGCTTGCAAATACTCCCCCGGAACCTGACGAAAAACCTGCGTGAAATAAATCACGCCCAAGCCGGTCACCACGCCGGGCAGCATCACGCCGAGCAGCGAGTCGCTCAGGCCAAGCGCGTTCACCCACGAGAACAGCGGCACGGCAAAAAGCTGACGCGGCACAAGAATCAACGCCACAGCCAACACGAACAGCAGCCGCTTGCCACGGAACGTAAACCGCGCGAAGGCGTACCCGGCCATCGCCGACAAAGCCACCGCGCCAAGCGCTTGGCCAAGCGACACCACCAGCGAGTTGCCGAACACATCCCAAAACGGCACCCACTTGCCGCCCAGCAAATCAGCCACGTTTTGCCAGTCGTAGTGCGCTGGAAAAAACGCCTTGGCCAACGGCTGGAAAAACTCGTTGTTTGTCTTGAACATCCCCAGCACCATCCACAGGAACGGCACCAGCACCGCCAGCAAAAACGGGCCAAGCAGCAGCAGCGCCAAAGCGCGGCGCTGAGTTTTTCGCCGCGCACTCATGCTGTTCGCCTCCGTAAAAACAGCAAGCCGCTCAGCGCAAAAACCATCAGCGGCAACAGGCTGATGCTGATCGCCGCCGCGCTGCCGTACTCGAAGAATCGCGTTTTTTGGAACACGTACGTGACCGTCAACAGCCCCGCGTCGGCCGTGCCGCCGGAGCCGCCGAGCAGCACGAATGCGCCGGAGAACAGCGAGAAGCCATCGACCACCAAATACACCGCCACGAACAACAGCACCGGCCGGAGTTGCGGCAGTGTCACGTGCCAAAACTGCTGCCACCGGCTGCCGGTGGCCAAGCGCGCCGCCTCGTAATACACGCGCGGGATGCCCTCCATGCCGGCCAAAATAAAAAACGTCATGAAGCCGGTCCAGCGCCACACGGTTTGCAGCACCAAGCCGCTGAGAATGAAGTCCGGATCTTTCAGCCAGTTGACCGGCTCGAGGCCAAGCGGCATCACGAACAGTTGGTTGAGCAGCCCGTTGCGGCCGTGGAACACCATCAAAAACAGCACCGCCAAAACCGACGGCGGCGTCAGCGCGGGGAGCAGCAGCGCGAAGGTTAGCACGGGGCGAAGCCGCCGGAAGCTCGCCCGCAGCAAGTGCGCCAGCCAGAGCGCGAGCGGCACGATCACGACGACCGATGCCAGCGTGTAAACGAAGCTGTTGCGGAGCGCGGTGACGTAGCGTTCGTCGTTGGCCAAGGCGTGATAATGCGCGAAGCCGACGTATTCCGCTTGGCCAAGGCCGTTGGCGTGCAGGCTCATTTGCACGCCGCCGATCAGCGGGATCACCCAGAAAAGCAGCAGGAAAAACAGGAACGGCAGCAGGAAAAAAAACGGCGTCCAGCGCGCCCCGGGAGTTCGCTGGTCGGCTGCGGGCATGAGTGCGCTTGGCTTACAGGCCCGGCTCGGCCGCCTCGAGCATGGTCTTCATTTTGTCGAGCACCTCGGCCGGCTTGAGTTCGCCGTAGATGAGTGACGTGAAAAAAGTTTCCTGAAACAGGAACACCGCCTTCGCGCGGTTCGGGTGGCTGACAACTTCCGGCACTTCCGGCGCGAGGCGCACCAGCAGCTCGCCGAATTTCTGGTTGTTGAAAAACTCGTTCGGCTGCAGCAGCCGCTCGTCCTTCCACGCCGGCCGGTACGCCGGGAAGCTGTTACCGTCGAGGAAACGGCGGGCGTTCGACTCCTTGTCCGTGATGACAAACTCGATGAACTTCCACGCCGCGTCTTGTTGTTTGCTGGCCTTGTTGATCAACAAACCCTGCCCGGCGAACGCCGATGTGCGGCGACTCAACCGGCCGTCCGGCAGTTTCCACGCCGGCAACGGCATCGCGCCCCACTTACCTTTCAGGTCGGGGGTGAACTGCTGCAGCATGTCCAGCCCGTACCAGTCGGCGCCCACCACCGTCAGCACCTCGCCGTACTGGATGGCACTGTTGAAAAACAACGGGTCAAAAATCGACGCGCGCTCCGGCACCATGCCGACGCGGGACTCCATCTGTTTCTGCAGCCAGCCAAGCACCTCGATCGCCGCCTCGCGGTCGGGGAACACCGAGCCATCGCGGCCGAACAAATCGCTGCCGCGCTGCCGCAGCAGGATTCCGAAGTACGTCGGGTCGAGCGCGATCATCGCCTTGCCGTGATCCTCCACGACCGTCTTGCCGACGGCGACAAACTTGTCCCACGTCGTCAACGCCGCCGGGTCGATGCCCAGTTCCTTGAAAAGATCGGCGCGGTAATAGAGCACCATCGCGCTGAGCGACTGCGGGATGCCGTACGTCTTGCCTTTGTACGCGAACAGACTTTGGCGACTCTTGGCGATGTCCTTGTCGAGCTTGGCCTTTTTGATACGGGCGTTGAGATCGACGAACGGCACGTCGCCGCTGAGGAACGCGCCGAACAACACCTCGTCGAGCTGCACCACATCCGGCGGATTGATGCCGGTCTTGATCGACACGGCCAATTTCTCCGGCATCTCGCGGAACCCGAACGACTGCACCTTGGCCTCGAACGCCTTGTCCACCTTCGCCTTGTACAGCTTGACCATGCTCTCGTAATAGAGCTGGTCCTGATAGGAACTGATCCAAATATCCAGCGGCTTGGCTTGCATCGTGCCCGCAAGCACCAAGCCAATCGTCATCAAACCTGTAATTGTGTATCGAAGTTTCATCTGTGAAATCGCGGCGGCAAAAATCCACCGAACCCCCACCAGAGTCAATGCCGTAGACGCCCAACGCGCCTCAACATTCAAATCAAGCGCTTGGCCGGGCTTGATCAGACATATTTTGGCTGTGCTTTTTGTAGGTGGGGCGTAACAGTCCCCGGCGTTCCGATGAAACCGAGTGTACCCGAATGAAAGTATTGTGGCTCGACAGTGATCGATTCATGATTGACACCTTAAGATTAATCGCCGTTGGTCTTGGTTGCACTGCTGCCCTCCATGGCACACCCGCCAAGGAACTCAAGCTCGATGAACTGTTCCCGAAGGATCGTCTGCTCGAGGTCAATATCGCCCTCTCAGAGGCGGACTGGGACAAGATCCGTTACCAGCGGCGCACGCGAGAGAACGCCCTGCCGCCGAGCCGCAAATTCGAGCCACCCCCTCCCCCTTACTCGTACGTCGAGGCCAGCGTGACGATCGACGGCGTGACGTTCCCCAAGATCGGCCTGCGCAAAAAAGGCTTCCTCGGCTCGCAGGACACCATCCGCCCGTCGCTCAAGGTGAAGCTCGATTACTCCGACAAAAAGGGAAACATCGACGGCCTGCGTAATCTCACATTCAACAACAACCGACAGGACGCCAGCCTGATGAGCCAGTTCATGGGGTACGAATTTTGGGATGCCGCCGGTGCGCCCGGCTCTCGCTGCGCCTTTGCCAAGGTCACGGTCAACGGCCGCAACCTCGGCGTGTACTGCCACGTGGAGACCGTTCGCGAACCGCTGCTCAGGCGTGAGTTCGGCAGCGACAAAGGCACACTCTTCGAGGGCACCGTCGTGGATTTTTATCCGGAATGGGAAGGCAGTTTTGAACGAAAAACCGGCGACGACAAAAAAGGCCGAGCGCACCTCGTCAAGGTCATCAATGCGATGCGGGGCGGAAACGGGGAGCCGTTTTTCGGCGGCGACGTGCCGGGGCGCGCCTGGGTGCCGGACAGCGGCGCGCACGATGCCGAGTGGTTCAAGCCGGCCTTCGACGACTCAAGCTGGATCGCCGGCACCAACGGCGCCGGCTACGAAGTCGGCGAGGGGTTTGAAAAACTTATCACGCCCAATTTCAACTTCGTCGGGCAGATGCACTACAAGGCCACGTCGCTGTATCTGCGTTTCCCGTTCGAGATCGGCGACCTCGACTCGATCAATGCCGCCAAGAACCTGCTGCTCCGGATGAAGTGCGACGACGGCTTCATCGCCTACATCAATGGCCACGAAGTCGCACGGATGAATGCGCCGGAAAACGCGCAGTGGGACTCGCGTGCCACGAGCAGCGGCGACGACGGCGCCAACTCAACGTTCGCGGCGTTCAACATCAACAAGCACCGGGACAGGCTGCACAAGGGCCGCAATCTCCTCGCGATTCATGGCCTGAACATCAGCCCGGAAAGCACCGACTTCCTAATGGTCGCCGAGTTGCAAACCAACGCGCACGACTACGAGGATGCGATTTGGGAGGTGATCGACGAGGAGGCGTTTTACAAATTCTGGGCGCTCGAGGGGCTGCTCAGTTTTTGGGACGGCTACTCCGGCAACCGCAACAACTACTTCATTTACCTCAACCCCGGCACCGGCAAGCTACACTTCATGCCCTGGGGCGCCGATTGTTTGTTCGAGAAATACAGCCGCCTGCGAGTCGATCGCAGCTCCCCGCGCTCCGTCCGCCTCAAGGGTCTTGTCGCCCGCAAGCTGTACCAGATTCCGTCCGTCCGGAAAAAATATGCCGCAACGATGAAGAAACTCATGGCCGAGCATTGGGACGAGGAAAAACTCCTCGCCGAGACCGAGCGGATCGAGGCCATGGTCACGCCGCACATCAGCGACTACCAGTGGCGCGGTGTCCGCTTCGAGGCCGTCCGCGACTTCATCCGCAACCGCCGACCGGACGTCGAGCGCGAAATCAACGGCGAAGACATGCCCCTCTGGCCAAGGTAAAACGCGGGCGAACAGCCTCTAATCCAGTGCTTGGCCGGTGGCGGGGTCAAACCAAACGGCGTTGGCCAAGTCGAATCGCAGCCCAACCTTGGCCAAGCCGCCCGCGCCCGCGCCGGGCACACGAACGACCAATTCGTGTTCGCCGCAGCGCACGCGCAGCAGCGACTCGTGGCCAAGCGTCTCGCAGCCCAGCACCGTCCCCGACACGTCGCCCTCGCCGTTAGTGAGCGAAATATTTTCCGGCCGAATGCCCAATTCCACCTCGCGCCAAGTGTGCTTGGCCAAGCCGCCGCCCAAGCTCAGCGGAAAGCCGTCGCCACTCTCGACAAAGGCCAAGCCGCCGTCGCGCTCGGCGAGCCGGCCACGGATAAAATTCATCCCCGGCGTGCCGATGAAGTCGCCGACGAACCGGTGCGCCGGCCGCCGGTACAAATCCATCGGCGAGCCGGTCTGCATCACTTGGCCCCGGTCGAGCACGCAGAGCCGTTGGCCAAGCGTCATCGCCTCGGTCTGGTCGTGCGTGACAAAAATCATCGTCGTGCCGAGCCGCCGATGCAGTTCCGCAATCTCGGCGCGCATCCCGGCGCGCATTCGCGCGTCGAGGTTAGAGAGCGGCTCGTCGAGCAGGAACACTTTCGGTTTGCAGACCATCGCTCGGCCCAGCGCGACGCGTTGGCGCTGCCCGCCAGACAACTCCGCCGGCTTGCGTCGCAACAAATCGCCAAGCCCGAGCACCTCCGCCGCCTCGGCGACACGCGACCGAATCTCCGGCTTGGCCACTTTGCGAAACTTCAAACTGAACGCCATGTTTTGCTCGACGTTGAGGTGCGGGAAAAGCGCGTAATTCTGAAACACCATCGCCACGTCGCGGTCCTGCGGCTTGACGCGGCGCACGTCGCGGCCGTCGAGAAAAACGCCGCCGCTCGTGGCGTCCTCCAGCCCGGCGACGAGTCGAAGCAAAGTGGACTTGCCGCAGCCAGACGGCCCGACGAGCACCATCAGTTCGCCGTCGGGAATCTCAAGGCTCACCCCGTCCACCGCCCGCACGGCGCCAAAGTTTTTGCAGAGATTGTCGAGTCGGACACTTGCCATCGGATTACTTTTTCGGCGGGCCGACCTTTTGCAACGGCGGCGTCACCGTCAAGTCCCGCGCGATGTAGGCGACCATATTTTGGAAGTCGCCCGGCGACAAACCGGCGAGAGACGCCTTCATCATCACGCCGCCCGCGTCGCTTGCGTGGACGCTGCGCCGGCCATTGGCGTACTTGCGAAGTTGATCGAGCAAAAACCAATCCTCCTGCACATTCACCGGCGGCGACTTGATCTCCGGTTTGCCCTCGCCCTTCGCGCCGTGACACGACGCGCATCGTGTCGCGTAGTGCGCCCTGCCAGCGGGGATGTTGCCGCGAACCACGCGGATGAACGGCTTCGGCGTGCGAGCGGCGAAGTGCCGGGCCAAGCCGGCGAGTTGCTCGTCCGTCTCCACCTTTGCCATGGCCACACCCATCAACGCCTCGGCGCGGTTGGTCGTATTTTTGCCGCGATGCCCCGACTTGAAATTTCGCAACTGCTCCGCCAAGTACCACTCTGGCAACCCGTCGAGCACCGGCCCACGCTGCATCTCGCGTGTGCTGTGGCAAACCATGCAGGCATCAATCGTCGCCGTGTCCACTTGGCCAAGCGCGGGGGCGGCGAGCGGCGACTCCGCCTCACTTGGCCCCTGGACACACCCCACCCCAAGCCAAAGCCCCAAGGCCAAGCCGGCACATTGCCGCAAAAAAAATCGCCGCCACTCCATCACGCTCGCCCGAATCTACCCCGCTTGGCCAAGTGCCGCGAGTCGGCAAATCTCGCGCACCGCCCCCCCTTTCCCTACGCTGGCGGCGGTGGGTTATCGAACAGCACCAACAATTGCGCTGGTCTGCGGCGCGCTGGCAATCGGCTTTGCGCCGGTGTTCGCCGCGTTGGCGCTGGACGAGGGTTTTGGCCCGGCGGCGATTGGTTTTTACCGGGTGTTCTTCGCGCTGCCGTTCATGTGGCTGGTGCTGCTTGCCGCCCCGGGAAAAGCAGAAAAAAGCGCGCGCACCCGCCGACCGACTGGCCTGCTGGCCCTGGCCGGATTTTTCTTTGCCATCGATCTGGTGTCGTGGCACTGGTCGATCAAGTACACGACAGTGGCCAACGCCACGTTGCTGGCCAACTTCGCCTCGCTGTGGGTGACGCTGTGGGCCGGCCGCCTGTTCGGCGAGCGGATCGCCCCTAGCTTTTTCGTCGCGCTTGGCCTGGCGTTTGTCGGCGGTGCAATTCTGATGGGCGCCAGTTTTCGATTAAACCCCGAGCGACTGTTCGGCGACGGCCTCTCGCTGCTCACCGCCATCTCGTACGGCTCGTACATGCTCACGGTGAAAAAACTGCGCGAGACATGTTCACCGCAGGAGATCATGGCCTGGTCGGGGCTGTTTGCCGTGCCGCTGATGCTCGCCGCCGCGCTGGCCAGCGGCGAGACGATGGGGACGACGCAGCTCAACGGTTGGCTGGTGCTGCTCGGCCTGGCGTTGGTCAGCCACTTCGCCGGACAGGGGCTGATCGCGTATGCCTTCGGCCACCTGCCGGCGGCGCTCACGTCGCTGAATCTGCTACTCCAGCCGGTGTTCGCGGCGGCGCTGGGCTGGGTGCTGCTTGACCAGGCGCTGGGCGGGCAGCAACTGCTCGGGGCGGCGATCGTGCTTGGGGCGTTGTTCTTCGCAAATCGTCCGGCCAAGGCCAAATAATTTTGTGCCGCTTGGCCAAGCGTGGCAGCCTCCCGGCCGCATGGATGAGTTTGCCCAAGCAGATGCCGACATGCCGCTCGACGCGCCGGGCCGCCGCCGGCTGCCGGTGCTGCTGCGCCGCGCGTGGTACGGCTTGAACCAGGCGTTCCGCCGGCGCATCGCCGGGATGGGGCTGACGCCGGACCAATTCACCGTCATCCGCACGCTGCTCGAGGCCGAGCCGGACGGGCTGACGCAAAAGGCGCTGGCCAACGCGATGAGCAGCGACCCCAACACCATCGCCTCGCTGCTCGAGCGCATGGAAGCCAACGGCTTGGTGGAACGCCGGCCGCACGAAAAAGACCGGCGCGCCAACCGGGTGGAGTTGCTGCCGGTGGCCCGGGAAAAATACGAGGCCATCCGCGACGAGGCGATCGGCCTGCAGTCGCACGTGCTGGAGCAATTGCCGGAAGCCGAGCGGGAAAAATTCCTCGAGCAACTCGAAACCGTCGCCGAGGCCTGCCGCGACCTCTCCAAATCGCAACGGTAAGCGGGGAGAAATCCTAAACAGCCGACTTCGCCGTGGACGTTGGTTAATGAAGCAACATGTTTGAGCTTGGCTGCGGGGCGGGGGTTGCCTACTTTCCCGGCCGTGATTCACCTTTTTCGCATCCCATCGAGCTTGGCCATCGCGGCCGCTTTCTCCATTTCCGCGCTTGCCCAGGCGGACGACGTCGAGCTGACCGGCAGGCCGTACATCGACATGAACTACGGCCCGTACCTCAGCGCCTCGATCGAGGCCGCCCCGGGCAACATCGCCTACAAGGGCATCGCAATCCGGCTCGACGACGGGCCGGGCGGCGTGTCCAAGGGCAGCGAGTTTGTGTTGTTCGAGACCGACACGCTGCGGATGGCGGCGGCGTGGAGCGGCGACGAATTCATCGATTGGCGCAGCATCGTTTACGACGGCAGCCACGGCACGCACCCGAAGCTCGTCGGCGAACGGCTCTTCACCAACCCGGTCGCTCCCGGCTGGGCCAGGCCGGGCACGGATCAATTTGAGGATCCGCGCCTGCGCGGCCTCGACAACAAACCGTACGGCCCGCTCCCCCGCGACTGGGGCCAATGGCGCGGACTGTTCCTGCACAATGACCGCGTAATCCTCTATTACAAAATCGGGGGCGTCCGTGTTTTCGAGTCGCCGTCCCTTACGAAACTGTTGTCCGGCCAAAAGGTGGTCATTCGCAATATTAACATCGCCAAACGTGATACGGACCTCGTTTTACAGGTCGCCCACGTTGCTGGTTCTGAACCAAAACTAAGGACGGTTGATCATCAAAAAATCGCCGTTTACGACAACCAGTTAGCCGTGGGAGTAGTCGGTGGTACGGAGGGAACAAAATTTGAACCCACCGCCGAAGGTCATCTGCGACTGCGGATCCCTCCCGGCGAACCCGTCACTCTCAAACTTTTTTTGTCCCGCATCAAGGAGGGTTTTATGGGGATGTTCGGGTCGATGATGATCCAAAACAGCAAACCGGAAAATCTTGTCGCTTTGGTGCAGTCCGACCGTGAACGGCGCTGGCCTGAGTCAATGAAAACCAAGCTGCGCCGCATGGGCAAACCGGGCGCGTTCGTGACCGAGGTCATCACCGCGCCGGACAAAAACCCGTATCGCTCGTGGATGCGCCTGGGCGGGTTCGACTTTTTTGAGGGCGGCGATCGCGCGGCAGTCTGCACGTGGATGGGCGATGTCTGGCTCGTTGACGGCATCAACAGCAAGCCGCAGGAGTTCACGTGGACGCGAATCGCCACCGGCATGTTTCAGCCGCTTGGCCTGAAAATCGTCGAGGGCAAAATCTTCGTCACCTGCCGCGACCAAATCACGCAGTTGGTCGACACCAACGATGACGGCGAGACCGACTACTACAGGGCGTTCAACCACGATGCGCAGGTGACCGAGCATTTCCACGAGTTCGCGATGGGTTTGCAGACCGACGCACACGGGAATTTTTACTACACCAAGGCCGCTCGCCACGCCAAGACGGCGTTGGTGCCGCAGCACGGAACGCTGCTCAGGGTGTCGCCGGACGGCAAAACCACCGAGATTATCGCCAGCGGTTTCCGCGCGCCGAACGGCGTGTGCGTGAATCCGGACGGCACATTTTACGTGAGCGACCAGGAGGGCCACTGGACGCCGAAGAACGAGATCAACCTCATCGAGAAGGGCAAGTTTTACGGCAACCTCATGGGCTACCACCGAGGCTTGACCGAGGCCGACATCACCTCGCCGATGGTGTGGATGCACAACGACTTCGACCGCTCCCCCGCCGAGCAGCTTTGGGTGAACAGCGACAAGTGGGGCGGACTCGGCAGCCAACTCATCAACCTCTCCTACGGTACCGGTTACGTGTACGTGGTGATGGAGGAAAAAGTGAACGGCCGTGTCCAAGGCGGCGTGGTTCGCATCCCGGACTTTGATTTCCCAACCGGCGTGATGCGCGGCCGCTTCCACCCCGGCGACGGCCAACTCTACGCCTGCGGCCTCTTCGGCTGGGCCGGCAACAAGACTCGGCCGGGTGGTTTCTATCGCCTCAAGCACACCGGCAAACCGGTGCACCTCCCGGTGGCCATCCACGCGACGAAGAACGGCATCTCGCTGACGTTCACGAACGCGCTCGACGCGAAGACTGCCGCCGATCCGGAGAGCTATTCCGTCCATCGCTGGGGCTACAAGCGCACGCGCAACTACGGTTCGCGCGACTACAAGGCCGACGGCAGCCAAGGCCGCGATCGCGTCGAGGTGACCGGCGCGAAGCTGTCCGCCGACAAGAAGTCCGTCCTGCTGCAAATCGCCGACATGAAGCCAACCATGCAGATGCAGATCGAATACAAAATCGACGCGCTGGATGGTGCCTACCTCTCCCACCGTATCCAAAACACCATCCACGCCATCGGCAACAACGGCCCCTTCGCCCGGGAATAAAGCCGCGCTTGGCCAAGCGCTTGACGCCGGGAAGCCGGGGCCGTTATGGTTTCCGGCCATGAGGGAAGGCTTGAAGGCAAATAATTTCCTGGTTCCGATGGTCGTCGAGCAGACGGGCCGCGGTGAGCGCGGGTACGACATCTACTCGCGGCTGCTGGTGGATCGCATCGTGTTCATCGGCACGCCGATCGATGACACGATTTCGAACCTGGTGATCGCGCAGTTGTTGTTCCTGCAAATGCAGGATCCGAAGAAGGACATTCACCTGTACATCAACTCGCCGGGCGGCAGCATCACCGCCGGGCTGGCGGTGTACGACACGATGCAGTTCCTGACCTGCGACGTGAACACGTACTGCATCGGCCAAGCGGCCAGCATGGGCGCCGTGCTGCTCGCCGCCGGCACCAAGGGCAAGCGCCACGCCCTGCCCAACGCGCGCATCATGATCCACCAGCCGTGGGGCGGCGCGCAGGGCAACGCCTCCGACATCGAGATTCAGGCGGCGGAGATCCTGCGGCTCAAGGACAGCATCAACAAAATCCTCGCCGAGCACACCGGCAAAAAAGTCAAACAGATCGTCACCGACTCGGACCGCGACCATTTCATGTCGTCGGAGGAAGCGAAGAAGTACGGTCTCGTGGACGTGGTGGTGAAGTCGCGCAAGGACGTTGCCAGCCTCAAGGACGAGAAAAAGAAGAAATAATTCAGGCACCCATGGCACGGCCCAACCAGATCACCCTTTGCAGCTTCTGCGGGAAATCCCACTCGGAAGTCCGCAAGCTGATTGCCGGGCCGGGCGTGTACATTTGCGACAACTGCATCCTCGTCTGCAAGAACGTCCTCGACAAGGAACTGCAGGCTGAGGAGAAGAAAAAGGCGATCAAGCTCAACGTCCCCAAGCCCAAGCAGATCAAGGCGGCGCTGGACGAGCACTGCATCGGCCAGGACGAAGCCAAGAAGGCGCTGGCCGTCGCGGTGCACAACCACTACAAGCGCATCCATTCCAACCTCACCGTCAAGACCAAGGGCGACAACAAGATCATCACCACTAACACCGGCGGCGATGACATCGAAATCGAGAAGAGTAACATCCTGCTGCTTGGCCCGACCGGCTCCGGCAAGACGCTGCTCGCCCGCACACTGGCGCGCATGCTCGACGTGCCGTTTGCCATCGCCGACGCCACCACGCTGACCGAAGCCGGCTACGTCGGCGACGACGTCGAGAACATCGTCCTGCGCCTTCTGCAGGCCGCCGACTACGACGTGGAACGCGCCCAGATCGGCATCATCTATGTGGACGAAATCGACAAGATCACCCGCCGCACCGAGAACGTCTCGATCACCCGCGACGTCTCCGGCGAGGGTGTGCAGCAGGGGCTGCTGAAGATTCTCGAGGGCACCGTCTGCAACGTCCCGCCGCAGGGCGGCCGCAAACATCCGCAGCAGGAATACATCAAGCTCGACACGACCAACGTGCTGTTCATCTGCGGCGGCGCATTCGTCGATCTCGACAACACCATCCAGCGCCGCATCGGCAAGCACGTGCTCGGCTTTTCCGGCAAGGACGATGCCCAGCGCGACGACAAACCCAGCGCGGAGGACAAGGACATCCTCAAACACGTCGAGCCGGAGGACCTGCTCAGCTACGGTTTCATCCCGGAATTCATCGGCCGCCTGCCGGTGCACACGTCGCTCGAGGAACTAGACGAGGCGCAACTTGTCCGCGTCATGACAGAGCCGAAGAACGCCCTCCTCAAGCAGTTCGCCAAGTTGTTCGAGATGGACGGCGTGAAACTCAACTTCACCGAGAGCGCCCTGACGGAACTGGCCAAGGCCGCCATCAAGCGCGGCACCGGCGCTCGCGGCCTCCGCAGCCTGATGGAGAAACTGATGCTCGACACGATGTTCGAGATACCCGACTCGACCGACATCGTCTCGGTCAAGGTCACCGACAAGGTCGTGCTTGGCCAAGCGGAGCCGATATTCCAGCGCCGGCAAAAAAAGGCCGCAGCCTGACCCCCAGCCATGTCGAGTGATTTCAAGCCCGGCGACGCTGTCGCCCAGCAGGTACAACGCATCCCCCGCTCCGGAATTCGCGAGTTTTTCGACCTCGTGCAGGGGCGGCCCGACATCATCTCGCTCGGCGTTGGCGAACCGGACTTCGTCACGCCGTGGCACATTCGCGAGTCGGCGATCTACGCCCTCGAGCGCGGCCACACCAGCTACACGTCCAACCTAGGCCTGCCCAAGCTGCGTGCGGCCATCAGCAGCTACGTCGCCGGGGGATTCGGCGTGAGCTACGACCCGGAGACGCAAATCCTCGTCACCGTCGGCGTCAGCGAGGCGCTCGACATCGCGCTGCGGGCCATCATCGATCCCGGCGATGAGATCATTTACCACGAACCGAGCTACGTCAGCTACGCGCCCGGCATCGCGCTGGCCCACGGCGTGCCGGTGGCCGTGCCGTGCCTCGCCAAGGACGGATTCGCCGTCACCGCCGAGGCGATCGAGCAGGCAATCACGCCCAAGTCCAAGGCGCTGGTGCTGAACTTCCCCACCAACCCCACCGGCGGCACGATGACCCGCGAGTCGCTCGAGGCGATCGCCCGCCTGGCCAAGCGCCACAACCTGCTCGTGATCACCGACGAGATTTACGCCGAGCTGACCTTTGAGGGGAAGCACACCAGCATCGCGGCGCTGCCCGGCATGGCCGAGCGCACGATTTTTCTGCACGGCTTTTCCAAGGCCTACGCGATGACCGGCTTCCGCATCGGCTACGCCTGCGGCCCGGCGGAATTGATCGAGGCGATGATGCGCATCCACCAATACTCAATGATGTGCGTGAGCATCATCAGCCAGGAAGCCGCGATCGAGGCGCTGCAAAACGGCGCCGAGCCGGTAGCCGAAATGAAGGAACAATACCGCCTCCGCCGGAATTACATCGTGAAGGCATTCAACGACATGGGACTCGACTGCCACCTGCCGCGCGGCTCGTTCTACGCCTTCCCCAGCCTGCAATCGACCGGCCTCAGCTCGGGCGAGTTCGCGTCGCGGCTGGTAAAAGAGGAAAATGTCGCCTGCGTGCCGGGCAATGCCTTCGGCGATGCCGGCGAAGGCTTCCTCCGCTGCTGCTTCGCCACCGGCCTTGAGCAGATCAAGACCGCCTGCGAACGAACCGCCCGCTTCGTCAAGTCGCTAAAAAGTGAAGGCGCCTAACGCACTTGGCCAAGCTCTTGGCCAAGCTAGGTTGATATCCATGTGATGTAGGCGACCCAATTGCCCTCCTCCAGCCCAAGGGTACATTCAACGTATTTTCCTTTAGGCAAATCTTTCGTGTGATCCTGTCTTTCACTCAGGACATTCAGCTGCCACCATGGCTGACCTTTGCCAATTTGAATCGATGGCTTTGACTTATTTCCGGACTGAAATAGTTCGTTTTTTAAAAAAGCCTCCTTCTGATCGAGGGGGATCGAGACTTTGATCGCCAGCGCATCATCAATTCCCGAACCCAAAAACAGATACCCCAAGCCGGTCGTCCCTTCCGGGAACTGTATCCCGGTTCGCTGACTCACCTCCGCCAGCTCCCTGGCGGTCACGTTCGGGGTGACGAGTTCCACATCTTCGCCAAACTCAAGGCACCCCACAAAAAACGCGGCTGCTATCAGGACAACCGCGTTCGTTGAAAAGTATCGCACTGAAACGATCAGGTGGTGTTATTTGATGTCGAGCAACTCCACCTCAAACACCAGTGTCGCATTCGGCGGAATCACTCCACCGTCGCCGCGTGCGCCGTACGCCAGATCGGACGGAATGTAGAAAACCGACTTGCCACCCTTTTTCATCAACTGCAGTCCCTCGGTCCAGCCGGGGATCACGCGGTTGAGCGGGAAGGTCGCCGGCTGGCCGCGCTTGACGGAGCTGTCGAACACTTTGCCGCTGATCAACTTGCCGGTGTAGTGCACGGTCACTTGGTTTGTGGCTTTCGGGCTGGCACCGGTTCCGGCGGTCAACACCTTGTAGGCCAGACCGGAAGCGGTGGTCTTCACTCCCTCCTCCTTTTTGACCTTGGCAAGAAACCCCTCGCCCTCGGCTTTGTTTTTGTCCTCCGGCGACTTGATGGTAGCTCGCAGCTCAGCAAACTGCGCCTCGTCACCCTTGAAGGCGTTGGCCTTTTCCCCAACCCGCTTGATGCTGACCTTGTTGATCTTGTCGCCCTTGGCGATGGCGTTGACAACATCCTGACCCTTAATGACATGGCCAAAGACGGTGTGTTTGCCATCAAGATGCGGCGTAGCCTTGTGGGTGATGAAAAACTGGCTGCCGTTTGTCCCGGGGCCGGAATTGGCCATCGAGAAAATCCCGGGGCTGCTGTGTGTCAACGACGAATCGATTTCGTCCGGGAACTTGTAGCCCGGATCGCCCGTGCCGGTTCCCAGCGGGCAGCCACCTTGGATCATGAAGTTGGGAATCACCCGGTGAAAATTCAGCCCGTCGTAGTACGCCGTGCCCTTGGCATCGGCCGGCGCGCCGCCGGTTTTCGAGTAGTGCTTGGTACCCTCCGCGAGGCCGACGAAGTTGGCGACGGTCATTGGGGTTTTTTCAAACTCCAATTTCCCAAGGATGGTTCCCTTGGACGTCTCGAGCTCGGCGTACAGGCCGTCTGCCAGTTTTTCTTCCTGTTGTGCCATTACGGAAAACGTCATCAACGCCATGGCTGCGGCCAGAGCGCCCTTCAAGTTGCGGTTCATTTTCGCCATCAATTTCATGGGACGGCAGAGGAAACCCAAAAACGCCGCCGCCCGCAATGTTTTATTCGCGCCGGCGCCAACTTGAGCGTTCGGGATTGACCGCGAACCGGTTACGCTTTTAGCTCCCCGCCAGTAAACGTGCACGCTGCCACCCCACAACTCCCCCGCCGCTTGGCCAAGCTGGGCTTGGTTTGCCTGCTCGCGGGCGGCGGCTTGGCCAAGGGCGCGGTGCAGTTCGACGTATTCATGGGGTTCGCCGGCAAAGCACGGCAGGGCGAGTGGTTCCCGGTGACATTCGAGATTTTCAACGACGGCCCGACCTTCGACGGACAGGTCGAGTTGCGGCCACGCTTCGGCGACAACCTGGTTTATCGCTACGATGTCGAGTTGGCCACCAACACTCGCAAACGGTTCACCCTCGCGGTGTTCGCCGACACCAACGCCGGCTGGTCGGCCAAGTTGAAAAACGGCGGCAAGACCGTGGCCAAGCACGACGAACTCCGGCTCGACAACTCCGACCCCGACACGGTCCTCATCGGCGCGTTAAGCGGCCAGCAGGCCGGCGGCCCGGTGCTGCCCAAGACACGCTTCAAGCGCAAATGGGATAACGACCGATTCGCCCCGCGCGTGGCTCATTTGCAGCTGGACACGTTCCCCGACGACCCCATCGCGTTGAGCGGGCTGAACGCTCTCTACCTCAACTCCGCCCGCGCCATCAACCTCCGCACCGAGCAGGCCGCCGCCCTCTCGACGTGGGTGCTCGGCGGCGGGCATCTGATTTTGGCGGTGGACCAGCCCGGCGATGTCACCAGCACGCCTTGGCTGGCTGGCCTTGTTCGCGGCAAATTCGGACCGGTGCAAAACTCCGCCGTTGGCCAAACGCTGCGTCACTGGGCCGAAGCCGGTGGTTACTCAAATGTCGGCGGCCTCGACGATGATTTCGCCGCTGCCAAACTTGCCGTCGCCGAAGTGCGCCTGGCCAACGGCACGGCACTCTTCGAACTCGACGACCGACCGGTCGCCGCCGAGGTCGGTCGCGGCCTTGGCCAAGTGAGCGTGCTGGGCTTTAACCCCGAACGCGAGCCGTTCAAGTCTTGGACAAACCGCGCCTGGTTTTGGGCGCGCTTGGCCAAGGTTCCCGCCGCTTGGTTTGAAAAGGAAGCCCCCCAACAGTATGGCCGCTCAAGTATCGACGGCGTTTACGGCGCGATGCTCGACAGCCGGCAGGTCAGCAAGCTGCCGATCGTCTGGCTGCTGCTGCTGCTCGCGGCGTACCTCATCATCATCGGGCCTGTGGACCGCATCTGGCTCAAGCGCATCAACAAACAGATGCTCACCTGGCTGACCTTCCCGGCGTACGTCGCGATTTTTTCGCTGCTGATTTATTTCATCGGCTACAAGCTGCGCGCCGGCCAACTCGAGTTGAACGAACTGCACGTCGTTGATGTGTTGCCGGGCCAGCAGGAAGTGCTGCGCGGCCGGAGTTACGTGTCGATTTATTCGCCGCTCAACGACGACTACCGGCTTGGCGGCAGCTTCGAGCAGGGCGGCATCCGCTCTGAGTACGGCGGCACATTCCGGGGCAACATGGCCTCCTCCCTGCGCGTGCAGCGCGCCCCCGGCCAGCTCGAGGCCAGCGCCCGCGTGCCAATCTGGACCAGCCGCCTGCTCTGCTCCGAGTGGGTCGTCCCGGCCAACGGCGTCGTCGCGGCCACTCTCACCAAAAACGGGCCGGCCAACTACGAGTTGGCCCTCAAGAACGGCCTCGACAAGGCGATCACCGGCGCGGTGTTGCTGGCGGACGGCAGAGTCACCGAGCTGGAATTGCAGTCCCCGCCGGGCGGCACTCGCACAATTCGCGTTCGTATCGGCTCGTCACCGGATTCGGATCCACACATTGACTTTGAGAGTATCAGCCACGCCGGAAGATTTGAGAATGCCGTGAACGCCCGGAACATGGTGTTTGGCGACACCGAGCGCGGCCGGATTGAGCCGATGTTGATGAACCTCGTCGCCTGCTCCTTCCCGACGCTGCTCGGTTCCAACAATCCGGCAGACCACTTCGTACCCAGCTTCAACGGCTCGGGCGGGCTCGACCTGTCCGCCCACGCCGAACGCGGTGGGGCTGTTCTGTTTTTGCTGGCGGAGGATCATGCGCCGATTCCGTCCACCGGACTTTTTGAAACCAAGCTTGGCCAAGCGCGAACCCTGTACCGCATCCCACTCGAGATCACCAAGCCCGAGTAACCCTTGAGCCAAGCGCAAACGAAACAAAATCATGTCAGATGAATCACCCGCCCTGCCGCCGCCGATCTCCAATGCCGCCGTCGAAACCTTCGGCCTCACGCGGCACTACGGAACCCTCACCGCACTGAACCAGCTCGACCTCACCGTAAACCGCGGCGACCTGTTTGGCTTCATCGGCTCGAACGGCGCCGGCAAAACTACAACGCTGCGCATCCTCTCGACCTTTCTCTCGCCCTCGACCGGCACCGCGCGCGTCCTTGGCCACGACGTCGTCCGCGAGGCGGATCAGGTTCGGCGCATCCTTGGCTACATGCCGGATTTCTTCGGCGTGTACAAAGACATGGAGGTCACGGAGTACCTCGACTTTTTCGCCGCGTGTTACCGCATCGGCGCGGCCAAGCGCGAGCAAACCATCAACGACGTGCTCGAGCTCGTCGGCTTGAGCGAAAAAAAAGGCTCACTCATCGGTGCGCTCAGTCGCGGCATGCAACAGCGGATCGGCCTCGCCCGCGTGCTCGTGCACGACCCGGATATTCTCCTGCTCGACGAGCCGGCCAGCGGGCTCGATCCGCGCGCCCGCATCGAGATGATGGCCATCCTGCAGGAACTGCAGCGCCTCGGCAAAACGATCCTCATTTCGTCACACATTCTCAGCGAGTTGCAGTCGCTTTGCAACCGCGTCGCCATCATCGAAAAGGGCAGCCTGATTTACTGTGGCCCGGTGCAGGGGGTGCAGGATCAGTTCGCGCAAAAATCGGGCTTCCGGCTTCGCGTGGCCGACAACCCGGAGCGCGCACTCGAGCTGCTGCGCGAACGCCCCGAGATCGCCGAGGCGGCACTCGAAGAGGAGAGCGACCGCATCCGCGTCACGCTGACCGACGGTCAGGCCAACGGCGGCATGATCGCAGAAATCATCGTCAGCGGCGGGCTTCAACTCACTGGTTTGGAGGAAGATGAGATGGATCTCGAGGACGTGTTCCTGCAGGTCACGCGCGGCGAGACACAGTAGCCGCCCCGCCGCTCAGTCGCCGACAAACCGGCTTACCCGCGAGCGGACGTCGTCGCGAAACCGCTCGACGTACCCGTCCACGTACTCCGCAATGTCCAGCGACGGGTCGTCCACGAGCGGCTTCAAGTCCATCGCGTAGCTGGCAAGGTTCATCTCATCAACAGCGTGCGGATCAAAAAATGTCGCGTTGGAACGGAGCCTCCCTTCCAGCGCGAGATCGTACCGTTTGCCGCCGCTGATTTGTGAGTCGAAAATACTGATGAGCCCGCGCACGAGATTTGGGCGGTTGGTCAAGTTGAGCAACACCTTGTCGTCGTCGAGCAGCCAGTTGAGATCGCGCCAGACCTCGACCCCGTAAACCTCCGCCGGACGATCGTCAGCCGGCAGTTCGCGCAGCGCCCGGATCAGCGGCACCACCACGGCGACGTGCGTATCGTGTTTGTCGGCAAGATTATGCGTGTAAACTACCTCCGGCTTGGTCGCCGAGAGGATCGTCCGAAGGTCGACGGCGAAGTCGCTATTGCCCGGTTGCTTCACCGTCGAGCTTGGGTAGCCGAGTTGCGCCACAAAACCAAACTCGGCAACAACAGCCGCCTTGCGCTGTTCCTCGGCGCGAACATCCTGCATCTGCTCATCTGTATAGTCGGCGTACTCGTTGATGCGCGAACTGCCGGCGCCGTTGGTCACCGTCACGCCGCCGAACCATTTCTCCGACTGCTTGTAACAGGCGAGGATGCCGTGCAACGCCATCACCTCGAGGTCGTCCTGGTGCGCGCCGACACCGAGGTGCGTCGTGCGGCCAAGCGCCTGGCTTGGCTCGAAGTCGTCGGGAATAAACAGGTCAGCGGATGAGTTGGCAAACTGGATCATGACTTCGGGAAAAAAATTGTGGACGGGAAACGCCGCTTGGCCAAGTCAATCCGCTTGGCTAAGTTTCGTCAACCGCCAGCTTTGGCCGATTGAACAAAAACCCACTCAACGTTGGGTGGTCAAGGAAAACAGCCTCGCATTCTTCAGGTGGAGACGCAGTTGATAGCGGCCTGCAGCCAAGTCGGTCATCGCTTTATCCTTCCAATTCACCGGGTGCCGAAAGCTGTTACCAGTAATGATAACCGACTGATCTCTAGTATAACCGGCGACCCGATAACCTTCAGCGGTCAGGAGTTCAACCCGTACATCTCCATCGGTGGCATCCGCGTTGATGGTTACCCGTTTAACATTGCGCAGTTGGATTGATTTGAGTGTGACTTGAGCGATGGCGCCCGTTGGCTCAATGGCGGCAAACCGATCACGCGGGAGTATTGCGAGACCGATACCAGTGGAATCATTTTCAAGATCGGAATTCCACCCGGGATAGGCACCGTAATAAAATCGGATTTCCTCTGGCAAATGGATTGGCGTTGAACTGGTCCAAAGGCAGCCCGCATCAAACGTTTCACCATCCCCTGTCACTGGAAGAAACATTTCATCCTGAAACGAACGGTTCCAATGGATGCCATCCCTGCTTAAGGCCAACTCGGCCGGCATGTTTCCTGTGCCGCCCCGGTCGAAACCACCAAAATCGAGACGTTGCAACATGGCGAGATAAACACCGTGAAGATAAAAAACCGACGCCCCGTGTATCTGTCCCGAATCGCCATCGTCTGGAACAATGATCAACTGAGGCATCGACCAGTGGATAAAATCTTTTGACTCTGTCCGGATAATGGCCCGCTTCCAGAAACGACGCCCATCGGGGGCGTCAATCCAGGTTTTGGAATAGATGACAAAGCAATCGCGCCGGGGATCCCACATCAGGTCAATCACATCGCTGATTGCCGGACGGGTGGGCGGTTCACTCCGGCTCTCTGCAGACAATGGAGGCTGAGTGGGATCACCGTAAGCTCCCTGAAGAAGCGGCGCTTTTGAATGTTTCACCCAGTGAATCCCATCACGAGAAAAAGCAACGCAAAGCCCCGGAACCTGTCTGCCTGCAACATTCACAAAATCCCAATAGGCCATTTTGTAACGCTTTTCCGTGTCGGAATCACGATGATCCACAAGGACCGATGCGCCGTAGTTGACGCTTCGCCCACCGTTGCCCACCAAGACAATGTTGGTATGGTGGTCGCCGTTGTAATCAAAGAGGCCAAGATTCGGCTTTTCCCAAACCACTCCATCATTGGAAGTCGCGTAGCAAACCACAACCCGTCGTGTAGGATCGTTTGCACGATTGCCGGAATAGGACTGATACCAGCACTGGTGCAGACCGGTTTTTATGTCCCGGTAAACGGTGCAATAGCCGATGGCCACCTCCCAGGCCTTTGTTTCAGCAATTACAGGATTATCCGTATGTCGCCTGGGTTGCTGAAGCACACGCCGTGTTCCGGATCGATACAGTATCGCATCGTCATCAAGAAACAGGATGGTTTTATCTCCGGCCCAAGCAGCAGAACCCAAAGACGCCTTGGACTTGGTTACGACAGCCCCAGCCGCAAACAGTCTGTCCTGCGGCAGCAGGAATAACATAGCTACCATGCCAATTCCGCTTACACTGGTAGAAAGAAAATCCCGGCACTTCCGTTGTGCCGACTCCCGGATTAACCCAAGATCAAATCGTTGTAACATCACTCAATAAGTCGGAAAAAGCCGTGCATCGATTCAGGGGATAAATTCAACTCCAACCGTGTTTTACCCCGGTCGTTGGTCTTTAATGGATTATAAGCCAGCGGTCGCCATTCCTTGAGGTCACGACTGTGCTGGATTTCGTAGGTATGAAGTGAGTCCCCAGTAACCTCAATGGTTATTCTTTTGCCATCAATGAAAACAATATCCAGTCTTGGCTTGCCGGGTTTTGTAATCAAATCAAGCCGCACAGTTTTGCTGTATATCGTACCAAACTTGTTTGAAACTAGAACAACATAAAACCCAATGTCATCATGCCCTACATTATCAATCCGCAAAACGTTCTGGTTTGCCCCTATGGCTCCTTCTCCCAATTTAATCCACCGATAACTGAGTGTGCCATTTCGAGCCTCCACCTTGAATAAAGCAGTTCCACCAAGGATAACTTTCTCATCATCCGGGGGCACTGTAATGGCCGGCCTTTCACCAATGTCGGGATTGTATCTTGTTGCCGGGTATTCATAGGGATTGTTGGGATCGGTTCCTGCTTTAACCTCAATTAAATCCAGTGAACCGTCCCTGTCCGTATCCCCAAGCAGCGGGTTCGTCCCGTGCTCCTCGACTTCCTCTCCGTCTCCCAACCCGTCCCCATCGGTATCCGCTACATTCGGATCCGTCTTGTACCTCTCCAACTCCTCACTGTCCGTCAGCCCGTCCCCATCGGTGTCCGGCTCAAGCGCATTGGTCTTGTACTTGTTGACCTCCTCTCCATCATTCAAACCATCCCGGTCCGTATCCCCAAGCAGCGGGTTCGTCCCGTGCTCCTCGACTTCCTCTCCGTCTCCCAACCCGTCCCCATCGGTGTCCGCTACATTCGGATCCGTCTTGTACCTCTCCAACTCCTCACTGTCCGTCAGCCCGTCCCCATCGGTGTCCGGCTCAAGCGCACTAGTCTTGTACTTGTTGACCTCCTCTCCATCACTCAAACCATCCCGGTCCGTATCCCCAAGCAGCGGGTTCGTCCCGTGCTCCTCGACTTCCTCTCCGTCTCCCAACCCGTCCCCATCGGTGTCCGCTACATTCGGATCCGTCTTGTACCTCTCCAACTC
>Ga0208879_1000980_pt1 | contig 28072 bp, 23 predicted proteins | sample Knorr_S15_td_Bot_FD_185605 | JGI IMG/M metagenome (GOLD analysis project Ga0208879, IMG submission 185605) | Marine microbial communities from Southern Atlantic Ocean transect - Knorr_S15_td_Bottom_ad_5009_LV_A (SPAdes) (version 2) | ecosystem: Environmental > Aquatic > Marine > Oceanic | place...
TACGATATCCGCGCCATCCTTCAGAACTTCCCTTGGCATCGGTTCATGATGCCCTTCGGCCCAGTCCCCTGTTGGAAGCAGCACACCGCTGCCAAGGTCCTCCATGAACGGCACACGTTTTTTTCGGGCAAGCACTGCCAGTTCACGACGTTCGGGTGCAGCCACAAAACCTTTCATGAAAAAATTGCTGCGGTGCACCTTCAGAATCAGGCCGGTCTGCGGACCGATGGCACCGGCATAGTCATCCATGGAGGTGTGGTTGGTGGCGCCAATCTCGCGCAGTTTTGCCCCGCTCGATTCGAGAATGTCCAGAAGGCGAAAATCGCCGCCGATTTGCACCAGTTCGCCCCGCGAAACAATGACCTCTTTTTTGTCCGCCGTGAAATGGCGCAGGTTGAGCACCAGCGCGGCAGCACAGTTGTTGACGACCATTGCAGCCTCAGCCCCACATAACTCGGCAAGGCACCGCTCCAAGTAGGCGGCGCGCGCGCCCCGGCGGCCGGTCACCAGGTCCATTTCAAGGTTGACAAACCCTGTGGTGGCCAAGGGATTCATGGGCGAACGGCCCAGGTTGGTATGCACGACCACCCCGGTGCCGTTGATCACCGGCTGCAGGCGGGATAATGCCAGGTCGTCGAGACGCTGCCGGATGGTTGCAGTGATTTTGTCGCGGCCGGGAATGGACCCGGCCTTGCGCAGCGACCGCAGCTCGGCACGGATGGCAGCAACGACAAGGGGGCGGGGCAACGGACAATCCGCCACGGCTTCAAGCAGCGTGTCGACGCCGGGGATGGCCCGCAGGTTGTTACTCGGCCTGGCCATTAGTTCACGGTGATGAGCGGGTCGGTGGCCTCGGTGATTTGACCGAAGGATTGAAGATTAAGTTCGGCGCTCACTTCCTCGAAGGCGGTGAGGCCATCGGGAGCCACGGCGACGAGCAAACCACCGCTGGTTTGAGGATCACAAAGCAGAGCTTTTTGGGGCTTGGTAAGGGGACCAATTTTTGGGCCGTAACTGTCGAAGTTGCGATCGGTGCCTCCGGAAGTGCAACCCTCATCAATATACCGGTCGATATTCTCCAGGCGCGGCACGCGCGCGCTGTCCAGGGTGGCACTGACGCCGCTGCCCTCGCACATCTCGGTGAGGTGCCCCAACAGGCCGAAGCCGGACACATCAGTCATCGCCTTCACCCCGGGCTGGCTACCCAATGATGCGCCCAGGCTGTTGAGCTTAATCATTTGTTTAACGGCTCGCTCGAAATCGGCTTGATCGGCAAGGCCACGCTTTTGCGCAGTGGCAACCAGACCGACACCGAGGGGCTTTGTCAGGAACAGTTCGCATCCAGGCACGGCGCGATCGTTACGCTTTAAATTCTCCACCGCAACCTGGCCGGTGACAGCAAGTCCAAAGATTGGCTCGGGCGAGTCGATGCTGTGGCCACCAGCAAGGGGAATACCCGCGCAAGCACAGCCAGCACGGCCGCCTTCAAGCACACGAGCGGCAACCCCGGGCGGCAGTTTGTCCGGGGGCCAGCCGAGCACCGCGATGGCCATCAGCGGCTTGCCGCCCATGGCATAGACGTCACTGATGGCGTTGACGGAGGCGATCTGGCCGAAGTCGAACGGGTCATCGACGATGGGCATGAAAAAATCGGTCGTGCTGACGATGGCCTGCCCGTTGCCGAGGTCGAACACGGCGGCATCATCCCTGGAGTCGTTGCCCACCAGCAGGCGGTCGCTGTGCGCGGCCGTGCCGGCGAAGGACAGGATTTCCTCAAGCATTCTGGGCGCTATCTTACACCCACAACCGGCACTGCGGCAGTATTGCGTGAGCCGAACCGGATCATCCATGGAACGAAGGAAAATTGGCGGAGAGGGTAGGAATCGAACCTACCTCGGCCCGTTCACGAACCGACAACGGTTTTGAAGACCGCGGCGAACACCAGTCACGCTTCACTCTCCTGTTTTTAGATTTTGTTAAGTATAACAAGATTAATATCAATTCTTTCTGTTTCGTTTAGTATGCCAATTTTTTAAGTATCACATTTATGGGGACAAATTGGGGACAATTTGTCTTGTCTCTTACTGGAATTTCGGGGTGAATTGTCCTTCGAAGGAATATGTTTATTCACGCCGAACTGACGCCCATGGCAAAACCTAAAAAGCCAATTGTCACTACCACGAAAGTCGGGCTGGTTAAGGTTCAAATCAAAACCGCCGTTGACAGTCACACCGGTAGTGCGCCCCCGAGGTACAGGACATACTGCACAAAGGCAAGGCGTACCGTTATCTACTTGAACTCTAGTTTTCGCCTATGAGGAAATCAAAAACGAAGAGCACCACTACAAATGTTGGGCATGTGTCCGTAGTCGTTGAAACCTGTAAATCTCCAAACGGTAAGCAGCGCACAAGATACCGAACCAAATGCGAGAGGGCAATCGTGCCCAAAGAACAGCAGCGGCGAGAATGGCGAACAGAAATTGAAGCGAACACTTTTGCAACAAAGCTCAATGAGTGCATCCTGAAACAGGAGTACGGAGAATTAGATTCGGAGACTTTTTACAAATTAAAGAGGTTGGCCAAGCAAATGGAAACGGAATCCATTCTGGAGCCGGATGCATGGTACGGGAAAAACCTGAGTGACCCTTTGGAGGAGATAATGGCAGCAGGAGTTATGTTTATCAAAACCTTAGGCGAAGCCAATACGCTCCGGCGCCAGAAAGGTTTACCTGTAATGTCCCCAATCTGGGCAAACGAAGAATTTAAGAGCCGCTTGAAGGCAAAGACAAAGGCAGAAACAGCGCCATTGTTCAGCAAGCTCATAAAAGAATGCGTTACCCATAAAATCAGCGAATACGGCGGCCAAGGTAATCGTGAGTTAGAGCCAACAACAAAACGAGAATGGACGAAGCTCTTGGGTGGATATGTCGCCAAAGCAATAGGAACGTACTCCACCGAAACAGAGCAAAAAACTTTGATGGCGGCTGTGCGCAATGTCATTAATAAAGGCGTAGAAGAGCGAACTGAACTTAAAGATAATTTCGGGAAGCCATGGGGCCCGAGATACAAAAATAAAATTGCCAAAAAAGCATCAGAATTCGGGATATGGTGCGTTGAGAACGGATATCTTTCTTCAAATCCTTTCAAGTCGCTGCCAAAAAAATTCCAAGTCAAAATAGAAAGGCGGAGTAGAATTCTTGGAGTGAGCGAAGTTCGTAAATTGTTTGAAGTTATAGCCGCAAATGAAAAATATCGTAAGATGGCGCCGTACTTTTCTATTCTGTTTTTTGGAGGATTAAGGCCGAGTGAAGCAGCCGCTCCGAATGCTAGTTATCGCCGTCTGCAATGGGATCAATTTAACGATTGGAGGCGGGAAAGCGAGACGACTGGTGGGGTCAAATTTGAAGTTTTTGCGGTGGATAACCTTGGACGGAGGATGTCAAAATCCAACATAGACAGGACAGCCGACCTAACGCCCAACGGAGTGGCGTGGATAAAATGGGCTCTGGGTAAACTGCCTGCCGATGGAGAGGTTTACTATGACAGGGGTTTAGTGAAGGACATTCGTCAAGATGCAGACCTATGGGGCAACGACTCAAAAGGAAAAGCCAAATGGCCTTCTGATGTGGCACGCCATTCAATGTCATCTTACGCTGACCAAAATAGTGACTTCGATGTGAAAATGATTGGCTATTGGAATTCTTGCCTAGGTCATTCTCAAACGCAGTATCTAAAACATTACCAAGGGCGGGTAGAAGACCAAAAAGACCGTACAGCCTACTTCAACATATTGCCGCCTGCAGATAACAAAAGTGGAAATGTGGACTTGACGAAGCAGTCTGATGTTGGCATACTTCTTTTGTGAGTACAGAACTGAAAAATAGCTGCGGAATGGGCGCATTCGTAGGTGTCCCCTTTTTTTTACTAATATACTATGGCCAGATGTTTGGCTCTATGGACTTAATCGGTTCTCTAGGAACTGCGTTTGGCTCCTCGATCGGTGTAGCAATGTGCAGTTACGTATTGACAAGAAAAAAGGCTCCTGATGGAGCCTCGAAAACTTAAACACTTGGCCAAACGCTAAGCAGCCAACGTGGGGGAATACTCGGCGCAAAATGGGTTAGCCACCATTTTAACAGACTCATCTTTATATAATTCTTATAATTATTTAATACTCAAACATTCTTGTTAAGAATAATACTCCTCTCTTTCTTCCTTCTAACCACTTTCAGTACTTCCTTATAGCAATTAAACCATCTTCAATGTGGATTAGTGTAATTCATGTGGAATGGTTTTTGTTTACCCAGAGGAGGAGGCTGCGGTACAGGCTTTATCCAAGAGAATAGAAGAGGAGTCTGGTAGTTTTGACGGATGGGAAAGATGGACAATCTTAATGGAAGCATCAAGAGGTTTCCCTCCAATCATCGGCAAACCAGCAGACCGAACCTACTGTTTGTCGGTGTAGAGTGTAAGGCGAGAACGAGTGGTGGCGGCGGCGGTGGGTTTATTGGATTGTTCCCAGATTTGAAGTGCCCGTTGGGCAGCGGCGGCGGCGGCCTCAAAGTTCTTGTTCGCAGCGTGGGCGATGGAAAGGGTGTCAAGAAATTCGGCGTTTTTGTTTTGGGTGATCATGCAAAGGCGCCCAGCCAATGCAAGAGCTTCGACCGGGCTTCGGAGCGCTGCATTCGACGTGGTGGTCAGGAGCAGGGAAAGTTGATTGGCAGCATCATGTTGTTTGGTGTCGTTACGGAGGGCATCCTGATAGTTGGCGATGGCTTCGGAAATTAGACCTTCGTTGCGGAGGGAGTTGGCGAATTGGAAATGGGCCTTTCCAAGAAATCGCTTGAGTTGAACGTCGGCAGCGTTAATCTTGAGGGCGGCATTCAGATGGGTGAGTGCTTCTTCATAGCGGGCCAAATTGAGCAGGATGGAACCGAGTTCGATGAGAATCCGAAAATCCTGTGGATTCATTACCCGTGCTTTCTCAAATGCCTCAAGTGCAGCTTCGGTTTTCTTGCGTTCCTGCAGAATGATCCCAATGACAAAATGGATATCGGCCAGTTCCCTCGGACTGGTTCCGGGAACTGTTTCCGCGACTGCGACATGTCGCTGGAGATAGTTCAGACCCTCGGCAATCTCGTTGTGATCGACGAACTGGCTGTTGACTCGGAGTGGGTCGACATCTGGAGGAGGCCCAACCCATTGCCCGGGAAACGGCACGGAATGGTCACGCCAGAGGTTCGGATCGGCATCAAGCAGATCGATATCGGCAAGGAGTTGGTCGACGCTGACCGGGCCCTTGTAGACAACAGCCACGCGTCCAAAGCGATCAAGGAGGAAACTGCCTGGGATCGTCATGGGCAGCCATCGGTCGAGAAGGGAGCGTTGGAAGAGATCAAGGTTGCGAACGGTTTGGGAGGTCGTGTTGTCGGCGTCAAAAGGGAATTTCAGTTTTGCCAATGCCCGCCTGGCAGCAACAGTATTTTCAGGATCAGTGTGAAGCACGTGTATGCGCAGACCCTTTGAGCGAATTCTGGACTCGGCCGCTGTCCATTCACGAAGCTCAGAGATGCAGGGGGCACACCAACTCGCCCAGAGGTTGATGAGCAAGGGTCCCTTCAAACGATCGGCCGGGAGTTCGGACACACCGTTTTCGGATTGAACATAGACCGGAGGGGGCGACAGCCGTGCCGAAAGCACGATCCGGGCGGAAGGTTCAGGATCGGGAAATACGGGGGGCGAGGGAGTGAGGCTCTTGCGGTTGGACGGCGGACTCCATGATTTTGCGGCGGCGACTCCCTGGGTAACGAGGAAACGCTCGCCCGGTTCGATACCTGAAATTGATTCTTGTGTTCCTCCCGGCCAGCGAACCAGTAACTTTTCGATGCTGGCGTTTGGACCAAGTCCAAAATGAAGCCAGCCGCTGGATTGAGACAGGAACGCATCGCCGGCGTACACACTCCGAATCAGGGGAACCTGCTGATTCTTGAGGTAGAGTTGGACACGGGCACCCACAGCATCGCGGTTGGTTGTTTCACCATTGCCTGACAACTTGACAGCGACCCAGTCGGCGTTGGTAGCTAAATCGTTTCTCAAAAACCGCAAGCGTGGAGCGGTGCGTGCTGTCATCCACAGGTCGAGATCGCCGTCAAAATCCCAGTCAACAGCCGTGACAGCCCGGGAGTCATCGGGGAAATCGAATCCGGAGGCCGAGGAGATGTCGGCGAAACCGGTGCCTCGGCAATTCAGAAACGCACAATTACGCTCGTTGCCGCTAAAGGAACGATCCTCGTGGAGAAGCCTGTTGAGCGCCTTCCATCCCTGCCGGTAACGCATGGTGTTTTCCGGAGTGATCTTGCCGACCGGTGATTGCGACACGACCTGCCGCCAATAGACACTTCACAAGTCGCCGGTGTCTTCCGTGCTGATAAAGCCGTTGGCAACAACAAGATCCTCCCAGCCGTCGTTGTTAAGGTCCACGAAGCGGGATCCCCACGCCCATCGGCCCATGGTCACACCCTGCTCGACGCTGACGTCGCTGAATCCGCCTCCATCGAGATCGGCCTGGAAGAGTGAGTTGCCGCGGGCGTGGCGCTGGTATTGGGCAAGCATTGTTTTGGGGGCGCCGGGTTTAAACTGGCGCTGGAAGGTGATGCGATTGCCGGCAGCTGAAAACATGTTGCTGATGTAGATATCAAGGCGACCATCCCTGTTGAAATCCCCCCAACTGGCTGACATTCCGGCAGACATGTCCTCGATGCCCAGTTCGGCGGCGACATCAACGAACCTGCCGTTGGTATTCTGATAGAGGTTGTTTCGTCCGTAATCGTTGGCAACATAGAGATCAGGATCGCCGTCGTCGTCGTAATCCTCCCATGCAGCAGCAAAGCTGAACCGGTTGTTGTTATGGCTAAGGCCGACGGTTTCGGTGACGTCGTTGAACTGCCACCCGCCTTCGTTTCGAAGGAGCATGTTTCGTCCGCCGTTTTGGGCGTCGTGGTAGGGGAGCGGTTCACCGAGTGTGCCGGAGCGAACTCGGTCGGCGGATGGGTTGTAGCCGCAGGCGTAGATGTCGAGGTCACCGTCGAGATCGAAATCGGCGGCAGTGATTGAAAAGGTTTGTGCATGAGTGGAGGTGCCGAAGCTGAGTACGAAGCGGCCGGAACCGTCGTTTTCCATGAGGAGCAGCTTGAAGTCCTGCGAGACAACCAGGTCGCGATCACCGTCGTTATCAAGATCAACGATCAGTGCACTGGCACAGTAGTCGAGCCAGTCGGTGCCGCTTTGGGCGGTGTGATCGGTAAGGGTTCCATCAGGGTTTTGGAGGAAAAGGCGGTTGGGCAGTCCTCCCTGCTGGCAGAGGTATAGGTCGTCCAGCCCGTCACCGTTCACGTCGCCTAACGCAAGTCCGTGGTTGGCAACGACATCAAGCCCCAGATTGACGGGAATGCGTGAGCGCCAGTGGTCGGTGGAACGGAGCAACTGTTCCCGGTAAGCCTGATTGTGCCCAAGGAGATCGGCGGTGCAGTCTTTCAGGAGAGGGGATTTATTTTTGGCAAGTCGAGTGGACTCCTCGTAGGAAAGGAGAGCGATCCTCTTGATATGCGGTGTTTCGATGTCTGGTGTCCAATGGCAAAGCCACTCGGTGTTGATTTGTTTTCGTCCCTCGGTGGATTGGCCGGTGGCGTTAAACAGGACATGACTTGTAAAATCATTTCCAGCCGTATCCACCCTGTAGAGTTTAACTTCGATTTGAAGAATGTTGGTGGATTGAATGGTGGACAGGAGAGACTGGAAGGCAATGACCGGGTCATCCTCAAAGGGTGCGGACTCAGGGCCGCCGCGTTGGATATGAAATTCGGCGTCGCGGTAGAACTCTGATAATTTGGCAGGCTTAAGTTGCAGGTGCAAGGCGGTGTCCTGAATGAAGAATTTGGCGATGGAATCGTTGGATAGTTTCGAGGGAACGGACAGTTTTTTGGCTAGCAGCTTGAGTTGTTTGGTCGCGGCAGCACTGAATGCTTCACTGTCCCAGCCGTCCTCAATCGGATCAATGCGCTTGTAGGCATCCGTGAGAGGCGCGATGAAGGTGGTTTGTTCGAGTCCTGGCGCGGTTTGAATACCCTCAACGACGGGGGTTGATTCGGGTGATGACGGAAGGGGATTGGGCTCTTCCGGAGTCGAAGTTCGGGAGCAACCGGTCCACGAAAGGCAGAGAGCGATAGTGAGAATCCGAAACAATTTGAGGAGCTCGAGCCGGTGGTCACTGTTCTTCCGAGATTCCCTCACGCCGCGGGAATAATAGATGTCAAAATTCTGATTGTCGACTAGCAAGTACAATCAACTGGAACTAATCGCCACCTCAACCTTACGAGGTACAGACCATCACTGTTTTTTTGTTCAACATGTGCGCGGGTCGCGCCATGTCACACACTACATTGAGAACCCAAAGAGCGCCAACGTGGTCAACGGACGCGGTCAAAGTCGGCGCTGGTGATCAGCAAGCCCGGCCTGTTTCGTCTCATCGGCGAGCTGGCCATCCGTGTTGAGGGACAACGCCACCACTCCTGACGCAAAATCACCCGGAGCCAGGCGTCAAAAACCACACGATGACCTGAAACTTGCCTAATGCATCCGGTCGAGTGAGCCGGGCGGGCGGGGAATCTTCCAGTATGACTCGGCGACGGGCGGCCATTTTCGCATTTGCAGCAGATCCTTCCCGAACAACCTGAGCGCCAGGCCAAGTGGCAGCAGCACGGTGAAAAAAAGCAGCAGCAAAAACAGCGTGCCGAACACCCGTCCCATACAAAAGCCAAGCGTCATCCCCGCCCGGTGAACACGCCGGCCCGCGGCATCCCAAACCAAGCCAACGCACAGCAGCACCGCGACTGATCCCCACGCCAGCCAGGCGCCTGGCCAAGCGATGACTGCCCGCCACAACAACACACCGGCCACGGCGGACAACATCACGCTCAGCGACAGCAGAAACTTCCGCCGCTCGCTTGGAGTGTCCTTGAATCGCATGCGCATCAATCGGGGATGGGGTCGAACGCGGGCTGCGGTTTCTCCACCGGCTGCCGTTCGCGGCTGAGCAAAAACGGCCCAATGGCCAGCCAGTCGATGGCCGTGTTCACGAAGCAACGATAGGCGTCATCCGGCGTGCAGACCACCGGCTCGCCACGAACGTTGAAGGAGGTGTTCAGCAACACGCCGCAGCCGGTGCGCTGCTCGAACTGCCTGAGCAGCCGCCAAAAAAACGGGTGCCGTTCGCGGCCCACCGTCTGCACACGCGCCGAGCCATCAACGTGTGTCACAGCCGGCAGCGTCGAGCGCGCGTGCTTCAGCCGCGCAAAGCCGGCCGACTCGTCCGCCGGCCTGGCCAGGCGCTGGCTCTTCGCCACGTCCGCAACCAGCAGCATGTACGGCGACTCGGCAGTGAGGTCGAAATATTCGCCCGCCCGCTCCTCCAGCACCGCTGGGGCGAACGGCCGGAACGATTCGCGGAACTTGACCTTTTGGTTGATCGCCGACTGCATCGAGGCCAAGCGGGCGTCGCCCAGGATCGAGCGGCCGCCAAGCGAGCGCGGCCCAAACTCCATCCGCCCCTGAAACCAGCCAAGCATCGCGCCATCGGCCAACAGCCCGGCGGCGCGCTCGAGCATCGCCGTCTCGTCGAGTCGCTCAAACACCGCCCCGTGCGCCTCAAGCGCCCGCCGAATTTCCGACTCCGAGAACTCCGGGCCAAGCAGGCTGCCGCGCATCGAGTCGCCGCCCGCGCTTGGCCAAACGGGCTCGCCCTCCCCTTTCGGCTCGGCATTTTTGAATTGGTGCCACGCCTCGAGGGCGGCGCCGAGCGCGCCGCCGGCGTCCCCGGCGGCTGGCTGAATCCAAATCTCGTCGAACACACCGGCGCGCTGCAATTTGCCGTTGGCCACGCAGTTGAGCGCGACGCCACCGGCGAGGCAGAGCCGGTGTTCGCCGGTCACCTCGCGGGCCTGTATGGCCAGGCGCAACATCGCCTCGCTGACGACCTCCTGCACCGAGGCGGCGACATCCATGTGCCGCTGCTCGAACGACGACTCGGGATCGCGCGGCGGACCGCCCAGCAGTTGATCGAACCGGCGGTTTGTCATTTTGCTGCCCTTGAGAAAAGCGAAGCAATCCATGTTCAACCGGAACGAGCCGTCCGGCTTCAGGTCAATCATGTTTTCAAAAATCGCACCGGCGAAACGCGGCTCGCCGTACGGCGCGAGGCCCATCAGCTTGTACTCGCCGGAGTTGACGCGAAAACCGCAGTACGCCGTGAACGCCGAGTAGAGCAAACCCAGCGAGTGCGGAAAGTGAAGCTCGCGCAGCATCTCGATGCGGTCGTCCGCGCCTCGGCTGATCGTCGTCGTCGCCCACTCACCGACGCCGTCCACCGTGAGGATGGCGGCGCGATCGAACGGCGACGGATAAAACGCGCTCGCCGCGTGGGCGACGTGATGCTCGGTGAACAGGATCGGGCAGTCGGACGGCAGGCCGTCGAGCTCGTCGCGGATGGTTTGGCGCAGGTTGAGTTTCTCCGAGAGCCAGGTTGGCAGCACCCGCAGCCACGCCGGCAAGCCGGCCGGTGCGATGGCCAAAAAACTCTCGAGCATCCGCGAAAATTTGACGACCGGTTTGTCGTAAAACACAACCGCATCGAGATCGGCCAAGCTGACGCCGCCCTGCTTCAAACAAAAACGGACAGCGTGTTCGGGAAAGCGTTCGTCGTTTTTGCGGCGCGAAAAGCGTTCCTCCTGCGCGGCGGCAACGATCCCGCCATCGACCAGCAGCGCGGCGGCCGAGTCGTGGTAATAAGCGGAGATGCCGAGGAGGGTGCGCATGCGCTCAGATCACATGAAGGGATACATGAACGGCGCCAGCGCCGAGCCGGTGCTGAACAGGATGAGCGCGGCCAACGACACCAGCACCACGATCAGCGGGATCAGCCACCATTTCTTTTCCCGCCACGCAAAGGAGAGGCATTCTTTAAAGAGCCGCCACATGACCGCCGGGTTTTTAGCCGAAGCCCGATGCCGCCGCAACGGAATTGGCGTCGCTCAAGACAGTAACCTTCTGAAAAAGTCGTTTGCCTTCTCCCTCTCCCCAACCCTCTCCCGGGAGCTTGGCCAAGCGCATTTTGAACGCCGTTGAGTTCTCTACAATTCAGCAGATTACTTTTCCCTCTAGAGGGTCAGGGTGAGGGGGCAAAGCATCGGATAAATTTTTGCGGAAGCCTAAAGTCACCGTTGCGGTTTCGCGGCCTCGCGGAGTTTTGCGCGGGCGAACCCGAGGTAGCGTTGCACCTGGATGTCTCGCGGGTTTTTGGTGGCCAACGCCTCGAGATGCCCCAGCGCATCGCTGTATCGCTCCAGTTTGAGCAGGCCGGTGACGAGGTTGAACCGCGCCTGCGGCAAGTCCGGCTTGAGCGCCACCGCCCGCTCGAAGCTCGCCGTCGCCTCGGCGATCCGGCCCGACTCGACCCGGCACGCCCCGATTTGAAAATGCGCCTCGGCAAACGTGTCGTCGAGTTGCGCCGCCTTCGTGTAATGGCCCAGCGCCGCGGCCGCGTTGCCGGCGGACTTCTCCTTCTCCCCGAGGCGATACTGGATGCCGGCGTGTGCCCGGGCCAGCTGGGCGGCCGCCTCGGGGAAGTCCGGCTGGAGTTCCAGCGCGCGGCCAAGCGACGCCGACGCGTCATCGTATTGCCCGGCCTTGTTCTGCATCGCGCCAAGTTGGTAGTGGAGAACCCGGCTCCACGATGTTTGCCCGATGGCGCGCTTCAGCGAATCAACCCCCTCGTCGTGACGGCCGGCGGAGGACAGCAGCAACCCGCGCCGCTGCAGCAGCCGCCAGTCGTTGGGCCGAGCTTTCAGCGCGTTGTCGTAAGCCGCCAACGCCACCGTGCGGTCGAGCCGCTTGGCCACGCGCTGCGACTCGTCGCGCAGTTGGCCAAGCGCCTCGTCGTTGTTGAACCGGTGATTGAACGGCGGCTGTTGCAACCGCCGAATGACGCTGGCCAACACCACGCCGCGATCCCAGTCTGTGTACGCCAAACGCCCGGCACACTCGCCGGACGTCAGCCACGGGCCGCTTGGCTTGTCACCGCCCGACGCGAGCCGCGACGCGATGCCCTCGGCGAACAACTTGGCCAAGCGGTGGTTTCCCTCGAACGTGAAATGCACGTGCTCGTAAAACGTCTCGCGCCCGGCGATGCCGCTTGGGCTTTGCGCGTCGAGCGCGGCTTGCGCGTCGATGAAAGTCACGTTGCCGGATCCCGCCTGGCCAAGCGCCTGGGTGATCGCGTTCAGTTTCGAGTCGGCACGAAAACGCAGCCCGTCCAAGTCGCGCGCCCGAACGTAGTGGCTGTGCGCCTCGCCGGTTTTGCCCTCCGCCTCGAGTGAGCGCGCCAACTGAAACTGCTCGACTGCGTCCGGCGCGGCGAACGGCGCCGAGTCACGCAGATTGGATGCGACGGTTGACATCACGACATGCACCCCCGCTTGGCGACTTTCCACGAGGATGTCCGACAGGTTTTTTTTGTGCGAATCGTAAACCCACTTGAGTTGCGGATCGTCCGCGCGAAGTTGCTGGTCGAGAAACATTCCCATGCCCTTCCACTGCGTGCCGTCTGCGTTCTCCGTTGAGTCGCTGAAACTGGCAATCCACTGCCCGAGCCGGAGCTGCTTGAGGCTCAAGCCCAGCCGTAATGTGGCCAATGGCGGGGTTTTTTGGCCAAAAATAGTGCCCGCGCCGAACGGCCCCATCACCTCGTTGTGCCCGATGTAAAGCACCCAAAAGTCGCCGTCGAGACCGGCGCACTCGCGGGCGATCGGCAGGATGGCGTGGGAATTAATGGCGGTGACGGCGGCGTTGATGACCTCGAAATCGCGCCCGGGAAACCGGCCCTCGAGCAGCACCTCCAAAAGTCGCGGCATGCCGAACGCCGGCTCGGGATCGCCCTCCGCCGCCGACTCGCCAAACATGAACACGCGGGTTGTGCAGGGCGATTTTTTGCGGCGCAACAATGTCGGCTGCGATGCCCGCGCGAGTGTCGGCGGCAGGAAGCGCCACGCAAACTTTGCGTTCTCGATCAGCTCGCCGTTTTCGTGGTGCGGCGAGGCGACAAAAAACGACGTGGGATGCCCGTAACCGGCCAAGCGGAAAGCGCCCTCGGCCAACCCCAGCAGCAGCGCCGGCACACCGAGCATCAGCGCGAGGCGCAACAGCCAAGTGCGACTTGCGCTGGGCTTCGGCTTTGTGAACAGCTGAGGCTCCATGCGGCGGCGCGTGGATTACTCCGGCTTTAGCGCGGCCGGTTTCGGCTTGGCCTTGGCCGGCGCGATGGTGCCGAACATGTGACCGCCCACTTTGCCGTGCGCCCATGTGCCGGCGTATTTGCTGCCGTCGATCACCACGTGCGCGCTGAAGGTGCCCAAGCCGGGGAGGGTCAGGTTGTCGAGCGAGATGACCGGCGTGTCGCCGGCCCACTTGACGGGGATCGGCATGGGCAGTGTCACGTCGCGTTTGCCGTACTTGATCCGCGCGGTGAACACCCACAAGTCGCCCTGCGACATTTTCCGCACAGAGAGAATGGTGTACGACTCCGTGCGCGGCGGCGCCTCTTTGCCAACGACGGTGAACTGGCCGGTCAGCACGGCGTTGGTCAGCGTCGATTCAAACTGTTTGAACAACCGCGCCTGCCGGGCCTCCGGGTTTTCCGGCTTGGCCTTCGGTTCCTCGGCGTTGACCTTGGCCAAGCCGGCGATCAGCGCCGCGACACTCAAGCACCCACGAATTAGATTTGCGCGCATGCGGCGACTTTCCGCCCGACCAAGCGCCAACGCAAGCCGGAAGGAGCGGGGCGTTTTGTTGGTTGCGTCCCGGTATTCGAGTGCTACCCTGCACCCAAGCCGACAAAGGTTTTGGTGAATAGCCGGTTTGCGCCGGGAGTCTCTTTACTGAAGCCGATTATGGCATCAACCGTCTGGAAACATGAAAGCAAACATTCATACCCTGATGGCTGGCAGCTTGATGCTGACCGTGGCATTGGCCGCCGGATGCGAGCGAGAGTCGAAAGGCCCGCGCGTTTACAACCACCCCCCAGCGACCGTTGGCCCGCCGGCCGACCTTTCGCAGTTTGACGCCCCGGCGCCCCCCGCTCCGGGGGAGGCCAAGCCGGTGCCGGTTGCGCAAGTTGCCGCCCGGGCCCCGGCCCCGGCAGCCGGTTCGGTGGAGTTACGCCCGGAGGTGGCCGACGTGGTGGACATGGCCAAGCGCGGAGTCGGCGACGAGGCGCTGTTGGCCTTCGTCGAGCAAAACCCAGTCACCCACCGCATCGCGGCGGAGACGATAATTTTCCTCAACGACTTGGGCGTCCCGGAAAACGTGGTGGCGCTGATGATTCGACAGGGCGACGCCGTGGAGGAAGAGCAGGAGCAGGATGGAGTGCCGATGGAGCCGGCCCAGGTGACGGGACAACCGGTGGCGAGCACGCCGCCGCAAGCGCCGCTGCCCCCGGCGAACGACCCGCCGGTGGTCAACAACCATTACTACGGCGCACTCAGCCCGTACGGCGACTGGATTTACGACAGCTCACACGGCTGGGTTTGGCGGCCGACCGTGGCCGTGGTCGATATCGGCTGGCGGCCGTACAGCCAAGGCGGGCGCTGGATTTACAGCGACGTCGGCTGGTACTGGAACTCGTACTACAGCTGGGGCTGGGCGCCGTTCCATTACGGGCGCTGGCATCGCTCCATTCTTCACGGCTGGTGCTGGGTGCCCGGTTACACGTGGAGTCCGGCTTGGGTCATGTGGCGCTCCAACGACCATTACGCCGGCTGGGCGCCGCTGCCGCCGGGCTCCCACTACGTGCACGGCGTTGGGTATACTTGGGGCGGCTCGCATGTCGGGTTCAGCTTCGGGTTCGGCCTTGGCCATGGCTGGTTCACCTACTGCGATTATGCGTATTTGCGCCATCGCCGGATGCACCACCACCGGGTGCCGGACAACCGGGTGGCGATCATTCACAACGAGACGACGGTCGTGAACAATTACGTCACCGAGAACAACACCACGATCATCAACGCCGGCATCCCCCCGGCCGTGATCGCCGAGAAAACGCGTGAGCCGGTGCAGAAGATGCGCATCCGCGAGCTGGATCTCGAGATCGAGAGCATCGCCCGGGTCGGGCAGATTGATGCCAACGGAAAAACCATGGCGGTGTATCGCCCGCAAATGCCCACACCGCCGGACACGCCCGGTGAAAAACCGGGCGACCGCACGCCGGTCACCAAGAATCCGACACCGGAAGGTTCCTCAGCAGACAAACCGGAGGCCGACCAGAAAATATTGAAGCAGTACGGGAACGGCACCTCCGTGGCCAACCGGAGCAAAATCACCGGCAGGTTGACCCCGGGAATACTCGCAAGGCCGCTTGGCCGGAGTGACAGCCTCCCTGGTGGCAGCAATAGCCGCCCTCTCAACAGCGGAGCGCTTGCTGCATCGCCCAGCCTCACTGGCTCCACCAAGTCCAGCCGCAGTGCCAGCACGTCGGCCAAGCCGGACGCGAGCCGCAGCCGGACACTGAAATCCTCCTTCAGCGCGCCGAGCAAAAGCCGCACCACGCCGGCGAGGCCAAGCGCGCGCAAGTCGTACAGCCGCTCTTCGCCGAGAGTGAACATCACCCGCAAACCCGGCCCATCGGCCACCTCGCGGCTGGTGACACCCTCCACCCGAAGCTCGGCCACGCCAAGCCGTGCGTGGCAGCAGCGACCCTCCCCCTCGTACAGCGCACCCCGCTCGACGCGACGCTCGGTGGCTCCCAAGCCAACCGCGCGGCCCTCGCGCCTGCCAAGCGCACGCCCGGTCGCTCCGAGCTACAGCCCACCGACACGCAGTTACTCGGCGCCGAGACAGTCCCGTCCCGCACCCTCGCGGAGTTACAGGGCTCCGACAGCATCACGCCCGGCTCCTTCACGGGCCACCAGGCCGCTGGCACGTTCAACTCCCAGCCGATCCTACTCCGCTCCTTCCCGAAGTTACTCGGCACCGTCCAGAAGCTATTCTCCTCCGGCACCGAGTGCTCCCTCATCCTCCTCGCGATCATCAGGTTCGTCGGGCGGCGGCGGCAAGGATCCGCGCTGACAGGGAGTTGAGCCGCGAACAGGAATGAGGGGGGAAACGAGACGCACCATCGCCGCCTGTTGGCTGGCGGTGTCACTTGGCTTGGCGAACGCCACCGCGCTTGGCCAGGCGCGGACGGTGTACTACAGCGGCTTCGAGCCGGGGCAGGATTACGACGCGGAGTACACCCTCATCGACCAGGATGGCTGGCAGGGGGAAGGCACCGGTGGCAACGGCCTGGTTGAGGATGATTTCGAGGGCCTGGGCCAGCAGGGCTACATCGGGTATTGGCCACCGGAGGAGGACGGCGAGACGTTCACCAGCCTTTGGCGACCGGTCGAGGGGATCGATCCCGAGGAAACAAAGGTCACTTTCACGGTGCTCATGATGATTATCGCCTCCACCAACGGCCAGCGGGACGACTTCCGCTGGGCCGTTTACAACGACAAGGGCCAGCGGTTGGTGACGTTGGATTTTGACGGCGAGACGAAAAACATCAACTACGCCCTCGATGACAACATTTTTTTGCCCACGGGATACAGCTTTGAAAACGAGGCACCCTACGAGTTGAAATTCGTCATGGACTTCGCCGCCAACAACTGGTCGGTGTCCGTCGGTGACGAGGTGCTCTTGAACAGCAAGACACTGACCACAACCGGGGCCAGCCTGACCTTCGGCGACCTCGGCCCACTCTGGGTCTATCGCAAACCCGAGACCCCGGGCAACAACTACATGGTCTTCGACGAGTACGAACTCACGGTGGAAACCAGCGACGAGCCGGTCGAGACCCCGCCCACCCTCGCGTGGATCGGCTGGACGGATGACGGCCGCGCCATGCTGCAACTGGGAGGCGACGCCACGACCGACTACACCGTCGAGGTTTCCGGCGACCTGAAAACCTGGATCCCGCTCCAGACCGCCAAGCCGGGCGACACGTGGAAGGAAATCGCCGACGCCGAAGCCCCCGACTACGAGCAGCGCTTTTACCGCGCTCGCACCGCCGACTGACTTGGCCCGGCCACGCGCTTGAATACGGCCACGCGGCCGCGCGTCCAATGCGGCCTTGGTTGACTTCGGGGGTGGGCTTCAGTAAAACCCCCGCCCCTCGCGCTTAAGCGCCTGCGAAGGGAAACCGCAAAAGGATTTTTACCATGTTGAAACACATTGCCACACTCATGCTCATTGGTGGGTTTGCCGCGTCGCAAAACGCGAACGCCGAACCCGTGGAAATTGATGACCTTAAGGCCAATATGGCGGACTTGTCGGCCAAGTTGCCGCCCGCGGCCAAGAAAACGGTTAGCTACTCGAAGGACATCGAGCCGTTGTTCGAGAAGACCTGTCTGAACTGTCACGGGCCGAAGAAGCGCCCCAAGGGCAAGTTTCGCATTGATACCCGCGAACTGGCGCTCAAGGGCGGCTCCGAGGGCGTGGCCATCATCCCCGGCAAAAGCGACAGGAGTCCCCTGACCTACTACATCGCCTATCAGGTGGTCGACTACGAGATGCCGCCGGAAGGCAAAAAAGATTATCCGAAGCTGACCAAGGAGGAGGTCGGCCTCGTGCGCGCCTGGATCGACCAGGGCGTCAAGTACGACAACTGATTCCGCCACCGACCGATGGCGCGTCGTAAAAAAATCCTCATTGTTACTGATGATTCCGGAGAGTCGTACGAGATTCTCCACGCAAAGCATCGCTTTGAGGAGGAGGGCTGGACCGCGCACATTGGGGCCTCCAAGAAGAAGCGGCTGCACGGCGTCATTCACGATTTCGAGCCGGGCTGGAACACCTACATTGAGCGGCCCGGCTATCTCATCGAGGCGGACGTCGCCATCAGCCAGATCAAGCCATCGAGCTACGACGCCATCCTGTTGATTGGCGGGCGAGCGCCGGAGTTTTTGCGGCACAACACCAAGCTGCTGAAGCTCGTTCGGGCGTTCGACAAGCAGGGCAAATGGATTTTTTCCATCTGCCACGGCATCCAGATACTGATCGCCGCCGGCATTGCCGGAGGCCGCAGGCTCACCAGCTACTGCAACATCCGGTTCGAGGTCGAGCAGGCCGGCGCCAAGTGGGTGAACAAACAAAGCGTGGTCGACGGCAACTTCATCACCGCGCAAACGTGGGAAAGCCATCCCGATTTTTACCGCGATATCTTCACCCAGCTCCGCAAGGGCTGAAACTCCGCGACTCTTTTCATGCACCCCGGCCTCGACATTCGGGCCGGGGTTTTTTATTGCACAGCGAGTGGGCATCACGTCGCAACAACTCGCCGCCATGCAGCAGCGCCTCGCCAGCGGCAGCGCCGATGCCCAGACCGCACACGCCAAGCCAGGCGCAACCGGCCCGCAGGTCATCCTCGGCATCGACCCCTCGCTGCGCGGAACCGGCTACGGCGTCATCGACACCGCCCAAGCCACACCGGCCACCCTCAGCCAAGGCACCATCCGCTGCCCCGCCGATTGGCCGCTCTCCCGCTGCCTGAGGGAGATCACAGAAACGCTCGAGGACATTCTCCAAAAAACCAAGCCCACCATCGCCGCTGTTGAGGGCCTGTTCTTCGCGCAAAACATCCGGACCGCACTCGTCATGGGCCAGGCGCGCGGAGCCGCCCTGGCCGTCTTAGCCAAGGCCGGGCTGGACGTGTTCGAGATCGCGCCGCGCAAGGTCAAGCAGGCCATCGTCGGCTACGGCGCAGCGCAGAAGGAAGCCGTCGCCAAGATGGTGCAGACCCGGCTTGCCCTGCCCGAACTTCCGGCGCCTGACGCCGCCGACGCACTTGCCATCGCCCTCACCTACGCCCAATCCGCCAACTCCCCAATCCCCGACCCATCCATCAAGCCGGTGTAGCCCCTGCGCCTGGCCAAGCGCGGGCGGAGTTCTGAAACTCTTTCGAGATTGTCCGGATTGTACAGCCCCTGTAGCTTCCCTCGCCGATGCAACTTAACCACCCAATCCGATCCAACGCAGTCGAAGCGAGGCATTTCTCGGTTCTGCTCGGCTGCATCTACCTGCTTGGCTGTAGTCCGGCCGAACAGTCCAAGGAACAGGCGGCCACGTCGGCGACACCTCAACCGGAACTGATGGAAGCCAAGGTGGATGCCGCTCCGGGCCAAGCGGCGCTCCAAACATTGGCCAACGAGCAAGTTCGATTCGACCAAACGATTTTTCGCCACGAGGTGGATGCCCAGGCTTACGAGAGCACGTTTGTCGCGCTGTGGGATCGCCTGCGCTCCACCGAGCCGTTCGAGGTGCTGCGCCAATTTCCATTCGTCCGGCTAGAGTTGCCGCTGCACTCAGAGTGGGAACCTCTGCCCTTGGGCGTGCCAGGCATCCGACAGGCTTCGCTCGATGGTGAAGCGATCGCGATTGATCATTCCGCTTACCTAACGCGGTTGAACGAACTGAAGGCGGCCGGGTGGAAGATTATCCAGACCGAGTGGCACCACTCCGAATTTCGCCCGGGCAAAAACGGCCAGGCACCGCAGTCGGTCGTATCGTTCGAGATCCATTCCGCAAACTCGAACACCGAGCGACGCGCCATCGTCAAGGGCCAACTCGAAGTGACATGGACGGCGAACAAAACCCGCTCCGGCCTGCGCATCCCCGGGACAATCATGGTGCAGGACACCGCCATCACCGACTACACCGGAAAGCCCGCGTTCACCGAGTTGCTGCAGATCGACCCGAAAAAAGTTGATGCCAAGCTCTACCCGCGAGTGAGCCCGTTGATCGTGTACGACCTGAACCAAGACGGCCTACCGGAGATCGTCCTCGCCGGGTGCAACCTCGTTTACTGGAACCAGGGCGGCGGCAAATTCCAACACGAGCCGATGCTCAAGAATCCCATCATGCCACTTGGCAATGCGGGGATTCTTTCCGACTTCAACGGCGACGGCCATGTGGACTTCGTCTCGACCGGAAAAGAGGACGGCCTGTTGCGACTCTGGACCGGCAGCGCCGGCGGACAGTTCACCGCCAAACCGAGCGTCTGTTTTCAGGGCAGGTACGAAAACCAGCACACGATGACGGCTGCGGACATCGACCTTGACGGCGACCTCGATCTCTTCGTCGGCCAATGGAAACAGCCGTACCTGCGCGGCTCGATGCCGACCCCGTATTACGACGCCAACGACGGTTACCCTGACACGCTGTTGCTGAACAACGGCACGGGGCAGTTCACCGACGGCACCGAGGCGGCCGGCCTCTCGGCCAAGCGGAACCGCCGCACCTACAGCGCCTCGTTCGCCGACCTCGATGGCGACCACGATCTCGACCTGCTCACTGTTTGCGACTTTTCGGGGATCGACCTTTACCGCAACAACGGCCATGGGGAATTCACAGACATGACAGACCGGTGGGTGAAGCAGCGACACGGCTTCGGGATGTCCCACACCGTGAACGACTTTGATGGGGACGGTGTACTGGACATCTACATGGTCGGCATGAGTTCCACCACGGCACGGCGGCTTGACCATCTGGGGCTGGGTCGAGAGGGCTTTGAAAAACTCGACGCCATGCGTGCGCCAATGACCTACGGTAACCGACTATACATCGGCGGCAAGACCGGCTTCCACCAGCCAGACTTCAGCAGCGATGTCGCCCGCACAGGCTGGTCGTGGGGTTGCAGTTCGGCGGACTTCGACAACGACGGCGACATGGACCTCTACGTCGCCAACGGCCACCTGAGCGGCAACTCCGCCCTCGACTATTGCACCCGCTTTTGGTGCCACGACGTGTACACCGGCACCTCCAAGCCGAACGAAACGCTGGATACCTTTTTCTCCGGTACACTGCAGGGACTCGGCTCAAACTATTCGTGGAACGGATTCGAACACAACCACCTGTTCCTGAACCGCGACAACACCGGCTTCAGCAACGCGGCATTCCTTTTGAGCACGGCATTTGAGTTCGATGCACGGTCGGTGGTGCTCGCCGATGTGGATGTCGACGGACGGACGGATCTGCTCGTCGTCCAGTATGATGCCAAGGCACGACAGCAACGGTTATTCGTGATGCGAAACCAGATCCAAACCAAAGGCAACTGGATTGGCCTGCACATTCCCGACCGGCCCGGCCTGCCTTCCAACGGGGCAACCGTTCAACTGCACACCGGCAACCGCAACGATGTGCGTCAACTCGTCACCGGCGACTCGTTCACCGCGCAGCACCCTGCGACGGCCCACTTCGGCTTGGGTGAAAATCAGATGGTCGATAAATTGGTGATCCGTTGGCCAAACGGCAAGACCGTCACCCTGACGCAGCCGGCCGTCGGCCAATATCACCGACTGAAAATTTAGTCCGATGAATCGGCAGCCTCTTGCTGCTTCAAATCTTCCTCCAAAAACCGGGTGACCTCTTTGAACTTGGCCTCATTCTTCGGGTTGGCTTCGATGAGAGTTTTGTGCGCCTCGAGGCTGGTGCGCGTCAGCTCGGTTTTGTCCGCCGCTTCGGCGTCTTCCGCCGGCTCGGCAGCCTCCACTTGGCCAAGCGACTCGGCCGTCTTGAACAGCTCAAGGATGCCCAAGTTGTCGAGCAAGACGCGAACCGACTCCGTTGGCTTGTACAGTGAAAACCCGCCGCCCGGCCCCGCTTGGCCAAGGGTGCGGTTCAGGCCAACCAACACACCGAGAAAGGTGCTGTCCATCAACTGACAGTCGCTCAAGTCGAGTGTGAAAGTCTGGCGGCCGCGTTGAATCAAGCCGTTGACGACACGCTTGAAAGGCACACTGGACAGGCAGTTCGCGCGGCCCGTGATGCGCACCACTGCCCGCTTGCCCAAGTCCGCCACATAAAGTTTTGCCGGTGCAACTCCCATAACAACTCCGTGGTCAACGTCCGGCAGATTTCGCCGGCTGTCAAGAACTGCGGATTGGGGTTGCAAAAACAGGGCGAGCGGCGAAGGTTCCGCCAACCACTGAAACGAGTCATGAAAACTTCACACAAGAGCGGATCGGCTTTCACCCTCATCGAGTTGCTGGTCGTCATCGCCATCATCGCCATCCTCGCGGCCCTCCTGCTCCCGGCCCTCGCCAAGGCCAAGGAGCAGGCCCACCGCACCAACTGCATCAACAACATGAAGCAAATCAGCATCGCCTCCGCGATGTACCAAAACGATGCCGAAGACTACATGCCTTACCCGGGGTGGTGTTCCGGCTTGGTCGGCGTGCCCAACTGGGCCTACACCCGGCGCGGCGGTGGCCGACCCTCCCGCGACCTCGTCCACGAGAGCCAGTTGTGGGCTTACCACAACAACAGCAACATTCTCAAGTGCTCGATGGACTACATCGTCAAGAACAGGACACACCGCAACTTCAAGCAACGGGAAAACCAAGTGTCGAGCTACATCATGAACGGCGCCTTTTGCGAATACACCTGCGCTCTTGGCCGCAAGCCGGGCAAGTCCTATCAGGCGAATCAATTTCAGCCGGGCGACATGGTTTTCTGGGAAGCCCACAGCGACGACGCCGGAGCCTACGACAACGCCACGAGCCGCCCAAGCGAGCCGGTGGCCAAACGGCACAAGGAGGGGTTCGTGGCGGCATCCGTTGACAGCCACGTCGAGTTCATCAACCCCAGAATCTACTATCAGGAAGCTCGCACGGCACCGCGCGGTGGGAATCGCTGGTGGTGCAGCCCGAAGAACCGAGGCCGATGATTCACAGGCTCAAAGTTCCTCTTTTCGTTCTGTCGCTTGGCCTGTTTTTGACCGGCTGCGGCAACGTCGCTGAAGAGGCGCTGCAGGCCGACACCGCCGAGGAATCCGCCAGCGACCTAATCACCTACTTTGAGACGGCCGACCCCAAGCTGAAGCAACTGGCCAAGACCGCCAGCGACGCGCTGGACAAAGCCAACTTCCCACTAGCCATCCAAAGCATCAACCAACTCAAGGCCAACGGTGCCAAGCTCACCGTCGATCAATTCATGGTCGTCAGCGAGGCCGGCGTGAATGTTCAGAGTGCAATGATCGAGGCCGCCGAGAACGGCGACAAAAACGCCCAGCGGCTGCTCAACCTGCAGGGCGCCCGCAGGCGCAACTAAGCGCGGTCACGCTTCTTTCTTCGACTCGGACTTGTCGGCGTCCGGCGGCGCTTGGCCAAGCTCCTCCCCCTCGATCACCACGACCGCCTTTCGCAACACCTGCCCTTGGTGGGACAACCCCTGCGCCGCAATCCCGATGATCTTCGCACCGGCCTCCGGCTCGGCCTCGGGATCGCGCAGTTGGTGTTTTCCGGCGTCAAAACCCTCATCCGGCTTCGGCTCGTTAGTGACCACCCCCACCCTGCGGGCCACGTCCCGGCAGGCGGCCTGAAAATTATTCATCTGTTTTATCAACGCCTCCTTCCCGGACTGACGGGCGGCTTGGTTCAGCGCGAACACATGATCCAGCATCCCGGTGACCACCTTCACCCAGTCCACTTGCGCCCGATTGAGCTTGTCCACCTCCAGCCGCAAATGGTTCTTCTCCGTGTCGTTGGCCTTCTGCAGGAACTCCGTGAACTCGCGCGCCTCGGCGTTGATCTTGCCGGCGATCTCCCGCGAGGCGGCGTTGATCTCGTTGGCCCGATCCTCGACGTGGAGCCACTGCTCGGTGGCGTTCTCGATCTGCTTGGCGATGACATCGACGGAGGAAATTTTCTCAACCGAGGCCGCCAGCTCCTTCGCCTCCGTCAGGTCGGCTTGCGCCTGGAATTCCTTGAGGAACGGCGTCACCAAAACCCACGCCCCCACCGCCACACAGGCAAAACACCAAAACGCCTGCAGCCCGTCAAACGCCTCGGAGTGATAGTAAACCAACCAAGCCATCATCAGAAGTGCCACGTCTCCGGCGATGAATGGCCATTTCTCGATTTTCGGTGCACTTGATTCGCTCATCGGTGCGGGTGGTGTATCGCAAACCAAGCGACGCGACGAGCAAAACCCAGCAGCCGGGCCGGGCCTCCTCGCGCGAGAAGCCTTGGCCACCCACAGTCCCAGCGGGGCGGCATGAGATAGCCCGGCGCAACGCGCCGGGTATATGACACGCACAAAAGAGTCAAAGCCCTGCAAGGGCGACACACGGCCCCGATATAAAACCGGGTATGTCGCGGTGCCGCCCTTGCAGGGTTGAGTTTTTTTGGTTGCCATTTTCCCGGGGCGTTGCCCCGGGCTGTCTCATTTCGCTTTTACAGGGCACTGTCTGCGTTCATCCGTGTCCCGTTTTCTCTGCGTTTAACCCACCCCTATTTCCCGCTCAAGTCGCGGATGCGAATGTTGCGATACCACACCTCGTCGCCGTGGTCCTGCAACAGGATGTGCCCGGCCACTCGCACGCCAAACACTTTCAGTTTCCTGAACTTGCTCCGGGCAACCGCCGCCTTCACTTCGTCGCTGCCAAGCTCGTACGACAACACGACTTTGCCGTTGAGAAAATGCTTCACCGTCTGCCCCTTCACAAGAATGCGCGACGTGTTGAACTCCCCCACCGGCTTGAGCGGCTTGTCCTTGGCCGGCGCAAACACGTCATAAAACGACGCCGTCTGGTGATTGCCCCGGACGCCGTCGGGATGGCTGATGTCATCGATCACTTGATACTCGTGGCCCAGCGAACCACGCTCGCGGATGATGAAATATTTCACGCCGCTGTTCGCGCCCTTGGCCACCTTCCACTCGAAGCGAAAATCGAACTGCTCGTACGTGCCCTTGGTGAGGATGTCGCCGCCGCCGCCCTTGGGCGGAGACTTGAGGCAGCCATCCACGATCGACCAGCCCTTCCCCGGAAACTTGCCGCTCCGAGCGTTCATCCATTGATCGGTCGACGTGCCATCGAACAACGCCACAAAGCCTTTCTCCAGCTTGGCGCTCTTCTTTTTCTTCTCGGCCAAGACCGGAGCCGCCATCACGCCGGCCAAGGCGATCGCCACCAATAATTGCAATAATCGTTTCATGTCAAAATGTGATCCGCGACCGGCAGCTTGGCCAAGCGCCTTCCCGGCGACAACTCAAAACATCAACCGGCTCGACCGCTCCGCAAGCTGCGCGCTCCACTTCACCCAAAAGCCAAGTCGTTGGCCAAGCGACTCCAGTCTGGCCAAGGGGAGTTTCTCCGCGCGCCCGTCCGTCTCGCCGTCGAGCGCCTTCCACGCTGGGCCAAGCGATTGCAACTCGGCATCCACCTTGGCCAACTCCGACCGCAACCGGCCGTGCAACTCCGTGACTTTGTCGTTCAACTCCATCCCCTCGCCCATTAACACCGCCTGCAACAGCGGCGAATCTTGCGACTCTTTTTTCGCCAAAAATGCGTCCACCTCCCGGCACACCGCACCGATCTCCATGAACCATTCCGTCATCTCGCCGGGGATTGATTTCACGTTGCCCGGCGCTTGGCCAAGCTCAAGCTCGAGCAGATGCCGCACGCGCGACTTGGCCTCGCGCAGACATTGATGCGCCGCGTTCACCTCGGCGAAGCGCCGCTGCAACACTGCCTTGGCCTCGGGGGTCGCGTCGTGCGCCCGGTCGGGATGCACCTCGCCGGACATGTCGTGAAAACGCTGCTTGAGCGCCTCGGCGTCGAGCCACGGGCGCCGGGGGGAATTCAGAAGTGCGAAGTGGTCGCTCATCGGCGGAACGGTTGGCCGCCGCGATCAGGCGCTGAAACTCTCGCCGCAGGAACAGGTGCTCGCGGCGTTGGGATTGTTCACCTTGAACCCGCCGTCCTCCAGCTTGTCGGCATAGTCCAACTGGCTGCCGGTGACGTAGAGCGCCGTTTTCGGATCGACCACCACGCGGATGCCGTAGCTCTCGACGAGGATGTCGCGGTGCGCCGGCGCGTCCTGTAAATCCAGTTTGTACTGCAAGCCGGAGCAGCCGCCGCCGACAACCGCCACGCGCAGCACGCCCCCGGGACGCCCCTGCCGCTCGAGCAGCGAACGCACCTTGTTACCGGCCTCTTCGCTCACCTTGAGCAGGCGCTCGTCGCCGACGCGAACCTTGGCTTCCGTGTGAGTTTCCTTCTTGGCAATGCCAGAAATCATCGGCGAGCAACCTACCCCGCAACCGTGAAATGGTCAATTGCCTTGAGTCGCGCTTGGCTGCGAGATACGTTGCGCGTGTCAGGGCCCACGGAGTGCGGACTTACGAACCCCGCCAGGGCCGGAAGGCAGCAACGGCAGTTTGCTTCGTATTTGCCGTGGTCACCCTGGCGTTTCCCGATCCCCCAAACTTGCCTCCGGCCAAGCGCTGTTGCACGCTGCGCCCGTGAACCTGTCCAAACTCTTTCGCACGACGCTGGTTGCCTTGGCTGCAGTCGGCTTGGCCAAGCCGGCCAACACGCTCGCCGCCGACAAGCCGAACATCTTGATCATCCTCGTCGACGACCTCGGCTACGGCGATCTCTCCTGCTACGGCGCGAACGATCTGCAGTCGCCCAACATCGACTCGCTCATGGCCGACGGCATGCGGTTCGATTCGTTTTACGCGAACTGCCCGGTCTGCAGCCCGACTCGCGCGGCGTTGCTCAGCGGCACGTATCCGGACCTCGTCGGCGTGCCGGGCGTCATCCGCACTCACCCCGAAAACAACTGGGGCTGGCTCTCGCAAAAAGCGACGCTCCTGCCCAAGACGCTCAAGGGCGCCGGCTACCACACGTCGCTCATCGGCAAATGGCACCTCGGCCTCGAGGAACCCAACACGCCCAACGGCCGCGGCTTCGATTATTTCAAAGGCTTCCTCTGCGACATGATCGACGACTACTACAAGCACCGTCGCCACGGCATCAATTACTTCCGCGAAAACCGCCGGGAGATCGATCCACCGGGGCATGCGACCGACCTGTTCAGCCAGTGGGCCATCGACACCCTCGACGAGCAGAAAGACAACACGAAACCGTTCTTCATGTACCTCGCGTACAACGCGCCGCACACGCCGATCCAGCCGCCGCAAGATTGGCTCGAAAAAGTGAAGGCGCGCGAGCCGGGCATCAGCGACAAGCGCGCCAAGTTGGTGGCGTTGATCGAGCATCTCGATGACGGCATCGGGCGCGTCATCTCGGCGCTCAAGAAAAACGGGCAGTACAAAAACACGCTGACGATTTTCACGAGCGACAACGGCGGACAAGTCAGCGTCGGCGGAACCAACGGCAATCATCGCGGCGGCAAACAGGACATGTACGAGGGCGGCATCAAGGTGCCGACGTGCGCCGTGTGGCCCGGCAAAATCAAGGCCGGCACACGCAGCAACCTCGTTGGCATCACGATGGATTTGTACCCGACCGCGTGCGCCGCCGCCGGGGCCAAGGTGCCGGGCCATGTTCGCGGCAAAAGCCTCCTGCCGACGATGCTTGGCCAAGCGCAGAAGCTTGATCGCGACTTGGTCTTCGTTCGCCGCGAAGGTGGCCTGCGCTATAACGGGCAGGATTACCACGCCTTCCGCCGGGGCGACTGGAAGCTGGTTCACAATTCACCCTTCGAGCCGTACGAACTTTACAACCTCAAAACCGATCCGCTGGAGCAAAACAACTTGGCCAAGCGCAACCGAAAAAAATTCACCGAGTTGGCAACCGCCCTGCGCCTTCACTATCAACGCGCCGGCCGCATCCCCTGGCAAAAGCCGTGACACAGCGCTTGGCCATAAAAGGTGACCCTTACGATGTTGATGCCCTCGCTTGGCCAAGAAAGAAGGTTGGCTTGCCCGGCAATAATGATCGTGCCACAGTCCGCCTGTCATGAATGAATATGACTCGACAAAAAACATTCCCGGATGTTGTTGGCTTTCGCCAATTGTCAATTACCGGGACTGACCCGAATGGTACTTAGTAAGGCATGGTTTCGATGGGTTTCACGATTATTTCCGAGACGGTTTCACTACCATTTTGGGTCGGGGTTTGGTGAGCAGTCGGTAGTTCTTGGGGCGCCGTTTGACGGCTCGGGGTTCGCTGCGTTCGCTGCGCA
>Ga0208879_1000982_pt1 | contig 28037 bp, 21 predicted proteins | sample Knorr_S15_td_Bot_FD_185605 | JGI IMG/M metagenome (GOLD analysis project Ga0208879, IMG submission 185605) | Marine microbial communities from Southern Atlantic Ocean transect - Knorr_S15_td_Bottom_ad_5009_LV_A (SPAdes) (version 2) | ecosystem: Environmental > Aquatic > Marine > Oceanic | place...
ATCGAGCCCGACTGCCTTTCACAACATATCAGTTGTCGCCATAGCGGAGCAGGTGAATCGAGCCAGCCTCTATCCGCAATTCTACCTCGGATGGTACCGATTTTGAACTCGGAACTGCTAGTATCTTGATCAGTCGACCTAAAGCATTCTCTTCCAACAGGTCGACCAGTTGTTCGCTGAGTGTCATCTGGTGAGCGGTCACCAAAACCGCGGCGGCGTGACCGTGGGCGCTGATGTTGACTATCCAATCGTCGAAAGGCGGCAACATCTGCCAGCGCAATTCGTAGCCCTCGGGCAGACCGATGTCAACCTCGCTCAAAGCCGCCTCCAAGTCGGCATGCCAAGGACTCTCTTCGGCCGGCATGACATCACTCGACAAAAGTCACATTGCCATGTTTGAGCACGAACTCCCGGCCCAGTTCATCGAAGGTGTCGAGAAGTGAGGAACTGAAGAAGATTGTAGCGACCTCGGAATCCATCAGAAGGTCGTTTTGGATGCCTTGCAATGTCCCGGGAGCTGCCCCGCATGCGATGCACGCGCCATCGAGATTCAGTTGTAGAGAAACTGCCTCAGAACCGTTAGATTTCGCGACAACCTCCGCCGAGTCCACGACGATACCCCCGCCATGCCCGGAAAGTGCCGCTCTAACATCGCCCAAACGGGCCAATATTGCTCCAACCAAATCGTCACTAGCCTGTTTGACCAGTTCGAGTAAAGAGAGACCAGCCAACCGTTCCTCCTCCGCCGGGTCGAGCACCTCGGCCATCCGATTCTTGGCCTCTCCTGCCATGCTTCCCGCCACTTCAAAACGATACAGGTCAGCGAGGTTGTCGGCGGAAGCGTCAGAGAGGTCATCCTCTACCATTGAACATTCGAGAACGGCCGGCTGCTTTGAGCCATTGCCCCAAGCAGCGAGGCGAAAGTGTTCGGTATGGAGTCCTATGGACTCACCATACGCCCTAGAATGGCATCGAGGGGTAGGACACGCCTTCATAAGGTGGGCGCGGACCCATTGAAACAGAGTGGGTTTGCCGTGGCTGAAGAGGGTGTTTTGAAGATTCGCGATTTACATGTGGAAATCGGCGGTGAGCCAATTCTAAAGGGCATCAACCTCACGCTCAGAAAGGGCGAGATTCACGCCCTCATGGGCCGCAACGGCAGTGGAAAATCGACTCTCGCAAATGTCCTGATGGGACACCCCGACTACGACATCACAGGGGGTACGGTCACTCTTGACGGTGAAGACCTGTTGGAGTTGGCAGCCTGGGAGAGAGCCCGGAAAGGAGTCTTCCTATCATTTCAGTATCCTCAAGCGGTGCCCGGCTTGAAAGTCGGAAATTTCCTTCGCAAGTCGGTTCAGGCGGTTCACGGTGATGACACCCTATCTGCTCGCGAGTTCCGCGCTGAATTGAACGCTGCTATGGAAGCGCTCGATATGGACAAGAAGTTCCTCGGCCGCTATGTCAACGACGGCTTCAGCGGCGGTGAGAAGAAGCGTTTTGAAATCCTGCAATTGATGCTGATGAAACCTCGAATCGCAATCCTCGACGAGACCGACTCCGGCCTCGACATCGACGCCATGCGCACCGTCGCCAACGGCATCAACGCCTCGGTCGACAACGCCGCCTGTCTCATCATCACCCACTACCAGCGCATCTTGGAGCATGTCCAGCCGGACCACGTCCATGTGCTCATCGGCGGGAAGATAGTCGCCTCCGGCGGCTACGAACTTGCGGTAAAACTCGAGGAAAAGGGCTATGAATGGCTAGAACAGGAGGCCTCCGCATGAGCAATGAGGCACGAGAGGCCGTCGGCGACTACAAGGCCGGCTGGCATGACCCGGAACAGTCGACCATCCGCTTTGACGCCGGCTTGTCAGAACAAGTCGTCCGCGACATCTCGGAACTCAAGAATGAGCCTGAGTGGATGACCGACATCCGGGTGAAGGCGTACCACCACTTCATGGCGCGACCGATGCCGACTTGGGGCTCTACAGAGTTGCTCAACTCAATCGACTTCGACAAAATCTGCTACTTCCTGCGGTCGGGTGATGGGACCAAAGGAGATTGGGACGAAGTTCCAGAAGACATCAAGAACACCTTTGAAAAGCTCGGAATCCCCGATGCAGAGAAAAAGTGGCTCGGTGGCGTAACAGCTCAGTACGAAAGTGAAACAATATACCACAGCATCCGGGAAGACCTAGAGTCACAGGGGGTCATTTTCCTCGACATGGACGCAGGCCTGAGAGAGTATCCGGAAATCGTCAAGAAGTACTTCTGCAGCATCATCCCCTACCAAGACAACAAGTTCAGCGCCCTCAACACCGCGGTCTGGTCCGGCGGGTCCTTCCTCTACGTTCCAAAGGGAGTTCACGTCGAGTTGCCAGTCCAAGCCTACTTCCGAATCAACTCGGAGAACATGGGCCAGTTTGAGCGCACCCTGATAGTTGCGGAAGAGGGCTCATCCGTGTCATACATCGAGGGCTGCTCGGCGCCTACCTACTCATCAGATTCGTTGCACAGCGCCGTTGTGGAGTTGATTGCAATGCCCGGCGCATACATCCGCTACACCACCATTCAGAACTGGTCGAACAACGTCTACAACTTGGTCACCAAGCGAGGTGTCGCATATGAGAATTCAACCATCGAATGGGTGGATGCCAATGTCGGTTCGAAGCTCACGATGAAGTATCCCGCCATCATTCTGAAGGGCGAAGGCGCCCACGGCGAAGTCATCTCAGTAGCCTACGCCGGTGAAGGAATGCATCAGGACGCCGGCGCCAAGGTGCACCACCTCGCCTCCAACACAACCAGCAAGATTCTCTCCAAGAGCATCTCGAAGGACGGTGGCAGAGGAAGCTACCGGGGCATGGTGACGGTGAGCAAGAAGGCGGACAACTGCAAGGTGAATGTCGTCTGTGACGCACTCATTCTCGACGGAAAGAGCCGCTCTGACACATATCCCACGATGGAAATCAAAAACTCATCCTGCCGCTGCGAGCACGAGGCCTCGGTCTCCAAGGTCAGCGACGACCAGGTCTTCTATCTGATGAGCCGCGGCCACTCCGAGGACGAGGCGATGGCGCTGATTGTCAACGGATTCTTTGAGCCGTTCATCCGCGAGTTGCCGATGGAATACGCTGTCGAACTGAACAAGTTGATGGCGCTCGAGATGGAAGGGAGCATCGGCTGAAACTCGATTCGAGTTTTCAGCACAGAGTCACAAAGAAACAGAGAATAATCGCTCGAAATTTGGTAAGAGTTTTCGAATAATTTTGGAAAAGATCGGTGGCAGAATTGGACGCGGCGGCAATCTATCTAGCGCTCCCCCTGCCGGACCGGGCTAACCACATCTGGCGCTACACCCCATGGCACCGCATCCACCCCACCGGCAAGGCCGCTGACCTCCCGAGCGACACCGCCCCCCCAGTGCTCTCACTGACGATGTTGGATGGCTCCGATGCTCCAGATGGAGTCAGCATTTCTGCCGCTGATACAATTCAACAAATCGCCCCACACGACGACATCGCAGCCGCCTTCATCCGCGCCACGACCGCTGGCAACGCAGTCACGCTGACCATCGACGCGGGCGTTCAACTAGAACAGCCTCTCCTGCTCGAAATCGAAGCCGAAGGTGAGTTCTGTGCAATCCACCTCAATCATGAGTTCGGCGCTCGCTGCGAGGTCGAATTAATCACAGTCGCAACGGGCAACGCCGCCTGGTTCGGATTACTACGTGAAGGAACGGTTAGACAGGGGGCGATTCTCAACGACGTCGTCGTCAACAAGTTGGGTGATGGAAGGATGCTGCGCGTCGACGGAATCACGATTGAGCGAGATGCGCAGGTCAAGCAAGGAACCGTAGGAGCAGGCGGTTCTCGAACGAAGGCGGATTTACGCTATCACCTAATGGGAATCGGAGCAAGCCTCTCCGTCTATGGCTCCATCATGTCGTCTGGCAAGCAGCACAACGATTCCCACATCGAAATATTCCACGAGGCGCCTCAAACGTTCAGCCGCCTAAACTGGCATTCGTCCTGCGGCGGCTCAAGCCGAACCATCGGCACAGGGATGCTGCGAATCGCAGATGGCGCAGTCGGCTCTGATGCCAACCAACTCTTCCACAACCTTCTGCTCTCCAAGCATGCAGAGGCGGACTCGATTCCCGAACTGGAGGTGTTGGAGAACGAGGTCGTCGGCTGTGGCCACGGAACCGCCAACGGACCAGTCGACGAGGACCAGATGTTCTACTTGCAATCGCGCGGCTTCTCCGAAGTGGGAGCAAGAGGACTGCTCATCGCAGCATTCCTCAACTCCACCCTCTCCGACATGGGCTCCGACGCGGTCCATGACTGGCTCAAGGACCTGCTAAGTGGTGGACTGGCATCACTCACCAGTTGAGCCATTCAAACCTTGTAGACGATATCGTTGGGACGGACTCTCTCGGGAACCCTGATTCCCACGCTATCGCCTGCGCCGGCCGATTCCACTGCGGCTCTGTCTATCTGCATCGACGTCACCTCGATCTCGAAGTCGGTCGTCGTCCCTCTAATTCTAATCGTGTCTCCCACCGACAGCTTGGTGGTCAATTCAATTGCAGCTACGCTGATGTTCTTGAAGAAGGAGTCGACCCTTCCTATGGACTCATCTGACATGTGTCTCTCCGGCCCCGCTTGGGACTCTATGCGAAAAAGGGTTCCTACGAGCGAAAAGGCCCAATTCACACCTTCTCAACACGCATCAAGAGGTGTATTGGCGCACTATGATGGTGCCACTGCATCATATGTCATCCCAATTCTGAATTCGTCAAAGAAAATCGAATTGTTCGTCAAGGTAGAATCCTGACCGACCTCACCTCGATAGAGCCCTGCCTTCCAGTAGTGAGGACGCCAGTTGTGCATGTTCGGACCCGTGGTTGGCGTGCCATTCGTGATCGATTCTCCATTAAGCCACACCTCTGTGTAGCCATCATCAGCCATCGACCACCCGATGTGGTAGACCAAATCATACCAAACACCCTTGTCGATTGGAATTTCAGCCATGAAGTGACGGTTCACATCATTCAGCCCATACTTGAAGCCGATTCCAGTTTGTCCGTCACGGCTGCCGTAGACGATTGAGAGAGGTGGATTTGCCGTTGAGTGGTTATCTGGGTCACCTGTTTGGTCGTGCCACTGAGCAATCACGTTGAATCCAGTCCCGTTCTCCGGATTGACGATGTAGTCTTCAGGAATCATGAACGACCAACCATACCAGATGTCGATGCATTCACCATGTCCAGCATTGATGCCAAACTCCGCCCTGTTCTTCACCGGCCTGTCGGAGCCACCCTGGGTTTGGTCGTCTGGAGTGATGTTCACCCGAAACGACTTGGCACCAGATCGCGCCACCTCAGTGACAATCGTGTATCCCTCTTCGGGGGCACCCTCCCAGCGCTTGAAAATGGTGTTTCTTGGGTCATCGTCCTCGACCTCCTCAAAGCCTTCGTAAATCACCAATTCATCTTCGCTGTAGGGCTCGAAGCCATCCGGGCAACCCGGTTCAGGAGGCTCCTCCTCGAACTCGCAAGAGCCGTCATCCACCGTTGCATTTGAATCGTAATTGGTCGCGGTTTCATTCATGCATCCTAGTATGTCTTCATCAATCGGGTCGTCAGGATGATCTGGAGGAGAATCGTCACCAAACCCGAAACAGCCAGACAATAGCATGAGCATCGCGAGTGACAGGGCGAGCACCTGTGGAAATCGATTCCGCATGGTCCTGAATGGCGTCAAGGTCATGAATGTAGCCTCGGTTGTACGATAGTTCCGAGCGTGGCTTGAAAGAGGGCTGTCGGGTGGCAGGAGAAGAGGGAGAAGCATGGCGTTGGACCTTGAGGCGATTCGGGCGGATTTTCCAATCCTCTCGCGGGTACTTCCGTCTGGCAAGCAACTCGTCTACCTCGACAACGCGGCGACCACCCAAAAGCCCCGCCAAGTGATAACGGCAATCTCTGATTACTACGAACAGTACAACTCCAATGTCCACCGTGCCGTCCACACGCTCGCCGGTGAGGCGACCGCAGCATATGAAAATGCGAGAATCACCATCGCCGACTGGTTCACGGTCAACCCCGACCATCTCTTCTTCACGAGTGGAACCACCGAAGCGATCAACCTCGCCGCCCACGCCTGGGGAAAGGCAAACCTGCACAAGGATGACGTTATTCTGTTGACAGAGATGGAGCACCACTCCGACCTCGTGCCTTGGCAGATGTTGGCGGAGGAGCGAGGAGTGGAACTGCGCTTCGTGCCGCTCTCAGACGACAACAATTCACTGGACATGGAGGCGCTTGAGTCGACCATCGACGAGGTGCAGCTTGTCTGCTGTGTCCACACAAGCAACGTGCTGGGCGTTCGAAACCCAATCGAGCGCATCATCGAACTAGCCAAGACTCGCGGCAACGGCGGCAAGGGAGCCGCCGTCCTGCTCGACTGCGCCCAGGCGGTCAGCCACGACCGCCTCGGCTTCGACACCATGGGCGCCGACTTCGTCGCCTTGTCAGCCCACAAGATGTGCGGCCCGACTGGAATCGGGGCGCTGCTCGTCGCCGACGAGCGAATCTCAGAGATGACCCATTTCATGGGCGGCGGCGACATGATTCGCGAGACCTGGCTGGAACGCTCCGTCTACCAAGACGCACCACACCGATTTGAGGCGGGCACTCCGAAGATCTCCGCCGCCATCGGCTGGGCCGCAGCCATCGACTGGCTCGGCCAATTCGACATGGAGGAGATCAAAGAGCACATCCTAGGGCTTGCCCGTCACACGGCAGCCGAAATTGGAAAGCTACCGGGAATCATCGTGTATGGAGACCATGGAGATGACTTGGGCTCGGGAGCGGTTTCATTCCTTCACGACTCGATTCACGCCGAGGACTTGGCGCACTTCCTCGACGCTGGCGGGTTCGCGGTCAGGACCGGCCACCACTGTGCGCAACCACTGATGCGAAAGTTGGGCGTTACGGCGACCAACCGTGCCTCGTTCTACCTCTACAACACGCGTGAGGAGGCCGACGCATTCATCAACCACCTTCAGGGCGTCATCGAACGCTTGGCGTGAGGTCATCGAGATGTCGTACGGAGAGGGGAACTGGCCGGAATCGCTCCAACTGGTAATCGAGGAGTTCAGCGATGTATTCGATGCCATGGAGCGCTACGAGATGCTCTACGAGTTCGCCAGCGAATGTGACCCCCTCTCCGAAGACCTATGGTGCGAGGAGACCAGAGTCCACGGCTGCCAATCCGAGGCGCACATCATCTGTTCGCTGAACGACGATGGGACCTTCAAGATGATTGGTTCGGCAGACGCACAGATCGTGCAAGGTCTGATGGCAATCGCCCAGAAGGCAGTGAACGGCCTGCCACCCTCAGACGTGGCGGATTTCCCTGTCACCTTCACCCGCGAATTGGGATTGATGGACAGCCTCTCACCAAATCGCGCCAACGGATTCCTCAATATGTTCACCCGTGTCAGGCAGGACGCGAGGAAGTTGGCGGAGGCATAGAAATGGCGGCGACGAAGGAGTCTGTGTTGGAGGCTTGCTCGGAGGTCGTGGACCCCGAACTGCAGCTGAGTCTAGTTGACCTGGGGCTCATCTACGATGTCCGTCTCGAGGAAAAGGATGGCGAAAACCACTGCGAAATCGACCTCACCCTGACCTCCCCGGGCTGTCCTGTCGCCCCTGAGATAATGGCCGCACTGCACCGCTCCGCGCTCTCCGCCGAGGGAGTTGACTCCGTTCACATCAACCTAGTGTGGGCACCTCGCTGGGACCCGAGAATCCACGCCTCCGAGGACGCTCAGATGGACATGGGAATCTTCTGACCCAACCTACCATCTTCATGGTGTCACGGAGGACACACCACCCTATGAGAGAGCACCCAGTCCTATGTTAAACTCAAGTATACTTTTTTGATCCAAGTATATTTATTTCTGAGCATGTTATACTTATTTAACTCAGGTATATTTATTTCATCTGAAGTATACTTATTTGCGTCGAAGTAAATTTATTTCTCAACATGTTATACTTATTTAACTCAAGTATAATTATTTCATCTGAAGTATACTTATTTGCGTCCAAGTAGATTTATTTCTGGGCTTGTTATAATTATTTGTCCGAAGTATAATTATTCCAACTGAAGTATACTTATTTGCGTCGAAGTAGATTTATTTCTCAACATGTTATACTTATTTAACTCAGGTATAATTATTTCATCTGAAGTATACTTATTTGCGTCCAAATAGATTTATCTCCACTCACCTTCTTTCTATTTCACTTGGATAGTGATTACAGATTATCAATAATCATGAAAAAAATCTTTGATATTTGACAGAATTCACCGGAAAAAAAACTTACCAAGGAAACATTGATTTTTTGAGTATTAGATAATGAGATGTTGACCCATTAGATACTAGTGCAGAAAACATCCTTTAGTCGGCATCAGTTTTGTTGGTTTTCTGCGGCTGTAACTGTGTTCTGCATCAGCATGGCGATGGTCATCGGCCCTACTCCACCAGGTACAGGAGAGAGATGGCCAGCCACAGATGCGACTTCTGGGTGAACATCGCCGGCCAGCCGATACCCCTTCTCCGACTCATCATCGACCCGGTTCACACCGACGTCGACAACAGCCGCACCCGGCTTGACCCAATCCGCCCTCACCAACTCAGCCCTGCCCACAGCGGCGATGAGAATGTCTGCGGCACGGCAGGTTTCGGCCAAGTCCGGGGTCCTTGAGTGAGCGATTGAGACGGTTGCATCCACACCCTTTCGACCGAGCAGAAGTGAGACAGGGGTCCCCACTATCCGGGAGCGCCCGACCACCACGGCCCTCTTGCCGGAGAGCTCGACACCACCCCACTCGAGGAGTTTGACGACTCCCGCAGGTGTGCATGGGACCAGCCCGTCGGTTCTACCTTGAACGATTCGTCCAAGGTTGACCGGATGGAATCCATCGACATCCTTCGCTGGGTCGATCAGTTCGGTGATAGACAACTCGTCCATTCCCGACGGTAGGGGAGACTGTACCAAGATGCCGTGAACCGATGGGTCGCCGTTGAGACGCTCGACGACCGCCACGACCTCGGAAAATGATGCCGAAGAGGGCAAATCGATTCGTGTACTCTCAATTCCCACGCGTACGCAGGCGCGCTCCTTCGCTCCGACGTAGACATGGCTCGCCGGGTCATCTCCGACGATAACCACCGCCAGATGAGGAGAAACTCCTGCTGCGCGCAATGCTGCAACGCGAGAGGAAACTACTGCTTCAACCTCGGCGCCACACGCCTTCCCATCGAGCACGACAGCGGCCATGTCGCTCCGGCGGGGGCGAGCCTCGCACTTGACCGTTTGCGCTTCGCCGGAGTGAGAGGTTCAAGACGGGGAGGCAGGTCGCGTGGTTATCGCCAACGTAGCATAGCTGGTAGTGCTCCGGATTTGTAATCCGGCGGTCGGGAGTTCAAATCTCTCCGTTGGCTCCTTCGAATACGCGATTGTGAGCGATTTCATTTGAGGATGCACAAAAGAGCGAGCCCGACTTCGACTCAGCGCTTCCGTTGCTCATACTCATACTGCGCCTGCTGGTAAGCATTCCAACCCTGTTGCTGCTGCCCCATGCCTTGCCACTGGTTCCACTGTTGCCACGCTGCAATCTGTTCGGGAGTCATCTGCTGCTGTTGCTGGGACGCCGCGCCATACGGATTGTACTGCACCGCCGCTACAGCCGGCACCTCTCTAGTCTGGGCGTCCTGAGCCTGCATCGCCGATTCGACTTCGCCAGCAACTTCCCCCTCATCATCTCCCCACTCATCGAGACCTGAGCCGCCACTCCTCATCGCGACAACAACGACGGAAAGCAGAATCACCAGCAAGAGTCCGAGAATGAACAACCACTGAAGGGTGAATCCCCGCTCTTCGAGAGAGGCCTGCCAACCGGTATCAGCAGGCTCGACCACCTTGAGAACCTCCCCCTGTGCCACCACCTCACCATCCATGATGACGAGAATGTGGTAATGGCCAGCGGCAGTTGGCACCCAATCGATGTGGGTCTGTTCGGACTGTGCCGGAGAAACTCCCACGGAAGCTGCGACTGGCGTAATCTTCCGCCGCCCTCCATCGGCATCCACCTCCTCAAGCGAAATCTCAGCAAAGCCATGTACGTCCCCACCATTGTGAACCGTGATGGAGACCATTACTGTCTGGCCAACCTCAACAGAACCGGTGCGGGAGTAGATGATGTCGTCATCCTCGACTGTGAACTCAGCCAAAAGCTGCTCAATTTGCCAAGAAGCAAACGGACTACCCGCCGAATTGAATGAGACATCCGATACCATTTCGTGTCCTACCATGTCCACCCCTGTGAGCCAAATATGTAGCGAAAGTGACTCCGTGAGGAAGGGTGCTGGGACTTCTGAATTGATGTCCAGTGTTGCTCTTATCGGAATTTCCGAGCCGGCCGCGTTATGGCCCGGAAGCGTTACTGCGCTGCTACCCGAGGCAATATCATGACCTAGCGCACTCTGACCTCGGACCACCCGCCAATGAAGTTGAAGGGAATTGACATCAAGTTGTTCCAACTCTTTAACATGTAATTCAATCGTCAGAGAACCGAGGCTGTTGACCGGAATTTCGTTGCTCAGGCGCGGCCCGACCACATCGACCGGGGTAGGAGGAGTTCCGTCAACCGTCAGATAGAGCACACTGGTACCCGAATCGGTGACATCTCTCGCCTGGGGTGGCAGATCCGTCAACTCAAATGTTAGCGCAATCGGCGGTCCGGATTCAACCGGTGCTCGCAAATCCGCCTCCCACCAACCATTTTCGGTCCTGACCGTTGTTCTGGTTCCAGCAAGAAGAATTGCGACTTTGAGTTCGTCCTCGGGAATGTCGCCCGTCGGTACGAATGCGACTCGGCCTGAAATCTTGACATCACTGCCAGGCGCAACCCAAGCGCCATCTGCTGACAGAGTCCCCTGCTCCAACTCAAGGGTGAGTGTTTCCGACTCAATCTTGAGTTCTGTCGAGAAGCGCCAACGCAGTTCGGGCAGTGCGAGCCAGTCACCTTGGCCGGCGCGGTCGAGAACCTCGATGTCCGGCTCTCTCCTCAAGTCGTCCTCATCTGGCAGAGTCCACTCCAACTTGAAGGACAAGCGCAACTCCATGTCGACCGTGAATGGGTCAAGGTCGCCTTCTGCAGGGTAGACGTCGCAACTGACAAGTTGGAGATTTGTCGAAGTGCTCGTGCAGCGGCCATCACTAGCATCCCAAACCACCGGCAACTGGTCAACAATCGAGTTTCCTGCCAAGTTCAAATGGACCAAATCGATGTCTGAAAATCCGTTTGCCTCGCTGAATGGAACGGTGATTCCGTAGGTTGTGGTCGGGTGCAGCCAACTGCGAACCCCATCATCCCAAGAAGTTCCTATTCGTGAGACTAAAGGCGCTTCATCAGCCTTCAACTGGTAGACAAACAGCTGGTCACCCGGCTCGCCGGAACCGCCATCGACGACGAGGTTACCCGCTTGGTCAGCGCCGCTCAGATAGCCCGCCACCAAATCCCCCTCAAGGCCATAGGTGTCGTCGAAAACGAAGCTGTAATTGCCACGGGCTCTGCTCATGTTCGAGGGTAGGGTCAACTGCTCTGCCACGAACTCTCCTGCATCCACAGCCCCGTCACCGTCGCTGTCGTCCTGCCACTCACGCCAGAGCATCAACTCGACATTGGTCGGGAGGACCGGTCTGTCGAACAGTTCGAAGACCAATGTCTGTGTAATCGAGGGTTCGAGATGGTCGTGTTTGTCAACGCTCTGATTGATGACTTGGGGGACCACCGAATCGATCTCAAACGAGCGGGAGAGGATGCTCCCGGTAACATCCGTGCCACCGTAGAGCGGCATTATCTCCACCGCGTAGGTCACATTCCCCGTGCTCATCGGTGTCTGTGTGTGGAATGTCGCCAACCCCTGCACCAAATCTGTCGTTTGCATCCTGATGACTTCGTTCTCCAACAGACGAACTTCGACCTCGCCCGCCCGTGGCGCGTACTCACCGGCCAAATCTTCGAATCCGATCTCAACTTCGACCGTGATGTCGGATTCCGCCTTGAGGTAGGAGGTCTCCGGAGAAATTTCCTCGCCTTGGTCATTGAGTACTCTCCAGTCTCTGACCAGAATGTCATTTTCTACCCCTTGGGATGGCCCGATACCGAAGATGTAGGTCGAGGGAAGGCTTACCAGTCCATCAATCATGATACCACGCAAGTGGAGGCGGATTTCCTCCTCATCCTCCCAAGAGGCGTTCAGTGAAAACTTGAGAATCGGGTAGATATCACCGCTTACTCCGGGGAAAGCACCACCCCCACCACCACCACTCGATGGGGAGGTGCCGGTGTGGAAACTCTCCGGCAGGACGATTGCATCGCTGTCGCCCATCAGGACTCCTTCGGTGACCCCCGGTTCAAGGCTGACCGTGTAGGTGACCGCGTTGTGTGTGCCGACGAGGTCGTATTGCAGGGCAGTCAATCCCCCATTGACGACGGTGATGTTGTGACCGACCTCAAACCACTGCCACGATGGGGAGAGAGTACTGCTGAGATTTGAGGTGTTACCCAACTGAATGTCGAGTGCCGCGTCAGATTCCAACTCTGTGAGCGTCACCTCCATCGCGCCGGGTAACTCCCAGGACATTGTGATTGGAATCCGTACCCATCCGCTCTGAGACTGAAGGGTGGAAGCGACGCTGTTCAAGGCCATCACGAAGTCGTCGTGTGAACTGTATGACAGCGACTCCGTTGGCTGGTGTGGGATGGCGAGTCCACCGATTCTCACCCCTCCACCGTCAGCGGTCAAAGTCAAGACTGCTCGAACATATTCGATTCCGCCTTGCCGCCAAATCGCGGTACCAGCCGATATTTCGGCAGCGAGGTTGGCCTTGTCATTGGTCTGCACCAGTAGGGTCTTGGATTCATCCGGCGAGCCGAGTGACCATGAAGCGACGGTGTTGCCAACGACTGCGAGCTCGATGTCGAGGTCTGAGACTCCGGTAGTCCGGTGTGGGCTCACTTCGAAGGTCATCGAGCCGTCCGAGCCGCGCGGCAGCCAAAGCGCCACTGCCTTTTGAGAACCACTCGACCAGGTGAGATCGATTGAGTCCGCTCCCCCCTCGAATACATCCTGCCAACCCCAGGTACCGATTGAGGAGTTTGATATCGCCCACTCGGCGCGGCCGTCCAAACCGATGTCAATCAGCGGGGAGGTGGGAAGCCCGCCGCCCTCCAAATCGACTTCGAAGCGCTGAAGGTCGAAGTTGGCGCCATTCGCCGAGACTCGAAACTGGACACTCTGTGCGAACTGCTCCAATGTGGTAGTCCCGGTCGAGGAGAGAGCCGTCCATGCCCCGCCGTCGAAACTCCCCTCCAATATTCCGGACCCCGACATGGTCAGGTCAGCGGCAATCCGTGAAATCGGCCGTCTGGAGAGGAAGGTAGGCGAAACCGCGCTACCGCTGCCGGTCAGGCTGTCGCCATCCCAAGAGACTCCATTCAAGTCCCAATCGAGTGGACTCTCATCGAACGAATTGGCGTAGATGCCTTGAATGTGGATTCCATTCACGGTGGTCATCGACCCTGTTCCACTCGACGCCAGCGAAACCTTCAGACGAATCGCCGGATGCTTCTGCCAGTCGATTCCACCCAAGTCCGCCCATCGATCCATCCGCCCCTCAAATCCATGAATTGGACTCTGGGTACTGCCGTCAAGGACGCTCCAACTGACTGCATCAACCGCCGCGTCCGAATCTATGCTCATCATCCCGTACGGCCCGGGAAGAGAGCGGTAGTTGGGGTTGGTAGCGTTGGGCCCAAAGGCGGGAGAGGTCCAGTTTCCAAGTCCCCCCGGTTTGGTGAGGCGGACATCATCCACAAACCACCAGTCACAGCAGGTGCCAGACCCGTAGGGCATGCGGAAGCGGAATTGGAAGTTTGAGTGAAATGCGTCAGAGGGGAGGTTGTATTGCACATTCCTCGGCGTGTAATATGGGTAGCCGAGCCCGGCGTTGAAGTAAGTGATCTGCCCCCAGCTGCCGCTCGACCGCTTGTATTCAACATACATGTGCTCCGAACTATCCGGGTCCTCTCCACAACCAGACTGACCCTCCCTCATCCAAAAGGCCATGATTCCCTGAGACAGGCTCGAGAGGTCGATGCTGTTCGAGGTCACAGACACGGTCCCATGCCTGATGGTCAAGGAGCGAGCACTGCTGCCGTTGGTGCCACAGGACATCGTGTTTATTCGGCCATAGTTGGTGTTGGTCGTAGTCCATCCGGACGGTAGGTTGTTTGACCCCTCAAAGGACCAGTACTCATCGATTGAAGAGACCGAAAGTCCAGAGGAATTGTAGTCGACGCCCTGCGATATCGCACCGCTTTGATTGAAGTCGGAGGGGTCGGTGAATGAGAGCCCTTCACTGCGAGGCAGGACCTTCGGAGAGATTTCAAGGCCGATGCTTCTAACCGCTTCGCCTTCGGCTACATCCAACTTGAAGGAGTTGGAAATTCCATTCGGATGAGATGAAATCGTAACCGTTTCGGTGCTGTTGAGTGAGGCTCCGAAAACGCCCGGCGAGCCAGCGAGTTCACCCCCCGAAGAGTCTGGAATGGAAACCGGTGGGGCGAGTAATGTTGCGAAACTCATGGTGAGCATCAACAGGGCCAACGCGAACGGAACGGTGGGGAAAGAATGGGCTCGCACAGTACGACAGGGTACCTCGTGATACTCAACCTTTCTCCTACAGGAGAAAGTTATCTCATCTAGGCAACGAAGAAATCATCCGAATGGTTTGATTACCGACTGCGCACTCCCGGCACTAGCGTCGGGGCTCGGCGTGGAGGTAGTCCACATGGACCTCAAGACGCTTGAGAATATATTTCTACCACGCGAGAGTAGAGTCAAGAAGGGCAGCGACAACATCTTCGCTTGGTATGGTAGATATCAACAGGCAAAGGCGCTCGGAGAACCGGCGATTAACGGAACCGTAGGCAGCCTCTTGGAAAACGATGGCAGCCTCGCCATAAACTCCGTCGTAAACGAGACATTGAGGGTGCAGAGCGATTTCGACATCTCATCATATGCACCACTTTCTGGTCTCCCAGAATTCAACTCGCTCGCCAGCGAACTGGCGATCGGACCACGCCTAGCCTCACTGCGCGACTTGGGTCTTCACACCTCTGCGGTCGCAACCCCAGGCGGAACCGGCGCACTCTACCTCTCAGCAAGAACCATGCTCGCGGTCGGAGACACCATCCTTCTTCGCAGCCTTCACTGGGGGCCTTACGACACCCTCGCCTCCGAATGCGGACTTCAGGTCCGCCACTGGCCAATACTCCCCGCAGGGGAGGCGCCACACCCGAAGGTAGACCTGCAAACTCTTGAGATTGAGTTGGACGCAATCGCCTCGAGTCAGGACCGAGTCCTATCGTGGCTGAATGACCCTGCCCACAACCCGACCGGACTCTCCCTCGATGGTAGCGGTCGAGAGTTGATACTCGACGCCTTCATCAATTGCGCTAGGAGGCATCCGAAGGTCGGAATCACGCTCTTCCTCGACACCGCATATGCAGTCTATGCCGACGAGCCCTACGGTTGGTCGGAGACCATCCACACCAAGTTCTCGTGGGTTGAGTGGCCAGAGAACCTGCTCATCTGTTGGGCTTTCTCAGCATCCAAATCGCACACATTCTATGGGATGAGATGCGGTTCAATCGTCTTCCTCCACCCTTCAGAGGATTATGTCAGCAGACTTGCTGAAATCTGTTCCGTCACTGGAAGGGGGACTTGGTCGCTCGCGCCGAGGCTGCCACAGGCCACTCTGCTAGACATTCACCGCGACGAGGAGAAAGCAGCGGCTTGGGCGACCGAGCGTGACCGGTTGATGGCTTTGCTGAGTAGTAGGCGGGCTCACTTCAATCAGTTGATTGAGGCGGCTGGAATCCCACTGATGCCATCGAATGACGGCTACTTCGCCTTCCTGCCTTGTGACGACCCGCTCAGCATCGCTGAGAAGGCGGCCGAGTCGCATTTCTATGCTGTTCCGATGACCGGCGGCATCCGAATCGGAATCTGTTCAATTGCCACTCACGACATTGATCGAGCCGCCGAAGTACTCATCGCCTCTTGGCGCGCCGTCGAGGAGTGAGGCGACTCAATGACCAATGTCCGCACGAACATGTTCATCGCATCATGGCTCTGCATCATTCTCGCCTCCGGTCTCGTCTTCACCGGCGCGATGGGCCTCGTTGTGGGTGCTCCCATCGGTCTTGCCGGAGCTATCCTTCTGCTCTTCGCAATCGCCCGGGTCGACGAGCCGACTCCGATGAGTGAGAAGGCGATCGGCGAATGGGCTCCCGAAGGGGTTGAGATGCCAGAGGGAGTTGGCGGCAGCGTCATGTTCCGCGTCGACACGACCCTCGACTACCCCATCAAGACGAGCATCCTCTGTGGAAATTGCGGTGAAGTGACTTGGAAGGACGGAAAACGCCCCTCCAATTTCACCTGCCCGGCGTGCGAAACAGAACTTTGGGACCACCCTGAGGAAGAGGAGTGACCCTCAATCCCGCATAGCGAACGCCGCGACGATGACGAATAGGGCGAGCAGGAGAATCGCCCCGACCACGGCCATCGGAACCCCCCCGACAACTAGGCCAGCCGCGCCATCCTCTGCCGAATCGGGCTCGCCTGGCGAGGTATCTCCCCCAACTCCATCGCCAACCTCCTCTTCGGGCGGATTCTCAGGCTCAGGCTCAGGCTCAGGCTCAGGCTCAGGCTCGGGCTCAGGCTCAGGAGCAGGATCGGCTGGCGGGAACTCACAGGAACCGTTGTCAACAGTCGCATTTCCGTCGTAGTTGAGGGCCGATTCGTTGGTACATCCCTGCACGGGTTCGGGTGCTGGTGGCGGGTATTCACAGGAGCCATCGTCGAGGGTCGCATTAACGACGAAGTTGAGGGCGGTTTCGTTGGTGCACCCCGGGACTGGCTCGGGTTCGGGTGGTGGGTATTCGCAGGAACCATCGTCAACAGTCGCATTTGCATCGTAGTTGAGTGCAGTTTCATTGGTGCAGCCGGGGACTGGGTCCGGTGGTGGCGCAATCCACGACTCCTCGGTCAGATAGGCAGAGTGTGCGAAGGCTGTCGGCTCGCCTTCAAACCAAAATTCACTCCAAGTTCCGTTGTTTGTCATCACAAATGACTGATTGTGAAACACATTTCCTAAATCCACGCCGGTGACGGATGCGGAATCACGTACATTCAGCCAATCGTACTCATCGTTGAGAACAACCCTGACGAGGGTCGCAGAGGGGACTTGAGAGACCGCGTCGATCGGTATCCAGGTGCTCTCAGAGCCGTTGAACATGATTCTCACGAAGTCACTTCCGTTGCAGATACACTGTTGCAAGATACTGTATCTCTCTCCCGCGTGAGCAACCAGCCCAGTGGTTGTCGATGGATGCGGACCCAGATGGACCGTCACATCTCTGGTGACCTCAACAACCCGATTGATGTCCACACCCATGCCGTAGACGCCGCGATACTGCTCGACTAGGTTGAGATAAAGATTCCAATCCCAATCGGGACCCGGGTCCTGATGGCTGGAGGTCCCTCCGAAGTTATCGTCCTCCGAATGACCTACGATGAAATGTCTGTCCACCGGAATGTTGTGGATGAAGGTCAGCCATGCAACCAACATTGCTGATTCGTTGTACATGTAGTCCGAGAATCCACCTTCAACTTGGTATCCGTTGTCCGGGTCAAGATACGCTGAATGCTCGATGCCGATGCTGTTGGCATTCGCGTTGGCGTCATGATATCCGATGTCCTCGTCCAATACCATCTGTGTGATATCGCCGTCCGGGCGATTCTGATTGGATGAGTAAGGAGCATCGTGATTGTTGATGACATAATGAGCCGCGACACCTGCATCGGGATTGTTGAACCATGAGATGGCTCCCGAGTACGAACCTTGGGTGACATGAATGATGATTCGATTGATTGTGTTGGCATCTCTATTAGCATCCGACCATCCGTTTGAATGGGCCTCATCCCAGAAGATATTCGGGAACTCTGGTTCCAACCTCGCTGGTATCGAACGCCCATCGACTGCATGAGCTGTCCGTAGAACCTCCTGGTCAGCAGATTCAAAGTTCAATGCCAGTGGTGAAAACGATGCGATTGACAAAAGGAACAGGGTCACAAGTGCTTTTCCTCGCATTGGTTGAAGGAGGGTCCACTATGCAATGAATCCTCGCCCGCCGCGGGCAACCGTCAAGAGAGGCGTACCGGTCGACAGGGTGGAGGGAGCCACTTGGAACTCAGCAACAACGGTCGCCGCATGCTCAAGGCGATGCGCGAGGAGCCATCAAAAATCTGGAATCTCACCGATTTGCTGAGCGCCTGCGACTGGACCGACCAAGCGCATGTCGCCGGAGCTGGTGCAGCCCTCTCAGAGGCCGGTCTCGTAAACCAGACCGAAGCGAGGACCACCCTCTGGAAACTCGCCAGCGAAGGTGTTGCCGCCGCGGAAAACGGCCTTCTCGAGCAGCGAATATGGGAGTGGCTCTCCGAACAGTCAGGCAACCCCGGCATGGCAGAACTGCAAGCCTCGGGGGCGGTAGCCAAGAATGAGGCCGGAATAGGCATCGGATTGCTAAAGGATCTGGGAGTCCAACTCATCCAAGGCAAGTTCGAGGTCCCCGGCAACACAGGTGCAATCGTCGCAACCCTCGCGATGCGCGCTGACTTTGTCGCCAGCCTCGCAGGTGACGGTGCGGACGGCTCTGGCGGAATCCCGGAATCAGCCCTCGACACCGCCCAAGTCGACTACTTCTCCAAGCGCAAGGGGCTCATCACCTCCTCTGAGGAGGTCGTCAGAACCTGGGCTCTCACTCCGACGGGCTCCGCCCTCTCAGACGACGACCTCGTCGAGCGCCTTCTCGTAGCCGACATCACTCCAGAACTCCTCAGCGGAGAGGAGTGGCGAGACGCCGACTACAAGCCATACGATGTCACCCTCCCAGCGCCCACCCCGACAGCGGGTAAACCCCACCCGATGCAATCCCTCATCGAGCGAATCCGCGCAATCTTCCTCGAGATGGGATTCTCAGAAATCGAGGGTGACTTCGTCACCACCGCAGGCTGGAACATGGACGCGCTGTTCATTCCACAGGACCACCCGGCAAGGGAGATGCAGGACACCTTCTATCTCGACGAGCCAGCCTCAATCCCCCTCCCACCAGACCGTATGGACCAATGGGCCGACGTACACGAGCGGGGCGGTGACACCGGAAGCAGCGGTTGGGGAGGCCAGTTTTCCCACGAAATCTCACAAAAAGGGATGTTGAGAACCCACACCACGGTGAACACGGTTCGCCATCTCGCTGAAACACCGGACCAGCCCTGCCGAGTCTTTGGAATCGGCCGAGTCTTCCGCAAGGAGAGCATTGACCGAACCCACCTTCCCGAGTTTCACCAGATCGAGGGCATCATCATGGAGCCGGGAGCGAGCCTTCCTATGCTCGTCACCACACTCAAAGAGTTCTACGCCAAGATGGGCTACCCCGAAGTGCGCGTACGACCCGCCTACTTCCCCTACACCGAACCCTCCCTCGAGGTCGAGGTGAAATGGCGCGGCCAGTGGTTGGAACTTGGCGGTGCTGGAATCTTCCGCCCAGAGGTCACTGAACCTCTCGGCTGCAAGTGGCCGGTCTGCGCCTGGGGAATGGGGCTTGAGCGGCTCGCCATGCTCGTGCTTGGCCTCGACGACATTCGCCAACTCTACATCTCTGACTTGGAGTGGCTCGGCGAGCAACCTCTCCTGTGACTGTCCGCAAGATTCCAGCACATCATTTCCGTCGTCGGTATCCTGCATAGGCGAGTGCGATGAGTGAAATCCAAAGCCAAGCAGACTGAATCAACATCGCTCCAATGTTCTCACCGTTCAACAGAGATTTGCCTTCTTCATCTAGCAGAAGGTCAGGAAAGGCTTGGAGCATCGCACCCCCTGGGCCCGGGCCGGGACCTCCTCCGCCGCCACCCTTCGGACCTCCGGTAGCCTCGCCGTAGTAGCAGATTTGGAAGTATGGGAATCCGACCATGGGCACCGTGGTGCCATCGGTGTCGACATGTGTGTTGGTGGAGCCCGAGAGGGGAGTCGAGACGTAATGGTAGATTCCATCTGGATACTCAGGGGTGGGGCCGAACATCCCGTTGCACTGGTCTAGGTCACCCATCTCGTGAACATACTCCCAGTCATCGATTCCGTCGTAGCCGTCTCCTCCGGACTTCAACTGGTAGCTGCTCTTCACCATGGTGATGTCCTGATTCGAATCCCAACCGTACAATCCGTAGATTGGGTAGCCGTCAAATGACCAGCCGATGATAGGCGAGTGCTGGCTGCTGTCGATGAGGGTCCAGTGGTAGTCGGTCATGTCCTGACCTGCCTCAGGAGTCCAGTATACACAGTTCATGTCCCAGTGGTAATGGTAGGTCCCACCAGGGCCCGAGTGACCTCCACAGATGCCCAACTCGACATTCTGACGATCCTCGTGGTAGTACTTGTGGTGCAGCGCCACTGCGTCACCGCCGGGGCCATCCTCAGGGCCGAACAGAGGGGCACCGTTCACCGCTATGGCTATCTGGCCTCTCTCGGGAACATACTCCTTGCCACCCACAGTATCGTTCACTGGATTCAGTGGTATGGTCCACTCGTAATTCTGTTCGCTGGCGCAACAACCCCTAGTGGAGGTGAAGTCGTGGTTGGGAATTCCGTTGCTGTCCACGACCATTTCACTCCCGTCTTCGGAAACGCTCACCTCACAGGTGAACGGCGAGTTGCTGTTTCTAGGGTAGCCATACTGTTGATTCAGGTCGTAGATCGGGTAGATTCCTGATCCGGTACAGACGAACGAGTCCCACGGATCCCATTGGACCAACTCACATCCGTCCGGCCCCACGACGGTCCCGGGGAAGGTGTTGGGGCACTGGTCAAGAGAGTCTTGCACACCATCGCCATCCTGGTCCTTCTGTGAGTCCGAACAGCCGTTCGCATCGGCAACCTCACCGAGTGGCGTCCCGGGACACTGGTCTCCAACATCAGACACCCCATCGCCATCAGCATCCTTCTGGCTCTCAGCACAGCCGACTCCGTCGACAATCGCTCCGACTGGCGTTTCGGGACATTGGTCCAAGTCGTCAGTCACACCGTCCTCGTCGCTGTCGAGTTGCGAGTCTGAGCAGCCGTCTGGCCAGACCGGCTCATCGCTTGGAGTGTCGGGACAGTCGTCGTTCATGTCGACGATTCCATCGCCGTCCTCATCAGAAACCGCCTCCTCCGGCGGCTCTACTGGAATCGGCAGTTGGAACGTTATGTTGCGTGACTTGATGTCGTAGAGTCCGCAGGTCACCCACAACTCCCCTAGACGGGCGACTGTTTCAACATCAACTGGAATTCGGAAGGTCCCATCACTACCATTCACGAAGCCCTCGATCGCTGACTGTCCTTCAGGCCAAAACTCAACCGAACAAGTCTCCTTGAAGAGGTGCACGAGTTCGCCCGTGACCAGCCCGACTGACTCATTCTCGGCCGGAGCTTCGTAACGCAGTGTTACGAGAACCAACTCTTCGTTAGGCAGATTGAGTGCTACATCGACCATTTCGGAGGGGCTCGATTGGCCAGCCGCATCTGTCGCCTTGATTTCGACCACCCAAGAACCCGGCTCGTCGTAAGGCAGCAGGATTGTCCAAACTCCACGCTCGTCGGCGTAGGTCGAGAGTTGTAGTGAGGGTGAAGTGAGTGATTCGGCTGTGAAGACATTGGCTGAAACAATCGTGGTATTGCGAGATTCATCCACAACCCAACCGCTCAAGGCGAGTGAATCGCCCCATGTGAAATTGGACGGACCCACAAACAGAGTCGGTGCGCGGTCAACCTGTTGGCCGTCGGAGCCGCCCCCACTGCCGTCCCCAGTGCCAGTTCCGGTCGAATCGTCATCGCCGATGTTCGCAGCAAAGAATACCGCCAAGCCTGAACTTATCAGAAGCCCGACTAGCAAGGCGCTCACTATAGCAACCTTGCCATCCATGCGGCGCCATCCAAACAGGCCGCATATCAAGCCGTCCCCGTTGCGATACCAATGGCCGTCCTAGTACACAGAGCCGGCCGTAGGCCGGCTGATTCACTCTTCGACGGCTTCGTACAGCGGAGGGAAGATGTATCCGGATCTTCGGTCCTCCTCGGCCTGTACGACATAGATGCCACTAACCATCTCGGAGATGAAGATGTAGCCGCGCGGGTCGTAGGCCAGACCCCAGTCGAACGGAATCATGCAAGAAGCCCAACAATCCGCCATGTCGTACTCGAGGTGGTCCGCTGGGTCATCTATCCAGATTGGGCCGGAGGGAAGGTAGTATCCAACCGTCTTGGTCTCGCCCAACTCGACGATTGCCTGGTAGCCGCGCTCGGGCTCCGCAACACCGTTCTCCCACACGATGTCCTGCCAGATCCCGCCATGGTCGGTCGTCCAGGCCCCAGCGTGGTAGTGGGCCCAGTAGACGTTGCCCGAAAGGCCGGTGTCACCATTGTGCGGGCTGTAGATGTAGCCGCCCGGGATGTAGTGCTGAGGGTGCTTGCTACCGTTTTCGAGTGTGCCCTCTCCAGGTAGTCTCCACTTGCTGACGAGGAACGGCTTGGTCGGGTCGGTAGTGTCAATGGTCCAAATGTAACCGGTGTGGTTCTGGTTAGAGCCGTACTCAGGTGCAATCAGCGTATAGTGGCGCCAGTTGATTCCGAACACTGGGTCATCCGGACCGCTACCGCAGGAAGACGGCCACTCATACTCCGGCTCATACTCGCTGATGCCATCGCAAACCAAATGGTCGTATGGAACCACATAGTGGATATTGCCGTTGCCGTCAGCCGCAGAGCCCCACTCGTCGGCGGTCATGTTGGCGTGTCCGCCACCATCGGGCCCGTACCAACCGGTGTCGGCTGACGGGCAACCCATCCAGCGACCGACCTCGTTGTTCTGCGGCCACGAGACGCCGTAGGGGTCAGCGACGGGGGGTGGATTAGAGACATCAACCATACGAAGACCGCCATCCCAGTATGCTGCGAACAGAATGATCTGGCCTGTTACTGGGTGCTTCAGGATGATGTTGTCGTGGTTGAAGATGGTGCCTCCGCAAGTCGTCTCCGGCTCGGGAGAGTAGCCACCATAGCGCTCAATCTCCTTCGACTCATTCTCACCTGCGGCAAAGGAAAGCAATCCATCTGGAGCGTAGAATACTTGAGTCCCCTTGTAGTTGCCACCGCCGCCAATCTCAGGGTATGGGTCTGCCCCGAAGAGGAAGACCTCGCACTCATTTCCGCTCAGAGGAGGTGCATTCTCCCAGTCACAATAGACATGGATGTCCTGGTTGTGGAATCCGGCAGGTGGGTTGTTCCACTCAGCCCTCTTGATTGGGTGGCGCTTGTCGCTGACATCGATTAGGTCCAGACGATTGGCGCCGCTGTTGGCGTCATCGTCGTTTGGAATCGGGTCGAGTTCACTGTTGGTCAACTCGTGGTTGATGAGAACCCAGTTGTTGTCGTCGGTCACCTTGATGTCGATGATTCGAGCGACCTCGGCGTAGTAGGTCGATAGCATCTGGATGTTATTCGGCTCCCGAATGTCGAGAATGTGGAACTGGTTGTACGCAGCCACATACGCGTAGCATCCCTTCACACAGTCAGGGAAGTCACCCTCAAGAACTATCTCTGAGTTGTCGCCCGGAGTAGGCCCCTCGTTCTTCCACTCAGGGAAGCACTCCCTGCCTGCGGTGTTGTCGAGCTCCGCTGGTGGCTTGATGTTGCCATCGCAGTTGAGGTTGTGATAGTCGATGAGTTCCATATTCTCAGTCCACAGCCGGTGTGAGGTCAAGTTGTTGTGGCTGTGGTTCTCATTTTCGATTTCCATCACAGGGTCGACCCAAGGAGATGATTCTCCATCATCCACCGAGCCGGGATCCCCCTTGAAGGCGAACCAAGCAGCCATTGAGAGCATGCTGAGGGAAATCAATCCCACCAAGGCGTAGACCACCAACTGGTTGGCGGCACCAGATTCATCGAAGCGGATTCTCCTCTGCATGTCATCACTTCAGCGGGTGCGTAAGCACCCGAGTGTTCTCCGCGTATCAAGACCCGTTCAATACCATTCCTATCCGCTGCTGCTGGGCCAATGGCCCTAACTACGCGATGCCAGTGTATGGAATGTCTTCGTCAATCTGTATGATGTAGAGGCCATTCGTAATGTCAGAGGTGTAGACATACCCCTTGTGATATTCCGCAGCCCAGAGGAAGGGAATCCAGCCAAAGTCGTAGTATTGTGAATCGAGTTCCACCCCATCAGCGCCGTGAGGCAGGTAATAACCGACCGTCGCATCGGTGTAGACGAGTGTCTTGTTCCGATTTTCCAAGCCCGCCTTCATGAGAGTTTCAATGTCTATGACCCAGAGCCCACTATGGTAGGAACCGAGGTATATTCTCCCGTCCCAAGCACCCCCGTGGCTGGTGTCCGGTTGCCCCGGAAGACCGGTGGTGAAGATTTGGGTGTCGGCGTTGTGTGGGCTGAAGAGAAGCCATTCCACACCCCCTGGGATGAAGTGTTCCTCGGCGAACGGAATCTCCCAATTCTGAATCAACTTCGGCTTGAAAGTCAACTTCCCCATCACAATCTCGTAGTCCGTCGTGTCGAGCAGATAGACCAATCCGGTGCCCACGGTGGTCTCCAAAACCTCTGTTGCGAGGAATGTGAGGTGCCTCTTCCCAGCCGGGTATCCAAGATGGCTTGCGTCGACCATTCTGTCGATTGGCTCAGCGTAGTGAATGTAGGAGGCTCTGCCGCCGTTGACGTTGCTGCTCCAACTCGCGTCGGGAGTGCCGTCGTCATCGAGGTCGGAGAAATTCATCCATAGGCCGACTTCCGGAGCTCGCCAGATACAACTCACTGGGACATGGGTCAGGCAGGGGCCGGCGTACTGTACATACCTCAATAGGTCTGAGGGATGGGGAACATCAGTGACATCGAAGATTCTGAGCCCCGCCTCCCAGTAGGCGCCGTAGATGAAGGTGCCACCATATCGGGGGTCGTTCGTGTCTTGTCCCGGCCAGGTTTGAACCGTCATGTCGTGGATATAGATCCAACCGCCGTTCGTGGTCTCCCACGAGACTTCTGCCTCTCCGACCTTCACTATGCGCGGGAGATCGCCAAAGCCTGCAAAGTTGAGGTGTGCGATGGTGATCCCACCACACGCCTCTCCGGTCCCGACGTCGCACTCGTCGTAGTCAGGATTGGCAACGAAGAGATACCACTCACCATCTATCATGTGGGTGTAGAGATTGTGTGGGCCTGTCGGGTGGTCTGTGTCGTACCAGGAGTCGACATATTCCGGGTCTGTCTTATCGGTTACATCGACGAGGGTCACGCTGACTTGAACCGGGTCACCCCATTCGCCAACATTTGGGTCTGCGCTTCCAGTGTCGACGATCTGATTCTGGATGATGACATACTCACGCCCGTTGTATTCGAGATACTTGACATCGAGGACCTGCGTGTTCGGGTCGATGTAGACCCCGACGACCGTCGTGTTGTAGGGGTTTGTGACATCGACGATGTGCAACTCCTTCCAGCCGGCGATGTAGGCGTAGGTGTTGCCGTCTGGGCTATCGGCGACTTGAATCTCGGCGTTGCCCGGTTCTGTCAGTTGGTTGAAACTCACCAACTGAAAGTTAGGAGTTCCGAAGTCATGCTCTGTGGCATTCTTGTGGTCGTGCTCTTCATCTTGGGTTAAGGGGTCGACCAATTTCCAAGGGCCATCGTCGGCAGAATCCGATGAGAGGGCGACCGTCAGTGCGTACAGAGAGGCGCTGAGCAGTGAAAGAACGAGCAGTACAGCGACCACCACGAGCCGCTTATCCATAACTCCGGCCACCTGTGCTGTCACCTTTTATCTATGGGTGTGGCGCGCCGTGGAAACGATGCGAGGTAAAGCCTCAGTCGCTTGGTTCTCGCTCATCCTATTAGCCGCGGCAACGCTCTCCCCGGCTGTCGCTGTCGCCGACGAAGGAGGTCCCTTCAAAATCATCGTGCGCGAAGACAGCCTTGGGCCGTCAGCCCCGAACCTCCTGCTCGGTGATGCAGTTAGGTGGCACAATGTCGATGACCGGGAAAACATGACTCATCGGATAGTCTGGGACGCTGATGGTGATGGGCTCTACAACGGCACTTACGATTGGGACTCGGGACCTCTCACATCCTCGTGCGCCACTGATGAAAATGGAACAACCGACCCAGACTGCAATGTCATCTACGAGATTCACTTCGATGGTACATGGGGAGCGGGCACCTACCACTACTGCGACATACTCTCCGACGGCACTGTGCTCGAAGGCAAAATCACCATCTCCTCAGAAACACACGATGAGAACCACAACTCTACCGACGAAGGCAACAGTGACCCCACTAGTAACGAAGAAGAGGGGTCTCTGTCCGGCGAACAGGCTCAGGGTGAGGGGGACGAACAGAATTGGCTTCTCTTGGTAGCCATTTTCTCAGGTCTTGGCGCCGTAATACTACTGCTCACGCTTATTACTGGAAAGGATGACTCTCTTCAAGAAGAACAAGTTCCTGCCGATTCGGACATTGAATCGATTGCCGAAGAGGAATGAGGCTGCGGCCCAAACCTCAAAGCGGGCTCTTGGGTCGGCGGGTCACAGGGCGCTTAGCTCAGCTTGGAAGAGCACCTGGTTTGCAACCAGGTGGCCGGGGGTTCAAATCCCCCAGCGTCCACTACCCTCGCAGGATTCGAACCCCTGTGAATGTGCCACTGCGTCTCTGATGCCAGAATGCGTCCTGAAACCCCCCTCTCGGAGCAAGAAGTCCGGCTGAACCGTGCCCTCCGAGGAGATCTTCGTGGCGAAGGTGTGTGCCTTCCTCCATGCCTCTTCACGCGCAGGCGTGAATATGAGTTCCGAGTAGTGCTTCTCAATCGTGGCGATTGTGTCGCCGAGTACCCCGGCCACATCTTCGTACTGACACCCATTGTTCAGGTAGCGCATGGCGATGCTGTGCCGATAGGAGTGACATGGGAACCTGCGGAGTTCAATGCTGCCCTCTTCAGTCGTCCTGTCTCGAACATACGCGAGCCACTTGGCGATGGAGGCATCCGTGATGTAGGGATTGTTGTGTTTGTCCGTTCCAGATTTCTGAGCCCTAGACTTTGGAAACAGGTAGACGTCTCCGTCTTTGTAGTGTTGTAGAATCTCCTTGTAGCGGGCGAAGAATGGAACCAACCGTGGCTCTATCTTGGTCTGGCATCGCTTACGATTCTTGTGAGCCGGAAAGCGAATCATGCCTTCATTCAAGTCGATTCGCTCCCATGTGAACAAGGCACTGTCGGACCTGCGTGGGCCGATGGTGTAGTGGAGGAAATGAGCGATGGCCCTCTGAATCCAGTCGCCATCGTCGAACATCCGCATGGCAGTCTGATTCATCGCCTCCATCTCCTCCTCCGTCCACCAGCGGATGATGTTCTCGTCCTCGCCTGGCTTCCACTTCTCGACGAACTCGATGATCGAGTGTAGTTTCATTGCATCCAACATGAGTTTCAGGGCTTGCTTCCGCTTCTTGATGGACATCTCGGCAAAGACATTCCCAGTTCGAGTCAAGCCCATGCGATACCGTTCGACTAGACTCAACCAGTGCTCAGGAGTGATGGCCTCAATTGATGGCACGCCTTGATCCTGAAAGTCAAGGCAGACACACAACATGATTTTGGTGACATCTTTCGAGGTGGTGCCTCTATGGTTTCGTAATTTGCTCTCCTGCTTCCCAGCATCCCATGCTGTTCGCCAGTCGTCGTTCATTTGCTCGGAGAAGTAGACTTTCTTTCCCATGTACCGTTATTCTCGCCGA
>Ga0208879_1000985_pt1 | contig 28021 bp, 24 predicted proteins | sample Knorr_S15_td_Bot_FD_185605 | JGI IMG/M metagenome (GOLD analysis project Ga0208879, IMG submission 185605) | Marine microbial communities from Southern Atlantic Ocean transect - Knorr_S15_td_Bottom_ad_5009_LV_A (SPAdes) (version 2) | ecosystem: Environmental > Aquatic > Marine > Oceanic | place...
CTCTATTAAAAGGAGCGTTTATAGAAGAAGCAATTTATTTAGGTGATGATCAGTTGGATTTACTTGTAGATATTAAATCTAGAGAAGAGCTTATTGGAGATATTATTTCATTATTACAATCTCCAGTTAAGAATGTAATTTCAGCACTTCAATCTGGAGGAGGGAAACTATCAGGTATCCTAAAAACCTTATCTCAAAGAGAGGGATAACATAATAAGTACGCACTTTTTACAAAATATAAATTAAATTAAAATTATTAAAACGATAGAAAATGGCAGATTTAAAAGATTTCGCAGAACAGTTAGTAAACTTAACAATAAAAGAGGTTAACGAATTATCTGGTATATTAAAAGAAGAATATGGTATAGAGCCTGCTGCTACTGCAGTAGCGGTTGCTGGACCTACTGATGGTGGTGGAGAAGCCGCTGAAGAGCAAACAGAATTTGATGTAATCCTTACTGCAGCTGGAGCTTCTAAACTTGCAGTTGTAAAACTAGTTAAAGAATTAACAGGTTTAGGATTAAAAGATGCTAAAGGATTGGTTGATAGCGCACCAAGTGCTATAAAAGAAGGTGTATCTAAAGATGAAGCCGAAGCGCTTAAAACTTCTTTAGAAGAAGCAGGAGCAGAAGTTGAGCTTAAATAAGCCCAACTAAACTACTACATATGGTTTAGGTCTGTCACATTTTGAGCGTGATACGACCTAGACACTTATGTGTATATAAAAGTAATATACACGCAAAAATAATTTTTAATCAAAATTTCGTTCATCGATGTTAGCAACACAAGCTGAAAGATTAAATTTCTCATCTATTGTAAATAGAACAGAATATCCGGATTTCTTGGATATTCAGATTAAATCCTTTCAGGATTTTTTCCAGTTAGAAACAAAATCAGAAGAAAGAGGTTCCGAAGGGTTATTCGACACCTTTATGCAAAATTTCCCAATTACAGATACTCGTAATCAATTTGTATTAGAATTTTTGGATTATTTTATAGATCCACCAAGATATACAATTGAAGAATGTATAGAAAGAGGTCTTACGTATAGCGTTCCGCTAAAAGCAAGGCTCAAATTGTACTGTACAGATCCAGAACATGAGGATTTCGAGACCATTGTTCAAGATGTGTATTTAGGCACAATTCCATATATGACACCACGAGGTACGTTTTGTATCAATGGTGCAGAACGTGTTGTAGTTTCACAATTGCATCGTTCGCCAGGTGTTTTCTTTGGTCAATCCTTCCATGCAAATGGTACAAAATTATATTCTGCAAGAGTTATACCTTTTAAAGGATCTTGGATAGAATTTGCTACAGATATCAATCAAGTGATGTATGCATATATAGACAGAAAGAAAAAATTGCCTGTAACAACACTTTTTAGAGCTATTGGTTTTGAAAGAGATAAAGATATTCTTGAAATATTTGATCTTGCTGAAGAAATTAAAGTATCAAAATCAGGATTAAAAAAGGTTATTGGTCGTAGGCTTGCTGCTCGTGTACTAAATACTTGGCATGAAGATTTTGTTGACGAAGACACAGGAGAAGTTGTATCTATCGAAAGAAACGAAATTGTTTTGGACAGAGATACAGTTTTAGACAAAGAAAATATTGAAGAAATAATTGGTGCTAAAGTTAAAAACATTCTTTTACATAAAGAAGATGGACATCTCGCAGACTATGCAATTATTCATAATACATTACAAAAAGACCCTACAAATTCCGAGAAAGAAGCTGTAGAACATATTTACCGTCAATTACGTAATGCAGAACCACCAGATGAAGAAACTGCAAGAGGTATTATTGATAAATTATTCTTTAGCGAACAACGTTATAATTTAGGAGAAGTAGGTCGTTATAGAATGAACAAAAAGTTAGGACTTAATATCGATATGGATAAAAAAGTTCTTACTAAAGAAGATATTATTACTATAGTAAAATATTTAATCGAATTAATAAACGCTAAAGCAGAGATTGATGATATCGATCACTTATCAAATCGCCGTGTTCGTACAGTTGGAGAACAATTGTCTTCACAATTTGGTGTAGGTTTAGCTCGTATGGCACGAACAATTCGTGAACGTATGAATGTTCGGGATAATGAAGTATTTACACCAATCGATTTAATTAATGCTAAAACATTATCATCGGTAATTAATTCATTCTTTGGTACAAACCAATTATCTCAATTTATGGATCAAACAAATCCATTAGCAGAGCTAACTCATAAACGTCGTTTATCGGCATTAGGACCAGGTGGATTATCCAGAGAAAGAGCAGGTTTCGAGGTTCGAGATGTTCATTACACACATTATGGACGTTTATGCCCAATAGAAACACCTGAAGGACCAAACATTGGTTTAATTTCTTCATTAAGTGTTTATGCCAAAATAAATGGTATGGGATTCATCGAAACACCATATAGAAAAGTTGAAAACGGAGTTGTCGATATTAAGGGAGAGCCAATTTATTTAAATGCTGAAGAAGAAGAAGAGAAGTTAATCGCTCAAGCTAATATTCCAGTTGACGAAAATGGTAAGATTTTAAAAGATACTGTAATTGCGCGTCAAGAAGGCGATTTTCCGGTAGTAGAGCCAAAGGATCTACATTATACTGATGTTGCACCAAACCAAATCTCATCTATTTCAGCGTCTTTAATACCTTTCTTGGAGCATGATGACGCAAATAGAGCATTAATGGGATCTAATATGATGCGTCAAGCAGTACCATTATTAAGACCACAAATACCAATTGTTGGTACAGGGCTCGAACGTCAGGTAGCGTCAGATTCTAGAGTATTAATTAATGCTCAAGGGAATGGATTAGTACTATATGTTGATGCAGACGAAATTATTATTGAATACGATCGTACAGATGAAGAAGCAATGGTTAGTTTTGATAGTAATATTATTACTTATAAGTTAACAAAATTCAGAAAAACAAATCAAGGTACCTCTATTAACCTTAAACCAATAGTTGTTAAAGGTGATAAAGTTACTAAAGGACAGGTATTATGTGAGGGTTATGCAACTCAAAAAGGTGAATTAGCCTTAGGTAGAAATTTGAAAGTAGCCTTTATGCCTTGGAAAGGATATAATTTTGAGGATGCTATTGTTATTTCAGAAAAAGTAGTAAGTGATGATATTTTCACTTCCATCCATATTGATGAGTATTCTTTAGAAGTAAGAGATACAAAACTTGGTAATGAAGAATTAACGAGTGATATTCCAAATGTTTCAGAAGAAGCTACAAAAGATCTTGATGAGAACGGAATGATTCGTATTGGAGCCGAAATTAAGCCAGATGATATACTTATTGGTAAAATTACTCCTAAAGGAGAAAGTGACCCAACTCCAGAAGCAAAATTGTTAAGAGCAATTTTTGGAGATAAAGCTGGCGATGTTAAAGATGCATCTTTAAAAGCATCTCCTTCTTTACATGGCGTAGTAATTAATAAAAAATTATTTGCTTGTGCCGTAAAAGACAAGCATAAAAGAGCTCAGGATAAAATAGATATTAACAATTTAGAAGATATTTACGATAACAAGTTTGATAGTTTACAAGAAATATTAGTTGAAAAACTTTTTGTAATTATTGGAGGTAAAACTGCACAAGGCGTTTTTAACGATTTGGGAGAAGAAGTATTCCCAAAAGGGAAGAAATTCACTTTAAAAATGTTAAATTCGGTAGATGATTATGCGCATTTAGTTTCTGGAAAATGGACAACCGACAAGACTACAAATGCTCTTATTTCAGAACTCATCCACAACTATAAAATTAAAGAAAATGACCTTCAAGGGTCGTTAAGACGCGAGAAGTTTACCATTTCTGTTGGAGACGAATTGCCTGCAGGAATCATCAAACTTGCTAAAGTTTATATCGCTAAAAAGCGTAAACTAAAAGTTGGAGATAAAATGGCAGGACGACATGGTAACAAAGGTATTGTTGCTCGTATTGTTCGTCAAGAAGATATGCCGTTTTTAGAAGATGGAACACCAGTCGATATAGTATTAAACCCACTTGGTGTACCTTCTCGTATGAACATTGGACAGATATACGAAACCGTTTTAGGTTGGGCAGGTCAAAAATTAGGACGCACATATGCGACACCAATTTTTGATGGAGCAACTTTAGATCAAATTAATGAATTTACAGACGAAGCTGGAATTCCAAGATTTGGTCATACGTATCTGTACGATGGCGGAACAGGAGAACGCTTCGATCAACCAGCAACAGTTGGAGTAATATATATGCTGAAACTTGGTCACATGGTTGACGATAAGATGCATGCACGATCAATAGGACCTTACTCTTTAATTACACAACAACCACTTGGTGGTAAAGCACAATTTGGAGGGCAACGTTTTGGAGAGATGGAAGTTTGGGCACTAGAAGCTTATGGTGCATCTGCAACATTAAGAGAAATTTTAACAGTAAAATCTGATGATGTAATTGGTAGAGCTAAAACCTACGAAGCTATCGTAAAAGGAGAGCCAATGCCAGAACCAGGATTGCCAGAATCTTTCAACGTACTTATGCACGAATTGAAAGGTTTAGCTTTAGACATTAGATTAGAAGAATAAAAATAGTTAGTAGTAACCAACAATCAGTTGGCACTGAATACTGAACACTGAATACTAGAAAAACATGGCAAGATATCAAGATAGGAATACAATATTGAGATTTAATAAAATCTCAATTGGTTTAGCATCTCCAGAGACTATTTTAGGCGCCTCACGCGGAGAAGTTTTAAAACCAGAAACTATAAATTATAGAACACATAAACCAGAACGTGATGGATTATTTTGTGAGCGTATTTTTGGTCCAATAAAGGATTTTGAATGTGCTTGTGGAAAATATAAACGTATTAGATATAAAGGCATTGTTTGCGACCGTTGTGGTGTTGAAGTTACCGAAAAGAAAGTACGTCGTAATCGGGTTGGACACATAAATCTTGTGGTTCCTGTAGCACATATTTGGTACTTCCGTTCTTTACCAAATAAAATTGGATACCTTCTAGGATTACCATCTAAAAAGTTAGACATGATTATTTATTATGAGCGTTATGTTGTCATTCAACCAGGGAATGCAATGAATGCTGAAGGTGAACCAGTTCAAAAAATGGATTTCTTAACAGAAGAAGAATACTTGAATATTCTAGAATCTCTTCCGCAAGAAAATCAATATTTAGACGATTCTGATTCAGAGAAATTTATTTCAAAAATGGGAGCAGAGTGTTTAATAGAATTGTTGTCAAGAATTGATTTAGATGCCTTATCTTTTGAATTGCGTCATAAAGCAAATAATGAAACTTCTAAACAACGTAAAACCGAAGCATTAAAACGCCTTCAGGTTGTTGAAGCATTAAGAGAATCTAATAAAAATAGAGAGAATCGTGCCGAATGGATGATTATAAAAGCTGTTCCGATAATTCCGCCAGAATTGCGTCCGTTAGTACCTCTTGATGGAGGACGTTTTGCGACTTCCGATTTAAACGATTTATACAGACGAGTAATTATTCGTAACAATCGTCTTAAAAGGCTTGTAGAAATTAAAGCTCCTGAAGTAATCCTACGTAACGAAAAACGAATGTTACAAGAATCTGTAGATTCATTATTCGATAACACTCGTAAATCTTCAGCAGTAAAAACAGATTCAAATAGACCATTAAAATCCTTATCCGATTCACTAAAAGGTAAGCAAGGACGTTTCCGTCAAAACTTGTTAGGAAAACGTGTTGATTATTCTGCACGTTCGGTTATTGTTGTAGGCCCAGATTTAAAATTATTTGAGTGTGGTATTCCTAAAGATATGGCTGCCGAACTTTACAAACCTTTTATCATTAGAAAACTAATTGAAAGAGGAATTGTTAAAACCGTTAAATCTGCAAAAAAATTAATAGATAGAAAAGAGCCAGTAGTTTGGGATATTTTAGAAAATGTTTTAAAAGGACATCCAGTCCTTTTAAATCGTGCTCCTACTTTACACAGACTCGGTATTCAAGCTTTTCAACCAAAACTTATTGAAGGTAAAGCAATACAATTACATCCTTTAGTTTGTACAGCATTTAATGCCGATTTTGATGGCGACCAGATGGCTGTTCATTTACCTTTAGGGCCAGAAGCAATTCTTGAGTCGCAACTATTAATGTTAGCTTCTCATAATATTTTAAATCCAGCAAATGGTTCTCCAATTACAGTACCTTCTCAAGATATGGTGCTCGGATTGTATTATATGACCAAATTACGTAAATCGACACCTGAAGCTAAAGTTATTGGTGAAGGTCTAACGTTTTATTCTCCAGATGAGGTAACAATTGCATATAATGAAAAGAAAGTAGATTTAAATGCTGCAATAAAAGTTAGAACCAAAGATTATAATGAAGAAGGAGAATTAGTTCTTAAAATTATAGATACAACAGTTGGTCGTGTTTTATTTAACGAAACCGTTCCGGAAATTTCTGGATATATTAACGAAGTCTTAACTAAAAAATCTTTAAGAGATATTATTGGAGATATTTTAAAAGCGACAAGTGTACCAGAAACAGCAGAGTTCCTTGATAAAATTAAAACATTAGGATTTAAATTTGCGTTTCAAGGAGGTTTATCATTTAGTCTCGGAGATATTATTATACCACCAGAAAAACATGAAATGATTGCTGCTGCTAAAAAGGAAGTGGATGCTATTAAAGCAAACTATAATATGGGACTTATAACCAATAACGAGCGTTATAATCAAGTTATAGATATTTGGACATCTACAAATGCAGAACTAACCGAGTTGTCGATGAAGCGAATTAGAGAAGACCAACAAGGCTTCAATTCAGTATTTATGATGCTTGACTCAGGTGCTCGTGGATCTAAAGAACAGATTAGACAGTTAACTGGTATGCGTGGATTAATGGCTAAGCCGAAAAAATCAAGCTCAGGTGGAGGTGAAATTATTGAGAATCCTATTCTTTCTAATTTTAAAGAAGGACTTTCAATTTTAGAATACTTTATTTCAACACATGGTGCTCGTAAAGGACTTGCAGATACAGCTCTAAAAACTGCTGATGCTGGTTATTTAACACGTCGTTTAGTAGATGTATCTCAAGATGTTATAGTAAATATTGAGGACTGTGGTACATTAAGAGGTGTAACTGTCGAAGCACTTAAAAAGAATGAAGAAATAGTAGAAACTTTAGAAGATAGAATTGTTGGACGAACTTCATTATATGATGTTTATAATCCTTTAACTGAAGAATTATTGGTTGCTTCAGGTGGTCATATTCATGATGATGTAGCTAAAGCAATTCAAGATTCTCCTTTAGATGCTATCGAAGTGCGTTCAGCTCTAACTTGCGAAGCAAAGAAAGGTATTTGTGTAATGTGTTATGGACGAAATCTTGCAACAGGTAAAATGGTGCAACGTGGTGAGGCAGTTGGAGTAGTTGCAGCACAATCTATTGGTGAACCAGGAACACAATTAACACTTCGTACGTTCCATGTTGGAGGTATTGCAGGAAACATTTCAGAAGAAAACAAACTTCAAGTTAAGTTTGATGGTAAAGCTGAAATTGAAGATTTAAAAACTGTTAAAGGCACTGATAATGATGGGAATGAAATAGATATTGTAATTTCCAGAACCTCCGAACTTAAACTTTTAGATGTTAATACAGGAATTGTTTTAAGCACAAATAACATTCCTTATGGTTCAACCATTTACGTTAAAAATGGTAAAAAACTTAAAAAAGGAGATGTTATTTGCCGATGGGATCCATACAACGGAGTTATCATTTCAGAATTTTCAGGTAAGATTCAATATGAGAATATTGAACAAGGTGTTACGTTTCAAGTTGAAATTGATGAGCAAACAGGTTTCCAAGAGAAAGTTATTTCTGAATCCAGAAACAAAAAACTAATACCAACTTTACAGATTTTAGATACTAAAGGCGAAGTAATTCGTTCTTATAATTTACCAGTTGGTGCGCATTTAATGATTGATGATGGTGAGAAGATAAACATTGGTAAAATTTTAGTAAAAATTCCTCGTAAGTCTTCTAAAGCTGGTGATATTACTGGTGGTTTGCCACGAGTTACTGAGTTGTTTGAAGCTCGTAACCCTTCTAACCCAGCAGTAGTAAGTGAGATTGATGGTGTGGTTTCTTTCGGAAAAATTAAAAGAGGAAATAGAGAAATCATTATTGAATCAAAAACTGGAGATATAAAGAAATATTTGGTGAAATTATCGAATCAAATTCTTGTTCAGGAAAATGATTATGTAAAAGCTGGTATGCCTTTATCTGATGGTTCAATTACACCTAATGATATTTTAAATATCAAAGGACCTTCAGCAGTACAACAATATTTGGTTAATGAAGTTCAAGAAGTGTATCGATTACAAGGTGTAAAAATTAACGATAAACATTTTGAAGTTGTTGTGAGACAGATGATGCGTAAAGTTATGATTGTCGATTCGGGCGATACTATTTTCTTGGAAAACCAGTTGGTTCATAAATCAGATTTTATTGAAGAGAATGACGGAATATTTGGAAATAAAATAGTTGATGATGCGGGAGATTCCGAAAATCTACAACCTGGACAAATGGTTACTGCCAGAGAGTTACGTGATGAAAATTCTATTTTACGTCGTGAAGATAAAAAACTTGTTGTAGCTATAGATGCAAAGCCCGCTACTGCAATGCCAATTCTTCAAGGTATTACAAGAGCATCATTGCAAACTAAATCATTTATTTCGGCTGCATCCTTCCAAGAAACCACAAAGGTTTTGAATGAAGCTGCAGTTGCTGGAAAAATTGATTATCTTGAAGGACTTAAAGAAAATGTTATTGTTGGTCATAGAATTCCTGCAGGAACAGGAATGAGAAACTACGAAAACATTATTGTTGGTTCTAAGCAAGAATTTGACGAAATGATGCAGGTAAAAGAAGAAATGAATTTATCTTAAAAAGATGTTGGAAATTCTGTTGTAGATTAATGATTGAAAATCAAATCTATGCTGATTTTATTTAAGTATATTAATAATTAAATTATGGCTGAAGATAAAAATAAATCCAAAAAAGGTCAGATTAATATTGAATTAGACGAAAAAATTGCTGAAGGAATTTATTCCAACTTAGCAATTATAAATCATTCTGTTTCTGAATTTGTATTGGATTTTGTGAATATAATGCCTGGAACACCAAAGAGCAAGGTGAAGTCAAGAATTATCTTGACACCACAACACGCAAAACGTTTAGCTAAAGCTTTAAATGAAAATGTGAAGCGGTTTGAAAATGCTCATGGCGAAATTAAAGATTATAAACAGCCACCAATTCCTCTTAATTTTGGACCAACAGGTCAAGCATAAAAATATTCCCTTTGATTAATTTCAGAGGGATTTTTTTTTGCATAAGATTATGCACTAACCTTTTTAGTGTTAAGTTTATATTGTAAAGCACCAGAAGGGCAACGATTTATTTGTTCAATAATTCGTTTAGATTTTGATGCATCCAGATTAATCCATGGAATAATAGAAGTCCTGAAAACTTCAGAAAGTTCTTTAGCACAGTTTTCTGCGTGAATACAAACACAAGGTTCGAAGGTTACAGTAATATCCTCATTACTGAAAACATTTGTTAGAGTTTCCATAAGTAGTTCATCTTTGGGGTTATGAATCTGTCGATAAATCTATTTAACAAAATTAATTAATAATCAATATATCGATCAAATGTATATAAAATACGATTAAAAACAAATAAAATACTCATAAAATCGATATAAATATTAGATTTTCACTTTAAAAAAACTTTTTTTACTTGAATTCGGATGTTAAATGGAACTTGATAGTAGGATATTTTTCTTCGGTAAGCTGTAATGTGAATAATGAATCTGCCAAAAACACCAATTGATTTTGTTTGTCTTTTGCTAAAAAACGTTGTTTTACACGTTTAAAGGCAGCGAATTCTTCGCTTTTAACATCTTCAGGTTCAACCCAACATGCTTTATGTACATTCAGATTTTCGTAAGTGCATTTTGCACCATATTCATGCTCCAATCGGTATTGAATCACTTCATATTGTAAAGCACCAACAGTTCCTATTACTTTTCTGCCATTAAGCTCTAAAGTAAATAATTGCGCAACACCTTCGTCCATCAATTGATCAATGCCTTTATTTAGTTGTTTCGATTTTAAAGGATCAGCATTGTTAATATACCTAAAATGTTCTGGCGAAAAACTTGGTATGCCTTGGTAATTTAGTATCTCACCTTCGGTTAAAGTGTCTCCAATTTTAAAATTCCCAGTATCGTGCAGTCCAACAATATCGCCAGGAAAAGAAACGTCAACAATTTGTTTCTTTTCAGCAAAAAAAGCATTTGGACTTGAAAACTTTAATTTCTTGTTTAACCTTACGTGTAGATATGGAGTGTTTCGCTTAAATTCTCCCGATACAATTTTTATAAATGCTAAACGATCTCTGTGTTTAGGATCCATATTGGCGTGAATTTTAAAAACAAATCCTGTAAACTTTGTTTCCTCAGGATTTACCAAACGTTCTTCACTTTGTTTCGGTCTTGGTTTTGGAGCAATTTCTATAAAGCAATCCAACAATTCACGTACACCAAAATTATTTAGAGCAGAACCAAAAAATATAGGTTGTAAAGTTCCATTTAAATACTCGTCTTTATTAAATTTTGGGTAAACACCTTCAATCAATTCTAATTCTTCTCTTAGTGTATCTGCCGAAGTTTTACCAACAAGTATGTCTAATTCTTCAGTGTTTAAATCTGAAATCTCTAAAGTATCTTCTATATTTTTTCTACTATCTCCACTAAAAAGATTTATATTCTTTTCCCAAATATTGTAGATGCCTTTAAAATCGTAACCCATTCCAATAGGGAAACTTAATGGCGTTACTCTCAATCCTAATTTTTGTTCTATTTCATCCAACAAATCGAAAGCATCTTTACCTTCACGATCCATTTTATTGATAAAAACAATAATTGGTATGTTCCGCATTCTACATACTTCTACCAATTTTTCAGTTTGTTCCTCAACACCTTTTGCAACATCAATGACCACAATTACACTATCGACAGCAGTTAGTGTTCTAAAGGTATCTTCAGCAAAATCCTTATGTCCTGGCGTGTCTAAAATATTAATTTTTATGCCATTGTATTCGAACGCTAAAACTGAAGTTGAGACAGAAATACCACGTTGACGCTCAATTTCCATAAAATCGCTCGTAGCTGTTTTTTTAATTTTGTTACTTTTTACTGCACCAGCTTCTTGTATTGCTCCACCAAAAAGTAATAACTTTTCGGTCAGCGTAGTTTTTCCAGCATCAGGATGAGAAATAATACCAAAGGTTCGTCGTCTGTTTATTTCACTTATAAAACTCATATTCTTTATTGCAAATCGGTTGTAAAGATACTATTATTAGCCTCATTTGGAATTATAGATTAAAGGTCTTTTTATTTTTATGAAGACATTGACATATTTTAAAATTTTACTTGGTATTTTTACAACATGATAGAAGAAAAAGTAATTCTTGTTAATGAAAATGATGAGCAAATAGGATTGATGCCTAAACTTGAAGCTCATGAAAAAGCGATATTGCATCGTGCTTTTTCTGTATTTATATTTAATGATAAAAATGAATTGTTGTTACAGCAACGGGCATCAAGTAAATATCATTCTCCTTTGCTTTGGACAAATACCTGTTGTAGTCATCAACGAGATGGAGAACCTAATATTGAAGCAGGAAAGCGTCGTTTAAAAGAAGAAATGGGATTTGTTACCGATTTAAAAGAATCTATTTCATTTATATACAAAGCACCTTTTGATAATGGATTGACTGAACATGAATACGATCATGTGCTTTTAGGAACATATAATGATGAACCTGAAATTAATAATGAAGAAGTTGTAGATTGGAAATGGATGTTATTAAAAGACGTAAAGCTTGACATTGCTTTGCAACCTGATATTTATACCGAATGGTTTAAAATTATTTTTGAAAAATTTTACGAACATATAAACATTTTATCCGATGAGAGTAACAGTTAGCAGGAAAGCGCATTTCAACGCAGCACATCGATTGTACAGAAAAGATTGGAGTGATGCTAAAAATCTTGAAGTTTTTGGCAAGTGTAGTAACCCAAATTATCATGGACACAACTATGAACTTATTGTAAGTGTAACGGGTAAGATTGATACAGAAACAGGTTATGTTATAGATATTAAAATATTAAAAGACATTATTAAAACCGAAGTTGAAGATTCTTTCGACCATAAAAACCTTAATGTTGAAGTTCCAGAATTTAAAGAATTAAACCCAACTGCCGAAAACATAGCAGTAGTGATTTACAATAAAATTAAACCGAAATTGGAGAGTGCATTAGATGTAGAAATCACGCTTTTTGAAACACCTCGAAATTTTGTAACCTATTCAGGACAGTAATTTATGATTAAGATTTTATATCCATTAAAATTCAAGCCCATTTTAAAAGAAAAAATTTGGGGAGGACAAAAATTAAAAGCACTTCTCAATAAACAAAATGATTTGCCAAATATTGGTGAAAGTTGGGAAATTAGCGATGTGGATGGTGATACTTCAATAGTTATTAATGGTGAATTAAAAGGAAAAACTTTAAAAGAACTTTTAGAACTGTTTAAAGGCGATTTAATTGGAGAGAAGAATTACAAAGTCTTCGGAAATAAATTCCCGTTACTAATTAAGTTTATAGATGCCAAAGAAGACTTATCAATCCAGCTACATCCAAATGATGAATTGGCAAAAAAACGTCATAACTCATTTGGAAAAACCGAAATGTGGTATGTTATGCAAGCAGATGTAGGCTCAAATTTAATTGTAGGTTTTAACCAAAAAATTACTCCAGAAACGTATTTAAATTATCTTGAAGACAAAACACTTCCTAAAATTTTAAATTTTGATAAAGTAAAAGATGGCGACTCTTATTTTATTGAAGTTGGTCGTGTTCATGCCATTGGCGCAGGAATAATGCTTGCTGAAATTCAACAAACAAGCGATATTACCTATCGCGTTTACGATTGGGATAGAGTAGATGATGAAGGAAACTCAAGAGACTTACATAACGATTTAGCGATTGATGCCATTGATTTTAATATGAAAGACGATTTTAGGATCTCATATTTAAAAGCAGAAAACCAATCTAACCAAATGGTAAGTTGTCCTTACTTCACAACCAATTTTCTTCCACTTGATGGCATTATTCAAAAACAAAATGAAGAGGACTCATTTATAATTTATATATGTGTTGATGGTGAAGCTGAAATTTCAACTGATTTATTTTCAGAAAAAATAAAAAAAGGCGAAATTGTCCTGCTCCCTTCAGCAATAAAAACCTATCAAATAACTGCAAGAAATGCTAAACTTTTAGAAGTTTATGTGTAATTTTGCAAACTAAATAAATTAGATTCCCTCCCGATAGTTATCGGGATTCTTGGGAATGACAAATAAATAATGTAAAAACTATGGGAAACGTAAGAAACCTAAAGAAAGATATCAATTATGTTTTAGGAGATATCATTGAGGCGGTTTATGTATGGGAATATTCAAATACAGATAAAGACACTAAAAATAGCGAGGCTATTATAGATGAAGCTATTGCAGTTTTTGATGATCTCATTGCTAAAGTTAATGATAGAAGTGTTGAAAATAAGAAAGCACACTTTAAGGCTATTAACAATGAACTTGAAGATAAAGGCAGAGTTTTAATAGAAAAAATCAACAAATTATAGTAAACAAAAAACTCGCTTTAAGCGAGTTTTTTAGTATTAATTATCTTCTTCTTTACGTTTTTTAATATGAGTATTTAATGCTTTTCCATATTTAGAATTCGCAATATCTTTTGGCAATGAATTGTAAATAGTATCTAAATATTTAATATTGGCGTCATAAATTTCTGCAAGTGTTACGTAAGGAGCAACTTCACTGTCAATATTATTTAAGGCAAAATTAACTGTATATAAATACTTTCGTTTAATAAGGTTATCAGCATCAAAGTTTGCAGCTTCAATTAAAGAATCATTTCCACTTTGTTGTGCTTCAAATCTACTTTTAATTAAATCTAATTGTTGATTGTTGAATTTTGAAATAATACCAGAATACTCTTTATACAACTCTTGTTGTGCAGAACCTTTAATTTTTGCATCATAAGCAAAACGTTTCAGTGTTGTATTAATTTCGGTAATACCTTTATTGGCAAAAAATGATATTCTATGGATGTTAGAACTGTTTTTATCAAGAGTTAAATACAATACTTCGGGTTCATCCAAATCGCTGTGTAATTCAAATTGAAGTTCTCCAATTATCTCTAATGAATCTAAAGTAACTAAAACAGTATCCTTTAGTTTTTGAAGGTATAGCGTTCCTTTTTTTAATCCTTTTATATTACCTGTTACAATTAAATCAGGTTCTTTTTTCGTACATGAAAAAGTAAATATAATTACGAGTAGAAGAAATGTTTTTTTCATTTAATAAAATTTATGATGCCAAATATCATATAATTATGGTTTTAAAAAAATTAAGAGAATACAATATTTACAATTAACTTACAGCAACCAACTCCATTAATATGGTACATAAAATTGCAGCTATTGTTCCAATAGCATAACCTACAACAGCTAATAGCACACCAACAGTAGCCAATGATGGATGAAACGCCGAGGCAACAATAGGTGCAGAAGCTGCTCCACCAACATTAGCTTGGCTACCAACAGCTAAAAAGAAATAAGGAGCTTTTATAAGTTTTGCAACACCAATTAATAAAGCTGCATGTATAGTCATCCAAACTACACCAACAGCAATCAATCCTGCATTATCAAATATTTGAGTTAAGTCCATTTTCATACCTATAGTTGCTACTAAAATGTATATAAAAACACTGCCAAACTTACTGGCTCCAGCACCTTCATAATTTCTTGCCTTTGTAAATGATAGGAGTATAGCTATAATAGTAGCGATACTTATCATCCAAAAGAATTTTGATCCTAAAAAGGTAAAGATGTTTCTGGTTGAAGCAGATTCAATATTTGCAACAAAATCGTCAAAGAATGGAGCTAAGAAATTAGAACACAAATGCGAAAAACTTACTGTGCCAAATGCAATAGCTGCAATAATTATTAAATCGGTTAATGATGGGTTTCGCTTTACTTTTTCAGCAAAAGTTGATACTTTTTCTTTTAAGGTTTCAATAGCAGAAGTATCAGCTCCAAGCCATTTGTTAATTCGTTTTCGTTTTCCTATTCCAATTAATAATAATGCCATCCAAATATTAGCAACTACAATATCAACAAATACCATATTTCCATATTTTGTTGGGTTATAACTGTAAATTTCCAACATTGCAGTTTGGTTAGCTCCTCCACCAATCCAACTTCCTGCAAGTGTAGATAAGCCTCTCCATACAGCATCTGGTCCAGCACCTCCAACGGTTTCTGGTGATACCATTGAGATTAGAAGTATAGCAATTGGACCTCCAATTACGATTCCAATGGTTCCTGTAAAAAACATAATCAATGCTTTCCAACCCAAATTAAAAACAGCTTTTAAATCAATACTTAAGGTCATTAAAACCAAAGCGGCTGGCAATAAATAACGACTTGATACATAATAAAGGCTTGTACTATGTTCAACAATATTTCCAGATGCGTCTGTAGTTTTCCATTCAGGGGCAATGAGTCCCACAGTTGTAAAAAGAGCAGGAATCATATATGCCATAAATAGTCCTGGAACTATTTTGTAAAATTTAGGCCAAAACCCTGTTTTTATAGATTCAGTATAAAAAATAAGCCCTAAAGCCAACATTAATATGCCAAATACAATAGTGTCATCAGTAATTAAGGGAGCGTTTTCCATTTTTTAAATATTAAGCCAATATGTTAATTTAACATTAAACGAACGCACTCTAGGCGCAAATACATTATCGGTAAAATAATTATCGTTGTAAACTACAAATAAATCTGATAATGGTGCAAAACGCCATTGCAGTCTTGTATTTATGCTAAAATTATCACGTTGACTACTATATTGTATAAAAGTAGCCCAAAATAAATTCTTATTAAAAGTTATGTCAAATTTTGGCCCTATTAACCAAATTTTAGCATCTGGATATGGATTTGGTAAATTAATATTATCGTAATTAATTAGAATTGAGGTTGAAAAATGTGGTTGTATACGCCAAGTTAAAAAAGCTCTCATAGAGTATTTTTTACCGTTAAAAAAAGTACCAATAGAAGTGTCTAAACTATAAAAAAACGAATTTCTTCTGTCTGAGCTGTATTCAATGCCATAGCTGGTATAATAATAATCACCAATTGGAAGAGATATTCCATCATCTGTGCCCGTTGGATCAAATTCTTCGTAAAGATGTGTAAACCTATTAAACATCTCAACCTCAAGATTAGAAGTATTATTAAAATTTGCTTCCCATCGACTTATAATGGTGTAATCTGAATTTTCAAAATCAAGTTCAGGTCTCCATATAAATATAGGAATAACAGAAAAACTGTGTTTTTGGATACTTCCTTTTTTCGGCCAAAAGTTTCGTTCAAATTGAGGGTTTATTTTGAAAATTCCTGTTCGTCTAATAAAACCTAAATCTAATCTGAAATTATCACCAATATATAAACCACTCAACCTGACATTATAATTTCTACTATTATATTCAGTTGATGCTCCAGTTGAAATATCTTTACTCTTTACGTTTGGAGAAAAGGATTTATGAAAATAGTATTTTCCTGTCCATGTGTTGTCTTCCGAAGCTAATTTATAATCTAAACCTAAAACGCGATTGTATTTATTTTCGGTTGCCAGAAAATCGTAATCTTTTGTAGCTTGTTTATTAATAAACATTACACTTAAATTAGAGCGGCTAAATAATTTATATTGAGCTGTAATTACAGCATTATTTGTGGTAGGAATTTCATTAGCAATATCCTCAGCAGTTTGCATGTTTAGAATACCTAACCGAAGATTGTTGTTTATTTTTCCGCTTAGGCGAACTCCTGTAATAATATCGTTTTCTATACTATTACCATTAATATCAGTAGCAATTCCAATACGTCGTGAAAAGAATGGGTTTGCATCTCTGTTACTACCAAAATCTGCGAAAAGATCACTGTTTTCAATAAAAAATTGTCTCCTTTCAGGAAGCGACACCTCAAAACGTGTGAGATTGGTTACTTGCTGATCTACTTCAACTTGTGAAAAATCCGGATTAACTGTAAGGTCTAAACTCATACTATTTCCAATAGTAAATTTAGCATCTCCACCAATTTTAAAGTCGTTAGAGGACTTATCAGTTTCATAATCTTTAGCTACAAATGTATTTACAAAAGGAATAATAGAAATAGGAGATTTTGATTTCCCTAGAGGTTTTTCAAAAATCATATCTCCCATGTATGCAAGATTAAATATATATTGATTTTGTGGTATGTTTATCCAAGTATTATTCTCATTGTCTTTAGTATCAAAATGGTAAGTATTAAAACGCCATTTGGTTTCTCCTTCTCTATATTTAAAAGCCGATAATGGAATAGACCATTCTAAAATGTAGTAGTCTTCGTGAATTTTTGCTTCACAAATCCATTTGGTATCCCATGCCATATTAAACCCTCTAATATCTGTACCACCACCAGAAAGTAGCATTTCTCGTTTTATACCATAAGGATTAGAGCCAAATAGAAAGGCATTGGTACCATCGTTAAAAGTATCGAACATAAGCGTTATGTTGTCATTTCCTCTTGCACTAAAGTCGCGACGTAAAGAAGGAATAATAAATTCGTTGCCCGATGAATTAATTTTTATTCCTATATACAAATTGTTGTCGTCAAAAATCATCTTAATTTCTGCTTGCTGTTTCGCTTGTAGTGAATCTAATGGAAAATATTGCCAAAAGTTGGTTGCTGGTTTTGCTAAGCTCCATGCTGCTTCATCTAAAACTGCATCAACCGTTATTTGTTCACTAATATATTTTACATGTACAGTTTTGTTTTTTACTCTTTGCGAAAAGCATATTGAAACTGTAAATAAAGCGGAAAGTAATAGTAGTTTTTTCAATATAAAATGGTTAGAATCCTCAAAAATAAGAGAATAAATCTTAAGGTCTTAAATTTTTGTAAAACTTTAAGACTTTTTTAAAGAATGAATCAAATGATTTGGCATGGTATTTGTAAATATTAGATTGTAATTAATTATATTAAATTCTTCAAAAAGTAAAAATTAAATTTTTGGTTGGTTAGTTAAAAAAGCATCGTCCATATTTTTGGGAAGATGCTTTTTTTTGTCGTGCAAGTAAGTGTTTTATTAGTTAATTTTTAAGGCAGTTACATGCTTTACTTCTAAATAAGCCATCGAATAAGTTACTTATATCATCTCCATCAGTTCTAAATAAAAAGATATTAAGGCTCAAGCTAATTTGAGACGGTTTGTAAGCATATATGTCTGCAAGATTAATTCCGTAAGCCGATCTTATAAAATCATTAAATTCTTCAGCAGTTTCTTTTAACCTATTTCATAACGAAGATCTACTCCAAATCTTTTAAATTCTACTTGTATTCCAAACATTAAACTCGTAGTTGTTTTTTCATAGTTTATGGGATTTGGATCTGAATTATTATTTGCTCCTTCTAAAGTCATTTCATTAAAAAAACTAAAACTAGGACCTACATAAATGGATATTGGATCAAATACTTTGTATCCAATTAATAATGGAAGGTCAATTTTTGATACTTCCCATTGTGCAGTATCTGTCGGAAAATCGTAATTATTATTATTGGAAACAAAATTTATTTCTGGTCTAATATAAAATTTATTAAAAGCGACATTTATAAATACTCCAAATTGAGTGCCAATATCATTATTTGGTATGAAAATCTCATCAGGTTTACCAGCTTGTATAGAGCCACCTCTTGAGTTTATATCACCAATGTTATAATAATTTATTCCACCCTTTATACCAATGGCATACTCTTGTGCTTTGAGAAAAGAGCATAAAAATAATAGTAAGACTAATATTAGGGGCTGTTTCATAGTTTTTACAGTAGGATTAAAAGTCATAAAACTAAATGAGTTGTGTAATACTCTATAATTTCATCGTTAAGCATCTTTAAATATTCGTTAAACGCTTGATTCTTTCGCTTAAATGCTTATTTTATCGACGTAACTCATTGCAAATAAAAGATTTACATTTTAAAAAACAAATATATTCATGTTTTTTATTGCACTTTTAGTGTAATTTTATTTAATAAATTTTACAATAGCATCTATTAGTTTTAAAGAAAGCGTTCTAAAAGATTCATTATAAGATTTAGAATTCTCTAAATTATCACCTTCAATTGGGACCAAAATATGATTCATTTTTTCAATTATTTCAATTTGAGCATTCTTTACAGCTTCCTTTAAAAGATTTGCTTCTTCAACTGAAACTTGTAAATCCTTGCTGCCGTTAATAATAAGAATCGGTATTTGTAATTTTTTAATTTATTCTTGAGGATTATATTGCATCCAACTTGTCATAAAGGGCTGTAATTCTTTATTGAAAATTGATGCTAATGTTATAGGATAATCTTCAGTAGTATCACCTTTTTATAAAATTAAAAAAACTCGTTCCGCATATTTAGTAAACATTGGAGCAGTTTTATTAATCTGATCTATTATTACTTCATCTATAGTTTTTCCAGCTTCCGAAAGTGAAATAAAACCATCTGCACCTTCTTTAGCAGCTAATATGCCAACTAAACTTCCTTGGCTATGACCAATTATATATACTTTATTAAAATTGTCTTTTAGTTTGAAATAATTTAAAACCGAAATAGCATCAGTTACAAAATCATTAAAACTAATATTAGGATCAACATTGCCTTGACGTATTTGTTTTACGATGCGTTTGTCATACCTAAACGTAGCAATTCCATTTTCAGTAAGTCTTTCGGCTAATTTTTTAAGTGAGTTATTTTTTAAGAAGTTCTGGTTTCCATTTCTGTCTGTAGGTCCAGATCCAGCAATTATTATGATAAGATTTGGTTTTTCTTTTTCATTTGGAAGCAACAAAGTACCATCAATATGTTGATTTATACTTAATTGTTAGATGCTAAATATATTGTCTTGGGCATAAAAAAAAGAGTTATATAAAAGAAATAGGGTAAATGCTTTAAGTTTCATTTGGGACATTTTATAAAACAAATTAGTATAAGCATTTGTTTAAATTATATTTTAAATATAGCACTTTTAAAAGTAACGTATTTAGATATAAATTATTCTACTATTTATTAATTAAGCGCTGAAAATTAAAAACGTAAATATGCATTTCGTCGATAATATAATATTTTTTATCGATAAATGTTAAAAAAAAGTGTATTTCATCGAATAAATGTAGTTTATTATCGATGAGTTTGAATATAATTTTACATTTAGTCTGTACTAAAATTTAGTTTTTAGTTCAATGGATTAATTAATTAATATTTGCATTATGTTGTTGGTGCTAGAGACCCTAAATCAAACTTCGTAATAAGAAAGCAAATTTTAGAAAAACCGAGATTGAGGGATCTCGGTTTTTTATTTTATATACCTAAAGGTTAAATTAATCCGTTTACCAATTTGTTTTCTGGTTTTTGGAATTTGATGTAACCAAAAATGTTGAGTAGTCCCTTTCATTAGTAAAAGGCTACCATGTTGTAATATTATTTTATGTTTTAAGTCTTCTCTTGTTTTGTGTTTTAAATAAAATTTACGGTCTGCTCCAAAACTAATTGAAGCTATAATAGGATTTTTACCTAACTCTTTTTCGTTATCAGCATGCCAACCGTTACGATCACTTCCATTACGATATAAATTTAGTAAGCAAGTTGTAAAAGATTCATTTGTAATTGACTCGACTTTGGTTTTTATTTCTTTTAAAGTGTTTGACAGTTTATTTGGTTGCATTGTAATATTGGAATAAGTATAAGACTTATTATTATCAGCATAAAGTGATGTTAAGCGTGGTTGCTTGTAAGTTTTTCCAAAAAGGGTAATATTATCTTGTTGCCATAAAGTTTCTTGTAGTAGTATGTTGAAATAATGGCAACTCTCTTTTTTAGAAAAGAAATCAGGGTAGTATATAATTTCAGCATCCTTTAATTTGAATTCAATTCTATTTTGCATAACTTCAATATTGTAAAAGAGAGTAAGCCCAATATATTAAAAAGAATTGTAACGGAATACGTAAAATAAGAATCCATTTAGGTATTCCAATTGATGCTTTTTTATCAGATAACATATAAAAATGAACTAATAAAAACACACTTAGCATTGCTATAATACCATAAATTGTAAGATTCTTTAATACAGGAATACAAATTGTAATTCCCAAAATAATTTCTACAAGACCACTAATATGGACTAACAGTTTGTGGTTTGGAAGGTATCTCGGCATAATTCGCATATACATTTTTGGCTTCATAAAATGTAAACTACCAGAAACTATAAATATAAAAGCGAAAGTGTATAAATGCCAAGGATAAACCATAAGCTAAAATTTAATTTTCCTAAATTAGCTTATATATTAATTATGATGAAATTTAGGTTTTCTTTTTTATTTGTATTAATAAGCACTTTTACATTTGCTCAATTGCCAAAAGGGTTTGTTTATGTTGAGGATATTATTCCAGATATTAAAATAGAGTTACGTTACATTACAACAAACAATTTTGTTGGCAAACCAATTGAGGGCTATAAAGCAACTAAATTAATTCTAACTCTAAGTGCAACTCAAGCTCTAAAAAAAGTACATGCAGAGTTAGAATCATATGGATTTTGTCTTAAAGTATATGATGCATATAGACCGCAACGTGCTGTAAACCATTTTATGCGTTGGGCAAAAGATTTAAGCGATACTATAAATAAGAAACAATATTATCCTAATGTTAATAAGAAAGATCTGTTTAAGGAAGAATATATAGCTACACGCTCTGGACATAGTAGAGGAAGCACTTTAGATATAACCATTATATACAAAACTACTAATAAAGATGTAGATATGGGAAGTGCTTACGATTTTTTTGGTGAACAATCTTGGGTTAACTATGAAGGCATATCTGAACAACAAAAAACTAACCGACTACTTTTACAAACAATTATGAAAAAACATGGGTTTAGAAATTACTCAAAGGAGTGGTGGCATTTTACTTTAAAAGAAGAACCTTTTCCAGAAACGTATTTTAATTTTGTAGTAGAGTAATTATTAGAATTAGATTTAAAACTAAAATTAAAACCGTATCATTAATTTGAAACAGTTTTAAATAATTTACAACTTCAATTTACTATTTGTAGCAATCCATCGATTAATTTTGTCTTCTAATAATGCTAAAGGCACACAACCGGTTTCTAATACTTGATTGTGGAATTGGCGAATATCAAATTTGTCACCAAGTGCTGTTTTAGCTTTAGCTCGAAGCTCTCTTATTTTTAACTGCCCTATTTTATAAGACAATGCTTGTCCCGGATTAGCCATATAGCGTTCAATTTCTCTTGTAATACTTGCTTCACTTTCGGCCTCATTGTCTAAAGAGTATTGTATAGCTTGTTCTCTTGTCCATCCTTTAGAATGTAGTCCAGTATCAACTACTAAACGTATAGCTCGATGCATTTCGGCACCAAGCATCCCGAAGTATTGGTAAGGATCTGTATACAAACCTAATTCTTTTCCTAGAGATTCAGTATAAAGTGCCCAACCTTCTCCATAACCACTATACCATAAGGTTTTTCTAAATTGTGGCAACTCAGTACTTTCTTGTTGTAAAGAAATTTGATAATGATGTCCGGGAATAGCTTCGTGTAAAAATAAAGATTCATCCGAATAGGTATTATAAGTTGTTGGATCTGGAATTGGTGTGTAAAAAATACCAGGACGCGTACCATCTAACGAACCTTGATTGTATTCAGCACTTGCCGAAGCTTCTCTAAATTCTTCTGTTCGCCTCACTTCGAATTTTGTTTTTGGTGTTACATCAAATAATTTTTCTAGTTGAGATATCATACGTTGGTGTATCGCATTAAAATTATCTAAAACTTGCTGACGCTCCGTAAATGGCATTAAATCTTTGCTATTCCTAACATAATTGAAGAAGGATTTTAAATCACCTGTGTAACCAACCTCAGCTTTAATTTTTTCCATTTCTGATAGAATACGAGCAACTTCATCCAATCCTAATTGATGAATTTTAGCAGCAGTCATATTTGTAGTAGTATAGGTTTTTATTTGATGTGCATAGTAAGCTTGGCCATTTGGTACAGCATCATAACCACTAGATGTTCTTCCGGCTTCCATATAGTCAGAACTCATAAATTGATGCAAACTTTTATAGGAAGGAATTACCTTTTCGATGATAATTTCGGTGTAACTTTCGGTGAGTGCTTTTTTATCTTCTTTTGAAAATGTTTCAGGGAAATTCTTTACAGGGCTATAAAATAAATGTTGGTCTAAATCTTCTAAAGTCAGCACTTCAAGTTGTGGAAGTACTTTTTTAATTAGAGATTTAGGAAGGACATATCCTAACTCGATGCCTTCCTTCATTTTACTTTCGGCTGAAGCCATCCATTCTAAATAACCATTTAATCGTTGTAACCAATTGTTATAATCGTCAACTGTATCAAAAGGTTGAGCACTAGAGCCACTAGCTAACTGACCTATCATTAAATTTACAGTCCACATTTGGTCTATTGGGAATAGATCTTGTCTAAAAGTTAAGCGTTGTAAATTAATATCGCAATCCCATTTTAAGATTGCTTTACTCATTTGTTCACTTTCAGATAAATCATCATCATTGTATTGAGATAATTGTTCTAAATAGTTTGTGTAATAGGCTTTTATTTTGGTAGCATATTCCTCAGATAAAGTATTTGGAAAACTATTATTGTAACGATTATCGCCGGAAAAAGTGGCATTTATAGGATTTAATTTTAAACTTTCTTCATAATATTCGTCCAGCATTGTATTAAATGCAACACTACTACTATTTTCTTCAACATTATTTATATTGACATCATTCTTGCAAGACACAAAAAGGATAGAAAGACAAACTAATGCACATATTTTTTTATTCATTAGTATTTTTTGGAGTCTAAATATACTAAAAATAATGTATAAAAAAACCGCTTCAATCCCGATAGCAATCGGTAGAAACGGTTTTTAGTTTGATTGGTTGTCTTATTAATCTACAGCTTTTTTGTTTGAGTAAACCCAATATATAAACCTAATCCAGCCATAAAGAATATAACTGCTGGATATACAGCATCAGAATCTAAACTCGTATAATTGTCCAATAAAGATGCTATAAATACACCTAATCCAACTCCCATAAGTAAAAAAGCTAAATTAAGAACAAGTACTTTCCAAATTGGCGCTGTATGTTGTTGGCCTTTACCAAAAATTGATGCATCTGCTCCTTTTTCTATTAACGATAAACGCTCTTTATTGCGAGTTGATAAGTAAAGGTAAAATATACCGAATATTGTTCCGAATATAATTGCTAAAATTGCTACTTCCATAATTGTTTGTTTTTAATTGATTATTTTTATATGTTCAAAGCTTATGACGACAACTTTTTGAATATGGTTACAACATTTTGCATTTATTTTAATTTTATTATAAAATGTGTAACCAAAACAATATATATAGAGTCAAAGTAACAGATGACCATCAACGATCAAGTTTATATAAACAAAATATTGAACGGCAATACCAATGCGTTTACTGTATTGGTATATCGTTATAAGGATTTGGTATTTACTTTAGCCTTGCGAATGGTTAAAAACAGGGAAGAAGCTGAAGAAGTTTCTCAAGATACTTTTATAAAAGTTTATAATTCTTTAAATAGATTTAAAGGCGATTCTAAATTTTCAACTTGGATATACAGAGTAGCTTATAATACTTGTTTAGATCGATTAAAAAAAAATAATCGTCAAGAGTATACTGTTGCTATAGATGAATATACTGAGCATCAAGTAAAGACTTTAGAAAATGCTTTAGATGCTCTTGAAGAACAAGAAAAACAATTGGCAATTAAAAAATGTTTAGAAATGTTGCCAAGTGAAGATAGTTTTATTTTAACTTTATATTATTTTGAAGAACTGTCTTTAGACGAAATATCAAAAATCACAGGTTTAAAACCTAACAATGTTAAAGTGAAGCTTTTTAGAAGCCGAAAAAAATTGGCTACAATATTAAAGCAACATTTAGAACCAGAAATAATCGAAAGTTATGAAGGAATATACAGAACATCATTTAGATAAATTGGCAAAAAAAGTGATGCAATTGTCATCTCTAGAATCACCATCATTAGATTTTACTGCGAAAATAATGGCAAAAGTTGAGGCTTCGGCCACTAGTAGTATTACCGTGTACAAACCCCTAATTTCAAAAAGCGGATGGTTAATAATTTCTATTTTGGTAATTGGTGGTTTGACTTATGGTATTTTCAGTAGTGGATTGGAAGGATTAGGATGGTTTGACAATGTAGACTACAGCATTATTTCTAATAATAAAGTTACAGAAGCGATTTCCAGAATTACGTTTTCTAAAACTTTAATGTATGCCATAGGTTTATGTGGATTAATGTTTTTAATACAAATACCAATGATGAAACATTATTTTAATAGGCAATTTAAATATTAATTATATTTAAGAATAAAAAACCACTTCAAAATTAAAGAAGTGGTTTAATGCTACTATGATTAAAAAAGATTACTCAATTTTTTTAGCTTCAATATCTTGTCCACCTTGATGCAAGGTTAAGCTTGTAACTTCACCATTATCATTTTTATTAAAGTCTATACTTGCAGGTACAACTTTAAAAAAGAATGTTGTTTCTGTTTTAGCAAAAATTTCAAATTGTAGTTGTCCTGTAAGTTGTGCAAAAATTTGATTTTCCTTTGTTGCTATTTCAATTACAAATCCTGGTTGTAACTCATATTTACCAATATATTGTTTGAGTATTTCTGCATCGACTGTAATTGCAGTTTTTTCTGGTTCTGGTTTTTTTTCTGTTTCAATTCCAATAGATTTGTTTCCTCCGTTTTCAAAACTAGCTTGTTTCTTTCCATCTTTTTCTGAAAAATTATAAGTGATATTACCATCTTCAAAAATAAATTGATCAGCAGTCATTGAATAAATTTCAAAAACTGTACTACCTTCTCTTTGGCTAAATATTTTACCTTCTTTTACTATGATAAATCTAACAGAACCATCTTCAAATTGATATGCTCCTGTCCATTTTTGAAGCTCACTTTCGGTTAAAGTTATGGCATTTTTAATATCTGGAAACGGTTTTCCGATAACCAATGCTGCAATTTTGTTTGTAACACCACTTGGAGAATTACAAGAACAATTAGTCAAGATTGAAACAAACACATCTTCTTCAGGTAAATAAATGCCATGTGTTGTATATCCAAAAATTCCTCCACCATGCGAAATACTTACTGAGCCATTAATATCGCCTTCCATTAAACCGTATCCATAGCTTATATGTTCGCCATCATTAAGCGTAGAGCCATGTATTGCTTTCTCATAACTTGTACGTGTAATTAATTGATTGGTGTTTAAAGCTTTTTGCCAGATAAGTAAATCATCAACTGTTGACATAATTGATCCAGCTGCATAAGGTAAGGTCAAGCTTAAATAATCTGCATTTATATAACCATTTCTGTTTTGATAACCAGAAGCTCTGTTCTTTATTAGTTTAGACATACTGCCATAATAAGATTTTTTCATTCCTAATTTTTTAAAAATATTTTTTTCTATAAAATCAGCATAGCTTTGTTCAGAAACAACTTCAATAATATAACCAAGTAAAATGTATCCCGAATTATTATACAGGAAATTTTCACCTGGATCAAAATCCATTGGTTCGTTTTTAAAAACATTAATCAATTCAGTTGGAGTCATATCAATACGAGCATTTTTCATAAAGCTTTCCATACTTGTATAACTCTTTATGCCAGAAGTGTGGTTTAATAAATGATGAACGGTTATTGTTTTGTCACTTGTTGGATAGTCTAGAATAAATTTAGTGATTTCATCATCTAAATTTAATTTTCCTTTTTCCATTAACATTAAAATAGATATTGCTGTAAATTGCTTGGTAATGGAACCGATTTCAAATACATTAACAGGTGTCATTGCAATTCCTAATTCAAGGTTGGCATTACCAAAAGCTTTTCTGTATATAACCTCGCCATTTTTATAAATTAATGTTACAGCTCCTGGTTCGTTAGGTTTGTATTTAGCTTCTAATAATTGATCGATGTTTTCTTCTAAAGTTTGAGTATAACCAATGGTTACAAATAGTAAGCATAAGATAAAAAGAGATTGGTTTTTAAATTGACGTAGTGTTTTCATCTGTTTATTTTTATTGTTTTTTAATGGTCAGATGGAACATTCATATAATCATTTCTAGGGTGATTAAAAGTCTAATTATGAATGTTTCATTTTATGAATATTGGTTGGATTGAAATTACGGGTTTTTTATATGACGACTAATAAGAGATTTAGTTACAAAAATGAATTTATTACTTTTATAATTTTAACGACCATACATAATATATACCATGAAAAAAATTGTGATATTCCTTCTTTTAGTATTCTTTTTAACTTTCACAACAACTAGTGCACAAGTAGATCAAACAATAGTTGTTCAAAATTACTATTGGGCAAAAGAAGGGAAAATTGATGAGGTTTATGCACATCGTTTGTATGCGAGTAAGGTGAGAGATAGTTTTGGATTAGCAGTTGGAAGAGTTTTAAAACGCATTGGAGAAAATGGAGAATTATCTCATGTAATTTGGGAATGTGAATACAATAGCGAAGCAGCACGAATAGAAGATGTAAGATTACTTACAGAATCAAGAGCTTTTGAAAAGGTTACCAAAAAAATGGGAATGTTAATAGATAAATTTGAAAGAGGTGTTTATAAAGTAAACTAATATAAATAAGCCTTTAATTTTTCTCTTTTT
>Ga0208879_1000986_pt1 | contig 28005 bp, 25 predicted proteins | sample Knorr_S15_td_Bot_FD_185605 | JGI IMG/M metagenome (GOLD analysis project Ga0208879, IMG submission 185605) | Marine microbial communities from Southern Atlantic Ocean transect - Knorr_S15_td_Bottom_ad_5009_LV_A (SPAdes) (version 2) | ecosystem: Environmental > Aquatic > Marine > Oceanic | place...
CGTACTCTTTTTTGTCAATATCCGGCTCGATGTCCTTGCGAATGTAGACATCCACCGGGCCGGTCATCTCGGTCAACTGCACGATCATGTTGGTGGCATTGAACGGCACGTCCACCAGGAAATCCTCGCTCTCGCCGGGATCAAGATGAACGTCGATGCCGCGGTCGCCGATCATGGAGAGGTTCTTGATGGCGTCCACGCGCACGGAGACGCTCTGCACGATGCCGGTGAAGGAGAGCGCGCTGTCGACCATGTCCACCTGCCACACACCCATGGCCGGCTGCCACTTGAAATCGTTCAGGCTGCCCGGGCCGTCCGTGAAGATGGAGCCCGGTGTCACCCGGCTTGCGATGTCGTCATCGTCATACTGGAACACAAAGTCGGTCGGGTACGGCGCACCCGGCAGCGGGCCGGCCAATGTGTGGTTGTTGAGCACCCGGCCAAGGTGTGGTTGTTGAGCACCACCGCGTCGCGCACATGGCTCAACTGCCCCCAGAGATCGCCAATTTCCTGATGATAAATCGAACTCGAAGCCGTGACCTTGCGGACGTAGTCGTACGGCATGCCGGCGTAGATGCCGAAGACCGACACCCCGCCCGGGTTGGCCGCCGAGCCGTCCGGGATAATCGCCGGCAGCGGCATCATCGTCAGGTTGCCGTTCGGGTCCATGAAGCCGTTCGGGTCGTCCGTGGACAGGCCGACCAGGCCGAACTCCGCCGCCATTTGGTCCTCCGACTTGACGCCGATGTAAAACACCTCGCTCTCGTCCACCCTGGCATCATCGAAGGTGATGTACTCCGTGCCTCCCCGGCCGGTGGAGCGGAACGCCGCGTCGAGCACGGCCGGCTCGAGGTTGGTCAGGTTCGAGTCGCGCGACACGTACAGGTCGATGTCCGCCTCGCGGTAACGCGGCGTGGACAGGTTCGGCGACATGAAGGTGATGAACGCCACGTGCCTGCCGAAGCTCGGCTTGTTCTCGTCATCGTCGTCGGTCGCCGGGTCGCCCGGCGTGGTGCCGGATTGATTCGTCGTCTCCGGCGGCGCGTTGGTGAAGGTGTAAAAATGCCACTGATTGGTGATGCCCCGGCGGTTGGCGTACACGGTGTGGGCCGGGTCGTTCGTCTTGGCCAAGGGCGAGTTGGCGCCGACACGCTGGTTCAGCAACGGCATGCCGTTGGTCAGGGTGGTGATGGCCGGCAGCTCGATCTCCTCCGGCTTGTCCTCCTCACGCTGGAAGGCGTCCCCCACCTCCGGGTTGGCGCTGGACATCACGAGCGCGAAATCCTGCACCACGTCAACTTGGTCGGCACGTGTGTCGGCATCGTAAAACGCCGACAGCGAATCGACATTCACCCGGCGCGCGTAGACGGTGATGCGGTATTTCTCCGCGCTTGGCTCCTCGATGAAGACGTTCTCGACGTTGTTGATCACGTCGTTGGTCAAGCCCATCGTGCTGTAAACGGACGCGCCGATGTTGTTGCCGTAATAGACCTCGTTGGTGTCGGTCGTTGTATCCGCCGGCTCGTCGCCGGGGTCGACGGGATCCGGCGGGGCGCCTTGGCCAAGCGGTGAATCCGAGATCGGCGTCACGATCAAATCGAGGTCGTTGACGAGCTTGACGGCGGCGTTCGGATTGCCGGGAGGATCGGTCCACGCCAGCGTGAATCGTATCGGGTAATGGAGCGCGTTCGAGCCAAGGGTGATCTCCCACGAGCGACTCTCGCCGGTGGCCAAGGCGTTGGCCAAGCTCTGGTCGATGAATTGCATTGGCCAGGTTTTCTCGTCGGTGGGTTTATCACCAGCCAGATCCCACGCCAAGGCCGGCACGGCGCGGCCAAGGTTGGGCAGCCCCCAGCCCTGGTGGTTCACCGTGCTGCGGACGTTGTGGTTGTACCGGGCATCCACCGACTGCGCGCTGTTGATCAGCAGCGCCTTCATCAGCGCCGGGCTGTTGGTGCGCTTGAGGCGGCCGGTGTAAAATTCCTGCATCAACGCCAGCATGCCGCTGATCGCCGGGGCAGCAACACTGGTGCCGGACTCGTACCGGTACTGGTCGCCAAGTTCGTCGTTTTGTTTCTCCAGCGCGTCAGCGTCCGCCTGCGCGTTGGTGGAGGTGATCGAGTTTTTCCAGTCGGCGGAACGGGTGGAAATAATGAACGTGCCAGGCGCGACCAGGTCCGGCTTGAAGCGGCCGAACGGCCCCTCGATGCCGATGCCAACGTTGCCCCGGCTTGAGAATGCAGCGACTTGATTGCCGGAATCACTCATGCCGGCGAACGGTGTGTTGGTGGTCGTGGTAACGACCTCCTTCTCGACCTCGTTGCCGTCCTCGTCGGTCTCGGTGACAGTGTTGGTGACGCTGGTGTACGACTCGGCGACGATCTCGCGGAGCGTCTCGATCGCGCCGACGGTGATCACGTTCTTGGCCGTGCCGGGCGCGGTGATGGTGTTCGGGCTGGCATTGAGTCCGTTGTCAGTGCCCGCGCCGGAGTTGCCGGCTGGGAACACGTAAATCACCTGCTGATCGCCGGGCCGATCCGGCAGCGCGTCGCGCGTGGCGGCGTCGTAGCTCGCGGCCGCCCACGTGTAATCGGTTTCGTCCTCGTACTCCCAACTGTTATTGGAGATCAGCACATTTACGCGTGACTTGCGGTCGTAATTGTAAGTGGCCGACTCGGTCTGCAGCCAGCGATCAGATACATGACTATTCACGTTGCTATCACTATACTTGAGCACGTGCAGCTTGGCCTTGATCGCCATGCCCTTGAAATCGGGATCCTCGAACGAGCCGGGCGGCGGGTTGGTCTTGATGGTGCCCGAGCCGGCGCCGTCCCCGGCGATGATGCCGGCCACAAAGGTTCCGTGGCCGTCGGGGTCCTTGCCCGCGCCCGGGCCCTTGATCCGGTTGCCAAACGCGGCGTGACTGTCGTCCACGCCCGTATCGTTGACGTTGACGTAAATGCCCAGGCCGGTCAGGCCAAGGTGATCCTCGCTCACCACGTTGGTCACCGCGCCGGCGGCATTGGTCTCGACGGTGTAAACCTCGACGCCGAGGCGCGGCCGCGTGAGGTCGTTGGCCAAGCGGCGAGGCCGATGCCGCTCAAGCCCCTGCACCTCGGTCAGACGGGCCAAGGCGGCCAGTTTGCCGGCGGGCACACGGGCCACGAGCTTCGGCCCGAACGGCGTGCGATCCTGCGACAACACCTCGACGCCGAGCCTGGCCAGGCGCTTGGCCGCGGCCGGCTCGCTATCCGGGAAAAGCACCACATTTAGCAGAGCCCCCTCCGGCAGCGCCTGGCCGGTGAGCGCCATCTCGAGCAGCTTCATCTCCAGTTTGTAATACGGCTCGAACGGCAGCACCGACTGCGTGCCGGACCAGTTGGCCAGACGCGACGCGCCGTCGGCGTCCACCCGCACGAGGTAGGCGTTATTGGGAATGTACGAGATGATTTTGCCACCGCTCGCGGCGATGTGCCGCCGGAAGGCCGCCGTGGCCGGGCCGCGCGCCTGGGCGATGTACGTCAGCGGATCGCCGGTGGTTTTGAATTCAGCGGGGATTGCCAGCCCGGAGCCAAGCGCGGTGTCGATGAAGGCGTTTCGCAGCAGCACCGCCGTCTCGTTGCGGACGAGTTCGCCGATCGGCGCGTCGGTGTTTTTGAGCCGGAACGGGAACGGGTCGTTCGCGGCAACCGGCACCGGCAGCGCAACGGCGGGCGGCTTGGCCAAGCGGGCGGGCGGGGGCGTTGGCGCCTGGCCAAGCGCCAGCCCGGCTGGTGATGCCTGACGGGCAACCGGTCCGCGGCTGATGCCAACGTAGGCCAACGCGGCAATGAGTGCCGTCAACAAAACCGCGGAGAGTGTCTGCCTGTTTTTCATCCTGCGCTATTCCTCTGCCAACACCTGGTAATCCTCGATCACTGCGCGAAACACCTTGTTGGTGCCCTCCCATTGATCCTCGAGTTTGTAAGTGGTCTTGGTGAACACCTCGCCCACGACGGCGTAGTTGGTGCACATTTGATAGTACCGTCCGGGACGGGTCACGATCGAGTTCTCCGCCGGCTTGAGCGCCTGGCCAAAGGCGTACACGGTGATCCTCGGCTCGTCCTCCTTGAGGAGTGACAAAATCTGCTGCGGAATCCACTCCATGACGTTCTCGTGGATGGCGTACTTCTGCTGCTCGGTCGGCACACCCTTCACCGCCATCTCCATCGGGTTGATGTTCAGGAAAGGCGAAAACTCGGTCAGCGTGGGCGTCGACAAAACATCGCCAAGCGTACGGAAGCCGCCCTTGGCCCGGCGCGCCTGGTTCATCCCGTAAATGACATTGGGTTGGCCTTCAATCCACATCGTCGGCAGGCCGTGCGTGCCGTTGAGTATCCAGTCCAGTTGCGGCGAGGTCGGCTGAATGAGGTGCGCCTCCTCCGCCGTGCCCACCTCTGCCACGAATGCGCCGAGTGTCGGGCTGTCCGGCAGGGAGTTGGACAAAACGGTCAAGCCGCTGAACACCGCCGACCAGGCGGCGGCGTTGGTCTGGTTGACCGAGAGCAGACCGCTGGCAGCATCGGCATTGGCTGCGGTGGTGAAGAGTTGCAGCAACCGCCAGTCGTTCGTCGGGTGGGTGGTGCTCAACCCAAGCAGCGACGTCGCCAACAGCGGATGAGTGCCGGCGCGGTATTCCTGGAGATTGACGATGCCATCGTTGTCGGCGTCGTAGTAGGCGTCCTGTTTTTGCGGGTTCAGCCCGTAAAGAGTCTCCCAATAATCGGGCATGCCGTCCCGGTCCCGGTCGAAGCCCTTCATCAGGTTGTGCGTGCCGAAGCTGCCGGACCACGACCACCAGTTTGTGAGCGATGCCACGCCGGACTTGAGATACATCGTCTGCCACGACGTGCCCCGGTGCACCCGGCCGAGCCAGCCGATGCTGGGGAATTTATTGTCGGGGAACTGCCAAGCGTCGCTGCTCGTGATAAGAGGATCCTTGGCGTAAAAGTTGTAGTCGTTGACATCGGCCAACTGCCCTCCCCCGCCCCACGGCCGGTACCGCTCGTTGATCAGCCCAAGGTTGTTCCCGGGCAGCGGTGTGTTGGGCGGCCGCAGATAAACCACGTTGTTGGTGCTGAACCGGTCGGTGATGACCGGGTCGGTCAGGTCGTTGACCGTGTAGTGGACGAGCGGGTCGTTGGCCTGCCACGAGGCGCGCTTATAAATCTTACGGGTCGGGGTGAACGGCGCCTGCTTGCGAATCATGTCGGACGGGCGGCGCGGACGGTTTCGGCCACGGAGAAAGTCGTCGAAATCCTGAATGGCCTTGGCCTTGTTCCGGCCGGCGTAGGGGTCGTTGTTGTAGCTGCGCCAGAACGCCGCGCTCACCGGTTTTTGGCCCCGGGCCACCTGAATCTGGTTCATGACGCCGAAGGTCGGACTGCGGTTGCCCTGACTGGCGTTCACCCGGTTGGTTTCCCAAAAAGCGCCCTCGGACAGGTTGCCACTGCCGAACAAGCTCGACGCGGCACCGGTCTGGCCGGTGGTCAACTGCGTGATGTCCATCGAGGTGACGAGATTGTCGAGGTTCACCGCGTCGATCACACGGTTCAAGTCGAGATCGATGAGGAAATACTGGACACGGTTGGTGATGTGCAGCTTCCAGTCCGGCACGGCGAACCCGGACTCGAACACGTTGGTGAAGGCGCGGTTGGCCGGGAAGAAGCGCTTGAGGTCGGTGCTGTAGATTGAGTTGGTGATGGTGGTCGCCGCCGCGTTCAACGGCACCTTGAATTCGCGCCCGCGCCATTTGTTTTGCAGCGTGATAAATTTGTTGTACGGGGTGGAGACCAGGTTCGTGAGCAACCTCGGCAACGCGATGCCGGATTTGTTCGTGACACTGTGATCCCACAGCCCAATCTGGTACTGGTGCCGAATGTCCATGGCAAGCCGGCGCGGGTAGTCGTTCGTATAGGCGTTCCAGCCCTCGATGCCGAACACGTTGGTGATGCCGAGGGTGTACATCTGGTTGGTGCGCCAGTTGCGGCTCATCGCCGGTGGGACGTTGGCCAAGATGCCCTTGTTGACCTCAAGCCGGCGCGACACTTGCACGATCGATTCCACCGAGTATTCATTGAAGTTGGGCAGGCCCTTCTTCGCACCGACAATCCACGGAACGCCGTGGATGTTGATGTGCAGATCGGTGTCGAACGCAAGCTGTGAGTTGAGCACCACATTGGCGAGCTTCATGAAGCTCTGCCGGCGTATCCTCTGCCAGTCATTGGTCACCTCCGTGTAACGGGAAATGAACACGCCGGGGCCACCGCCCGGGTTGGCGTACTTGCGGAACACCGGCCGCATGACCGTCGGCGGATAAGGGTAAGTCACGTTCACGCGGCTATTCTGATTCGTCAATATCAATCGGTTAAAAGTGGCATCGTAGATATTCGCCGCAACCTGCAGCAACCGATGCACCTCCGGCGTGTAGGCGTTGGCCGGAAAAAGCTGGATGCCGCTCGATACGCCGTTGGTCGGGTTGAACACGCTCTGGTTTTGCGGCACCGGGAACAGCGGATGCTGCAACCCGGCGATGCCGATGTCCGGGTTCACCACTTTGCCGCCGATTAAGCCGGCCGTGTAAATGTTCCCGGTGACGGGATTGGTCGCCAGCCGCGACACCACACTGGCGCGAAGCATCGCGTGGGCGGCGCGGTTGATGAACTCGTCGGCCGTCCAGTTGGTCTGCGCGTTGTGTCCCGTGAACCAGTCGTTGGCGTAATTGATGTTCAGCTTGCCGCGCAACGCCGGCTCGGAGTCCACCCCCATCTGGCTCAACAGCCGGTAGTAGGTGCGGCGGTCGTAGGAGTCGAGTCGCTTGCGTGTGTACATGGACTTGGGCCGGGCATTCATCGCCTGACGAAGGCGCGACACGAAGTTGTTCGCCCGCTGCGGCCGCTCGGCGTAGGGCTGGAAGGAGAGCAACTGCTGCACGTCGGTGAAACGACGCGGGTTCTCAGCGCCTGGCCAGGGGGCATTTACCGGGTCAACACGCAGCCCATCCTCGCTGTCCATCGTCGGGGTGCTGTTCAGGACCAAAGGCCCGTCCGTGTAATCATCCACCATGTTGAACTCGAACCTACGATCGTTTTGGAGCAGGCCAAGCGCGGGGATCATTCCGGAGAGATTGCGCCGCGAGCCATAGTAGCGGTGCATCATGATGTCCCGAGCGTCCGAAAAGGCCCATCGGTCGGCCCGGGGCAGGTCGAGTCCCTTGGCATTGATTGGGCGCGAAATCCAGTCGTAGAAGTACTGCCACTGTATGGGGTTCAACTGCCGCAGGAACCCGGCCATGTTCAGTTCCCACGATCCGACCCCCTGGTTGCGCATGTAGAGGTACTGGTTTCCCCGGCCCTTGGGGGTGTCGAGCCTCGGGTTCATCGGCTCACGCGCCTGGTTGTGAATGTGGTTGATGTCCAGCGAGCGTCCGGTCGGCAGGATCATGTAGGCGTAACGCCCGATGAAGCGGTTGGTGGGGCCGTGCGCGAAGGCGGGGCTTTCCAACTGGCCGATCCACTCGGGATCGCCGACAAAGTAATCGGTGGCAAACCGGCCATCGGGAGCCACGACCGGGCGACCCGCCCAGTTGGTCACCACCAGCAACCCGCTCGGCTCGTAGGCACGGTTGCGGTTCAGGTCGAGGTAGAACCGGAAGTCCTCAATCGCGGTGTAGTTCCTGGGCCGCCAGCCAAGCGCGTTGGTGTCCACAAACACCGGCGGCCGCGGAAGTTTGTGCAGGTTGGCCAGATTGATCAGCAGGTCAGCCGGAGTCAACCCCCGTCCGTTCGGGTACACATAGCTGACATTCGCCGGCGATACTTGGCCGGGCACGAATCCGTACCGGTTGTGGTAGTTTGTCGAGACCGAGAAGTCGTACGCCAGCGGATCCTGCGTAGCCACCATCCGGCCGACCACTTTCGCCAACGCGCTGGCGGCGGCGGTCTCGGCCATGAGCTTGGCGCTGATCTGGTCGGACACCACCGTCACCGAGGCGCGCTCCCGGCTGCTGATGCCGAGGAACACCACCGTCATGGCCGTCACCATCCCCAGCATGATCAGGGTGATGACCAGCGCCGCGCCTTGTTGTGTCTTGAAACGATTCACTTCGTGTCTCTGATGGGAACCCGCTGCCGGAACAGGGTCACCTTGCCAATCTGCCGACCAAGGAAGTTGGCCCGCACCTCCGGATCCGGTGGCAGTGACCGAACCTGCTTGAGCACACGGGGTGCAATCACCGCCATTTCCACGTCGAAATAACTCGGCAACGCCCCGTAAAACTGGGCTTGGCTCTGGGCGTAGCGATCCTGGATCAGCGTCCCGTCCACCGGGGGATTGGGGGCCGAGGGGTCGGGGGGCAAGGGGAACAGCACTTGGCCAGCCGCGCCACGCCGATCGAGGTTCAGGCCAAGCCGATCTTCGTAGTCATACTTGTAGCCGTGGCCAAGCGGACGCCCCAACTGGTCGTACGGCGTGATGCGCAGGTGGATCACCCCGTCGGTGATCGGCTCAAACGCTTCGGCGGAAGTATTAGCGACCGGCTCGAAGTAAAAACGGTTGAAAATCTCGGTCTTATTGAGCAGCGCTTGGCCAGGCGCGGTGACTCGCAGCGTGCCGTTGGTGCGGTACCGGGCGAGCGTGCCGACGCCGCTGTCCACATCGATCACCCGGTAACTGGTGACATGAAACCCGGAATCGCCGCGGCTGGTAAAGGTGAAGTCCTGCAGGATGTTCGTCCGGAACCCCTGCTCAATGGCCCAGGCATCGCTCACGGGCGGCATGGCATCAGACTGGTACGCCATCCGCAGCGCAACGCTTTCACCCGGCGTGACGCGTGAAAAGAAACTCTTGCTGCCGGAGTAGGTGAGCTTCGTCTGCAAATCGGTGATGGCCGGGTAACCGCTGACCTCCATTTGCGACAACTCGCGGACGATCATCTCCATCGCGGCGCGCCCGCCCTCGTTCACGTCTACTTGGGAGGCGTTCTTGCGCAGAGCCATTTGCGTCTGGTTGAACAACGCATAAAGCACGTAAATAATGAGCGTCATCACCGACACGGCCACCAGCAACTCCAGGATGGTGAAGGCCCGGCTTCGGCTGGCCCGCAAGCGGGCGTTGTCGTGTCTGCTGTTCATTGACCTCGGGCGACCTTGGGAACGCTGAACTTGTTCGGCTCAAAAAAGAAAAACGGCGAAGTGACATCCTCCTGAAACTGGCCCGTCGCCGTGTCCAGCGGGTTGAGCAGGTTCAGGTTGCGGTTGACCAGGCGGCCGGCAACAACGGTGCGGAAAACCTTTTTGTTCGGCCCCGGGTGCTCCTCGCCACCAAAAATGTATTCCGGCCACTGGAAGGTCAGCTTGATCTCGTAAAAATTCAGCTTGCGGAACCGGTGCGCAGCGAGCGCGAGCTTGTTGCCGGTGAGATCCCCCCAGTCCCCCGCCGTGCGGATCGGCCTCACCTCGGAAGTCAGCCGATAGGAAAAAGCCATCTCCTTGGCGGCTTCGCCCTTGTCCACCGCGCTGCCACTAATCGCTCGGACCTTGGCCCGGATCAGGTTGTACTCGCCGGATCGGGTGTCCACCTGCGGCCAGTTCCTGACCGTAACCGGCCCCACCAAGTCGGCATGCACCGGCATGCTCAACAACCCGACAATCGCAGCCCCCTGCACGCCCCTTGGCAACTCCATGTGACTGTCTCCCGCCCCAGCCGGCACCGGCTCCCATCGATAGACCTGTGAGTTGGAATTTCGTATCTCAATAAACGCAACGTGGTCAGCCAGGTCATTTATGCCTGTGGCACCGCTCCGGATCGCCTCCATCCAGTACATGCCGTCCTGGTTGATGATGGTTTCCTCGCGGTTGTCCTTTTGCACGTTGATGCCGATCGGCAGCACGCCGATGATGGCAACCAGCGCGAAGGCAATGATGCCGAGGCAGATCGCCAGCTCAACCATTGTGAACCCGCCCCGGCCCCGGAGATATGCCGCTTTGTTGTTCCGCAGTTTCATTTCGAATCGACCGTCGCCGCCGCTGCCGTCTCCACCCGGGCGCGACCGGTGATGTGGTTTACCACGATCTTGGAGTGGTACCGGTTTTTGCGTCTGAACAGATCCCAAGTCGTCCCCTGTTTCTCCGCAGGTGTCATATCATTCCAAACTTCAATAAGTCGCGCCTCGTCATCAAATCCGCCGGTGGCCAGCACATCCGGCCAGCCAGGCCGGTAGTTGCCAAAACGGTCCCGATCATGAAACACACTGCCCTCGACGAACGGGATGATTTCGTTCCGACCCGCCGGCACGAGCTTGCCGAAACCGTTGCGCTTGACCAGTTGCCCGCGGGAATTGAAGGCCACATGCGGCAGCCGCGCCGGGCTGCTGTCCGCCAGCGGAAACGGGATCAGCGGCACCTGCGGCGCGTGGCCGAAAAAATGGTCCTTCTGAAAGCCGTCGGTGTACTCGTCGCCTCGCCTGTACTCATTCTCCCCCTTGCGCCACGCCATGAATTTGTAGGGCGCAATGAGCATGCCGGCGGGCAGTCTTTTCCACTCGGTGAGATAGTTGGGGTGGCTCTGCCCGGGCTGGTCGCCGACCGAGCGCATCGACATGATGGCGTAGCCGCTGAACTGCTTCTCCAGCATGTTGGTCAGCGAGAGCAGGCGCGGATCCTTCTTTCGCGGCGGCAACATCTCGCTGTCCACGTTTTTGATGATGTCCCACATGTTCGTGGGGGTGAAAACGACGTACACGGTCGAGCGGTTGCGAAGCGCGACCTGCCGGGCAAACCTCAGATCCTCCAGTAACTGGCGCGTCGCGCCCTTGTTGGTGGCGCTACGCCCGAGCCCCTTCATCGCCGGCAGCGTGATGCTGATGAGCACGGCGATAATCCCGATGACCACCAGCAACTCAAGCAACGTGAACGCGCCTTGGCCAAGCGCTCCGTGCCATCGCCAGTTGGTTCCTGAATTTTTCATGCCCTTGGCCAAGTACACACCCGGTTTACTGCCAACTCAGGATGTTGTCCTTGTTGGCACCCAGGATCGCATTCGCATTCGTGTCGGCATCTCCATCGGGGCCGAGGGACCAGACCATCACCGGCGTGTTGGCTTGATATCCCCTATTGACCTTGGTCAAGCCTGTCAACCCGGCGTTCTTGTCCGCGCCGGACACAGCGCCCTGGCCATAAAATGCGTCGATCGTTTTGCCGTCATAATTCGCGTCCACGGTGACGATGTAAGGGCTGCCCCACGGGTCGCGGAACACACCGTCGGTGCCCACCCCCCCCTGTGTCGTCGAGGTCACGTCCCTAGCGTTGAGAAAACTAATTTTCTTCGGGTTCATCTTGTGGTTCCGGTTCGATGTTGAGCGACCATTTCGAAATTTTTCCTGCGCCCGGAGGATCGCTACCAACTCCGCATTGCTCACCTGCACCCGGCCCGGGGTGGCAATCTTCGGCAACGCATTCCCCTTGGGATTTGTCAGGAGCCTGGCCGAGCTGCCGGCCATGTGCATGGTGCCGAAGGTGTAGTCCGGGGTTTTTAACTGCTTGGTGATCTGCGACGGGATCGGGTAGCGGCTGTACTCCGCCTCGTAGGCCCGCACCGCCCCGGAGATGTTCTGCATCTCGCTCCTGGCCTGCGTCTTCTTGGCCGAGTCCTTGGCCTTGCCCAACGCCGGTAAAATCATGCCCGCCAGGATGGAGATGATGCCGATTACCACCAGCAACTCGACCAGCGTGAAACCGCGTCTGGCCGCTGCGGTGTTGGATTTTTTTGTCTTCGTTTTCATGTTTCGTTTGTTGTTCGAAATCGGTTAGCGTTTTCTCTTTTTGTAGTATCTCGAAAGCTGCTCGCGGGGGAAGGTTTCCTTGCGCCAGTTGCTGATGACCAGCACCTCGTCGCCCACGACGATCTCAGCCCAAAGATCGTACTTGCCGATGTTGTGAACGACCCTCTTGCCCGTCACGTAGCGCCACGGGTTGATGCCCTTGGCCACTTTGCCGTGATGCCGGACGGGATGGTCATCGCGCCCCAACGGCCACGGAACCGGTGCGCAGAGGACATGCACTTCATCCGAATGATGCTTTACATGGCCCTCGCCCGCGTCGCTATCACCGTGCTCCTCGCTGATATGCCTGACGGTCTTCGCGGTCGGCTCGTAGAATTTTTTTAGCTCCCGCTCGGTTCGGGCGGTGTTGATGAATCCCTCCACCCCGAAATGTTCCTTGATCGCCTGCACTTTCATCACCGTTCCCACTTTGGGATCGCGGAAGGTTTTTCGTGTGGGACTGTACAGGCAGCCGGTCAACTCGTAGTAGAGCGAGTTCAGCGCCGGGTCATTTGGGTTGTCCGGCGGGTAGTGGCCGAACTTGGCCTTGTACGACTCGATGGCCGTCCCGATCGCTGCCAGCTCCACCCGGGTGCGGGACTCCCGCATCTTGCGGCCGGCCGTGCCGCTCAGGCCCACCACCAGCGATGCCAGGATGCCGATGATCACGATGACCACCAGCAACTCAACCAGCGTGAACCCGCGCCGGCTTCCGCTCTTCCCCGTCAAATGTTTCATTGGTCTTTTGTCTCCTGTTCCATTCGCTCGCTCAACCACTGCTTGATCATGCTTTGATAGCCCAGGTAGCGCGACCGCGCCAGACGCTTGATCTTGGACAACATCCGCGGATCCATCCGCAACGAGATGGTGACCGACTCGATCCCCTCCCCGCTCAGCGCCAGCGCCAACTCCATCAATCGGGGCGCAACGCCGGTGTTCGCCCAGTAGGCGGCTTCCGCAGCTTCGTCGTCGAACTGCGGCACTTGTTCCCAATCGCTGATCTGGTTCATTCCGGTTTTGTTTCATGCGCTGTCTCATGACTCAACCAATCTTTTGGTTCATTTTTCGCTGATAGAAAAAGGTTTCATCCTCCATGAAACCCCGAGCCATCACCACGCGAATCTGTTTGCCGTTGGTTCGGTAAACGCTGAAAATCCCGTAACCCGACGCTGCCATGCCAAGGTTGAAATATCGCGACTCACCGGCGTACCGGGGTGAGTCCGGCAAAAGCTTGCAGGAAAACGGATCCTCAAAAGATTCCTCCACATCCTTCGGAACCAATCCTTCCCACTCAAACGGCATGTTAACCCAGTCGAATTCCATCTCCGCTGACCGAAAAATACGCCTTGCACATACATTGTCAATACATTGTAAGTACATTTTTGAAAAAAGTTTCTGGGGGCTGTTTCGCCGAAAAACTCAATATTTCCCTCTGTTTTCACAGCTTCAGGCGGTTTCGGTTGACTCATCCCCGCCGCGCCTCGACCATCCGCAAGCCAAGCCAAGCGCTTGGCCCCTTGATGCGCCTCTCACATTTCTTCACATATTACCGAACCCTGGGCGGCGTGCAGTCCATCCTCAAGCGGCATCACACCTCGGACGCCAAGCGGGGCCACGAACCCGGTTTCGTGTTCGCATTTGAGTCGGACGATTTCGACGAACCCGACATCACCGGGCTTGGCTTCGGCGGCGGCCACTCCATCCACTCGATGCGCGCCAAGTTCGCCAACCACTCCCGCCGCTTCACCAACTCGGTGGCAGTTTGCCACAACATGTGGGGTCTGCAATTCCTGGCCGACCTCATGCCGGCCAAGCGGCGGGTCGGACTGCTGCACTCGGACTGGACCGGACTGCGGCCCCACCTCGAGACCCAGCGTGACCTGCTCGACGGCGTGCTGTGCGTGAGCAACGCACTGGTCGATCTCGTGTCCGGCTGCCTGCCGGACTTGGCCAAGGCCAACCGCGTCCAGTTGATCCCCTACCCGATCGACGGCTTGGCGGCGATGCCGGAGCGGCCGCCCTTAGCCAAGCGCACGGTGGTGATCGGCTGGGTCGGCCGGATGCAAACGGAGCAAAAACGGGTCGAGCGTTTGCCGGCGTTGGTCAAGGCACTCGAGTCGGCCGGCATCGACTTTCGATTCGAGTTACTCGGCGACGGCCCGAGACAGCCCTGGCTCGAGCAGCAGTTGCCAAGCGGCCGCACGATTTTTCACGGCCGCAAGTCGGGCGACGAGTACGCGTCAGTCTTGCGCGGGTGGGACTTCATCACGAGCGTCAGCGACTACGAGGGGTTGCCCATCTCGATGCTCGAGGCGTTCAGCGCCGGGGTGCTGCCGCTCTGCCCGGCGATCGGCAGCGGCGGCGACGAGTACTCGGCCAAGCTAGGCGACGAGTTTGTCTGGGACGCCTTCGACTTTGGCCAAGCGGCGGCCAAGCTCAAGTCCATCCTGGCCAAGCCGGAATCCGCGCTTGGCCAGGCGCGAGCCGAGGCCCGCGCACTCACCGGGTGCCACAGCGAAGCCGGGTACTTCCGAACGTTCGACGAGTTTGTGCAGCGCATCGCCGACGAGCCGCGCGCGGCGGCGGAGCGCCTGACCAAGCGGCCGTTTTACTTTTCTGACCGGCTGCCCTTTGGTCTAATGACGCGCCTTTGGCCAAGCGGCTGCACGCGACGCAATGAATGACCAATCACAGCAGACTGATGCGGCGGTGGAGCGGGAGTTTCTCCACCCCTCAAAGCGCCGACCACACTACCTCGAGCGGGTGAGTATCGTGCAGGCGCTCAGGGAGTTGCGTCACCGCGTGAAACCGGGGCGGCTGCTCGACGTCGGCTGCGGAATGAAGCCTTACGAGAGCCTGTTGACGCAGCGCGGCAGCCGCTACTACGGCACCGATTGGCCCGTGACGATGGAGGGCTCGTACGGCGACTTGACCCGCGCCGATTGTTTCTCGGACAGCATGGTGCTGCCGTTCCGCGAGGGGACATTCGACACGGTCGTCAGCACGCAGATGCTCGAGCACGTGCGACAGCCGGAGATCGTCATTCCGGAAATGGCCCGCGTCCTCAAGCCGGACGGCATCCTGATTCTCTCCGCCCCGATGACGTGGCCGCTGCACGAGGAGCCCTACGATTATTATCGGTACACCCTCCACGGCCTGCGGCATTTGCTGAAGGAAGCCGACTTCGAGATTCTCGACGAGATTCGCCGGGGCAACAACTGGACGACGATGGCGCAAATGTTCCTCGACACGCAGCTCGGCAACCTCGGCCAGCGATTGCCGGAAAGACTTTACTCGACGCTGGTGAGCCTCGCGGTCAACCACGCCTGCTCGGCGATCAACCTCTTCAAGCCGGTGCGCCGCCTCTGCCTTGGCTGGGTGGTTGCGGCAAGAAAAATGTCCGCCGGGGAGGCTCCCCCAGCGGACATCAAAAGCGTTGTGTGACGACGGGCCGACTAGCCCTGGTAAACGCCGGTCTTCCAGTTTTTCCCGCCCATGGTCCGCTCAATGGACTTGAGGTTACTGCGGCGGCGGGTCAGCGCATTGTTCACCTCGCGCGATGCCATGGTCCAGTTTATCTTGTGCAGGCTCTCCACGAACCGTTTCTTGTCCGTGAACTGGGCGGTGGCGCTGCGCAGCGAATAGCCGTTGGCCTTCAGCCGGACAATCGACATCTTGCGCAGCATCGTCAGCGGCTGCCTTGGCTTGCCCAGCGCCGGCTTGCGCAGGAGCCTGCCGCTCTTTTCCTGGGTGTCCAACCAGTCGCCAAACTGGTTCATCAACTCCTCACGCGGCTGGGCCCAATCGACCAGGAAGTTGTGCGGCTCCTCAAACGGCATCGCCTTGCCGCTGGCCTTGCCCAGTTCGACAATACCCGAGGCACTGCCCTTTTGGCTCTTGCCACCGGCGGCCAAGGCCTTGCGGCACTCGGCAGATTTCAGAAAGGGCTCCTTGCCGCTTCCAAGTTCACGATCCAATTCCCATTGCATGGCCCGGTGGACCAGGGTACGGGGCGCTTTTTCCAAAACGGAAAAATCCCATTCTTCACTTGCGAGTTCTTTTTTCTTACTCATTGCTCATATCCTTATCATTTCTCAGTTTTATTTATAACTCATTGCATGCGTAACTATAAACCCAGTCAAACAAGATTAGGGCTTCGGTTATTTCACAATTACCAATTTACGCCCCAAGCCGAAAATTAGCATAATTTTTTCATTATACAAATACTTTTTTCAACTATCTCACTTATTACTCAATCCGCTTGATTCCCCAACCGCTTGGCCGTAACCATTCCGACCGCCATTTCGGCGACTGGGAGAAATGAACCTTCACGAATACCAAGCCAAGCAACTGCTCGCGCGCCACGGGGTTGAAGTCCCTGGAGGCCAACCCTGTACGACTGCCGACGAGGCGCGCTCCATCGCCGAGGGGCTCTTCGCCGCCGGCCAGGAAATGGTCGTGCTCAAGATCCAGATTCACTCCGGCGGCCGGGGCAAGGGCGTGTTCAAGGACGGCTTCAAGGGCGGCGTGCACCTCTGCAAGTCGGCCGACGACGTCCACGAAAAAGCCAAGGCCATGCTCGGCAACACCATCGTCACCAAGCAGACCGGCGAGGCTGGGCGGCAGGTTCACACCCTCCTCGTTGCCAGCGGCGAGAAGATCGTTGACGAATTTTACCTCGCCGTGCTGCTCGATCGAGAAACCTCCCGGCCCCTCATCATGGCCAGTCGCGAGGGCGGCGTCGACATCGAGGAGGTTGCCGAGACCAATCCCGACGCCATCGTCAAGTTGAACGTCGATCCCCTGCTTGGCCTGCAACCGTTCCAGGCCCGCAACTTGGCCAAGGCGCTTGGCCTGAGCGGCAAACTCATTCACTCCGGGGCCAAGCTCATCGCCGGCGTTTACAAAACGTGGTGGGAGTGCGACGCCTCGATGGTCGAGATCAACCCGCTCTGCATCGTCGAGAATCCGGACGGCTCCCAAAAAATCGCTGCCGTCGATGCCAAGATTTCCGTCGATGCCAACGCGCTATACCGGCACAAGGACATCGCCGGGATGCGCGACCTCAACGAGGAAGCCGCACTCGAGGTCGAGGCCAGCAAGTTCGACCTCAACTACATCAAGCTCGACGGCTCCGTCGCCTGCCTCGTCAACGGCGCCGGCCTGGCCATGGCAACGATGGACGCCATCAAGCATTACGGCGGCGACCCGGCGAACTTCCTCGACGTCGGCGGCAGCGCGTCAACGGAACAAGTGACGGCGGCGTTCCAGATCATTCTCAAGGATCCCAACGTCAAGGCGATCCTCGTCAACATTTTCGGCGGCATCATGAACTGCAACACCATCGCCGAGGGCATCGTCGCGGCCGTCAAGGAAACCCACCTTACGCTGCCGTTGGTGGTCCGGCTCGAGGGCAACAACGTCGAGGCTGGAGACAGCACGTTGGCCAACTCCGGGCTGTCGCTCATCACGGCGGACAGCATGGCCGAGGCCGCCCAAAAAGTCGTCGCCGAGGCCGCCGCATAACCCCAACCCGGATTTCACAACAGCATGGCAATTCTCGTCAAACCAGACACCAAAGTCCTCGTCCAAGGCATCACCGGCAGCTTCGGCGGCCGCCACTCAAAGCTCAGCCTCGAGTACGGCACCCAAGTTGTCGCCGGCGTCACCCCCGGAAAAGCCGGCCAAAAATTCGAGGACACCGTCCCGATTTTCGACGGCGTCGCCGAGGCTGTCAAAGAAACCAGCGCCACCGCCTCCGCGATTTTTGTTCCGCCGCCCTTCGCCGCCGACGCCATCCTCGAGGCAGTCGATGCCGGGCTCGAGTTGGTCGTCGCCATCACCGAGGGCATCCCCGTGCGCGACATGATTGAAGTCAAGGCCGCGATCAACGGATCGGCAACCCGGCTCATCGGCCCGAACTGCCCCGGCGTCGTCACCCCCGGCACAGGCAAGGATTCCCACGGCGGCTGCCGCATCGGCATCGCCCCCGGCTACATCCACAAGGCGGGCGACATCGGCGTCGTCAGCCGCAGCGGCACGCTCACCTACGAGGCGGTGTGGCAGCTCACCTGCAACGGCCTTGGCCAATCGACCTGCGTCGGCATCGGCGGCGATCCCGTCCCCGGCAGCACGCACCTCGACATCATCAAGCTCTTCAACGACGACCCCGACACGCGCGGCATCATCATGATCGGCGAGATCGGCGGCTCCGCCGAGGAGGAAGCCGCCGAGTGGATCAAGGAAAACTGCAAAAAACCGGTCGCCGGATTTATCGCCGGAACGACAGCACCTCCGGGCCGCCGCATGGGCCACGCCGGGGCCATCATCAGCGGAGGCAAAGGCACCGCCGAGGCCAAAATTGCCGCGATGGAGGAGGCCGGGATCAGCGTCGCCGAGACTCCCTCCCAAATGGCCGAGGCCCTGATCAGGATTCTCTAAGAAAACCAAGCGCTTGGCCAAGCGCTCAGGCCGACTGGGCCAGTTCTTCCTCGAAGTCGACGATTTCCTTGATCTGGGTGAGGAACCAGCGGTCGATTTTTGTGAGGTCGAATATCTCGTCGATGGTGAAACCGGCGCGCAGCGCGTGCCGCAGGAAGAACACCCGCTCGGCGTTCGGCACGCTGAGTTTTTGCGTGATGACTTCGCGCGGCAGGATGTCGCGGTCGCCGTACACGTCCTGGCCGATTCGCCACGGTTTGCCGTCGCCACCCAAACCGGATCGCCCGACCTCGAGCGAGCGCAGCGCCTTTTGCAGCGACTCCTTGAATGTGCGACCGATGGCCATCGCCTCGCCGACCGATTTCATCTGCGTGTTCAGCGTCTGGTCGGCGGTGGGGAATTTCTCGAACGCGAACCGCGGCACCTTGACGACGACGTAGTCGATGGTCGGCTCGAAGCAGGCCGGCGTCTCGCGGGTGATGTCGTTGCGAATCTCCTCGAGCAGATAACCGACTGCGAGCTTGGCCGCGAACTTGGCAATCGGGAAGCCGGTCGCCTTCGACGCCAGCGCCGACGAGCGCGACACGCGCGGGTTCATCTCGATGATCGTCAGCCGGCCGTTGTCCGGGTTGACCGCGAACTGGATGTTCGAGCCGCCGGTCTCGACGCCGATCTCGCGGATCACCGCGAACGACGCGTCGCGCATGATTTGGTACTCCTTGTCAGTGAGCGTCTGCGTCGGGGCCACAGTGATCGAGTCGCCGGTGTGCACGCCCATCGGGTCGAAGTTTTCGATCGAGCAGATGATCACGCAGTTGTCGGCTCGGTCACGCATGACCTCCATCTCGAATTCCTTCCAGCCAATCAGCGACTCCTCGACGAGCACCTCGGTGACCGGCGACAAGTCGAGGCCGTGCTTGATCATTTCCTCGAACTCGTCCCGATTGTACGCGATGCCGCCGCCGGTGCCGCCGAGCGTGTAGGCCGGCCGGATGATGAGCGGGAATTCCCCGATGTCCCCGGCGATCTCCAGCGCCTCCTCGAGCGTGTGAGCCACGCCGCTGGACGGCACGTCGAGGCCGATCCGGATCATGGCGTCCTTGAAAAGCTGGCGGTCCTCACCGCGCTCGATCGCCTCGGCGTTGGCCCCGATCATCTCAATGTCCAAGCGCTCGAGCACACCGCTGCGGTGCAACGACATTGCGGTGTTTAGCGCAGTCTGCCCGCCGAGCGTCGGCAGCAGGACGAGCTTCCCGCCCGCTCCGCTCTGCTCAATCGTTTCCAGCTCACGGCCGATGATTTTCTCGACGCACTCCGGCGTGATCGGCTCGATGTAAGTGCGATCGGCGAACTCCGGGTCGGTCATGATGGTGGCCGGGTTGGAGTTGACGAGCACGACGCGGTAGCCCTCCTCCTTGAGGGCCTTGCACGCCTGCGTGCCGGAGTAGTCGAATTCGCAGGCTTGCCCGATGATGATCGGGCCGGCGCCGATGATTAAAACTGTGTTGATGTCAGTGCGCTTCGGCATCCAAGTGGCGGCAACGTAAACCAAGCCGCGCCCGCCGTCGAATCCTCGCTCGTTTGGGAACCGCGAATGAACGCAAAGCATTCATCAGTGATAAGTCGGCAGAGAGAAAAAAGGACACTTATTTACCTTAATAACATTGAACTATAAAATATAAACCCTAAACAAATTCCAAATTGAAAAAACAAAAATCCGTGAAAATCTGTGAAATCCGTGTCTAAAAAACGATCCTGAAAATCCTGTTGAATCCTGAAAATCTGCGTCCCAACTTGAAACTGAAAACTTGAAACTTGAAACTTTTTCACCCCGTTTTACGGAGTGATTGGCCGAGCAGGAAACCGAGCCATGTGCCGAGCAGGCACAGCGCGACCGACAGCAGCATATTCCCACCGGCCTTGAGCCAGGCCTGTTGGTGCATCAACTCGAGCGTCTGCAGGCTGAAGGTGGAAAACGTCGTGAAGCCGCCGCAGAAACCGACCATCAAAAACAACCCCGCCGGCCGGCTTTTTTGCTCCGCATCGAACAGCCCGGCGCAAATGCCGATGACCAGCGAGCCGAGCACGTTGGCCAGCAGCGTGCCGTATGGGAAGGCGTCGAACCGCGCCAGCGCCTGGCCAAGGCCAAACCGCCCCACGCTGCCCAGCGCGCCACCCAATGCCACCATCAACCAAGTCATCGCGGCGCCAACTATAGCAACTGCTCCCGCAGAAGCATCTCCCGAATTTTGTCCGCGCTCGAGCCGAGCTTGGCCGCCGCCGCGAACAGGTCGCCTGTCGCGACCGGATACCAGTTGCGCTTGGCCGGATCGGCCAGCCCGGCGACGTTAAACGGCTCGATCACATCGCGAATTTTCGCCAGCAGTTCGTCGCGCTTGGCCAGGCGGACGACCGACTCGCAAATCTCTCGCGTCGCCGGGCCGAACTCCGGATGCTCGCACAGCAAAAACGACTCGGCCAACTCCGGCTTGCCCAAGCGATGCGCCGTCTCCGAAAAACTCACCGCCGCGAAGTAAACCTGCGTGAGCGCCGCGAACAATTCGAAGTCGCCCATGCTCGCGTACAGCGCGCCGACCAGCCGCGAGACTTGGCCAAGCTCGGCCACTGTTCGACGCTCGTAACCAGCCAACGCCGACGTGCTTGGCTCGCCGCGGAGCAGCTTGGCCAAGCGCTTGATGCCAAGCAGCGTCAGCGGGAAACCGGTTGATAACAGCGGATCCACAAACCCCGCCGACGACGGCAACAGCGCCCAGCGTGCGCCCGTGATTTGCCCGCTGCAAAACGACAACTCCGGCGCGAACACAAACCCACCCACCGGCTCGGCGGCGGCGAACTGTTTGGCCAACGACGGCAGCTTGGCCAACAGCCGTTGCCAGCCGGGCGCACCCTCGGCCAAGCCCAACTCGGCGGCGCGCTCGCCCGTTGCCGCGACCCCCGCGCTGGTGATGCCGTTGTTGAATTTCAGCACCCAAACCCAGCCGCCGTCGAACACGTGATGCACCGCCGCCGACTCCACCGGATACGGCGCGCCCTCCTCGCTTGGCCAAGCGCCGACGTTTTTGAAATGCGCGAACAATCCGCTCGTCACCGGCATCAGCGGCAACTCGCGGTTAGCCAAGCCAAGCGTGCGGTGCAGCCAACCGCGCGGCCCGGTGGCATCGATCACGAAGCCGGCGTGAAACCGCACCGGCCCGCCGTTTCGCCGGCCGCCAAGCGTCACGCCGTCCGGTTGCTCGTCAAAACTCGTCAATTCAGTTCGGTCGAAATACTCGACGCCGAGCCGCTGCGCCTCGTTGACCAGGTGGTGATCGAAGTCGGCGCGAAACCAGTGCGTGTCGGCGACCTCGTCGCGCGGGCTGGCGGCAACGAGAAGTTGGTTTCGCCGCTGCTCATCGTCGCTGAACGACTGGCCAAGCGTGTGGTGAAAAAAGGAAAACCCGCGCTTGAGGCCGCAGCCGATTCCCGGGTGTTCGCGCTGCCACTCACCCCAGCGGCGGAACGGCAAAAGCTGCGGCAAGTCGTGTTCCTCCGCGAGTTGCTGCAACAGCAAACTGGCCAGCGGCGTGGACGACTCACCGATCGCGAAGCGCGGATGCGTGCCACGCTCGATCAGCACGACCGAGCGGCCCAGCCGCCGCGCCACCATCGCCATCAGCGCCCCGCCAAAACCGCCCCCCACAACCGCAATGTCCGCTTTGTGTTCCACTCCGTTGAGCCAAGTTAGCAGAAAGCCAAGGCGGCTCCAAAGTGAATGCTCGTTGCGCTTGGACGCGGGAGGGGCAAGTTCCACCTTGCCCCATTTCGAAGTTAATTTGGGACGAGGTGAAACTCGTCCCTCCCGGGAAGATTCCGGCGAGGCGCGTGCGCTCCCCATTTCCTGATATTTTCAAAGGTCTCGCGTTGCGCTTGTGCAGGCGGGGCGATAGCGTCGGCGACCGCATGATTCAACTGACTCGCACCGTTTTTTTCATCACCGTTTTTTTGTTCGCGCTCGGGCTTGGCCAAACGGCCGGGGCGGAGGCCAATCGCAACGTGAAACTGCGCGGCGGGCTGCAGAACTCGCGCATCCAGTTTGAGCAGAAAAAGACCGGGCGCGTCGCGTTCATCGGCGGGTCGATCACGCAGATGAACGGCTACCGGCCGATGGTCAGCGACTGGCTGCAGGCGCGGTTTCCCGACACCCAGTTTGAATTCATCAACGCCGGAATCTCTTCGACCGACTCGCAGACGGGGGCGTTCCGGCTCGGCGACCATGTGCTGGCCATGGGGCGGATCGACCTGCTGTTTATTGAGTTCGCGGTGAACGACGACCAGGACGCACGCCACTCGCGGCGCGGCTGCATCCTCGGCATGGAGGGCATCATCCGGCAGACGCGGCTCCGGCAACCGCTGTGCGACCTGGTGGTGACGCACTTCGTCAACCCGCCGATGCTTGAGCAGATTCAATCCGGCGAAGTACCGCCATCGATCGAGGCACACGAAGATGTGCTCAGGCACTACAATGTGTCATCGGTATACCTCGCACGCGAGGTGGCAGACCGCATCGCCGCCGGTGAACTGACATGGGCGCAGTACGGCGGCACTCATCCGAAGGAGGCCGGCAACGCGGTGGCGTCCGGGTTGATCGGCGAGTTGCTGGGCCGCCGCTGGGCCAAGCCGCTGCCAGCGAACGCGGCCAAGGGCGCGGCACTGATCCCGGCCAAGCCGCTCGATACGGCCAGTTTTTTTAACGGCCGCTTCCTGTCGCCCGGCTTGGCCAAGCGCGGCGACGGCTGGGCGTGGCACGTGCCGGAGTGGAGGAAAATCCCGGGGAGTTTCCGGGAAATCTTCGCCGGGCTGAAGTTGCTCTGCGGCGGGCACGCGGGCGGCGGGGTGTCGTTTGAGTTTGAGGGCAGGGCCGTCGGGGCTTACGTGCTGGCAGGGCCGGACGCGGGGGTGCTGGAGGTGAGCGTCGACGGAGGGGAATACAAGCCGACGGGCCTGTATCATCACTATAGCCGGGGGCTGCATTACCCGCGCACGGTGATGTTCGCCACCGACCTTGCGGCGGGCAAACACGCGATCCGGCTGCGGCTGGCCATGCCACCCGGCGATGGTGTCAAGGGAACTGCGGCGCGAATCCTGCAATTTGCGGTCAATTGACCGGGCAATGTTTCGGTCATTTCGCTTGCAGCACCCAGTTGGGAGTGCCAGGTTTTGCCCGTGAAGCTATTGTCCAAAGCCAAAACGAAGCGAGCCTTCACGCTGATTGAGCTGCTGGTGGTGATAGCGATTATTGCCATTCTCGCGGCGCTGCTGCTGCCCGCCCTCGGCAAAGCCAAGCAGACCGCCCACGGCATTGCGTGCATGAACAACAACCGGCAGTTGATGCTCGCGTGGAACTTGTTCGCCACCGACAACGAGGGACGCATCCCGTACGCCAGCGCGTATTATCAGGAACCGACGGTGAGGTTTTCTTGGGCGGTGGGGACGGTCAACAACCCGGCATTCAACGCGGCGGAGAATTACATCACCAAGGGCGTGATCTACAAATACGTCGGGAACTCAGACGACGTCTTCCGCTGCCCGGCCGACACCTCGATGGTCAAGAACAACAAGGGCAATCTGGTGAAGCGCGAACGCAGCTACAGCATGAACATCTTCATGGGCGGCTGGTCCGGCTGGGCGTTCTGGGGGGATCAGCAGTGGGAGGTTTACCACAAGCTGGAGGGTATCGGGAATCCTTCCGAGCGATTCGTGCTGCTGGACATGCGGCCCAACAGCATCAACGCCGGCAACTACCGGGTGGACATGGCCGGCTGGCCAAACCAGCGGCAACTGCACCGGTTCTGGCAGGACTACCCCGGTGTGTACCACATCGACGCCACGATGTTTTCGTTCGCCGACGGCCACTGCGAAAAGAAACGCTGGCTGGACGAGCGCACGAAGAATCCCCCTGAGAATGCAGATGGAACAATCCCAAACCGCAAGATCTCGACGCCGAACAACAAGGACGTTTACTGGATGCAGGAACGCACGACGCGGATGGAATCTCCGCAAAGAAAATACACCGGGCCGGCCTATGCCTACACGGCAAAACTGGCCGGCCATCCTTACTGGGGCTACTGGAAATCTCCGGGGGAATAGCTTGGCGCTTGGCCAAGCGAGGTGTTTGACCTACAACGGCAATCAGGCTAATTTGAAGCGCAGGTGAAAAAGGCATTCACGCTGATTGAGCTGCTGGTGGTGATCGCGATCATCGCCATCCTCGCGGCACTGCTTCTCCCGGCACTGGCCAAGGCCAAGGCGGCAGGCACCTCGATTGCCTGCCTGAACAACAACCGCCAACTGCTCATCGCGTGGCATAATTTCTCAGGCGACAATGATGAACACATCATCTACGCCAGTGCTTGGTACTTTCCCGGCTACGTATATCCCAGCGGCCTGAAGTACGAGCCCACCGCCGATTTCTCCTACTGCGCCTCGCAATACCTCGGGGCAAACATACCGCCGAAGGATTGGCTGGAAATTTCCGTGCTGTACCCGTACGCCGGCAGGAGCCGGGATGTATTCCACTGTCCAGAGGACAAAAACTACGGCGTGGCCAAGGAGAAGGGATGGCCCGAGCGGGTCCGCTCCTACAGCATCAACATCTACGCCGGCGGCTGGTCGGGTTGGCCTTTTGACGGCGATCAAATGTGGAAGATTTACCGACAGCAGTCGGACTTCCGCGACCCGGCCAAGCGGTTCGTCCTCATGGACATGGACGACGAAAGCATCAACGCCGGCAACTACCGCGTGGACATGGCCGGCTGGCCCAACAAACCCAAGCTGTATCGCTTCCGGCAGGATTGGCCGGCTTCGTGGCACAACAACGGTTGCACCATCTCCTTCGCCGACGGGCACGCCGAGCGGAAGAAATGGCTGCACAGCGACACGCTGAAATCCACAGTTGATCCCCAAGCCGGCAACGGCCTTGCCTCCAGTCCTGACAACCCCGACATCGCCTGGATGCAGGAACGCGCCACTCGCCCCAACCCAGGCTGGCAACAAAACAGCTGGGCGAAGCAGTGGACCGGCGCCATGCACCTCAAGCCCTGGCAGTGGTGGGGATACTGGCGCATGCCGGGCGAGGTCGCCGCAGACAGCCTCAGCCCGAGGCCCAACTATGCCCAGTGACCGGCGAAAGTTATCGTGCTGGACTCATCACTTTTTTCTGTCAGGCTCACCCGACTATGTCCTTGCATCTGTTCCATTCAACCGGACTAAAACTGGCAGCGACACTCGTCGCCAGTTTTATTTTTCTCAACGCCCCGACCGCCGCCGACCTCAACCAGACAAAGGAGAGTTTCTCCGCTGAAGTCACCAAGACTTTCGCATACAAATACCTCAAGTATCTGCCTGAGGGGTACGACGGCAAAAAAAAAATTCCGCTGCTGCTTTTCCTGCATGGAGCCGGCGAACGGGGCGACAACCTCGAACTGGTCACCAAGCACGGTCCACCCAAGCTCATCAAGAAAGGCAAAAAATTCCCATTCATCGTAATATCACCTCAATGCCACAAGGGAAGCAAGCTGGTGGGATGCCGAGGGTCTGGACGCGCTGCTTGATGAATTCATCGGCAAGCATGCCGTGGACGAGTCCCGTATCTACTGCACCGGCCTGAGCATGGGCGGCTACGGCACCTGGGCTCTTGGTGGACAAAACCCGAAACGCTTTGCAGCACTGGCCCCAATATGCGGTGGAGGCAACCGCATAGACGCCCGCCAGATTGGGAAAAAACCGGTGTGGGTGTTTCACGGTGCCAAGGACAGAACCGTGCCACTGGAAGAATCCCAGCGTATGGTGGACGCCTTGAAGCGGCGCGGCGGCAAGCCAAAGTTCACCATCTACCCCGAGGCCGGCCATGACTCATGGACCAAGTCGTACGACAACCCCAAGCTGTATGAGTGGTTCCTCTCACACAAAACCGAATAACGCCTGAACAGGCGTCAAGCACTGCAACTCAGTGAATGCGCTGTTCATCATTGACGGTCTGCCGTTGGAAGATCGCCGGGCCAGGGAGGCGCTTCGCATCGCCGCCGGCACCGGTGTCTGGGGCAAGGTCAGGCCCACTCTCTGTTTCGCCCGGGCCAACGACCCGGCGCTTGGCCAAGCGGAAGACGGCGAACTGCGCCGCTACATCCACCTGCTGCGCGAAACCGCGGGCGGCCTGTTCACCCGTGCGCCGGAGGAGCCGGACGGAATCCTGTCCCACACCGACGAGACCGGCTTGGCCAGGCTCATCGGCGAAGCCGACACGGTGCTGCGTTTTTGAGCTGCCGCCCGGTCCAAGCGGCTTGTGTTCCCCCTCCCCCTTCAATAGCGTCAACGCCGATGACTCTTGAAGACCACGCCGGAGATGTCGTTGGCAAAGCCCGCAAAGGGCTGGGCGTCAGCCCCGGGCAAATCGCCGAGGCAGGCGGTTTCACGGCCGAGGGTTACGGCAGGTTTGAAGAAGACGGCACGTTCGACGAGCTGCCCGACTTCGAGAAAATCGGCGAACTACTCCACCTCAACCCCGACAAGCTCGCCACCATCGTCTCCGGCTGGTATCCCCGCGCCGCCGACCTCGAGGCCAACAAGACCGTCCGGCAAATCACCACCAACGAGGGCATGGAGGTGCACTGCTATCTCGTGTGGGACGCCGCCACCCGCGAGGCGGCATTGTTCGACACCGGCTGGAGCGCCGATCCGATCCTGGCGTTGCTGCAGGAAAACGAGCTCACCCTGAAGCACCTTTTCATCACCCACACCCACCACGACCACGTCGCCGCGCTCACGCCGATCCGCAAACAATTCCCCGACGTGGCGCTGCACTCCAGCTCGCCCAACGCTCCGGAGGGCCAACGCAACCAGCCCGGCCAAGTCGTCGAGCTGGGAGGCCTGCAAATCACCTCCCGCGAAACACCCGGCCACGCCGACGACGGGGTGACCTACGTGATCGACAACTTCCCCGGCTTTGCGCCGAAAGTGGCGATGGTCGGCGACGCGATCTTTGCCGGCTCGATGGGTGGCGCGCCCGAGCACTACCAGCTTGCGCGGGAAAAAGTGCAGTCGGAGATAATGAGCCTCTCCGCCGAGACGATCCTCTGCCCCGGCCACGGCCCCATCACCACCGTCGCCGAGCAACTCCTAGTCAACCCGTTTTTCTAGACCGCCGACTGGCCAGGGGATGTTCACCTCCAGATGATGAGGTTGAGACCCATCGTCCTCAGTTCCTTGCCAACCAGCTCTAGGATGTTGCGCTCGAAAGTTTCGCCATCCTTGTTGATCTCCTCGACACCCATCTGAACCCTTTCTAGGCGCCCAGACTAACTCTTCAAATGGCCCAGTTTAAGTAACCTCGACCGCAACAAGCTTCAGCGCGACGGCTGACGGCGACACGCATCTGGTAACAGTTGCCGCTTCCAGCACGACCGGCTACGCCGCTGGCGTGTACGACATCATTACAATTTATCCGGTGTTTACGCAGATTATTGCGAAATCACGTGGTAATAGCCGGATTTAGGCTAAATCCATCGACTTGGAGCAGGGGTCCAAGTCCTTTGAGCGGCGTTCAAGGTCGTTTGAGCAGTGCGCAAAGCCGTTCGAACGGTGCGCAAGGTCGTGTGAGCGGTGCTCAAGGTCGTTTGAGCAGTGCGCAAAGCAGTGCGAGCGGTGCTCAA
>Ga0208879_1000988_pt1 | contig 27996 bp, 16 predicted proteins | sample Knorr_S15_td_Bot_FD_185605 | JGI IMG/M metagenome (GOLD analysis project Ga0208879, IMG submission 185605) | Marine microbial communities from Southern Atlantic Ocean transect - Knorr_S15_td_Bottom_ad_5009_LV_A (SPAdes) (version 2) | ecosystem: Environmental > Aquatic > Marine > Oceanic | place...
CGTTGGATTTGCTTTTCCCCGAGTTGCGGGATAGACGTCCCCAGACGACTTCCCCACCGACGCACAGGCGGTCCAGCAAGAAGGGTTGGTATTCCATGACCCGGCAAGAAAGTAGTTCGGGTTCGATGGCGCCCGCCGCTGCTTCGAATCCTTGGAGCATCTCGATCACGTCGAGCAAACCGCCCTCGCCGCTGACTTGGGAGCTTTGGCCGACGTGCTGCCATCGAAACAGGAAACGCAAGAAGTTGGATTGGGAGACCGGCTCAATCTCCCGGCGCAGGCCGTTGATGGTCGAACGATGAATCCTGGCCAAGATGCGCCGGTCGCAAAATTCCTCTTGAGTCACGCCGGGCCGGAAACTACCTCGAAGCACTACGCCTTCGTTCTCCATCTGGGCCAGAGCTATGTTCACTGCGGAAAGAGACATCCCTAAGGTCTCGCGCATTTCTTCGGCGGTGAACGGACCCAAAGCCTCGGCCCAGCCACGGACTAGATCGAGGATCGCTTCCTCTTGTGACGATTCGGCATGCGGTTCCACGGAGATAGGGAGTTGGGCGGTTAACTCTGAATCTGGGAAGGCGGCTGCGTATGCCGCTAGCTTCTCCGTCGCCACCCAAACCGCGCCGTTATCATCTCTGATCAGCCGGTAGGCCCGGCCGACGCTCGCCAAATCTTGGAACCACTGAGTGATTTCCTGAGAACCCGTGTCCCGGCCGTTTTTCAGGGCGATCTTTTCCGGCAGTATCCCCAGGCTGAGTAACGCGTCGTGGAGTTCATCAGCGTCGCGGATTCGCGGCCAAGCGTTGTCCGATTCTTTTTGGATGGCCGCCGGATCCAGCGAAGCCAGGTCGCGGGAGTCATCGGGCAGCGCCCGGCGCAGTGACACGGCGCGGGCCCTCCGTTCTTCCAAGGGGGCGTCGTCAAGGAAGGCGTAGGGCATGGCGTTTAATATCTGGTGGGCAAAAACCGAGGGCTGGACCGTTTCTCTGCCGTAGATCTCAATCTCGCCGTTCTCGATTCGCGCCAACACCCCCTTGTGGCCTTCTATGTCCATGGCTTCGGTCAGGCAGTCGCGGATAGTTTCGAAAACCAAGGGATGGTCGGGTGGCTCGATATCTCCCGGCATGGCGTTGTCCTGGCAGGCAACCTGGGCGGGGAAAACTCCCGCCAACAAGTCGTCGGACCTCATGCGTTGTATCGGCGCCGGGACCCGGCGGCCCCCCATATGGCGGAGCAACGCCAAGAACCGGGTTGCGTTCCACCGGAACCTGGTGCCAAACAGCGGAGCTTGGAACACCGCTTGAAGCAGTACGTCTTCCACGGTTTTGGACGTTAGATAGCTAAACACGTCGGTAACCGGGAACGACATGCTAGGGCCCAGAGAGAAGTTCAGTCCGTCGTCGGTGGCCGATGCCTGAAGTTCGAAGTCGAAAGTGCGGCAGATACGCTTTCGCAGGGCCATTCCCCAGGCCCGGTTGATGGCGGCGCCCAAGGGAGCGTGGATCACCAACTGCATCCCCCCGCTTTCGTCGAAGAACCGCTCGGCGACGATGCGGTTTGCCGTAGGCACAATGCCCAAGACTTTCTTACCCTCAACGATGTAGGCGACGATCTGCCGGGCGGCTTCCTGGGAGATCTTGGATCCCTCCATCAGCCATTCCTCGGCCTCCGGCGGGTGCTCCAACCGCTGATCGACTCCCTCCCGCAGATAGCTAACCTCTTCCGATAGCTCCCAGGTCCTACTTGGGGCCTCCCCCAGCCAGAAGGGTATCGTGGGCGACTGGCCCTGGGCGTCTTCAACCCGCACCCGGCCTCTCTCCACCCGGCGAATCTTCCAAGGCGTGTTGCCCAACAGGAAAATATCTCCGGCCACGCTCTCTATGGCAAAGTCCTCGTTGACCGTGCCGACGAAAGTGTCTTCGGGTTCCGCGATAACGTCGTAGTCAGCGTTGTCTGGGATGGCGCCGCCGCTGGTCAGGGCGGTTATGCGGGCCCCGCGCCGTCCTTTTAGCAGGTGGTTCACGCCGTCCCGGTGTAGGAGCGCGCCGTTCCGCCCTTGCCTGGGAGCGAACCCCTGCGACAGGACATCCACAACGTCGTCGAACTTTTCCCTGGGCAGGTCGCGATATGGGTAGGCTTTGCGGCAAAGATCGAACAGCGCGTCTTCGCCCCAGTCCTCGGCGGCGCAGGCCGCTACCATCTGCTGCCCCAAGATGTCCAGAGGCCAAGGCGGAATCTTCAATTTGTCCAGATTACCCTGAGCTATTCCCCTGGCCAGGGCGGCGCACTCAACCAGTTCGTCCCGGGTCAAAGGGAAAAGCCGCCCTTTGGGAGTTCCCCCAACGGTGTGCCCTGACCTTCCGATGCGCTGGAGTAATAAGCCGATGGAACGGGGCGAGCCGATCTGGCAGACCAGCTCCACGTCTCCGATGTCGATGCCCAATTCCAGGGAGGCCGTGGCTACGCAAACCTTGACCTGGCCGTACTTCAGTTTCTCCTCGGCGGCCAGACGAGTGGCCCGGGACAGGCTGCCGTGGTGGGCTACCACGGCGTCATACCCCATCCTTTCGGAAAGCTGACGGGAAACCCGCTCGACCAACCGCCTGGTGTTCACAAAGACCAGAGTCGTCTTGTGCCCCTCCACCAGTCGAGTGATAGCGTCCAACGTATCTGCCCAGAGCTCGTGGGTGGCGATAGGGCCCATCTCTAACTTGGGTAACTGGATAGCTAGGTCCACGGTCCGGGCGCGTCCGGTGTCGACGATCAAGCAGTTGGGTGTTCCTTCGGCGTCGATCTCGGTGTTCCCCACCAAGAATCGAGCGACTTCTTCGATGGGGCGCTGGGTGGCGGAGAGACCGATGCGGGCCACGGGGCCTTCGGCCAGCGCGCACAGGCGCTCCACGGACAAGGACAGGTGCGAGCCGCGCTTATCGTCGGCCACGGCGTGAATCTCGTCGAGGATGAGAGTTTTGACCGATCTGAGGCCCCGCCGGCCACTTTCCGACGTCAGCAAGATGTAGAGGGACTCTGGAGTAGTAATCAGTATGTGGGGGGGCCGCTTGGCCATCCGTGCCCGCTCTGAGGCCGTGGTGTCTCCGGTGCGCACCCCGGTGCGGATCTCCGGAATGGGAGTGCCCCGCTGTTCGGCTAGGGCGGTTATCTCCTCCAGGGGAACGGCCAGGTTCTTCTTGATATCGTTGGACAAAGCCTTCAAGGGCGAAACGTAGACCACCTGGGTGGCGTCGGGTAATTCCTCCGTTATGCCCTGGCGCACCAGTTGATCGATGCAAGTCAGGAAGGCGGCCAGGGTTTTACCCGAGCCCGTGGGCGCCGAGATAAGAGTATGTTTGCCCTGGGCGATGGCCGGCCAACCGGCGGCCTGGGCCTCGGTGGGCCCCTGAAACCGGCTTTGGAACCACTCTTGGATGATGGGATGAAATTGGGAGAGCGGCATGGAGGAAGTTTAGCACAGGGCGGCCATCTGACTGGCACGGCTCCTGTCATACCCAGACGATTGGATTTGATTGAACAAATAACGCGAATTGGTGGGGGGATATTTCAGCTATACTGAGACGGTTTCGGAAGACGTGGAAACCAGAATCTGATCTAAGATGTGAATATGCCGGAAATCATTGAGTCCGCCAAAAATCCATTTGGCGGCGTGGTAACCAAAGCAGACAGCCTGACCGGCGAACCGGCGGCGTTCCGGGGGCAACTTGATAACTCGTTGGAACTATGGGGCTCCCAAAACGTCTTGGTGGTTTGGCTGGAGATTCCCATCGCCAAGGCCGCCCTGGTTCCGATAGCCGTGGAGGCCGGGTTTTCCTACCATCATGCTGGGGAAGACTACCTGTTGCTGACCTGCGCGTTAAGAGAGGGTTCCCACATTCCTCCCTACGCCTCCCACTACATCGGGGCCGGCGGGATCGTACTCACTGAATCGAACGACCTGCTAGTGGTGCGCGAGAAAGTTGGCTACCGGGGACGGACCCCAACATTGAAACTGCCGGGCGGCGCATTGGTTGCCGGGGAGCATCTGGCGGAAGCTGTTGTCCGGGAGGTTTTGGAAGAGACCGGAGTTGAGTCCCAGTTCGAGTCGCTGGTCTGTTTCCGGCATTGGCACGGATACCGGTACGGCAAATCGGACATCTATTTCGTTTGCCGGTTGCGGCCATTGACCACCGAGATCACCATGCAGGCCGAGGAGATCCAGGAATGTCTTTGGATGCCCGTCCAGGAATTCCTGAACAACGAAAACGTAGGTGAGTTCAACAAGTGGATCGTCCGGGCAGGCATTGAACAACCGGGCATGGTCCTTACCGCCGTGGACGGCTTTCCCGACGCCGACCGCCGGGAGTTCTTCGCGCCACTAAGCTAAGGGTAATCCCGTCCCCTGTCTCTTCTTAACCGGCCCCGTTGACACCGGCACCCGTAGCCTTTCCTTACAATCCTTTTTAGTTCTCTCCACGCGGTTCCACCCTCGGCTGCTTTCTTAAAGTCTGGCCAATTTCTTCGGTACCCTTCATCCTCCAAACTTAGGTCATCAAAAAGAGTAGCGTTTTCTTGAACCGACTTTTTAGTTGACTCAAAAAATGTAAGTCTCAATATGCGCAACCGTAATTAATCATCCTTCAGTAACCCGATCTACTGAAGTCATCATCTCGTATTTCCATCTCAATTCCCAGTTTCATTTCACTTAACCCTGCGTAATAAAGTTCGTGAGGCTTATATTTGTGGATACGTTGAATCAGTATAGTGACCTAAGTTTGAGTGTAAAATTCGGGATACCTAATGGGTATCTAAGGCTAAGTTATACAGATAGAAATTGAATACTCATAAGTCACTAAACGATGGTGACCTAATTAGCATAACCAACGGCGTGAGATTGAGTCACCCAATCTGATCAGGGTACCCAAGTCAATGGTTACCCATATATTTAAAGGTAAAGTGGAAATGCGGGTGGTGGGTTCGCTGTAGGAATCAGGGGTGGGGTTAAGCGGGGTGTCAAAATAAGTGGCGTGTTATCGCCGGATGGATGAGTGTTTCTGTTACCCGGAAATCTGTCGAGGCGGTTGACGCGGCGGTGATTTTACCGGCGATGGCACAGGTCTTGTGGGCCAGATCCATCGCTACCATACGGCCTGTATCAGGGCGATAGCAGGCCCGCTTTATCCACTAAAGACGACGAACGATCTCGCCCGATTCGTCGCCCTTAGACGAAGATGTCCAGTGGAAGAAACGCGGACACCACGAAGTTCGGTACGTCCACCACCTGGCTTACTTTCAGGTCCACCGCCACGCTGCAGATGCAATACGCTTGCTCGCGGGACCAACCCCGTTCCATGAGGAGTTGAATCATGGTCAGCAGAGCGTTTCGTGACGCTAGGGTAGCGTTCTCCGATTCGTTGACGCCGTCAGCGATGCACATGCCGGTAGACGCTATGAACCGGCGCGGCGCCGCCATCTCCGGAGTGGTGAAATAGTCATCTCGTTCGAAGATGGGGAACCTCAAGTTTCGCCGGGCTGCCTCTCCTTTACGGACCTGGAAGTTGACGTGCAGGGTGCAGTCCATCTCCACGGCCGTACCGCAACACTCGGAATCTCCCTGGGCGAAATGGGCGTCCCCGGCGGAAAAGAGCGCTCCCGGTGTGAACACCGGCAACAATAGTCTGGTTCCGGCGGTCAATTGTTTGATGTCCAAGTTGCCGCCGTGCTCTCTTGGGGGAATGGTTCGAAGCGCCTCGGATGCGATGGGTTCCTGGGCCGGGACCGCGTCGATGGGCTCCGGACCCAACACTGCTCCACCTCTTTTTAGCAATTCGTCTTCCCGCAAGAAGATCTCCCGGAGCAATTCACGGGACGGGGCCACCCCTATGGTGCCCATGAAAGGCGCTCCCGGGATCCGGACACCAGGGAGGTCCGGCGACTCGGCGTAGCCGTCTTCGATGATCCAATGGACGATGTATGGTTCCAAGAACACGTCTCGCAGGAACCCGAATCCGGGGATGATGGTGGTGAATCCCCAGGCCGCCGGTTCAATCTCGAGGATGTTTACCTCTAGAAGGTCGCCCGGTTCGGCCCCATTGACGAACACCGGGCCGGTTAGTGGATGCACCACGTTGAGGTTCAGATTGTTCAGGTCGCTGGCGCGGGAACCTGGCTTCACCTCTCCATCAAAGGCGTTCCTGGTCTGAAGCACGACTTCTTCGCCCGGGTCGGCGGTCACCGCTGGGGTGATGTCAGGATGCCAACGGTTGTGCCCTTTGGCCGGTTCGTCTCCGCACCGCTTGGTGTAATCAAGCTCAATGCTCTTCATAGCGTCCTCGCAACGTGTCTTCGCACGGTATCTTCGAAATCGTAGATCAGGCTAAGCCCCCGCATTATAGTCTAATGATTATCGGGAACCCAGGGTCTTACGCCATGCACCCTAGCCAGGCGCCTTGGCGCGGATGGGAACCAAAGCCGAACACGACGTCGAGCTTCGCATTGACTATTGGCAAGGACTGCAATTACAATTTTGCCGTTCCTGCGCCTTGCTGGTAGCGTTGGTCGATCGATATCCTCGTGAGAGGGAATCGCTTAACGACCGGGGTTTGGCGTCGGGATCAACCGGTTGGTTTGATGAAGGGTGGGATGTATGCGGCGGTGGCCACGGTGGTTCGCGAGACAATTTCTTTGGCTAGCTCTGGTCTTGGGTTTGGCTGTTGTGATTGCGGCCTGTACCACAAGAATCGAAACGATCCGTGAAATCGAGGTAACCCGGGAAGTTGAGGTAGGCGCCGCGGCTACGCCACTACCACCGGCCGAGGCCCGATTGTTAACGGTTTTGGTGGGCGCTGGGACGGACACGGTCGCGGTAAACGCATTCCTTCCGTCCAGGGTGACCATCCGCGCCGGCGACACGATAATGTGGGAGTTGAACCACCCGGAAGAGTTTCACACCACCGTATTTCTTTCCGACGCCAAGGCTCCACCCGTATTTGTTCCCGTGCCAGGGGGTGGGCCACGCGAACTGCAGGTCAACCAGGAATTAGCCTTTCCCACCAGTGGTCCTACCAAGCCGGCGGAAGTTTACGACGGCACCGGCTTTTACACTTCGGGCATCATGTACAATTTTCCGGCCGGGCCTCCGGGAGTACCCCCCAACTATGACCTCCGGCTCACCTTCAGCAAGCCCGGAACGTACGAATATCTTTGTGTGCTTCATCCTCCGATGAAGGGTACAGTCACGGTAGTAGCGGCCAATGACCCGGACGTTCCTACCCAAGCCGAGATAAACGCTCAGGCCAAGAAGAAAGAGGACATCCTCAAAGCCGAGATTGATCGGTTAGTCGCCGCCGGATCGAGCGCCGGGAGCGAACTGGGCCCCGGTGGCACGACGATATGGCACGTGCAAGCCGGCGCCGCCGGTGACCCGCCCACCGCCCTGGCTTTCGACTTCTTGCCGGGGGATATCACGGTCCAGGAAGGCGACACGGTGATCTGGACTTCGGTCATGTACCACAATGTCACATTCCATCCCGGACGGTTGCCTCCGGACTTGATGCCTCAAATTTCCAGTGCAAACGTTCCAGAGATACTTACCTTGAATCCCGAAGTGGTTTTTCCCATCAAACCAGCTGGGGAATTCGATGGAACGGGCTTCTGGAGTTCCGGAATCATCGGCAATGACTTTGCGCCCCTTCCGGGCGGCAAGAGCTTTGCCATGACATTCAGCAAGCCGGGTACCTACCGGTATGTATGTGCCGTCCATCGTGTATTGGGCATGGAAGGCACGGTGACGGTGGTGCCTAGATAATAAGGATTTATCGCCGAACCCGTGGACCCGGTTCGTGTCCATGAAATTAGGGCGGCGTAGCTTTGGCTCACGTAGGCCACATTTGATATGATTGACCCGATTATTCCCTAGATTGGAGGAAATGCAATTGTTTAAATCACTTTTATTCGGAGCCCTAGTTCTTTTAGCGGCCTTTGCGGTCGCCTGCTCCTCGGATGTGGAAGACGTGGACACGCCAGCCGTGTCGGAGCCGGTTCAAGCTCCCCAGGCTGCCGCGCCCAGGGAGTTGACTCTGCTAGTGGGCTCCGGGGAAGATACAGTATCGGTGAACGCCTTCCTGCCGTCCAAAGTCACGGTGCGAGTCGGCGATACAGTTATCTGGAAGCTGAACCAACCCGACGAGCCCCATACCACCACGTTCCTGTCTGGTGGAGCGCGGCTCCCGTCGCCATCCCGATAGAAGGAGGCGGACCCACCGACCTTCAGATGCCCCCTAATGTGGCCTTTCCCACCAGGGCGCCTGGTGCTCCGGTGGAAATTTACGACGGAACGGCTTATACCGGTTCCGGCGTCATGTCCAATGTGCCAGCCGGTCCGCCAGGCACGCCCTCCAACGATATATTCACTTTGACCATGAACACGCCGGGCACTTATGAGTATATCTGTATGCTCCATCCCCCGATGCGGGCGACCATAACGGTGGTTGACGCCACAGTCTCCGACGTCCCGTCCCAAGCAGACATCGACGCGATGGCACAGGCCGAAGAAGCCCCCCTGCGGGCTGAGATTGCGCGGGTTGTCGAGTCCAGGCAAAACGTGCGGACAGAACCCGGCCCCAATGGCACCACCATCTGGCACGTGCAGGCCGGCGCCGGCGGAATCCCGGCCACGGCCCAATCCTTCGACTTCCTGGCCAAAGACATCACGATCCAAGAAGGTGACACCGTCGTTTGGGACTCGGAAATGTTCCACAACGTTACCTTCCATCCGGGCAGGATGCACCCGGAGTTCATTATCCCCATTCCTCAAGATTAGGGCCCGCCCATAATTTCCTTCAATCCGGAGGTGGTGTTCCCTCATAAGCCCTCCGGCGAGTTCGACGGCACCGGGTTCTGGAGCTCCGGAATAATGGGCGTCGACACCATGGCTTTGCCCGGTGGCAAGACATTCGCCATGACTTTCAGCAAGGCCGGGTCCTATGAATACATGTGCGCCATCCACCGGGTGCTGGGGATGGAAGGTTCGGTGACGGTGACGGCCGCGGGGGTCCACGTTCCGGACGCGGCTCCCGTCCCAGCTGCGGCGATGGGTCCGGCTATTCCGCAGGACAAGGGGTATCTGGTTGAGGACCTGGGCGACGGACTCTACTGGGTTACCGAAGGCGCGTACCAGGTTATGTTCCTGACCACCGGGGAGGGAGTCATCGCCGTGGACGCTCCGCCGTCCATAGGCGACAAATACTTGAAGGCCATCGCCGAGGTTACCGACGAGCCGGTGACCCACGTGATTTACACGCACTCTCATGCCGACCACATTGCCGCTGCCGGCATGTTCCCAGCGGACGGGGTGTACATCGCGCATGAAGATACAGCATCTCAGTTGGCCCGTAAGCGGTCCATTCCCTTCGGTACGTTTGTGGGCGGGGGCCCGGTCCCCGCGCCGACGGTTACTTTCTCCGATACCTATACGCTTACCGTCGGCAGCCAGACCCTGGAGTTGGAGTACCGGGGGCCGGCGCACGAGACGGGCAACATCTACATCTATGCCCCAAAGCAGAAAGTGTTGCTGCTGATCGACGTTATCTTCCCCGGTTGGTCGCCATTCCTGGACTTGGCGGTGGCTGAGGACGTGCCGGCATTCGTTGATGCCCACGACGACGTATTGAGCTATGACTTCGATACGCTGATATCGGGCCATCTGGGACGCCGGGCCACCAGGGAGGACGTTGAAACCCAGAAAGAGTATGTGCTGGATATGCAGGCCAACGCCGCCAAAGCGCTTCAGACCGTGGACTTCATGGCCATCACTCAACAGACCGGGTTTGAGAACCCCTGGCTGTTGTTCGGCACTTATCTGGGCGCGGTTGAAGAGGAGTGCGCCGATCTGACCTTGGAGAAGTGGGGCGAGATTCTTGGAGGGGCGGATCTGTTCACCGCCAGTCACTGCGCCCGGCTGTTGGAGAGCCTACGGATCGATTAGAGGAGTCTGGGAGCCGGAGCACAGTCTCCGGCTCCCAGCCAGGTTCATGATCGTATGAGATACCCTTGCTCCACGGTGATTCGCTGAAGTATGACCGAGCGCAGTCACCCCAGTAAGATGTTGCGTCGATCGCTCGGTATTTTAGGCGTACTGGCCGCGCTTGTGCTAATGATTGCCTGCGGCGAACGCGCTACCGAGACACCCACCGATCTAACGCCTCCCACCATCGGCTCCGACTCACCTTCCGGAAGCCCAACTCCTTCGGGCCATGAAGGATCTGAGGGGTTGGTGTTGGGACCGGACTCCGATAGGGAAACCGTGTATACCGGAGCGCTTTGCGGCCCAAACGCCCCGGTGCGGGACTACTCCCTGGTCGCTATCAACGTTGAGATCTCCCTGAACCGCTATCTTGACTACGACCACATGGGCCGGATGTACGTCCTTGAAGACCGCTTGGAGCAGGTTCGAGCGGAGGAAGCGCAAAACCGGGCCGCCCGTCTGGACCAGGCCGAACCGGCGGTTTCCATCGGTCTGCAAGGCGACGCTATCCAGCCCCTGACGTTGCGGGTTAATCAGGGTGAATGCCTGCAGTTGACGCTGCGCAACGGAATGGATAACGGTGAACCGGCCAGCCTGCACCTCCATGGTTCCAGCCTCCATATGGAATCCACCGGAGCCCCGGCCATCGCCACCAATCATAATGCTATAGCTCAGACCGGCGAAACCGTAACCTACCGGTGGATGGTGGAGCAAGACGAGCCGGAAGGAACCCACTACTTCCACAGCCACGGTGACGACCGGGAACAGACCGCCCATGGCCTCTTCGGCGCCGTCATTGTCGAGCCTGAAGGATCGGTATACCTGGATCCGCGGTCCGGCCGGAATCTTTCCAGCGGCTGGGATGCTATCATCCAGGACCCCAATGGCAGTGACTTCCGGGAATTCGCGATTTACTACCACGAGATCGGCAACGAGCGGTTCCGGAATCTGGATAAGTTGGGCCGTCAAGTCCCCTTCGTGGACCCTTTCACCAGGGCGTATAAGCCTGGTGGCCGGGCGATGAACTACCGCAGCGAGCCTTTCATGAACCGCCTGAGAATAGCGGCCGACACCAACATCGGCCAGCCGCCAGACCCGTCATTGGCCTACAGTTCCTACACCTTCGGTGACCCGGCTACACCCATCGCCAGGGCATACCTGGGCGATCCGGTGAAGCAGCGAGTGATCCACGGGGGCTCCGAGGTTTTCCACGTGCATCACGTCCATGGCGGAGCTATCCGCTGGCGCAGGCAGCCGGGAGTGGAGGATACGGGATTCGACAGTGGCTTCGACAAAACGCCGCCCTTGCTTCCCGTGGCATCGGCTCGGACCGATTTCCAGGCTGTCGGCCCGGCGGAAAATTACGACCTGGAGAACGAGTGCGGCAGCGGGGGCTGCCAGCATTCGGTGGGAGACTACCTCATTCATTGCCACGTTGCGCATCACTATCTGGCGGGCATGTGGATGGTATGGCGGGTGTACAACACCCTGCAAGAAGACGGCGCCGCCCAAGACTCTTTACCCCCACTTCGGGAAGTACCGGACAAGTCAGGCGGCGTGGTGCCGGCGGTCACATCCGAAAAATTGGTCGGGACGACCGCCGATTGGAAGGGCCAAGCCATGCCCATCGGCGAGAAGAACCTGGCGGAGTGGGTGGAACGTCAACTTCCTCCCCAAGGTACTCCTAAAGGCTACGACGCGTCGGTGCTGGACTGGAGCCGGGAGGGTAACCTCTACCTTAACGAACCGGACAGCGACAAAGACTGGCCGGGCTTTAGTTCTGCCTCGCCCGGAGTGCGTCCGCCGATTTACTTCGATCCCTTAACCGGTAAACTGGCTTATCCATTCCTGAGGCCCCATCTGGCCAAAAGGCCGCCATTTGCGCCGAACCACGGTCCAGCCCCCTTTCTGGACCCGATCCGTCATGGGACAGATCCGCCCAAGCCCGGCGAGAACGGGCCCTGGAGTTTGTGTCCCGACGGCACGCAGACCCAGGAGTTCGTGATCCACTCGATCAATCTGCCCATCACGCTCAGCCGGTCGTCAAACATCGTCGACCCGGTGGGCCAACTGTACGTCCTCAAAGAGGAGGAGGACACGGTTCGGGCCGCTGATGGTCTGAAGACCCCTCTGGCGATTCGGGCCAACGCCGGAGAGGACTGCGTGGACATTGTTTTCAAGAGCGAGTTGGAAGACTCGGGCGAGAACGATTTTTTCAGCAATGCGAATATCCACGTCCACTTCGTCCAATTCGATGTCCAGGGCAGCGACGGCGTTATTACCGGGTTTAACTACGAGACTTCGGTGCGTCCTTTCACGGAGGAAGGAGAGAAGATTCGGGGAGCCGCCCAAGCCGGCGAGAGCCGCGTCCAGTTGGTCAGCGCCGACCGCTTCCAGCCCGGAGCGCTGGTCGGTGTGGGGATGGATCAGACCGAATCCTTTGAGGTCCGCCGCATTCGGGAGATTGACGGCTCCACCCTGGTCTTCGATGAGCCGCTGCGGTTCAGTCATGAGCGGGGTGAGATTGTCAGCTCCGAGTTCGTGCGCTACCGCTGGTATCCAGACGTCCAGTTCGGCACGGCCTATTTCCATGACCACGTCAGCGCTTTGACGTCCTGGAAACACGGATTGGTGGGGGCTATCGTGTCCGAACCGCCGGGCTCCACTTACCACGACCCTGAAACCGGCGACGAGGTCAGAAGCGGTCCAATCGTGGATGTCCATACTGACGGATTGGTTTCCGCAGACGTGACCGGGAGTTTCCGGGAGTTGTTGCTGTTCATCCAAGACGACAACACCCTGACCAAAGAGGGCCGCTCCAGCGGTAGTGCTATAAACCTGCGGGTGGCGCCCCTGAAAGCCAGGGCAGGAGACCCGTCGCTGCTATTTAGCAGTGAAGTCCACGGCGACCCCGAAACTCTGCTGCTGAGGCCTACCTTGGAGACCCCATCGTCATTCGAGGCCTGGTTTCGGCGATGAACGATGTCCATACCCTGCATGTCGACGGACATTGGTTCCGGCTGGAACCTTACAGCCTGACGTCACCCCCAATCAACACGGTGCACATCGGTATATCCGAGCGGTACGCACTGGTATTGCCTAAGGCCGGAGGCCCGCAAGGGATGGCGGGGGATTATCTTTATTACAATGGCCGGTCGTTCAAGTTCCGGGAGGGAAGCTGGGGATCATTCGGGTGCTGGACGATGATGTTGGAGCATCGTTGCAAAAACTGCCCGGCCACCAGGAGATTCCAGCATCGGCGGCGACCGTCTGTCCTGTGGAAGCTCCGGTCAAAGAGTACTGGGTGGCCGCGATCGATGTGCCTCTGCCCATGTTGGGCGAGACCAAGGGCAAGATGTACATTCTAAAGGCGGACAAGGCGGCGGTGCTTTCTGGATCTCAATCTCCTGAGCCGCTAGTGTTGCACGTCAATGTGGGCGATTGCGTGAATCTTATGCTCAGCAACGAGACCGATTCAGGTCCGGTGTCCATCCACGCCGACATGCCGGCCTACGACCCGGTCAAGTCCATGGGAATCGCGGCCGGCGGCAACCCGGCCCAGACGGTGGAACCCGGAAGCACCCGAACCTACACCTTCTATGCTCACCCCGATGTTGGCGAAACGGTGGCTCTGCTTAGAGATTGGGGCAACGTGCTGGAGAACCCGGGACTGGGTCTTTACGGCGCCATCGTTGTTGGGGCGGATGGTTCATCCTACACCCACCCGGTAACCGGCGAGGACATGACCCTAAAGTCGGGCTGGCGAGTCGATGTACATCCGCCCGCCCGGGACAGCTACCGTGACTTTACCCTGTTCATCCAAGATTAAGACGAAGTGATCGGCACCCACATCATGCCCTACTCCCAGGAGGTTGAGGGGGTGGTGGGTCTTAACTATAATTTTGAGCCCCTTGGCGCCCGTGTGGCGCGGAACGAGGATACGTCACGGGTGTTTAGCAGCACTGTGCACGGTGACCCGGCCACGCCCTTGTTAGAGGCCGTCTCCGGAGACCCAGTCAGGATTCACGTCTTGGTCCCCTTCAGCGAGCAGGCCCACGTCTTCACTTTGGAAGGTCATCCCTGGCCCGTGGAACCGGGTAGGGAAGGCTCGGACGTGCTTAGCGCCGTCCAGATCGGAGCACTGGAGGCCATAACCATTCAACCCCAGGGTGGCGCCGGGGGCCGGACGGGCCTTCCCGGGGACTATCTTTACGGCCACCATCGAGAGCCATACCGGCAGGCCGGGCTTTGGGGCATTTTCCGGGTACTGCCGTCAGAAGAAGCTGAAGGTTGGCTTAGACCTTTGCCGGGCCGCTAATCCGGTACTTGGTGCAGGTTGGTCTGCCGAATGTCATTCCGAGGAGCGAAGGGAAGAAGAATCTGGGATGGGGCCGGTCCACACATCCTGAGATTCCTCGCCGCCCTTCAGCGGAAGGGCTGGTGTCGGAATGACTGGCTGCTACAGGCATGCAATTCCCCACATCCAATCTTCCCAGTGCTAGACTCGAACTCCCCGCGATTCATCTGGACAGCCAGACCGGCGGCAGATAACATTACGGAAACCCTTCATATCGAATATTCGGCAAAGTCCGTACATCCCAAGCCAGTAACATAGGAGAGCATCATGGCAGACACATCTTGGGGCGAGATCTATAAGGAATTGGGCGCTAAACCGGTGATCAACGCCACCGGCAGCGTTACCATGCTGGGCGGTTCGACCCCCTTTCCCGAGGTCAAGGAGGCGATGGCCCAAGCAGATGGCGCTTATATCTACCTTTTGGATCTGCAAGAAAAAGCTGGCGATGCTATCGCCAAGATGGTGGACGTACCGGCGGCCTATCTGACTTCCGGAGCGGGGTCGGCATTGACTCTGGCCACTGCCGCCGCCATGGCCGGCGATGACGACGACAAGATTCAGCAGTTGCCCAACACATCCGGCATGAAGAACGAGATCCTCATCCAAACCCGTCAACGGTATTGGTATGATCGCTGTTTGGAATTGGCCGGGGCGACGCTGGTGGATTTCGGTTCGGAAGAAGAGACCACCGCTGAAGACCTGGAGAAAGCCATCGGACCGAACACCGCCGCCGTCCACTACTACGCCGTGGAGCAAGAGCCGGACCCCCAGGCACTTTCCCTGGAACAAACCATAGAGATTGCCCACGCTCATGGCGTATTGGTCACGGTAGACGCCGCGGGTCAGATATATCCGCTGGAAAATTTTGGGAAGTACGTTCGGATGGGCGCTGACTTCCAGTGCGTTGCCGCCAAATATCTGGGGGCGCCCCAGTCGGTGGGACTGGCCTTAGGGTCCGAGGAGATGATCCGCAAGATTGGACTTCAGTCCTTCGCCAGCTACGAGGGGCGACGGGTACGTGGGATCGGCCGGCCTCAAAAAGTCGACCGCCAGGAAATCATCGGAGCGGTGGCCGCGGTGCGCCGGTGGATGACCCTGAATCATGAGGTGCGTCTGATCGACGCCGAGCAAAAATGCCGGAACATGATGGCCCCCCTGATGGGCATCCCCGGTGTAAAGGTTGAATCGATAGCCAACATAATCGGCCACCAACCCTACGGCGTGAACATCGAAGTGGACCCGGCAGTCACCGGGATGACAAACCAGGAAGTGGTGGATCGTTTAAAAGCCGGCGATCCGCCGGTCTGGACCAGGGTTCGGGAAGGCGAGGACCGGATCACCCTGCACGCGTTTGGGCTGTATCCAGGGGAAGACGAGGTAGTCGGCCAGAGGATTGCTGAACTGTTTCGGAAGTAGGGAAGGGGGTCTCTGGCGGTAAGCTGAGATTCCTCGCCGCCCTTCAGCGGAAGGGCTGGTGTCGGAATGACATGAGAGGCGGCGTGGTTGGAATGACGACTGGGGCGCGGTGGGTTGAGTAGCAATCAGGGGCGGCGTCTTCGGAATTAAGTCCGAACCGCCGCCCTTTGTCATCCCGAACGCAGTGAGGGATCTCAGGCTTGCTATCATGTCTGATTCGGGTCACTGACCAACTCTCGCCTAGATCGAGATTAACGCGGGAACCGCTCGGCTAGCCTTTCCCTGCCGCTTCTTTCTCCTGCAAAGCCCGGAGGACCTTCTCGGCGGTGATGGGCAGGTCGAATATGCGGACACCGGCCGCGTCGTATACCGCGTTCGCGATGGCTCCGGCCACCGGAACGTTGCTGCTCTCTCCGATGCCTTTGCTGTCGAAGGGCGCGGGGCCTGAGGGAGACTCGAGTAATACCGTCTCCAGAATGGGGATGTCCGGCATGGTGGGAATCTTATAGTCGCCCAAGCTCAGGGTAGATATGCGCCCATCCTCGATGCTGATCTCCTCCATCAGGGCATAGCCCAGACCTTGGATGACACCACCTTCGATCTGTCCTTGATGGGTCAGCGGGTTCAGGACGGTGCCCACGTCATGGGCGGTGACGATCTTTAATACTGTAACCTGCCCCGTCTCCGGGTCCACTTCCACCTCCGCCACCTGGGCGCTGAAACCGGTAACCTCGGAAGTGGGTGAAGTGTAGGTGAGCTGACCCTCGATCGGGCCGTGGGTGTCGGTCACTGCCTGAGACGTGACTTCCTGGAGGGTAACCGTCCTGGACGCGTCCCCCTTGATGACAAAGCTGCCACCCACAAGCTCGACCTGGTCTTCGTCGCTTTCGAATAACTCGGAGGCCCGGGAGATCAATTTCCCCCGCAGGTCGTTGGCCGCTCCCAGAACCGCTTGCCCGGAGGTGTAGGTCACTCGGCTGCCACCGGAACCGGAGTCGAACTCCACCGCGTTGGTGTCCTCGATGATCATGCGCACGTTCTCGACCGGTATGGTCAAAACCTCGGCCACCACCTGGCGCAAGATGGTGTGTGCGCCGGTCCCCGTGTCGAATAGGGACATGTGCAGATCGACATTCCCGTCGGCGTCCATCGCCAACCTGGCGGATGATTGTCCGCTGCCGGGAGGCTGGTCCGAGATGGCCATGCCGCGGCCGATGTTGGGCCCGGACTTGGGCTTGTCCCAGCCGGCGGCTTCGGCGGCGCCGCGCAGGGTGTCCTCGGCGCGGATCTCCTGATACGCTTTCCCAGTTGGGCTGGCGTCACCGGGTTTGATGACGTTGATCAGCCGGAACTGGTAGGCGTCGATGCCCATCTCCTCGGCAATCATGTCCATGTGGGACTCGACGGCGAAGTGGACTTGGGGCTTGGCCGGCGCCCGCATGTGGCCGCAAGGGACGCTGTTGGTGTATACCATGAAGCTGTCGATATTGACGTGGGGAATCTGGTAAGCGCCTCCCAGGTGGTCGGCCCCGCCAAGGTACACCCGAGGTTTGAAGGCCCCGTAAGCGCCGCTGTTGAACACCACGTGGGCCTGCCTGGCCCAGATGCGTCCGTCCTTCTTCATCCCGGTCTTCAAAGTGATCTTGGCCGGATGTCGAGGATTGCCCGCCAGCAGCTCCTGGATGTAGTCCATGACCATCTTGACCGGCCGGCCGGCATGTAGCGACAAGAAGTAACACAGAGGGACATCCATGAAGGAGCCCTTGCCGCCGAAGTCGCCTCCGATATTGCAGGGGTAGAGGGTTATCTGATCTTTGGCGATACCCGCCGCCGCGGCAAGCTGGTCCCGCAGCATGAAGGGTCCTTTGTTATTGGCCCAGATCTCTACCTTGCCAGAACCGTCCACGCTAACGACACAAGCATGGGGTTCGATGTAGGCCTGGTGCATCAATTGGGCGTTAAAAGTATGCTCGAATATCAGGTCCGACTCGCTGAAGCCCTGGTCAACGTCGCCTTTGGACCAGTGGTTCTCCGCCAGCACGTTGTTGATCTCCGAGGCTGGCATGGGCAGGCCGATGTAATCCGCTTTATTCGGGTGGAGCGACGGCGCAGAGTCTTCCATCGCCTCCGACGAATCGAAGACCGCGTCTATCTCTTCGTATTCGACATCGATGAGCAGCAGGGCTTCTTCCGCCGCCTCGGCGGTATCCGCGGCCACTGCCACGACCTTCTCGCCAACGAACCGCACCAGGTCCCGGGCCAACACCGGACAGTCTCTAAGGAGCCTGCCCACCGGCCGGTCCGGCAGGTCAGCGCCGGTTAGAACGGCATGGACGCCGGGGAAGGCGCGGGCTTTCGAAGTATCGATACTGACTATCCGGGCGTGGGGGAACGGGCTGCGAAGGATCTTTCCCGAAAGGGTCCCCGGCACCGCCATGTCGGCGGGATATTTCGCGGTACCGGATACTTTGTCCGGTCCTTCGTCTCTGGTTACCGATGTTCCTACTACGGAGTAGGTTGTGGCCATGCTCAACTCCCTGTTTCTTATATCAGCGAGGCTGGACGATGGTGTCTATCACGGCGGTCCGACGTTCATTTTTGACTATGTCCAGTCCTTTTTTCAGGGCCGGGCCGATGTCGGCGGCGTTCAAGATCGGGCCGATACCGGCTAAGCCGAAGCTTTGGGCCAGGGTGGCGAAGTCGGTGGAAGGCCCGTCCAGGTTAACGCCTATGCCTACAGTTTCCACCGAGCGTTCTCTGTTGCTGGAAACGGCTGTTTGATGCCCCACATCCTGGTAGTAAGATCGGTTGTTGAACATCACCACCAGCATGGGAATATCGTGGTGCGCCAGGGTGTACAGCGAGCCGGCGGTGTAGAGAAGGTCGCCGTCGTTCTGGATGCTGACGCACACCTTATCGGTCCCCCTAAAGGCCAGAGCGGCGCCCATGGCCACGCCCATCCCTGTACCGGTGCCGCCGCCGCCCGCCACCCATCGGGATTCATCGCTCACGTCCCAGAGCCGCCGTTCCCAGCCGCTTAGGGAACCGTGGACCAGGACCCAGTCCTCATCCTTGATCACTTCCCAGATCTCCGCGGCTAGCCGGGCGGTGGAGGTGGGCGTCTGGTCCCACAATCTCTCCTTGACCTCTTTATGGAGGCGATCATAGAGATCCGAGTGGATCTTGGTGATCTTGGGAATCCGCTCAGTGGCGCGCTTGCGAGAGCCGGCATCCATGGAATCCTGGCACACCTCGGTGATCTGCTTTAGGACTAGGATCTCGTCTCCCAGAATGGCGGTATCTGTCGGCAGGATTCTCCCGTAGTTGCTGGGCCAGCTTTTGATGCCATAGTCTTGGAGGCCGATCTGGATAATCTTGGTTCCTTCGGGAATGGCCCTCTCGAACACTCGGTTGTAACCCGCTCTTCCCCTGGGTTGTTCGGGGGCCGTGGCGCTACTTGAGGCGACAGCTCTTGTTAATACTTGCTCCAGGTTGGTCACGCCGGCGGCGAGGATTAGGTCGGTATCTTTCAGCACTTCGGCGTTGACCCCGGTTACGTTTAAAGGGTGGCTGTTGGGCAGATTGTAGGCCGACCCAATCTCGATCACCGGCGCGCCCACAAGGTCCAAGAGCGCCTGCAGTGTCTCCGAACCGCCGGGTGTCCGGCCTAGCCCCTGGACAATTATTACCGGGGATTCGGCTTCCATCAGCGCCTTGGCCGCCTGCTTAACGGCTTCGGGGTTTCCTCCCGGCGAAGCGGGCACCTGGAAGCGGCTCAGATCCGGCAAGACGAAATCGTCAGGCAACCGGGCTTCTTGCAACTCAACGTCGAAGCACAGGTAAACCGGGCCCCTGGGCTCGGTCATGGCTATCTGGTAAGCCCGGAGCACGGATTCAGCCACGCTTTGGGCCCCTTGTGGCTGGTCGTCCCACTTCACATAATCTCTTACAATCTGCCCCTGAACCTGAGCCGTATGGATCCAGTCTATCCAGGGACGGCGATGGCTGGCGTCCAAGGGACCGGTGCCGCCCATGATAATCATCGGAATGTTGTTGAGGAATGCCTCGTAGATGGCCTTGCTGGCGTGTTGCAGTCCCACGATGTTGTGGGCCAGGGATACCTGGAGTTTTCCGGTAGCTAGATAAAATCCTTCGGCCATGGCCACCGCCAGTTCCTCATGGCAGCAGGTGATCAGCTCCGGCATCTTGTTGCCGCCGTAGTTCACCATGGACTCATGGAGTCCGCGGGTAGTGGCGCCGGGATTCAAGGGCGCGTATTCAACGCCCAATTCGTTCAACAGATAGACGATTAGGTCGGATACGTATTCGGGTCTCTCCAGGCTCATACTTCTCTTCCTTTAGCAGCCAGTTGGTCTACGTGTCCCGAGACCAGACCGGGTGCGCCGATAGCTACGAGCGAGTGTATTAGGACACTCCGGCTGTGTCAATCGAAAAGTGTTGAAAAAACGTCGTCGAATCCAGCGATGGGAGCGAGCATATCCGTCACTCTAGCCTCCGTACTTGGTGAAACCCGAAGGCCATCAACACGGTCGCGACCAGGGCCAAAACTCCGAATATGGCGAAGGCGGCAGCTGGAGACCAGACGTGGATCAATAGGCCAAGGACCAAGGTGGCGACGGGCATAATACCGTTGTCCAGCATGTAAATGCTCATCACCCGGCCACGCAGTTCGTCGGGCACCGAGGTCTGGATCAGAGTGCTGTTCGCTACCCGGAACGCGTATTGACAGAATCCCAACCCCGTCAAAAAAGCGAACGAGGCGATCCACCAAGGCAGCAGGGCGAACAGGATCACGAAGATCGATCCACCGGCCAAACCGAGAAAGGTAATCAAGCCCCGGCGGATAAAAAAGCCGAACCCAGCAATAATGACTGCCGCGACGATTCCACCTACGCCCATGGCTGCCGCCAAGATGCCTCCGGTGGCTGCTTCCCGCCCCAAAACTTCAGTCGTGAAGACCGGCAGTAGGAAAATCAGGGGTTGGAAGACAAAGTTTGGAATCATCAGCATGACGATGAGCTGCAAGATGGTCTTCTGGCGCCAAACGTAGGCCAATCCTTCTTGCATGCTGCGGAGGGGACTGGACTGCGGTCCAGATGTCTCGGTGCGGTATGGCAGCTTGACCGGCAGCAACAATACCACTATGCCCACGTATGCCACGGCTTCCAGAAAGAAGTTCCAGTTGAACCCTAAGGTAGCGATGATGAGCCCACCGATGGCCGGGGCAATGATTCGGGTTGTTGGGTAGACCATACCGTTCAAGGCCAAGGCGCTGGTCAGGGCATGGCGGGGGACGGTGTTGGCAATCATTGCCTGGCGAACCGGTTGGATGATGGAGTGAGAGATCCCTGAGATAATCATGTAGAGGAAGGGGTGCCATTGCCGGAGCGGCCCAGTTACCGGATCAGCTTCCAGATCGGTGGCAAGGACCAGGAAGGCGAAGGAGCAGGCGGAAACGGCCATGACCGCCTGGGTTGCCATCACTACTTTGCGCCGGTCAACGCGGTCGGCAAGAACCCCGGCCCAAGGTCCAATGACCAGTGTCGGCAATGCTCTGATGGCAATGACGGTGCCGGTCAGGATAGCGTTCCCATCGGTTAGCAGCAAAACCAGCCAACCGATGCTGAACATCTGGATCCACTGGCCCCCCAAAGCGATGAAGTTTCCAGCCCAGACCAACCGGAAATCTTTGTAGTTTTTCACAGTGGCCAGGCTGGATTGCCTTGGACTCCTGGCTGTCGCTGTGGGAGGTTCCGGATTTGCCGGGTCTCTGGGCGCCTGGGTGGTCAAGGTCCTTACTCCAATCGGCGCGGGCGTGCACGCGGGTTTCGCCTTGCGTCTTGATTCGATTCTAAGGGCTGGCGTGCCGCCGGGTAGATCGACGGTATCGCCTTTCATCGGGCAAAAATAGCCGGGGACAGCCAGTCGATGTAGGCCGTCCCCGGAATTATTTCAGTCAGGCTTCAGGGATGTGGCCCCTCACCCCCCGGCCCCTCTCCCGCGGGGAGAGGAGTGATCCAGATCGAATCGGGGTCGAAGTGAGGTCTTCCTAGCCCTTCAGGTTCGCTTCGAACCAAGCCATCGCCTTGCCCCAGGCGTCGCGGGCCGACTCGGGCCGGTAGCTGGAGCGGGCGTTGCAATTGAAACCGTGACCGCAGCCCGGATAAACGTGGAACTCATGGTCTTTCCCAAGTCTCGTCATTTCGGCGTCGATCTTCGCGACGTCTTCAGGTGAGGGATTTCCGTCCTCTTCACCGAACAAACCCAGCATCGGCGCGGTGATTTTGGATGTCTGTTCGAAAGGGGACGGTCCGTCGCCCAAGGAGGCCATGATTCTCCCGCCGTAGTACACCACGCTGGCTTTGATGTCCGAAACGTTGCAAGCCGCCAGGTAGGAAACCCGGCCTCCGTAGCAGAAACCGACGATGCCGATGCGGTCGGCTATGACGAAGGGCTGCGCCTTCAGGTAGTCCACGGCAGCCTGGACGTCGGCCACGATGCCTTCATCGGTACACCGCTGCATCCTGGCGACGGCGTTGTCCATCTCTTCGTGCAGTCCCATGGTCATTCGTCCTTCCCGGTGGAACATGGCGGGTGCCAGCCCTACGTAACCTTGGGCTGGAAAACGGTCGGTCAGAAATTGGATGTGGGAGTTTACGCCCCAGATCTCTTGAATGACTACCACGGCCGGGGCCGGATCTGACGCTTCCGGCTGGGCCAGGTACGCCTCCATCGTGTCTCCGCCAACATTGATGTCTACCCAACTTTGCGGCATTGGTGTACCTCCATTTATTATCCTGGTTGCTAAGCGCAGCTAGGATGGTGTGCCATCGAACCGGCACATTGTACCACGCCTACCGTAGCTTCACAGGCTAGCTGGCGAACGGGCCTCCAAAGGTAACGATTCCTCCCAGTGAGGTATCAAATTACGGGATGAAGTGGGTAAGAGCAGGGCGGAGATCAAGGCCATCAGGCTAAACCCAAGGGCCATGCTCAAGGGGACGGCATAAGTGCCTGTTACGTCCCACAGGAATCCAGCGACCACCGGCGCCAACCCCATCCCAAGGCCATTCCCAATGTTTTGCCATCCGTAAAGGCTGCCTTGGGGGACGTTGCCAAAGTACTGCCGGTTGGCGATCGGAAAGGTAGGAACCTCGGAACCTTGGCCTATACCAAAGAGGAACGCGAAGAGGTAAAAAGCCCAGGCATCGTGGACAAAGAGAATGATGAGCAGAGGCAGGGTTTGCAGAGACATACCAACCACCCAGACGCTTTTGCTGCCCACGCGGTCCGCTATAATCGGGACCGCGCCCCGCGCGAAGACGCCGGTGACCTGTTGAGTAGCGAGTACTCCGGCAGCCACTCCAAGAGAAAGGCCACGGTCCACGGCTATAGCCACCAAGAGCACGTTGATAATATTGTGGCCCATACAGCCCCAAAAATGGATGCCAATGAGGTTCCAGAAGGTGCTGGTGCGTTGAGCCTGCTGGAGGAACACCTTGGCCCTAATCTTAGCCAATTCGTCCTTCTGTGGCCTGTTGATCGGCTCACCTTCAGGAGCGCCTAGGGGCCGCAAGCCTACATCGCCGGGTTCGTTGTAGAAGAACTTTATCAGCAAGAGTATGAGCGCCCCGCCCACTATGCCTGGAATCCAAAATATCCACTTCATGCCCAACAGGTCGAAAGCTACGGCTATCAGGAAAAGAAACCCGATCGTCCCCATTCCCTGGAAGGAGCCCACAGCCCCCATGGCCACGCCTAGATGCTTCCTGAACCATAGAGTGACGCCGGTTATCAGGAGTATGGAGAAAATGGTGGTGGCGATGCCCAGCATGACGCCGAAGAAGAGGTAGAACTGCCACAGGCTGGTCATGATGCCTGTGAGCAGCATGCCGGCGATGAACAGAAAAGCTCCCAGAAACAACAGCCGGCGAACTCCATATCTGTCCCCCAGCGAGCCTATATAAGGGCTCACGACACCCAAAACAAACCACTGGAGGCTGAAGCCAAGGCTTATCGCGCCGTAACTCCAACCGAACCCCGATGCAGAGTCCCTCAGATAGGGCACCAGAGCCGCGGCGGCAAATCGAACCGAAGAGGTGATACACCCCATGGTCGAGGCAAGGGCTACGATCACCCAGCCGTAATGAATTTTCCGCGACCCGACGGCCAGGTCAGCGGGCCGCAAATCGACCTTAAACATCTTTATATTCCCATTCCCATCAGGCCATTTTACTGACTCAGGAGGATACCTTCACGCCGGGCGACCTTCCAGGGTAGGTTGTCACGCGCTAGCAGACGAGCGGGCCTCTAAGGGTAACGATTCCTCCCAATGGGGGATCAGGTGATGGGAGGTGCTCGGCAATAGCCAGATAGAAACAACGCCGACCATGCTCAGGCCGAATGAAAGCAACACGGCTCCGATAAATGACCCACTTTCAGTCCAGATAAATCCGCCCAACAGGAGGCCGATCGCCATGCCCATGCCTCCGCCCAGCAATTGCCATCCGTAGGTGGTTCCCATGGGAGCGTTGCCGTAGTATTGGCGGTTGATAATGGGGAAGGCCGTCATCTCGCCGCCGATGCCGATGCCGAACAGGACCGCAAAAAGGTAGAAGACCCACAGGTCGTTGGCGAACAAGAGAATCAGGACGGGAGCGGTCTGCAAGGCAAAACTGACCAACATCGCTTTCTTGCTACCCACCAGATCCGCCGCCACTGGGACCGCGAACCTGGTTATCAAGCTCACAACCGTCAGGACTACCAACACCCCCGCCGACTCTACTCGTGAAAAGCCTCGTTCAGCCACCATGGCGGGCAATCCCATCAGAATGATATTGTGCCCGGCGCACCCCCAGAAGTGGATGCTGATCAGGTTCCAAAAAGCGCCGGTCCTTTGGGCCTGCTTGAGAAATACACTGGTCCTCGCCTTTGCTATGGAGGCTTCCAGCAGCCGCTCCAATGGGTCCTCTTCCAAGGCCCCCCAAGGCTTGACTCCGATCTCGCCGGGCTCGTTGTAAAACAACCGGACCAGCACAAGCAATATGGTACCGCCGGCTATGCCGGGAATCCAGAAAGTCCATTTTAGCCCAAGAGAATCCAGCAGAACGGCGACTATGACTATCCCCAACACCGTCCCCAATCCCTGAAGAGCCTGCAGGGTACCCATGGCCACGCCCAGATTCTTCTTGAACCAAAGGGTCACTGCCGCCACCAACGGGACTTGAAAGATGGCCATGGCTGTAGCCAGAATCAGCCCGTAGTAAACGTAGAATTGCCAGAGATGGGTCATGGTGCCAGTGAGGAGCATACCGGCGATAAACAGTCCGGCGCCAAACGCCATGATGCGGCGGACGCCGTACCGGTCTCCCACCCAACCGACGATAGGGCTGAATAAAGCCGCGGCTATCCACTGAATGGCGAACGCCGCGAAGATGGCGAAGATGCTCCAGCCAAAGATATCTTGAAGGTCGGGCACCAGTATCGCGGCGGCAAATCGTACTGCGGCGGTAGTCATCCACATCGTGGAGGCTACGGCTACCATGACCCAGGCGTAATGAATCTTTCGCGTTCCGACAGCCAGGTGAGCCGGCCGCAGGTTAACCTTAAGCATATTTATCTTCGCGTTCCAACCGGTCCATTCTACTCGTCATGGAAGATGGCCTCAATGGCGGGCCAAGGTCTGGTAGTGTGGGGGCATTTGATTCGTCACACCGGCGCAGGGCGGTTTCTAGGAGGGTATGCAACCGAGAAGATTCCTGGATCCCCCTTCCGGGGAGGGGCCGGGATGAAGATATCGTGGGGGATACGCTGACCAAAAAAATTACGGAACGTTGGCGGGCAATTCACAGGAACTGCTGGCCAGATCAGCGTTCCCCTCTTGTCCGTTACACAGGTCTATTCCGTTCCCGCCGAACATGACGTCGTTGGCATCGCCCCCGTACAACAGGTCGTTTCCATCTCCGCCGAACAACTGATCGGAGCCCGCTCCACCGCGTATCAGATCGTCGCCGCGGCCGCCGGCAAGAAAATCTCTTCCCGGGCCGCCGATCAAAACGTCTTTGGAATTTCGTCCGATGATGATATCGTCGCCTGGCCCCCCGTCAATAATGTCGGCGCCACGGCCGCCCACGATCCAATCGTTCCCGCCAAGCCCAAATATGACCAAGTCTCCACTGGATACACTGCAATCTATGAAATCGGCGAAAGGCGTGCCCATGACGATGCGCCCATTTACCTGACCGTTGCCGATACAGAGGGATACAACTTGAGCGGACGCCCCGCCGTCGCCGGTCACGGCAAGTAAAACGGTGATCAACGCTATCAAAGCCAGGAATACCGGGTTCTTCATGGACATGCCTCTGCTTGCACCTACTATACACCAGCCAGGTAACCAATTCGGCTGGGATAGGTTATTATCGGTGCTGAAAACGTTGGTAACGCTGCGGAGTGGCAAAATGGCGGGTACGGATCAACCGATGGTTGGTAAGATCTGTTTGGTTACCGGAGCTACCGCGGGAATCGGGGAGGCAACGGCTTTGGGCCTGGCGGCCTTGGGCGCCACCGTGGTAGTAGCCGGACGAAGTATCGAAAGATGCGTCGCGGCCGTCGAGCGGATCAAGCAGCAGACCGGAAACCCGAACGTAGACCATCTTCTTGCCGATCTTTCATCCCTAGAGCAAGTTAGGGGCCTGGCTGACGAGTTCAAAAGCCGCCATTCAAGATTAGACGTGCTGGTCAACAACGCCGGCGCCATTAACTTGGTCCGACGGGAAACTGTCGATGGCATAGAGCTAACGTTTGCGCTCAACCATCTGAGTTATTTTCTGCTGACACATCTGTTGTTGGATCTACTGAAATCCAGCGCGCCCGCCAAAATAGTAAATGTGTCGTCCAGTTCCCATCGTAAAGCCCGGATCAATTTCGACGACCTGCAGGGACACCGCGGATACCGGGGAATGAGGGCTTACGGACAGTCCAAACTGGGGAACGTCCTCTTTACTTACGAATTGGCCCGGAGGCTAGATGGGACCGGCGTCACGGCAAACGCCCTGCATCCCGGCGTGGTAGCAACCAGGTTCCTGGCCAACAACGGCAAGATAGGGCCCATTTTTTCATTCTTCTTTGGATTGAGAGGTATCAGCCCGGAAAACGGCGCTCGAACCAGTGTGTATCTGGCCAGTTCAGATGAGATAGAAGGTGTCACCGGCGGCTATTACGAGAAGTCCCAGGCCGTTTGGTCCGCCCCCGCGTCATACGATGAAGACGCGGCGGCCCGGTTGTGGGAAATCAGTGTTGAGATGACAGCAGAACATTCCATTTAAGTATAATCATCGTTGTTAGGTCTGCTCGGCAAAGAAACTGGACTAGGATTCCATTTCAGGGAGGCATCAAATGGCGGATGTAAGAGTCGATACCATAATACGGGGCGGACAGGTAGTTACTTCCTCCCAGGTATATGAAAGCTCCATCGCGATCACCGGAGGGAAAATCGCCGCGATCGGACCCGAGGAGTTACTTCCCCCGGCGGACAAATATATCGACGCGGCGGGTAAGTTCGTGCTGCCGGGGCTTATCGACAGCCACGTCCACCTGGACGGCCACGACGACTACGAACTGGGATCACGGGCGGCGGCTCTGGCCGGTCTCACCACCATTATTCCCTTTGGCAGTTATAACCTGGAGGGAGACGAAACCCTGCCCCAGGCCATCAACCGAAGCAAAGAGCAATTTGCCAGCAACGCCCTGGTGGATTTCGCTTTCCACTTCATGTTGCAGAACCGGCCTGACATACTTAACGGTTTGCCCCAGGCGTTGGAGATGGGGGTCAAGTCCTACAAGATGTTCATGACCTATAAGAAACGTCCCTGGCGTATGTGCGACGACGATTACATCTGCAACGCCATGGACCTAGTGGCTTCCGGTGGCGGTGTGATGCAACTCCATTGCGAAAGCGGCAACATCATCGAGTATCTGGAAAACAAGCTGATCGCCGAAGGGCACACGCATCCCACCGACTTTCCCAGGGCTTGCCCTGATTGGGCGGAAGAAGAGGCCATCAACCGGGCGGTTCAGATGAGTTCGGCCACCCGTTGCCCCACCTACGTTGTGCATCTGAGCACGCATCTGGGAATGGAGCGTATCAAGCAGGCCCAGTCACTTGGGCAAGCTGTGTGGACGGAAACTT
>Ga0208879_1000989_pt1 | contig 27991 bp, 32 predicted proteins | sample Knorr_S15_td_Bot_FD_185605 | JGI IMG/M metagenome (GOLD analysis project Ga0208879, IMG submission 185605) | Marine microbial communities from Southern Atlantic Ocean transect - Knorr_S15_td_Bottom_ad_5009_LV_A (SPAdes) (version 2) | ecosystem: Environmental > Aquatic > Marine > Oceanic | place...
GGATATTCTTTCATCAATCTAGTAAATGAATCTGATACTGACCTATGAGCTTCGTCCAGAATAACTAAATCGGCATCTGGTTTTATAAAATCATCTCTGTCTTTTCTGCTCGTAAAAGTTTGTACCGAAGCAATTTGCACATTAGCAAAAGCATTGGGAGATTTTCCTGCCATGATAACACCATGATTAATTCCGAACTCATTCAATTTACGAGAGCTTTGCATAATTATTTCTCTCCTATGAGCCACGAATAACGTCTTTTTGCCATTCTCCTCTGCTTTTTTAATCATATCGGAAGCAATAATCGTTTTTCCACTACCTGTAGGAGAGACTAAAAGGATTTTTTTCTTCCCTCTACGAAAACTATTACGAATATCATCTACGGCTTTTATTTGATAATCACGCAGCTGGAACATAACGTCTCCATATGTCATCTAATTGAAACAAGACTTCTCTTTTATTTTCTGGTGGCTCACAATTTACAGCAAATTCTAATGCTTCCAGTTTAGCATACTCGTAAGTTTCCCCTCTAAGTCTTATCCCAATCAACATCTTGACTAACTTTTCGTGTCTATCTCCAAGAGAAGCACCATATCTAAGAGTACCATTATACTTACCTTTATAAGTCTGTGTTTCATGATGATATTCTTTTTTCTTAGGTTTTTGTAATCGTAATGTATCTCTTATTTGGATTCTTGTATAAGGTTTGTCTCCACACCATTTGTAAATTGTTACTGGGTAAGGTTCTTTTTTATTGTGATGAAATCCTGCTATTCGCATAATCCGAGGGAGGTCTTTTACTTTTGAATCTGATTTGAACTTGATAGCCAATGCTTCTTGAAATAGACTAAAACTCTCAAGTGGCATATCTTTTACCAACCAATAACAATGATATTTGTTTGGACTGGTATTGATTATAAGATGTGGATTCAAATCAAATTTCTCTGGTAGTGATGCTCCATCTAAATCTATAAATACTGCTCTTACGTTTTTAATATGTTTGGTACTTCTACCGACTAAATCGGTCTCATTAACTGTAAAGAACACACCTGCACCCTGCCTGTTTAAATCTGCTAATTCATGGAAGTGTTCCTTAATCGTTCCATGCAATTGTTTAATCAGTTTTTTATTTTGTCCTTGATCGTCAAAAGTTTGGAAAGTATGCTTCTCTCCAAAATAAGACAAAAATTTGTAATACTGGCTACAATTTGTATAAAAGACGTGTCCATCAAAAACATTTGCCATTAGTTTTTTTCTTCTGGATTTTGTTTCTTCTTAGAAACGTATGCCATTCCTTGAAGCGAGTCACTATCAATGGCAATTTTTTCCAAAGCAATAGCAATCCGTTCTAAGAGCCTATAAAATGCTTCGTATCCTAGTGGTACATCAGGTCTATTCTCATCCCTGCTCATCATATTCCTCCTCCTCATATTCTTCTGAGTCTATATCATCATCCCAAAACCAATCTGGTGGTTCATACTCTTTATCTTCTATCATTTTCCCATCTCGCTTTTGCACCTTTTCTGCCTGCGACACTTCGCTTGTTTCGATTCAGTGCCTGTTTTTTTCTCTCCTCCTCAGCTTGTGGACATATTAAAAGACCATCCTGTTTCTCGAACAAATGTTTTATCTTTGGAAATATTTTATTGATCTTGTCCAAAGAACAATTACACATCCTAGCTAATACTTCCATATCGGTAGGTATGGTATGTCCTCTCCAGCAATGTGAGTACAATAATATATAAGCACCTTGTTCTTCTAGGCTCAATCTCATTCTGTTGGGATCACTAATCCAATCTCCTGCATAAAATTGAAAACTAGGACTCTGTTCCGTTAATGGACTTTTTCTCATAAACTAAAAGACAAAACCTCCTTAATCAAATCTGGTGGAATTTTACCTCTATCTATTGAATTTTTTATTCCCTGCGTACCTGTCCTCGACCCTCGTGGTGCAGATTCGTGGCAGGGCATACCATTCTTGCAAGACTTTGCCACCTTAATCCACTTGGGGTTGTTAGTCCATATATCAGTAGGTTTCATATTTGTAAAACCATATTGGCAATAAGTAACTGTCGTGTATGGATAAAGTATTAAGTTTAATTTTCTCAATACGGCTCTAGGATTTTCAATATAAAAATGTTTAGGGTTTAGTTCGTTTATTATTTCCATTGTTTTTTTTATGATCTTAATAGCTTCTTTTGTTTTTTGATTAGCAGGTAAATAATCTTCTGGGCTTAATTTCTTATCTTCTTTGTAAACATATTTCCAATTTTTTCCCATAGATGCAACAGTAAATTGAGTACATGGTGGACTTGCCCATATTATATCTGGTTTGTATCCGTCCAGCATATCAATATTAAAGTCTAAAATATTAGCTACAATATCAGGCATTAATTCTTGGTCGAAATCAACAGTCAATGTTTTATGACCAAATTCTTTAGCTACTTTGCTAAAACTTTTAGTGCCTGAAAATAATTCTAGTGTCTTCATTCTATCTCCTTATTAACTAATCTTAATAGAATAGAATCCAGTTGTCAAAAAAAAAAGAAATGCACTTACTTACTTACTATCTTTATACTTCTACACTACTATATCTTGTACTTTTTTACTTTCTTACTTTCTTACTTACTTACTTACTTATAGGAAGTGAAGGGCTATCGAATCGCATTGCTATCGCATTGCAATCGCATTGCTATCGCATTGCAATCGCATTGCTATCGCATACATAAAACAACCATATAAAACAGGGGTAAAATGACATTTGAAAAAAAACCCTAAAAAACTCAAAAAAAAAAACATCATTGCTATGCGATTACCAAATAGCGTTGCTATGCGTTGCTATGCGATTGCATGCGATTGCTATAGAGTGGGAAACGGCTTACAGAAGATAGAGAAAAATGCCATTCCCCACTAAATAATGGGTGAAGTATTTAAGTCAGGTCTTATATATTCTACTTCATAATCACCTAGTTTGGCGATCTGAAATGCTCGGTATGGTGGTATAGCTTTCCACTTGGATACTGCTGGGTGCGAAATATTCAGCATGCGAGATAGGTTTCTACCTCCATATTTCCCGACTATCTCATTCTTTCTTTCAATAGCTAATTGGTACTTTGTTTGTGGTTCTATAATGTTATCCATACAGAAAGAGTAACCAAAAATTAACTAATATCAATTTATATTTGACAAACTAGAACCCTATAGTAGAATTAAGTAAAGTTAATGCTAGAAATCAACTTTTTATTTAGAGGAGAAAAATATGACAACATTAGTAGTAACAGCTTCTGAGGGAAATACCGGGTATCCACAAGTTCCTGTCGGGATGCACAACGCAAGATGTATCAAAGTTATAGGCTTGGGTACACAGAAACAAGAATTTTCTGGAGAAATATCATACAAGGAACAAGTTCTTATTATATGGGAAGTTCCAGATGAATTAAATAATGACGAACCCATGACCATCTCAAAGTTTTATACTCTATCTCTCCATGAGAAGTCTAATATGGGTGCTGACTTGTCATCTTGGAGAGGTAGAGCATTTACAGAGCAAGAGAAGAAAGGTTTCGACTTGATAAACATACTAGGTATTCCATGTACTCTTAATATTATTGAGGGCAATAATGGAAAATCAAAAGTGGTCAACGTATTACCTTTAGCTACAAAAGAAGAACTACCGAAGCAGTACAACGAAGATGTTTTCTTTTCGATAGAAGATTATCAACAGGGCAATCGTGAAGTCTTTAATCAACTGTCAGAAGGTATCAGAAAAATCATCTTACGTTGCAAAGAACTAGAGGGTTCGACTGTGGATATGGGAGACGGGAATAGTGCCGAATTAGGAGATGAATCAATACCATTCTAATATGAAACTTACTAACAAATCTAATTTACCGGAAGCTATTGTAAATGCAGTAGCCAACGATCCCTACAGTAGCAAGGGTAGCGATATTAGTACCACTCGTTTAATATCTCCTCCTAGAATAAGGGTATTAGAGAAACAACATCAAGACGAAATAGAAGAAGATGTTGCTGACAAGATTTTTGCCTTAATCGGAAGTTCAGTCCATTACATGATAGAACGAGCAAAGACTAGAAAAGACCTAGCCGAGAAAAGATTATTTTACAAAGGCAAGGAAACTAATGGATGGACATTAAGTGGCCAGTTCGATTTATTAAGTAAAGGTGCTTTAATAGATTTTAAAGTTACATCTGCTTGGTCAGTTGTTGATGCAATGGGGAAAGGGAAGCCTGAATGGGAACAACAATTAAACGTCTTAGACTTTCTTTGCCGACATAACCCAGATGAATTAAAAATATATAAAAAAAGGGTACAACCAAAATCATTAGCCGTTATGGGCATCATGCGAGATTGGTCTATAAGGCAAGTTCAAAAGTCCGACAACTATCCTAAACAACAGGTCATGATGATCCCTATAAGAAAATGGAGTGAGCAAGAACAAAGTGATTTTGTAACTGCTAGGATTAAAGCTCATCAGGATGCAGAAACTGGAGCATTGCCTTTATGCACAGCTAAGGAAAGATGGGCAACAGATAATAAATATGCCATCTATAAAGATGGTAGAAAAAATGCTCTCCGTTTATTAGATACAAAGGAACAAGTAAAACAATATCTCAATGATAACGATTTGACAAAGGGGTATAAGATTGTTTTAAGAAAAGGGGAAGATATAAGATGCCAACATTATTGCAATGTTAATAAATTTTGTGATTATTATTTGGGAGGTGTAAAATTTTAAGTAAGCCGAGATTGAGTTCTAGTGCTAATCTCTTAGCTTTCTTCGTTACCAAACCAATGTTGAGCAAAACTCAATCTACGAAAGGAGATTCTAACTGATGAGAAACTTTTTTACAACCATATCAAGTGATAAATTAAAACTTATTGTCCACCTAAAAGATTATTCTTCTTTGCAGACCTACCTTAATTTTGTTTTTAACAATGCAAAAAAACTTCCTGTAACTAAGGATATGTCTAATACTAAGTCAGCTAGTCTCGAAGAAATTATTAAAGTCTCATATTATTTAGGTTATAAACATGGACAAGATTTCATGGATGGAAAACGACCTCAAGATAATCAAAAAGATGATATCAAAACAGTCTACACAGCTTATGAGGAAGAATGATGATAACAAAAAAACGTCATTCAAAAACAACTTGAATTATTATTCGACCATTTATCAAAGAATAAAGTATAATAAATTTATAAAAGGAGAGTGCGTATATGATTAAATTAGTGAAGTTACTAAAAGAACCTTCCACTTATGCTGGTCTTGCTGGTCTAATGCTCGCCATTGGTGTCTCTAATGAAAGCTGGACTGTTATATCAACTGCCATTGCAGGTGCAGCAGGTTTAATAGCTATGTTTTTAAACGAGGGAAAATGAGATTTCAACTTATTATTTATGACCATGAAAACAAGAAGGTTATAGATACAAATAGCATTATCACTACGGATATTGACGAAGCAAGACTTGAAGCAGATAAATATTTTGAGGATTTAGGACTCACACAAAAAGATATTACTTTGGAGTTGAGAGATGTGGGCTAAATTGATAAGTAATATAATTTCTGATTTATTGAATAAAGGACTTGCTCTATTAATGGGGTTTCTCCAAAAGAGAAAAGTACAAAGATTAGAAAAGCAAGTCCGCAACATGAAAGATAAGATCATAATCCTAAAACACGAGAAAAAAACTCAGCAGAAAATAGATGATTGGAAACACAGGTTGAAGAATAAAGAATCGGATAACTTTATAACGGAGCTGAACAAGATAAGAAACGGATGAGATATTTTAAATTGTATTTATTAGGATTAATCTCACTTGCATTGGTGTTTCTAATAAACTTTAGCCCATTCCATTCTTATTGGTGAGGAAATAGTGATAAATCCTCTTAGACGCATTTTAAAGCATCATAAGCCACCTTTCAGCATAAAAGCATATGTTTATACTGTTTTAATAGCAATATTCCTTATTTCATGCTCTAATTTAACCCATTCTAAAAGGGAACTTCCAAAAAAACTTACATATACAAATATTGAGTTTGTCAATTGTAATTCTCCTGAAAATTTGCAATACTTATGTCTAAGCAAGGAAGATGCAGAGATATCTGTAATTGATTTTCGCAGATGTCAAGAGCAAAATTCCTTATTAAGAGACTTATTGGATGGAAGCTGAACTTATTTTATCATTATTTAACCAAGCACCTTTGTTAGGTGTTCTTGCTATTATCTATATGATGAATAAAAATGGAAAAACAAAAAATGGGAATGGAGCTAACCTAGAATTAACAAGGGCTATTTCTACTTCTTTAGACAAAATGGCAGATGCACAAGTCGATGCTAATAAAATAGCTGAACGCAGAGCTAGGGGATTTGAAAGATGGCTAGACGTGCAGTCCAGTCCGTTTCAAACAAGAAACCGAAAGTAGACTGGGCAGATATCCTACTGACTCAGATATTGGATGACAATTCTATAGTAGATAGCAATTGGTATAGAGAGCCTTTACCTGTTCCTGTAAGAGAACATAAATTCCACCACATAAGAAGATGGAGATTTGACTTAGCTTTTTTAAAAGAAAGATTAGCTATTGAAATCGAGGGAGCTGTGTGGATCATGGGTAGGCACACAAGAGGTTCTGGGTTTGTCAAAGACATGGAGAAATACAATGAAGCTACTTTTTTAGATTGGAAGCTATTAAGATTTACTCCAAATGATGTCAAGACAGGGAACGCATTAAAATTTATAAATAAATATTTCAGGGGAGAAGAACATGACTGAAGACCAAGTAGAAGGCTCTTTCGTAGAACTCTACGATAATTTCTTAAAGCTGAATCTATACATACAGAAAACCTATAAAAAAGACACAACGATTAAGAGTCATTTAGAACCCATGTCATTAAGTTTTGAAGATTTAGCAGAGCATTATTATTGGAAAGAGATTAGAAGAATAAATGACAGCAAAAAATCAGAATCACATTAGGACGATTTTCATATCGGACTTGCATATCCCTTACGAGGACAAAAAAGCATTGTCTCTGGCTATGGAAATAATCAAAGACTATAGATTGACAGAGCTTGATAATATAATCATCGGTGGAGACCTAGTAGATTTTTATCCGTTTTCGTCCTTTCCTACTGACTTATTAAAATCGAGTATAGACAATGAATTATCACAAGCTCAAGAATGGTTAAACGAATTAAGAAAGATAGCAAAAAATACTCCGATGTATTTCTTTAGAGGAAACCATGAGGAAAGATTACAAAAGATGGTATTGACAAAACTCCAAGCGATGAGTCCTATGCTCTACAATAAACTTTCTTTGTGGCAATTGTTTGATTTAAAAAAGTTTGATATCAAGTTTGTAGAGACTCCATTCACCTTAAATAAAAAATTGTATTTTGTGCATGGTCACGAAAAAAGGAGTATGGGTCAACCCCAACACATTGCAAACTTACAACTCAAACACTATAATCGTTCTATAGTTTTCGGGCATCACCACAGATTCGATATGACACTTTCCACACAGTTAGACTCGTCTCTACTTGGAGCTTGGGCAAATGGTTGCTTGTGTGATCTATCCCAGATGCCGACTGGTCTTTATTCAGCTTTTGACAATACACAAAAAGGAATAACGATAGTCTATGAAAAGTCAGGTGGACTATTTAGTGTCCAACAACATATTTTTATCCCTAATAAAAAGAAAGGTTATGAATGTATAGTCAACGAAAAAGATTATATTATTTGAGTCTCATATAAGAAAGTAAAGCCCATAAAATCATCACACTAACAGTAATGGTCATGGCAATAACTGTTAATAAGATGTTTTTAAACATCATTAACCTGCTTCAGCAATAGTGTCCACTTCTTCTTGAATCCAAGTAGGTATATCAGCAATAGTTGTTCCACCCGTTATTGTCTTTGGATATCTTGTCTTAACATCTAGTATATGAGTCTCGAAAGAGCCATCTGCTTTGTATTGCATATCTAATTGGTCGCCAATAGGAGCATAGCCATCAACACCAGTTCTTAGTGTTACATAGTCTGGCTCAATTATATCAGCACCTTCTATGATTGATATTGTATTTATCTTAACATCTCGCAAGAATTGTTGATAATCTCTGTTATCGTTTACTCGTGGAATAAAAGCTCCATCAGAGAGTCTTTTTATTGAGTCTGTGTTTGTTAATTTGTACATAATAATCTCCTACAGCTCTGCGTCAGCAGAAAAATGATATTTATAACTATTTTCAGCTCCACTACTAAGTTGTAAATAACCACCCCCATGTACATTATCTTGGGCATATGAACTAATACCTTGTGCTGCGGCATCACTAACCCTATAAACTTGAGCTGCTGTACCATTTACTGCGTGATATATAACTACTGTAGGAGCTGTTCTTTTTTCAACTGTATAATAAGGGCCAGGAATTTCTGAAGTTACAACTCCCCCAAGTGCTTTTGATATATAACCTGTAACAAAACTTCCAACACCTGGTACTGTACCAACTGGATATGAAGATTCAAAATATCTCTTACATTTTCTTAAAGTATCTCCAAAACTTTCACGAACAAAATCAGTAGCCGAACTTCCAATTTCAATTTGGATTCCTGTTATTTCATACCAATCATTAGCTCCAGCAGTTCCAGTTGGAGTTGTTACTATTTGAAAAACTAATTGGTTAGAATCTGTTGGAACAACACTTCCACCTGTAAATTCATATCTTACCCAACTTGTTGTTATTGCCTGATTAGTAGCTCCTATTACAGCAACAGCACCTGATAATCCTGCCATCAAAGTTTGGTTAGTACCAGTACCAGAATATACAGCAACACTAATATAACTACTTGTTGGAGAAAAGTTTGCTCCTGCTTTTGCCCAAAAACTTAAGGTAATTGTTTCTCCTGCAGCTCCCACACTTGCACTACTTTCACAAGGTTGCGAGAAATATTGGGGGTCTACTGCTGTGCCACTATCTCTTGCCAATTTTATACTATGTTTGAATCCATCGGGAGCATCTGTTACTTGTGATATTGTCCTATTAGCAGCTGGAGTATATGTATAAAATCTATCTAATAAATATGTTTGAGCTGCAGTTGTATGGCTTGTTCCTCTTTGTGCAACTTCCATTGCTCCATTAATTATATAATTACGACTTGTTGAACCTGCTGAAGTATCAACATATGCTTTAATGGATTGTTGGGTCGCTAACATGGTAGCACTATTGCTTGCCATATTATCTTCATCCTTACAATCTGAAATATTAGCTGTAGTAGGAAAATCTATACTTCTACTATTTAAGTCCAAGTCTCCACCAAGTTGTGGTGTGGCATCATTTACTAAATCTGTACTTCCTGCATCTGCTCCACTATAACTAAAATGAACTCCTACTCCATCAGTATTTGAAAAACTACCAGAACTTACAACATGTGTTACTGGCACTTTCGTATATCCAGTTGCATCTGTAACTCCACCACTTATTTTATATATTGCGTAACTACCTGCAGTTCCTTCTTTAGTTATTGTTACAATACCTCTAGATACAGAGTTAGATACATCATCCCAACTTTGCACATAACCAGAGATATCTGCACTTGCATCATCTGCATCATCTACATATAGAATTGATACACTAGCCAATGTTCCATTATTAAATGCAATTTTACCTGCTCCAGGGTCAGCATCAGAAGTCGAACTATTCCATGTCATTGATAATTGTGAGTTAGTTCCTGCTGTACCAGTTGAACCAGTAGAACCTGTTGAACCTGTCGAGCCAGTCGAGCCTGTCGAGCCAGTTGAACCTGTAGTACCCTTATCACCTTGTCGTGTAAAATGTACTGATAGATTGTCAGCTGCAGAAAAAGTATTATTAGAAACCAAATGTGTAACTACTAATTTATTATATCCACTAGCATCGGTTGAAGAACCTGTTACAGAGAATCTTGCGTAAGTCGTAGGGTCATTAGTATCAACGATATGTAAATAACCTTTAATCGTTGATGTGGAATCATCCCAAGTTATCGTATCAGCTTGAGTTGTAGCACCATTAGCATCTACATCATCTATATAGATTGCTGTTGCTGATGCGTATGTTCCGTTATTAAAACTAATCTCACCTGCTCCAGGATCTGCATCTGATGTGCCTGTGTCAAATGTATAAGCATATCCAGATATAGCACCATCATCACCCGTTCTCGTAAAATGAACGGATAAGTTATCTGCTGCTGAGAAGGTGTTATTTGAAGCTATATAAGTAACAGCTAACTTGTTATACCCAGATGCGTCAGTAGAATCAGCCGTTACTGAAAATCTTGCATATGTAGTAGGGTCATTTGTATCTACTATGTGCAAATATCCTCTTGTATTGGCAGAACTATCATCCCATGCCAAAACATCTGTTGAAGTTGTTACTCCATTTGCATCTGCATCATCGATATAAATCGCAGTAACACTACTATAAGTACCATTATTGAATCGTATATCTCCACTTCCAGGATCAGCATCCGTAGTAGATGTATCGAAATTGTAAGCATATCCTGGAATCGCACCATCATTTCCAGAAGCAGTAAAGTGTACTGATAGATCATCCGAAGCTGAGAACGTATTATTTGATACTATATGAGTAACAGTTAGTTTATTATATCCGGATGCGTCTGTCGAAGAACCTGAAATCTTAAATTTTGCATAAGTAGTCTTATCGTTGATGTCAACGATTTGTAAAAATCCTCTTGTTCCTGCTGTACTGTCATCCCATGTGATGGTATCTGCTTGTGTGGTCACTCCATGTTGGTCAGCATCATCTATATATATTTCTGTAACACTTGAATAAGTACCATTGTTAAATGATATATCTCCAGCTCCTGGGTCTGTATCACTTGTGCCTGTATCAAATTTGTAAAAATAACCTGGCGATACTCCATCTTCACCAGTAGCAGTAAACTGTATCCATATCTTGTCATCTGCTGCTAAAGCACCAGAACCATCTACATAACTGACTGTTAATTTTGTATATCCTGAAGCATCTGTAACAGCTGCAGTTATCTTAAAGACGTGCCATATGTTTAAAACACCAGCTTTTACTATTTTTATCCTACCTCTGTTAGTAGGGTTTGCCGATACATCATCAAAAGACTGCACCCATGCTGATACATCTGTACCATTATATTCTAAATCATCTACATATATGATTGTCGCTGATGCGATAGTAGCATGATTAAGACGGACATATCCTGCACCTGGGTCTGCATCAGTCGTAGTCGTTGAATATTGGAATAAAGCACTATCTCCACCAGCTGGTAGAAAATCTGCTACGACTGTTAAATCACCAGATGAATCGAACCCTAACGTCTTACTGGCCCTATCTGTAGCACTATCGGTAAACTCACTAGATGTGATGGTATTAGTCCTTGAAAGTTTAATAGACCTATCGACTTCTTCTTGTAATTCTTGTGCTATAGATAAGTTTTTATCAAATGCACCTTCTACACTATTCGCTGTAAATGGATCATTTTCTACTAAATCCACAGCTTGTGTTTGAGTAGTGGAACGTCTTAATACTAGAGTTTCGCCAGAAGCAGGAGCTGTTTCCATAGTAACATTTCCACCTGTAGTTACACCTACACCACTTACTGTATAGTGAGTAGTCTTAGTTTTAACAGTCTCTGCTCCAGCAGATGAACGTATTATTACCTGAATATCATCATCATCTGATATTTTAAAGGTATAGGCAAAGACTGTTGTGCTAGCATCTCCTGAATAGCTATTTTTAATAGTTGTTGTCGATATTGTCATAATATATTCCTCATTATTGTATCATTAAATTTTATTTGTTCCAATTACTGTTTCATTTTCTTTATTTTGGTTTTTTTCTATTGTTTAAGAACCATTTCACGGCTTCCCATCCGTATCTTGCTTCCATAGCCATTAGTTTATAAACTTCTTCTATTTCGTCATATAATTGATCTGCTTCTATCGTTCCTTTTGGCATACTTCGCCACAATTGCAATGCTCTAGCTTGTTCATTAAAAGGTTTCAAATATGTATCTGCCAAAGATATAAGCTCTTCGTAATAGTGTAATTCCTCATCAGATAAATATGCCTCAGCAGTAAAAGAAGAAGCTCCTGGTAAATTAAATTCGACCCCCTCGTCATGTTTTTTTTTGCTTTTATAGGTAGAAACTTTTTTTTGTGCTTCATCATAAACTTTATAGATTTTTGTTATTTGACCAAAATTTGCATTTGGATACCTTTTGATTACTACTTTTATAATAGGCCATTCATGTAAATTATCTTCCCATTCATTTGACCATGGTTTTACAGGAGAAGGTATAGGTACTCCTATCTTTATTAAAAATCTTTCTGTATATCTAATTATATCTGTTCCCAGACCACCAGTCCATGTACCAATAGCATCATCTATTTTTAGAGGTGAACCATACTTGTTTCCTGTTAATTCACCTATTTTTTTCCCTATGTATTTTGAAAATTCAGTTGTATTAGCACCATATTGAAAAGGAGCTTCTACATGATCTTCCATATAACGTGAAACTATCTTTCCACCAAAAAATAAATTACGATTTGTCATATAATGAAGCAAAGGCTTGACAATAGTTGGCCAAGGCATAAGAGTAGAACCAAACAAACCAACGTGTTCGTCTATAAAATTATCTTTAAATTGTTTAAGAGAAACAGGATCTTCTTTTCGCCACCAATCCATTAAAGCTTTTGTTCCATTAGAAAAAAATGAAACTGCATCATATCCCTTAACTATTCTAAAAACTACCAATTTATCTCCAATTCCTTCAATCCAATGCCAATGATACCATTTGTCAGCTTCATCCAAATTCTCATATACTTGTTTTTTTTCAGGGTCATCTTCATCATTATTTATTAGCTGCTCAAGTATAGTAGGAAGAATAAGAAATCTTGTTATATTCATAGCAAGCTTGCCTGCTCTATCATTAAATAGTTCAAAATATTTATATAGACCTAGTATTCTAGGATTAAAAAATTCTGAAACAGCATTTAGTCGCATACTTTGTATTCCACCCTTTTGAAAATCAAGACTAACTTCTCTAGCTTCTAAAGCTGCCATTGCTAATAAGTCTCTTTCACTTAAATGAGGATATTCCTTGCGAAGACGTGGCAAGGTCATTTTTAAATCCCCAACTCTAGTATAAGTTTCTATATGTTCACTTGTAGCTCTTAAAAGTTCCAATCCACGACCAGGAGTTAATTGGTTGTACCATTTTCGTTGCTTTAAAATATTTTGAACATCTCTACTTAAAAAAGTCCTATCGGCAGTTGTTATAAATGATTGTAGTCCACCTCCTTTAACAAAATCTTTATAAAGATCTGTCCTTTTACCTGATTTGATACCTCTCATAGTAAAAAATCCACCAATAGCCGTATCCCAAACAGGCCAAAAATTATTTTTTGAAAATAAAGCTGCCTCTAAAGTACCACGCACAGGGTTTCTCACCATGCTAAAATCTGGGTCTAAAACAGCACCTGCCCTTGCCCATTTTGTAGGAGCTGTAAACCAAGAATTATGTAAATATGTAACTACAGGATCTTGATCCCTAAAAGCATCTGACAATTCTTTTCCTACTTCCCATATTTCTTTTACACCATCTCTAAAAAAAACTATTTCAGTTTCTCCTCTACGATACCCTTCTGTATTAAAAAAGTATGGATCTCTTTCCCCCGTTATATCAAGAGCTTTTGAATCTTTATTCTTAGGCAATTTTTCTTTACCATAATTTTTATCTTCTTTACTTTTACTATAGACAATATCTTTATAAAACTCTGGATTAATTTCTTGTGCTGCTTCTATCTTTTTAATAAATTCATTTAAAACATAATTTTTTTCTGCCATTAATAATATATCGTGAGCATTTTCAAATATTGTTTGGTGTGGGTCGAGAACTTGATAGTGTTCTTTCGTTCCTTTCATGGTATGAATAGGCGATTTAATTTTGCCACTTAATTGAAGCTTTCCTGAAGCATCTTTTATAGGTAAGCCAGTTTTTTCATCAATTTTTAATACCCTTCTGAAAGAAACAAAATCTTTGTTATGTTCTGCTAAATATTTTGCCGTACCTTTTGAGAAAAGTCCTGCTCCTTCTCCGTATATAATAGGTGCAAGAACAAACTCATGATAGTCTTTAGCAAAATCTTTAATTTCTTTTCCATATTTAGCTTCTAATTCTTTTACAGCTTTTTTAGCTTCTATAACACTTTTTTTATCAGTTATTCCTTTTCTTATACCTTTTATCTCTGCTACTTCAACTATTCTTAAAGCAATTACATACCAAGCAGACTCTTCGTACCTAACAAGTCTTTCTTTATAATCTTTATAATCTGTAATAAACTTATAAAATTCTTTGGCTGGTTTTCCTAATGGTTTACCTTGAAAATCAAAAGTACCATAATCGGTAAAATAAAACACTTTACCCAACTGTCCTGGAGACAATCTAGCCCAATGATAAGCAGTAGGCCCACCTTTTACAAATTCTACCCCTACTTTTTTAGCTTCGTCTAATACTCTTTTTATAGGATATTTTCTATCAAGCCATTGATTTCTTATATTATTCCAAGTAGGTAGCGTAAAAACTTTTTTAGATACTGTTATATTTAAATTGGTAATTTTTTCTATATGTTTTTGAGCTGGGCTTAAAATACGATCTGTTCGTTCAGACAAAAGATTAAATGTTTCAAACGCATGTGTCATTAGCTTAAATTCTTCTAATCCTACTAATTCATCTTTTTTTCGTATTAATTCTTCTCGTTTTCCGATTGTTATTAGATCTTCCATACGTTTTCGACCAAGAGTTTTTTTACCTGTTATTACAGTTTCGCCCAATTCTGTTTCCAGTTGTTCTATACGATCCTTTAATGTTTTAATATCTTTATTGTATTTCCGAACTTCTGGGCCTTCTAACTCTCCTAACTCTCTAAGAGTTCTTTCTATTTCTATGATCCTATTATTTCTAGCTTCATCTATAGCAGAAGTTATTTCTTTGATAGCAGTTTCAACTTTATTTAACTCTTTTTCTAAAGCAGAAATTTTAGCTCGTTTTGCAATTTCACCTGCAATTTCAGATGTTTTCTTCTGTGCAATCTTCCAGATGGAGATGAGTAGTGCATCATTTTCAGGAATAAAAACTACTTTAATTGTTTTAGCACCTTTATCTATTTTTTGATAATATCTATTATTTCCATCTTTAATTATTATCTTGCCACCTTCTATTGTAACTACTACGGGAGCATCTGGTGTTCTTGATTCAATTTTCCCAACTGTAGAAATAATTTTTTCTCTTGGAACTATTGATGTAACTAATTTTATTGGTAATGTTTTTTCTGCATACATAAACTCATCTGCAGTTTTAAACTTCCTTGCTTCTTCTTCGAGAGAAAGCATTTCTTCTTTTTTAATAGATTTTTCTACAGATTCTTCTACTTTAGTAAGTATTTTGTCACTTTTTATACCTTTTTTCTTTTCTGTTTCTATTGCATTAAATATTTTTTGTTGTTGTTTATTCTCAATAGTTGTGGGGTCTTTTTTCTCTTGTTCTAACAATTCTTTTAATTCAGTTTTTAAATTTGTAATTTCAACTTCTGTTTTTTTGGCATCCTCTCTAAACCTAAATACATTTTTTGTTACAAAATCCTCAACCCTAGTTTTTTTCTCTCCTATCCATGAAAGAATTTCTTGTGGACTATATGTATCTTTTTTTATATTTTCAAGGTCTGTCATCTTATTGTCAATCATCTTCTTTTGCTTAGTTGAGTCAATTTTTTCAGGAACTCCCTTAAATAAAGGTATATTAAAAGGTAACAAAATAAGAGCTAAATGAATATAGTCATCTTTTTTAGGCATTTCTTTACTAATCAATGCACCCATAGCTAAATAACTGGTATACTGTGCAGCAAATTTGGCTATAGCATCTTTAGTAACAGGCAGATATTTTCCTATTGTTCCTTTTAGGCCCATTCCTCCGACATAAGCTCTTGCACCTGCTGCTATTCCTATCTGTAGACCTGCCTCATGTCCAGGTTTTACCCCATACTCTAAAAAAATAGCCCACCATTCATCAAAATCTTTTATTTTACCTCGTTTAAGTGCTTCTAAATACATATATTTTAAAGAATCAACTAAAAATCCAGAAGTATAACCACTTGCCATTGCTGCTAATCGTGGACTCCTCAATTTATAGCCCAGATAAGCACCAGGAATTGCACCTAATATATAGTATGGAAGATCGACTCCTATCATTGTCAATGTCGATATTGCCCTTTCTAAATGCCTTTCGTCTGGATAATTTTTTGGGTCATATGCTTTGAGGCTGGGGTCTGCCCATCCCCACCAAGCAGTTTCACCATCTTGGTGATATTCCTCTGATGCGTTATGTAAGGTCATACCAACACCTTTTTTAAGTGCCTCCGTGAGATTAAACTCCTTACCTACCCATTCTTCTTTTTGTTTGAGCCACCAATTATCAATAGGAATGATATCACTCATAGATGGTTCTTTATCACCAAGCCCAAGCTCTTTATCTATTAGTTTGTCAGACGCACCAGCATGTTCTAACAGAAGATTTCTTTCGTAAAGGTTATCATCTTTTTCTATTAGTTTGTCAGACGCACCAGCATGTTCTAACAGAAGATTTCTTTCGTAAAGGTTATCATCTCCAGATTTCTGCCCTTGAATTTCTAAGCTAATATCATATTCTTCATCTGTCATCTGTTATCCTTGTAAGCTTCTATCAGCTTTCTTGCCTTAACATACTCTTTCCATTGTTTTTGTTTCTTTTTGTCACCAAGCCATTTTTTATAGTCTTCTGATTTTATATATTCTTCATAACTACTATCTTCATCCATTAGTGGTGGAAGAAATTTGAGAATGGTTTCGCTATATTTCCCTCGCGAAAACTCACGAAAAGCATTTAGTTCGTCTCGTGAGGCAACATGAAAATCTCTCCATATATATATTGAATCACCCTTTTTTACACCATACTCTAGTAAATCTACTTCGAAACGTATGTCAGTTTCAGGATCTTGTAATTGCAATTTGCTGTACCCCTGCAACCTGCCAGCTATATAATTATTTTCTGCTTTCAATAACATACCTGTTACTTCTTGACTATACGCAGGATATCTTGCTATTCTACTTTGATTTTCGTCACGGGCTAAAACTCCCCATGCCCCATCTGCCCATGCACCAGCAGTTTTAATTTGATTAAATTCACTACTATATATATTAATTTTTTGAGTATTTTCTCCATGCAATTTTTGTCTTTGATTATTAGCGAAAGGAGATGATATTAAATTAGCTGCTTCTAAATCATTCATTGATTTAGTTATTGTGGTGCTTATACCATCTTTAAGATATGTAACGTCAATTAATTGACTATCTGATCTAATGCTTTTGTCTAAAATCCCGTTACGGATTATAGTTTCAATTTGGAAATTCTCTGGTGTCGTTAATTCTCCTTTTAATGCTTTTATAAATAAATTTCTAAGGCGTTGTTTCCTCTCTGTCGGGGTAACCCCTTTAAAATTAATATTCTCATCAAACCACTCTAAAGTAAATTCTTTTCCTGCTCCATTTGTAATTGCATCCAGAGCTACACTAAATTTAGCACTAATAGCCATATTATGCTTATCAAACTCTATCTTATCTTGTCTTAGTTGGTTAATAGATTTTCCTTGCAAATGATTGATAAGTATATTTCTTGTATTTAAGTCTAAATCTTTCCCAAAAAACTTTCTATGGACATACTGGCCAGTCACATTTTTTTGCTGTATTTTATCTAACAAAAATGTAAAATCCATTTTTCCATCATTTCTAATTGCTAAAAGCTTCTTGTCTTCGCTGATAAATTCTTCAAAACCACTACCATCTTCTGGTGAACCACCATGAGTTATTGCTTTTAACCAAGTTACTATGCTAAACTTCTCATTATCGTTCTTTAATTCCGTGTCACTTATAACTTCATCATTTCGAGCTTTTACAATACTAGCATTCAAATCTTTAGTTAACATATCAATCTGTTCCCAATACTGAATACTTGGAGTTATACCATCGACAAGAAGATATACGCTGCTTTTACTATCTTCATATACTTGTAAGTTTCTAATCTTTCCCCAACCAGTTTTCGTTACATTGAATCGTATATCTGACCAGAGTTTGTTTTGAATATTTTCACTTAAATATCTATTTTTATATCTTTTCCCACGTTTTTCATTTCCATTGCTTTTTGACTTAAAAATTTTATTAATAGCTTTATCTCTAGCTTCCCAAAACTTCTCTTTAAATAAATCTAACTCGGCAGAACTATACTCATATAGTTGTTCAGGATTTGATTCTAATTTTTTTACGAACTCTAAATATAGTCTTTTATCTTCAGCTGATAAGCGAGTAGTAGTATTTATTATATCTTCTTCTATTTCTGCTAAATTTCTTTGTGCAATTCTATAATTAACATTATCAAGAACTCGTGTAATTTTTTCGAAATCTGGTCTGTTTCTTTGAACATTAGAAATAAGATTAGATATATCATTTAATTTAGTAACAGGAACTTCATCTTTGTACTCTTTTATATTACGTTCTGTTCCCCCACCTTTAACTTGTTTTGGTATTCCCTCAAAACTCATTATCCCCACACCTTATAAGCTACTCCAGCTTTTCCTAAACCATCTAAGAGAGATAATTTCCTATTCCATGCTTCATTAGCCAATGCTCCCGTTAATTGAATATCTATATCTTCTAATGTCTGAGTAAGACCTTTATTGTTCCAAAATTTTACTTCTTCTAAATTATTAACAACTTGTTTTTCTTCCATTAATGTAGAACCAACACCTAAAGCAACACCTCTTGCTCCACCTCTTGCTCTTTTTTCTCCCATAATAGCAGCTGCTCTTTGTGCTGCTATTATATTAGCTTGCATTGCTTTTTGTTTAGTGCTTCTTTCTCGCCACTTTGCAGCTCTTTTTAAATTTCGTGCTTGATGTAAACTCCCCATAAACGACACAGCTGAACTTGCTATAATCGAACTAGCTATTGCAATAGCAATCCAAGGAACAAAAGATGGTATATTCGTTTCTTCGATTGGTTTACCAGCACCACCATATGCTTTTAAAAGACCAGCTTCTTTTTTATTGATATAAGCTAAAAATTCACCTTTTGGTGCATACCTTTCAAGTAATTCTTTAGCTTCTTTTATTTTTTGTTGTTCTATTTTATCCACTTGTTTTCAACGTTCCTGTTATTGCTATTACTGTCATCGGCAATGGCTGAGTCTGTTTGACAGTAACCTGTCCTTCTCTATCCCATCCCAAATTCGTTACTCTTTTATCCCCTGTAAATGCTGTAATCGGTGAACCCATATCCATTGCTGATGTCCTAAATGGTATCTGGTCGCCATTTACAGTCGCACCTACTGTTTTATATAGTCGTACAATGACTTCATTATACCTTTTTTTTCTGCCCTGTGCTTTAGAGCCTGTAGATGCACCAGCTTCTATCCTCATAGTCTTTAAAGTTGAAACATATCCTAAGCCTACTTCTATTGTCTTTGATGCAAATGTACTAGGTAAATCAATAGTTACTGCACCACTTGATACTATCTGCGTAGGATGAACAGCATCATCTATTAGTATTTGTACTGTTTCACCTTCTAAATGGTCAAGAGCTGTTACTGTTGTAGATGAACCTGTAACAGTTCCCGACAAAGCAGAATCCTGATTTATCGTACTATCAAGATATTCGACATATTTTACTGTTGCTGTATTTACTATCCTTTGGACTATGATCCATACTTGATTTTCTGTCGATTCTGTTATTGACGTAATGCTTTTTACTTTTGCTTGACTTTCATCTACTTTAGCTAATCGCACAGAATCCTGACTTGATACTGTTAAATATCCAGTCGCACTATGCGATGCTTCTCTTATTGTCACCACAGCAGATGATACTGTAGCTGTAAAATCAGTATGAGTATTTATAGTAGTCTTTAAATTAGTAGCTGTAGCATTATTGCTTGTTTCTATTTTAAATTCATCTGTACCTGCTGTACCTGTAGTCGAGGTAAAAGTAGTAGTCGTTCCATCTGATTTAGTAAATTTTAATTTCATTGCTGATGCAATATTAGCATAATCACTAACTGTAATAATACACTCTACTCCTCTACCACCTAATATATGCCTATGCCATCCAATAACATCTTGTTCTCTTTCATAAGTCATACCTAATAACGTGCCATCATTTCTTACTGCCCAATATATCTGTCCAGGCTCTTGTGCATAATCTACATCCACTACCCCACCTTCAGTAATATGTTCTGCAAGTAATGTTAGATCAGGAGCAACATAAGCATCGTTTTGGAAACTATATGATAATTCTCTGACTTTTCGTTGTTGTCTTTGTAAAAACAATATACTAGGGCCGATTTGTATTGGTTGAGCTGAATAGTTACCAAATGTAGTCTCTTGTTTAATATTTACATTAGTAGGTTTTAATGGTTCACCAACGGGTCTATCAACTCTAAATTCACCACCTGCTGTTCCTATCATTAAATCTCTAATAGGAGCTAACCATCTAATCAGATTGACTCTATTGGCAGCAATAGTATAGATAAAAGCATCTGCAGCACTAGCATCTCCTACATCAAATTCTTCATATGCACCAGATTCAGATGCCCATATTGTCTGTGGATAGTTAGTAGAACCTGCAAAGACTAATCGTTGTTCAAAAAATGATACAGCACCTGGCCATCCTGTAGCATCTGACCAAGCTCCTAATGCCCAAGTTATACTTCCAGAACTTGTTGCAGCTACTGTTATCGTCCAAGTTACGACAGTCGTATTTGTTCTTGCCGTTATCTTTCCCCAACCATCTCCTAACTTGACTAACCTACCAATATCATCATCATCAAAACCATCACCATCATTGACTCCTGCTGTTGCAGATGCAGTTAAAGTCCTACCTGTTCCTACAGTCGTAGCACTTGTCGTAAAAGTCGTTGTTGTCGTATTAGTATCTAAAAATGGCCCGACCTGAAAATCTACTTCTGTCAAAGTCCAAGTTGCATGCCCTGTCCTTGCTAATTTTGATGGTTCATGAGATGGATGGACTATATACATAGTATCAGCAGATTGTGCGAATTGTAGATCAAAGACTTGTGCAGAAGTATAATTAGTAGATATCTCATAAACTTTTTGTGCTACACCTGCCGAAGCATATGCTGTATACCCCGATGTATCGATGACTATATCAAAAGTATGAGTTGTCTTGTTGGCTACGACAAATCTCCTTCCATTTACTTCTGTCATCCCGACTACACTATTAATCCAAACATGGTCGCCATTTGAATATCCATGTGAACTAGCAGTAACTACTCCTGGATTCGCTGCAGTTATACCTGTAATAGTCTTATCAGGTTCTACTATCTGTCCATTATCTTTAAAAAATCTTATATATTGGTCACCAAATTCTAAAGCATATGATTGTGTTACGCTAAATTCAAAAGGAATTAATCGTGTAATATCTGCTGAGTTTTTTACTTCACAGACAAATCTGCTTCCGTATCTTCTTTCTACACCACCTTGTGGAAATACAGTCATATTCTCTAAAGTTTCAAGACCATTCGCATATTTATCAAAATCTACTTGTCCTGCTAATTTTGGAGTCAGTTCTCCTGCTGTAAAATTTGATTGAAATGGATGTACTACTGTTGAACCTGTTGTCGCCATTATTTTCTAAAGTCCGTTAATGTATCAGAAACCAAGTCGTCCATAAAGCCTTCTTGTCCATCAATACTACGAGCTTCAGAAAGTTTTAACTGATAAAGTTTCTGCATCTGTGCTTGTAAAGTTGCACTATTAGTTACTGGAAATGATAATTCCAAAGCTAATTTTGCTGTTAGTGTATCTACAAACAAGGAATCAAATTGAGCTGTGTCTGCAACTTTTGCTACATATAAAATTTTTGCTGTACCTTCATCTGTTAATAAAACCCTACCTGTACCAGATAGATATTCTACCTTAAATATGTAATCCTGATATTCCATAGACAAAACCCTTAGACAATAAGGATCAGTCGGTAAAGAATACTGATACGCATATTCATATGTAGGAGTTGCTGAAAGTTGGGCCAAAGTTGCCCTTGTAATTGCAAAATTCCAAGGATGTGATCTTAATACAGCATCTCTGGATGGTTCATATAACGCATTGCATAATCTAGCTCGTTCTGTGTCATCTGTAAGTGAAGTAATAGGGTCATCCCCTAAAATACGCAAAGCATTTGAACAAATTGATACCTCTGTTGCCATAACTTTATAATACTCGTAGGGATGACATAATTCAATATATCATCCCTACCTTGTTATTCTTAGCTACTTAATCTACAACATATGTCACGACTAATGTGATGTCGCCAGCTGCAGCAGTTGCAGCGACTGTCTCCATAGTCAATGCAATTCGTAGAGGAACACCTGGGTCTGAAGTAAGACCACCATCTTCCCATACAAAGTTAGCTACAGTATTTACGTTCCTAGCTTCAAAAGCTACTTCAACACCAGATGTATTAGCTGCTTGTAGAGTTGTTATTGCACTTGCGTAAGCATCTCTATCAATCAGTCCATTAGCTGCATAAGCAGTTGCTGAAGCATCTGTATCATTGAATTTTGTACCACCATTATATAGACCAACATCAGTAGCAAGGGCTGGTGAGCCACCACTATCTAAGTCGTCATTGTATAACATGATACTAGCTATTTTAGCATTAGAAGGTACTTCCGCTAACATGACAATATCATCATCATCGATATCACCAGTACCAGCAGCGATAGTATCCATAAACACACGCATTTTTCCTTGTCCACTACCTGCTTCCAGGAGTGTCCTTGGGGTCGCATCAAGATTTGTAACTTCTATACCTTTTGCTGTTGCCATTATTTTATTCTCCTTTGTTTAAATTTATTCTGTGCAAGCAATTTCCACCATCTTATCTTCTTCGATACGAGTAGCACCGATAGTCATTGATAAAAATACCTGTGTTGCATAGTTCTTATCTGCTCTTTCGGATATCTTAGTCGTAATATCTGTTCCAAGAGCAAGCCCTATTGCAGATTGTGTAAACATCAATACTTGCCTATTACCATTACTATCTGTTCCTAATCTTTGGGAACGAATAAATTTGAATCCTAGATAAGTATCAATATCTCCTTGTGCCAATGCTTTTACTGTATTGTAGTCAGAAGATGTTACTTGAGTTACATTTAACAAGTCACTAATTTGACCTGCAGCACATATCACAAATCTTGGTTCTTCTGGATCTACATCATTAGCATCGATGATTTCTTTACCAGACAAAAGTTTTGCTAAAGTCAAACCACCTGAAGCATGGACTACTTTCTGACCTGATGGTAACGAAACCGATGTTCCACCAGCTACTCCACCATAAGATGTTCCAGTAGCAGCAGAGACGATTGCGTCATCCATTGCTCTACCCATCGCCCAAGCACCCGCCAATGCGTACTCAGACTGAGGGCTAATAAGCAGTCTTACTTTGTCTTCTTGGTCGATTAAGTCTGCCCAATCATAGTCATCCAATGATACTTTACGTCTGGAATGTGGTGTATCCATTCGTGGAGTGTCAGAATGACGTGATGTTCTTTTCTGTGCAGCAGTAGAACCGACTCTTTCAAAGAAATGGGATTTACCAGTTATTGTCTCTGTTCTAACCGCATCTCTTAACCTAGAACCCTTTTGCTGTGCCAGATGGAACACGTTGCTTTTATATTGTTCAACAAAAGCTGTTGTTATCTGTATTGACATAATTCAGTCCTCCATTAAAATAAATTTTTTACGGCTTTTGTCCTAGAAAGGGAAACCTTATAGTACACGATACTATCAGTCGAATGTTTATAGCCGATTATGGCTACCATTTCGTTATCCTAACAGGGCGAACTTGGTACGCAAATTATATCATGAAAAATTAAGTATTGCCAAATACTTTTTCATGCAACTGTCGCATTTGTTCTACAGCAGCACTATGTTCTGTATGACCTGCATCGAAATATGGATGTTTAGGGTCAGACATAACCTTCTCAATCTCTTGTTTTGCATCTAGTGGAGATACTGCTAATCTATTATTTTGCGTATTCTTAGACATTTCTTCAGTCACTTCTTGGCCTAAACGTGCAAACAACTTGATTACGGCAGGATGATTTCCTGCTTCTGTATTCATAAGTTCGATAATGTCATCATCACCATATACTTGTAAAGCTCTTTGTGCAGCCCTAACATTCTTATCATACTCAAATCCCCATTCTTGCTTTAAAGCATTTTCAGCTTCGTCTTTTTGTACTGCTAAAACACTTTCTTGATTCTCTGCTTGATAATTAATTTGAGCCACTTGATAATCTACCAACGCATTTACCTGCTCATTATTTAAACCAATTTTATGAGCAACATTTTTAAATTCGTTGACAGCAGCTTCTTGGAAGTATTCCTTATGAGTATCAGGAATTGTTACTTCATACTTGGCAGATTCATCTGGTCTACCTAGTTTGCCGTATAATTCACTTTTCTCCTCATCAGTTTTTGGTATAGGTATTCTACTACCAATCATCTTTTGTTGATGCACTACAGTCTTTGCTAAAGATTCTACATCTTTTAGATTTTGTAGCGTAGGGTCATTCCTTAATTCCTCTGGTAGAGATTCCTTCCAGTCTGGATTATCACCTACTGTACTAGACCCAAGAACTGAATTGGTAGTTTGTTCAGTTGTTTCTGGGTTATCTTGTGATTCGGTGGTCACTTGTTCGTCAGCCATTATTATTATCCTCCTTTAAAAGATTAAGTATTCTGACTATTACTGCTCTTTGTCCTTCCTTAAAAGCAGTTTCATAAGGGTCTTTAGAAAAAGAACTCCTACGATAATAAGCTGATTCTAAATCAGCTAAAGTCTGTTCTCCCTCTTTCGTATTAAAAGTGGTTTGATAATTTCCCTTGAGTTGTTTCAATTCTTTATCTTGTTCTTCTTGCATTATACAAGCCCTTCGGCTTCAGCTGTTTCCATTGCTTCTTCCATAGTAGCTTTTGTATCAGGTTTTGATACTTCTGTCATAGCTTGTGCATTTTTCTGAGTTGCTTCAGCTTGTTGCTGTTGCATCATCATCTCTTGTTGCATCTGTTGTTTTTCTGCTCTTTGTTGTCGTATTTCTTCTACCTCATCTACTCCACGAAGAACTGATTTTGGAACACCAAGTAATTCTGCTCTCATCCTAATCGCTTGGTCATGGTTGATAATATCTAATATTTGTGGGTCAGCTTGTGCCACTTGCATAGTTAAATTATATAATCTTTCTACAGCTACTGCTTCTTCCATTCGTTGAGAACGTGCCAATGGGCCTACATATTCTATATCTATTTTTTCGCCAGTAACAAGTTCGGGTGGTTCTAAAAATGCTCCTGCTCTATACATGATTCCAAATACTCTTTCTACTAATGGATTTAGAAACTCTGACTGAAATCTTCCAAGAGTAGGCCCTAATAGTCTTTGCATTAATTCATATCTGACTTGTACTTCTGTAGCTGTCATCTGTGGGCCTTGTTGTAACTGTAATTGGTCAGAATAATATGCCTGACGTATTGCCGTTCTTAATTGCTGTGTCAACAAATCTGTTATCTGCCAATTCGTACCTGTCTGCAATGGCTTGACGGCAGCATCACTTCTTATGACAGTAATACCTCCAGGTGTCATTCTAACTTTACCAATAACTCCATCATCTTGTACTAACAATGGGGGATCAAGTTGTTTTGTCCATGCTTTAAGTCCAAGCTCTACAGCTTTATTTAATGTCTTTATATCTGGTAGTGCATTATATGATGGTGAACGTCCAAAAATCTCACCAGTTGCTTTCGACCAACGTGGTACTAAATATGGAAATTCATTATACCCACCAGTCCTAACGACCATTTTATCTTCTTCACATACATGGCATGAATGAAATGGCAATTTAGTAGTCGCTTTTCCTAATGCTCTCTCGTAATCCTCTAATGGTTCGACTGCATGGATAAAATTAAACTGTTTTTCTGGCTTTTCTTTTGCTGCTTCCTTAATCTTTTCTCCGACATTATCTTCACCAAATTCTTGTACAGCTTGTCGTGCAGATAATTTGTACCTTCTATAAAGAGTATCTACATAACCAGCATTATTTTCTTGAACATAATATTCTGAAATATGCAAACTATTAAAATGAATACCAGTTTCGGCATACCCTTTACTTCCTTCCTCTACGAACAATGCACCAGTACCTATTGAAGTTAAATCAAGATATAATTCATGTACTTCTGTGTTGAAATTATTTTCATTGAACGCTTCATACATCCTTTTTGCAGAATCTTCCAACCATAACTGAGTATCTCTATCAAGATTTAAGTCGGTATCTCTCATTTTTATATGAAACCATTGTAATGATGGTGATGTTAGAGTACCTTGCAGACTTGCAGCTAAAAGATTATTTGCTGTTATAGCAGTAGAATCAAATAAGACTTCACTACGTTTCTCACCCTTACTACGGAATAAGGTCACATCTGCTTTTCGTGGCATGACATAATCTAATATCTCTTGCCAATGATCTTCCCAAGTTCCTCGGTCAGATGCCATTCGTGACAATCGTTTTTTTATATAATCAAACTTATCGTTAACCATAACCTGTTGGACTACCACCTAAACGAGTTTTCGCAGTCGGTGCATCTTCCTCAACGCCCATACCACTCGTTAAAATCGTTCCCATTCTACCTGTTCTAGCTATTCTCAAACCTTTAGCTTTTTCAGCTTCAAATTTTAACTCTGCTTCTCTTTCCTTCGCTAGTATATCTTGATCTATTGGTGGTGGCTTTGCTATTTTTGGTTTCATACCCATTTGCAATCCTCCTTCAACATCCCATAAACTGCAGCATCTACATATTTATCTTTAATTTTCATCATACTTTTTAAGACACCTTCTTTTTGAAAGCCGACACCTTCGATTAATTTTTTAATCCTACCATAACTATTATCACAAGTCGCTGTGACTCTGTTACATCCTGCTTGATTAAAGCAATAATTAAACATCATCTTAATAAACCTTCTTTGACATACTTTAGGGCTATCCAAAGCGACATGGATAAAAATATTATTGCCATCATAATCCGAAAATAATAAAACTCCAATTACTTCACCATCTTCCACAAAGCCCATAAACGTATAATCTTCAGTTTCGGCATGTATATAAGCTCTATCCTTTATCCAATCATAACATTTGTCTTTCCACTTATCATCTGTTACGACTTCAATCATTATGAACCTAAAAGAGTCCTTGCACTTTTAGCTTTTTCTTCTATTCCACCAGCAGTAGTCATTATAGTCTTTCCAGCATACCCCGAACCAAGTGACGCAGCTCTCCTAGCTGCAGTTGTAGCACTTTGGTTACCCCTGTTCAATGCTTCGACTACGGGTGCGATCATTCTTTGCTTTTTCTTTTTCTTCCCACTGACAGCTCTGGCTATGGGCTTGAAGATATTTCTAATTATTCTAATTACTCCACCCATTATTTTTTTACCTTCTTCTTAGGAGGTCTACCCTTTTTAGTTCCATATGTTCCTTGACCTTTTGGCATAATATTCTCCTATGCAAATAAACTAAATTCAGAATCAGCTTGTATATGAGGTGGTTGATAATCTTTTATCCTAGATTTCCTTAATGACATAATACAATATCGCATTGCAGATATAATATCATCATACATAGGAACGATTTTACCATCCTTTCTATGATACATCCTTAATTCTTCTAACAGTTTACTTTGATTTGTAAATATTTTCAATCTTCTAGTCTGCATCCTTGTATACATTTCCATTATACCAGCTTCAACAGATACCCCACCACTACCATCTTTTTCTCCTTGACTTGGTGGATTAGTA
>Ga0208879_1000990_pt1 | contig 27986 bp, 21 predicted proteins | sample Knorr_S15_td_Bot_FD_185605 | JGI IMG/M metagenome (GOLD analysis project Ga0208879, IMG submission 185605) | Marine microbial communities from Southern Atlantic Ocean transect - Knorr_S15_td_Bottom_ad_5009_LV_A (SPAdes) (version 2) | ecosystem: Environmental > Aquatic > Marine > Oceanic | place...
AATAGAGAGCGACTGATTGCTTGTAGTGCTCATCGAATGGTGTTATCACAGGTAGACGCACAAGAGTCCAGAACCACTGTTCCCGGGAAAAACGTGTTAAAATCCCGGGTTTAGACGCACAAGCGTCCAGAACCAATGTTCCTAGGAAATACGGTATCGAATCCCGCAACGTGCATTCATTTTATGACTTGGATTGATATAGGCCGTGTCCACATTCCACATGCAATCTTCCAGCCCCTCCTGCAATCGAAATGGCCACTTCTCCATCACTAATTATATCAACATCGTAATTAGTGCCAATATGTAGGGCAAGTGAATCATCTTGAAGTATCCAGAATACCGGGCCCTCGGGTTGGTCGCCTAGGATCGTGTCGAAATAATATCCAAAGAAGGTCATTGCATAATCTAAATCAACTTCAATTACCCTTTGTCCGGCCAAGTACTGCAATCCATTCGGCCATGTCATTAGTATGGACGGGGCAGCCTTAGAGGAGTGGCTAAGTTTTATCCAAACTGCTATTGGCACCTGCAAACTTATTTTAGTGATTGGAAAGGAATATCGATTTATTTCTTTGTCTGGATAGGAGCTAGGGCCTCTCATGAGTGCTGCTGATGGGTTCAAGATTAAACGATGTTGACTTGTTGTATCGTCAAATCGTTTCGGACAGGGGCTTTCATTGAAACCTTTCTTCAAGGCTAGCCATTGGCTGAAGTTGCCCCGAGCACAGATGCAGTATGTTCGGACGCACAAGCGTCCATTACTCAATGCCTTCGCAAAATTTCGGAAGAATCAGTGCATCAACTGTGCTATTCCATATATCATCATCAATACTTGCTCTAGAAAACACATAACAGTTACCACGTGAGAACGCAGTAAAAAATAACCAATCACCTTCTATCGAGAACGAATTTGGGTACCCTTCGGGGCCGTAACCATCCCACATTAGTTTCAAACTTTTGTAGGTGCCGTTGATACTCCAATTTCCAGTACTCCAATTTCCAATACCTGTGCCATTCCAAACATATCGAGCAAGAACTGTGCCATTACTATTGAAAGTTACTACTTTTGATTCAGCATCGTACCAATCCCCAACTATTGCCGCTTCATCATCGGTTGGGTCGTATTCATCATCACCGGTTGGCGTATCTTCGGCGGTGCAACCAGCGAAAGCGGCTGCCAGCAATAGGGAAATTATCAGTAGGGCGTTTTGTTTCATAATTACCGGAACTCTACTCGGCATTTATCCATTACCAAGATGGCATTAGGTGATTTTCGAGGCCCTATGTAATGCGGGCGTTCGCATGGGTGCCCAATGTTCCCGGGAAAAACGTGTTAAAATCCCGGGTTTAGACGCACTAGGATTGACATTCATAATTGTAATACCAAAGGTAAGAGAATTGCTCCCATTACTATGAAAAATACACCAGCAATAACTCTCCACATGATCCTCCCTTTTCCGTAAGTCCATTTGTCACCAAAATCCCAACCGTAGTTTAAAGATCTACGTTTGTTTCCCCTAACCTTCTGCTCAACTATTTCAGCGAACTTTTCAAATCGTGTTTCTAAATTCTCTACTCTTTCCTCAAGTGTCAAAGAATCATCTCTACTTGACCCAGAAATATTTGGAGGTAGCATTGCTGACTGTTCGTCTTCGGCCATACCAATCAAAATGTCGGGTAAGGTTGCTACAAATAGTATTTTCATCATTTCAGTGATTTGAGATGACGCACAAGAGTCCGTACCCCTCAGTACTTCATTCGCTTTCATCGCCTTTGGTCATGGCAGCGGACATCGTGATGGAGGAGGCCATACCGAGTTTATCCAAGGATAAATACAGAACAATAAAGTATTCGTTTTAGTATTTACTCTCATGAGCAGGGTCGGTCAGGTGAGAGTCGCCGTATTCCTCGTCCTCATCCTGATATCCTCCATCGTGATTCCGACCATCACCGCCTCCACTGAGGCCGACTTCAAGCTTGATTTCATACCGATGGAGCTGGGTCCCGACTCACATGAGGTAACAGGGTTAGAGTTTCTTCCCGACAGTGATGAGTTCCTGACCGTGAACCTGTATGGTGAGGTATCCCATTACGAGATCGATGGTAATCGGATCACCCGTCTGGATGGATTCAAATTGCCGGATATCGTGTTCGGGCAGCAGTGCGCGGTCTCGATAGTCTTCGATGTCGACCATGATCAAAATGGTTTGGTTTACTTCTCATACTGTCCGAGCCAGCATGAGATGGGCATCTATCGCTTCTATTTCAATGGCCAAGACTACGACAGCGTTGCAGAGACCAAGACGGAGATCTTCCTGACCGGCGACATCCGGGCTGAGCGACCCTGGCATTCCATCGGTACGCTCAACATGGATGCGGATGGCAACCTCTGGGCACCGATTGGAGACAAGCACCTCGATGATAACGCGCAGAACCTGAGCAATCCTCTCGGCAGTGTGATTCGAATCGTGCCCAACCGCGATCCCGGTGGTGATGGGCACGAGCCCTCTGCGGGGAATCCGTTCATCGGGATGCCGGGCTTCAATCCTGACATCTACGCCTCGGGTATTCGCTCACCATGGACGGCGGCCTTAGATTCCAATGGCCGCCTCTGGGTCGGCGATGTCGGATACGGGTCATTCGAGGAGATCAATCTGATTACCGAGCCGGGCATGAACTTCGGCTGGTCGGACGCGGAGGGTCCCTGTATTGTGAACTGTAGCGGTTTCTCTGAGCCTCTGGTATCTTACGAGCATGACTTCGGTGCGTCGTCCATCTGGGTCGGCCGGGAGTATCTTCCAACCGGACCGGATCGTTATGAGGGGCATCTATATGGTAAGATGCCATACGGGGATTTCTATGGCGATTTCATCCACTTGGTGGAAATCGATGAGAATGATAGGGTGGTCTCCGATCAGCTGGTCGGTAAACTTCCACGTATCACTTCGTGGGGCCAGGGTGCTGATGGTTACCTCTACGTCACGGTCTTCGATAATGAGCCGACCGTCATCTATCGCGTTGTGCTCGCCAACCCCTTCCCGACGCATATCCTTCTTGTCACCATCGCAGTAATTGTGCTTGCAGGCATGATCGCCGTGTGGGCTTGGCCGTCGAATCGCTCGGTCATCGATGAGGAGGAATGACCTGATTCCCGACGTAATCTGCACGCATTAAGTGTAGCATTTCTCCGTCATTCTCGGTCGTAGTTGCCTCGTCATGTGTGCCCGTCATCGCGATACTTCGTCTCACAGCAACGGCTGGCTGCGCAACCATTCAAGGCCGAGCACCAGCATAGCCAGCCGCACTAGTCCCATTCCCCACGCGCAAACAGGCCACTTGCAGTCGAGTGGCTCCGTCACCTCAGGACGGAAAATCCCAGCTCTACCCAACTCCAGCCACTGTCCTCGCCACTTCATCTCGACCTCGACGGCATCTGCGGCGAAGGGGTCATCGACCTGCCGGTCGCCCGCTTCACGGGCGCTTAACCGGCTTGGAAGAGTACCTGATTTGCAACTAGGCGGCCGGGGTTTCAAATCCCGGTATTTAGACGCACAAGCGTCCAAACACACCAAAATTGTCTAAACGTAACAGAATACTACTGTTTCGCCGCCGCTTCCAACAATCCTAAGAAAGGCGGTGACGGACGATTTGGGCGTGTTTTGAATTCGGGGTGATATTGAGTGCCGATAAAATAAGGGTGCCCCTCAAGTTCAAAGATTTCACACCGTTGCCCAGTCTCATCCTTGCCGACGAACTTCAGCCCCTTGCTCTCGATTGCATCGACACAATCAGGGTTGACCTCGTAGCGGTGGCGGTGTCGCTCATCGACATGTAGCGAGTTTCCGTACAGGGTGCGAATGTGCGAATTCTCGACTTGGAAGATGGTCGGACGGCTTCCTAGCCGCATGGTTCCGCCAAGGTGGCTCTTGGAGATCTCGGGCATGAAGACGACCACCGGATGGGGGGTCTGTTCATCGAACTCGGTCGAGTTGGCGCCTTCCCAGCCCAAGACATTACGGCAGAATTCAATTACCGCAACCTGCAACCCCAAGCAGACGCCAAGGTACGGTTTGTTAGTGGTACGAGCATAGTTTGCGGCGAGGATTTTGCCTTCAATTCCCCGATCACCGAAGCCCCCTGGGACGAGCACACCATCGGCGGAGCGCAGGGATTTCCAAGCTGTATTATCACTGGATTTCTCTAGGTCAGTGGCTTCAATCCAATCGATGACCAGTTTTCGTCCGACCTCAAAGGAAGCGTGTTGAAGCGCCTTGATGACCGATAGATAGGAATCGACCAAGCCGGTATATTTCCCGACCACGGCGATATGGATGTCTTCGCTAATCCCGTCGATTCGCTCAGCCATCTCCTCCCATTCATCAAGGAGCGGCCGGTTGGCCGGGATATCAAAACCGAGTTTCTGTGAGAGCAGTTGACTGACACCCTGTAGTTCGAGCAGAAGTGGAACTCGGTAGAGGTTGGAGACATCGTGCGCCGAGATTACGGCACTCGGGTCGACATGACAGAACAGTGCTAACTTCGATTTGACCTCATCGGTCAAGGGAGTCTCGGAGCGGCATACCAACAGGTCCGGAGTGATTCCCAGACCGCGCAGTTCCTTGACGGTGTGCTGGGTCGGCTTGGTCTTCTGTTCACCGACCACACCGATCACCGGAATCAGGCTGACGTGGACGAAGCAGATATTGTCGACTCCGACACGGAATTGGAACTGTCTCAGTGCCTCGACAAAGGGTGCTGATTCGATATCCCCCACCGTTCCGCCCAACTCGATGACACAGACATCGGGGGCGCCATCCAATCCATCCGAAGGGTAGTGGGAGACCTCTTCAATCCAATCCTGCACCGCATCGGTGATATGGGGTACGACCTGTACGGTCTTGCCGAGATAATCGCCACGGCGCTCGGCCTCGATGACCTTGGCATAGACCTTGCCGGTGGTGATATTGTTCTCCCTGGTCAGGCAGACATCGAGGAAGCGCTCGTAATTCCCGAGGTCGAGGTCGACCTCGCCACCGTCGTCGAGAACGAAAACCTCGCCATGCTCGAACGGCGACATGGTGCCGGCATCGCTATTCAGATAAGGGTCAATCTTTATCGCAGTGACCCGAAGTCCGGCTGATTTCAAGAGCACGCCGATGCTGCTGGCGGTTACTCCTTTGCCCAGCCCACTGAGTACTCCTCCGCTCACCACAACGTAGCGCATCGCCATCAACAGGATTTACACCCAACATAACTCACTCTTAGACCTTCCCCAAGCAAAGCCACAGCAAATCGCTGCGACTTTTGGGATTTGCGTGTTTTACGCGCACGCATTAAGGATTACAACAGCACCGATATTCAGTCAAATAATGTGTGATGCACACTTATCTCCCCTTGGTCAAACTGCCTTTTCCTAAACTGAAGCCAAGGTCATCCAGGTCGATTTCACTATTCATATTGACCCGAACCGGGAATGCTAGATTCACATCATCCTCTTCAAAGCGACGCAGTATCTCCTTGACGAAAAACGACTTCGAGAGGCGCATCTTCCGTGGGTTCTTGACGAAGTAGCGAATCTCCATTATTACCTCGTAATCACCGAAATCCCGTAGTACGACCTCTGGTGGTTTGGGCTTCTCCTGACAGATGTCGGGGTGGTTGAGGGCGATATCCTTGGCTATTTCCTCGGCTTTGCTGACGTTCCCCCATGTCGGTGTCAGCCCCAGTCTGATTCGTACCCGCAGTTCAACGTCATTACTGCGACTGAAATTGACGACAACCTCCTTGGTCAACAGATTATTGGGTATCGTGAGCATTATCCCGTCGGTGGAGCGAACATGAGTTGTTCTCAGCCCGATATCCTTGACGTCACCCCAACTGCTGTAGGTTCCACCCAGGCTCTTAGGCAGGAGGATTCGGTCGCCGATGCGGAACGGCTTGTCGATGATGATGAAGATGCCAGCGATGACATTCTCCATCGTGTCTTGAGCGGCGAAGGCGACAGCCAGGCCGAGGATACCGAATGCTGCGACAAGCCCGGTGACATTGATGCCCAACTCGTTGGCGGCAGTCAGTAGTAGAATCACCCATAGCGTGATTCCGGAGACCCGGTAAATGAAATTCTCAATCCCCTCATCGAAATCGGTTTTATCGAAAAAGCGGCGCAGGTATTTTTGGAAAATCTTGACAAGAGGAAAACCGATAATGATAATCAACAGGGCTGAAATCGGACCGTATCCAACCAACTCCGATGCACAATCATAGCTCAACTCAAGGCTAGAGGGTAGGTTGTCGACACAGGTCGCCATGAGCGCAAATCAACTTGGCGGTTCATAAACAAAGGCCACTACGATTCGCTACGACTTTCGGCCTTGTCCTATCTACGCGCATGTAGTTCGGATTACCACCTTACCTGTATTCAATTGAATGATTCATTATGCAACCTACTCCGTATCATCTCTTTCACGAAGGCCGTGCCTGTAAGCGAATCTTGTGGATTTTGTGAATGGGCGAAATGAATATCATCTCAGAGCGGTTGGGGAGGTTATGCAACCACCAATCGTGCCTGGTAATGATGACGAACTAAGACGGTTGGTGGATGATAAGGATAAGCAAATAGCAGAACTCTCCAGAAAACTTGAAGCAATTGAGAGTACGCAAGTGACCTACGTCTCGATGAAAGAATCTGGGAACTGCCCCAAATGCAGTTCCACGAGGATTTTTCGCTGGTGGAAGTACTCATTCAAATATCAATGTCGTGATTGTGGATTTGAAGAAACCTACAAACCAACAGACACGCAGAATACGATTGCTGTAGTTGTAATGCTGATTTTGGGTGCAGTAGCAGTATGGTGGATAACATCTCAATAATCTGTTTTATACAACAAATTGTATTTTACCCAAGCCAGTCAACCCTTTTTTGCAAAAGCCGAGTGTTGTGGCAATACGTAGTTGCTTCGCTGGAAACCATGAAACGTGGCTCGCTATGGCTAGGCCATGCAGATAGCCGAGAAGCGCCTCCAATACTTCAGCATCTTTGCGATTGCAATCCTCTCACTGCTCGTGGTCGACCTGCTCAACGAAAGGAGTGAGGAAGCCGATATCTACTACGTCATTGTCGACAATAGGGTTGTCTTTGAAGATAATGAGAGCATCGAAGAAATTGACCCCTCGGAAGCGGCTAAGGTTGCTACGTTCAACATTCAGGTATTTGGTGATACCAAGATGGGTAAGGAAAATGTGGTCACCGAATTAGTTGAAATTTTCCATCGCTACGATATGGTCGCAGTGCAGGAAATCAAAGATATCGACCAAGAAGTGCCATACCAATTCCTCGATGCTTTGAATGAATACCCCCTCAATCAAAGTGAGAATAATTCCTCAAATTCGCCCGCGGAAAATGGTTCTGGAGAAAATAGTACAGAGGATAATGGCACAGTCGGAGTCGACAAATGGATGATGGTGCTGTCGAATCGCACCGGTATTCAGACTGACGATATCAGTTCACAGGAACAATATGCATTTTATTATCGCTCGGCGGTATTCACCGCTCTCGACAATGGAGTGTTGTACAATGATTCAGTCAATGATTCATTCCAACGTGAGCCACTGATTGCACGCTTCATGTTGCTCAACCTCCAGGGTGAGGACACTGGCACCGAACTGACCTTCATCAATATCCACACCAAACCAACCCTTGCGGTCGAGGAGATGACGGCCTTGGGGGAGGTGGTTTCATGGAGCCAAGCCAATGGGGGGGGAGATAATGTGGTCGTGTTGGGTGATTTCAATGGCGATTGTTCCTATGCCTCTTACAATGAATTGGTGCAACTACCAATCTCTACAGAAAATTTCACTTGGTTGATACCCGATGATGCCGATACCACGGTAGGTGATTCGCGCTGTGCCTATGACCGGATAGTGACAACCGGTGATCTGGATGGCAGGTTGACCGGCCAGTGGGGTGTCGATGAGGAAATCAGTAGCAGTGAAGTTTCTGACCATCGACCGGTTTGGTTTCTCATCAGTCGGCTGTGAGGGCGACCGTACGAATAGAAGCGATACGTATGTCGCCCGAGAGGAAAAACCCGAATCCGAGTGCAAGGCTGTTGCTATTAAGCAGAATGAAGCAGGCAAGAGACTTAGCCGAGCATTCGGTTTTTCTGGCTCAGTAAGTATTACGACCGTACGAATAGAAGCGATACGTATGTCGCCCGTGAGGAAAAACCTGAATCCGAGTGCAAGGCTGTTGCTATTAAGCAGAATGAAGCAGGCAAGAGACTTAGCCAAGCATTCGGTTTTTCTGGCTAAGCAAGTCCAGGCGACTGTACGAATAGAAGCGATACGTATGTCGCCCGCGCCATAGGCGCCGGGAGGGCAAAGTGAAGAGAATCGATTCTAATGGCCCTCGCTTACCAGAAGAAGGGTATTAGCCCGAATACCAAGAGGGCTATGGGAACGATGACCTGCTCTGTCGTCGAGCGCATTCCCGCCAGCAGGGATAACTCGGTGCCGCGACTCAATTTGACCGACATCCCGACATCGGCATTGCCTCGCATCACCAGCAAACCACTCGCTTTAGTGCGGTCGAGTTCCTCCTCGAATTCCCCGTCGCGTTTGCTCTCGGCCCTTCCCAGGCAATAGATCGGGTCACCAATTCCCAAAGTGTGCAGAGTCCAGCGCCAATTCCCGGAAGTCCATTGGTGGAGTTGACCACCATAATCGATTTTCTTCCACGTTTTCGGGTCGACCAAGATTCCGGCCGAGCCATCGTGAAGAATGAAGGGTTGTGAGCCGTCATCACTTGCCCTGGACTCCCACGAACAGTGGCGATTCTTTCCACTCCCTCGGCACACGTACTGCTCTTCGAGCCACTTGAATGCTACCACCCCGCTGGCTTTACGGCCAGGACCGCTGACTTCTACTGTCATCGAACCGTCGGGGCCAGGCCGGACTTGTCCGACCAGTTCTGCTGGCCCGACCGCGACCGAGCGGGCGAGTTGGGTCGGGGTGTCGATGATATTGTGGGCAACCTTCCATCTACGATAACAGATAATCGCCCAGATGATGTTGAAGGCCATTACTCCCCAACGCAGGATATTTCCGATTACAACGTGGACAATCGAGCCATGACGTGCCAGTAAGTCGGCCGATAGCCATACCGTCGAGATGATGAAAATCGCCGCGGCGATACTGTAGAAAGTCAAAGTGGCCGGTCTCGGGGTTCCAACTTTATTGGGGTGTTCCTCGATGATATTGTCGCCCTCATCCGCGGCGTAGGGATTCTCAATATTCCACAACTCATGACTCGGCTCGTCAAGAATCCAGTCGTTGTAGTCGTCTCCGCCTCGCTCTGGCCCGACCGCCTTGACGAGAACTCCTGTGCTCTTGGATAGGTGCATCTGCTCGCGCACCGAATGTTGCTTCTGAGATTCTCTCATGTCTTGAGCCAGCGAGGTGGGGGTTGCGGCCATCAATATCGCCGCACCTATCATGCAGAACAACAGCGCCCATCTCTGCATATCCTCGCGGTCGGTCACTTCCGAGGGATCAAGGCTATCTTCACCGGCCGAGAATAACCACAGGTTCTCACCATCGTCGAGGACGAAGAGTTGCACACGGTCGCCGACCGAGATGGTCCAATCCGAGCGCGGACAATGCCGAGATACCGCACTCAATTCCGCTCCGAGGGTCTCTTCAGTCCAATACACAGTGAATGGCGCATATTGGGATTCAACCGGTTGGATGGTGATCGAGCCGTCATTGACCGCACTGGTGGTGTCGTGCCAGTTGCCATCATCATCTTGGTAGCAGTGACCACTGGCGATTATCCCGTTGGTAATTTGCCCTTCCAATCTTAGCCAGGCGCCGGTACTGCCACTCTCAAATCCCTTGCCCAGTTCTTCGTAATCATGTTCGATATCCGGGCTCGCAAGCACCTGAGCTTCCTCGACCGGAGGTGCGTCGGGCAAGCCCGAGGCAACCAATACGAATACAACACCGATGAGCATGAAGACGATTGAGATGCCCCACGCGACCCATCCCCACGTGGTGAACGGCTTGGTGAATTGGAAGAAGCCGTGACTCAATTGGTCGGCGTGGAATCTCTCGCTCACGCAACGCGTCAGGGTGTTCGACAGTTTATTCTTCCCACCTCATCCGGTGGAGATGTCGAATATTCTCACTCAAAGTTGAGCACTACCTTGCCGCAGTTCCCCTCTTGCATCAGGGCGATGGCCGCTTGGAAATCATGCCAGTGCAGACGGTGGGTGATGACTTTGTCGATGTTGAGGTCACCTTCAGCCAATAATTCCTGCATCGTATCCCAGGTCTCCCACATCTTACGCCCATTGATTCCCTTGACGTGGAGGTAACGGAAGACGATGTCGTTGACCGGAACCACCGGGTCACTACCGTAAACCCCGAGAATGTTCAGCCAGCCACCATTTCGAGTGCTCTTGATGGCATTGGTCAGAGCCGGCGCTGCGCCCGAGAATTCGCACGAATTGTCGACCCCCCTCCCGCCGGTGGCGGATAGGATTTCTGCTACGACGTCATCGTCCTTGCCGAGCACGAGGTCGGCGCCGAGTTCCCTTGCCAGGTCCATGCGCGTCTGGTTATCCCAATCGGTAGCGATGATTTTCTTCGCCCCCATCGCCCGCGCCACATCGACCGCGAACAGGCCGATTGGACCTAGCCCATGGATGGCGACGGTGGAATCCTTGACCGGGCCGCCGGTCAAGGTGTGAATGGCATTTCCCAGTGGGTCTTGAATCGAGGCGTCGCCGGCTGAGATTGTATCCGGGTTGAGTCGGGCGTTGGCGGCAGGGACAGTGAAGTAAGGAGCGAAGGCGCCGTGGCGATGAACTCCGAAGATTGAGCCGTTTTCGCACACGTGGGCATTGCCCTCACCACAGCGCTCGCATTCCCAGCACGCGAGGTGGCACTCGATGCTGACGAAATCCCCGATCGCATGGCTTGAAACCCCTTCCCCAAGGGTGACGATATGGCCACTGGTCTCGTGGCCGGTGATCGTGCCCAACGGAACTTCACTACGGCCCCATTCATTCCATGACCAGATGTGCAGGTCGGTGCCACAGATGCTGGTCGAGTGAGTCTTGACCAGAACTTCCCCGGCCAGTGGTACCGGAACTACGTGCTCGACCAGGTCGAAGCCGTCCGGCTCGTCACGAACCTTGGTCCATCCCATCATGGTCGAGGGCAGGTCGCTCATGAGTGCTGGTAGCCTTTCCCATCAATAACAATTGTTGAGGCTATTCCTGCGTCATTTGTCACTGTCAATCTTCGTCTAAGACTCGTCAGGTATCGTAGGCTCCTGCCGTGCCCACAGCACGTCATCGATACGGAGCAGGGAAATCGCCGAATCGGTCGCTCCGCGAATGACCTGCCGGGTTATCCTCAGGGGTTCACGAATAGCCTTCTCATCCATATCCTCGGGTGACTTGCTCGACGCATCCAGCCCAATCCAATCGCCGTGTGTGGTCTGTTTTGCGACCAATTGCAGGAGCGCATCGATCGGGTCGATGCCAGAGTTTTCAGCCAGGGTGCGAGGAATAACCTCAAGCGCATCTGCAAACCCCTCTGCCGCCAATTGCTCGCGACCGGGTATGCTTTCAGCATAGCGGCGAATCCTGCGGGCAAGGGCAATATGGGTCGCTCCTCCGCCGGGTAGCAGATATGGCTCCTCGAGTAATTGGCAGGCGACTCCGAGGGCATCGTCGAAACAGCGCTCGGTCTCGGCCATCACCTCTTCGGTGGTACCGCAGACCACCAGGGTTGCGCCGCTTTCTGCACTCCCTTCCATAATCCAATGGGTTGTCTCATGCCACAACTCTTCGTGCGAACTCGCAAAGGTGCCCAGGGCCTGTGCATCGGCAGATTCTGGACGATGAATCATCGTCGCCCCCGTCGCTCGGGCGAGCAGATCCAAATCTGGGCTCTCAACTCGGCGATATGCTGTGATTCCGGCGTCGGCAAGCCATTGCCGAGCTTCATCATCGACGCCGTCACGCATGACCACCAGGTTCGGTGCCAGAGCGATTACGGCCTCAACCTGTTGGCGCAGAATCTGACGGTCCTTGTCGCGGAAGGCGTTGAGCATTCCCGGACTGGTGATCTTCAGGGTCGCATCCAAACTGGGGGTGCGGCGCTCAAGCCCACCGTCGATGAGCAGAATCGTGCCACCCTCGAGCCAATCGACCATGTCGGGGTGAATACACGATTTTGCCAGCACCAGTCCTCTGACGAGGTGGCTATCGGTGGTCACTCCGCCGCGATTGTAGATGACCTTGACCAGAGTGGGGTCGGCTCTAATCCCACTTTCACTTCCACCCGACGTGCCAGTTTCTTCGGCCTCATCCTTGAGGGTGCCATCACCGGTGGCCATGGGGGGGCCAGTCTTGCTGACCACGGTGATTGACTGCGCCGCCTTCACGGCAATTTTTGCCAAATGGGTGCGGCTTGAGGACTGACCTTTACCAGCCAATGATGTCATGGTCGCCTCGAGAAGTTCATTATCACTATTCATTTCTCGGGCAATGTCGGGCAGAGCCTGGACTGCGGCTTCGCTCGCCAAGCGATAACCGGCGGCAATCTGCGCCGGATGGATTCCCTGTAGAATCATCTCCCAAGCATTGACCAGCAGTTCGCTGGCCAGTAGAATGGTCGAAGTGGTACCGTCACGGGCGACTTCATCCTGAATCGTGCAGGCCGAGATGATCATCTTCGCCGCCGGGTGCTCGACTCGCGCGGTATCGATGATGGTGACGCCATCGTTGGTGACCAGGATACGTCCCTCATCGTCGACCAGCATCTTGTCCAGACCGAACGGACCCAAGGTCGAACGCACCGCGTTGGCCAGGGACATCGTGGCCTCGATATTCTGTACCAGCGCCTCATGCCCGGTTACCCTGGTGGTATCGCGGAGCAGGCCGGAATCTCCTTCAGCGGTCATAGGAATGCAACTGCGACAAGTATCTGTTTCTTGAATCTCTCGTCTGCCCAATCCACAAGGTAAAGGACGAGTTTATTTTCTACTGGCCCTCTTCTTCGTCATCGTCGACTACTTCAAAGTCAGCATCGACGATATCTTCGCCGCCGCTGGCATCACCAGCGCCAGCATCATCAGATTCGGCTTCCTGCGCCGCCATCTCGGCCGCGGCAGCCTCGTACAACTTGGCCGAGATGCCGTGCATGGACTGCTCGACCTCGGCGACCTTGGCTTGAATCGCCGCTTCGTCGATTACATCGAGGTCGAGTGGTTTTCCGTCTTCGTCCTGCACCAACTTCTCCAATTCATCGAGGTGGGCTTTGACCTCCTCGGTCTCTGATTCGTCGATTTTATCGGCGGATTCCTCGAGGGTTCTGCGGGTCTGGAAGACAACTTGATCAGCCATATTGCGTAATTCGACCTGTCCCTTCTTGCGCTGGTCTTCCTCGGCGAATTCTTCGGCCTCAGCAATCTTGGCTTGAATCTCATCTTCGGAAAGCGAGGTCTGGCTCTCGATCTCTATCGACTGTTCCTTACCGGTACCCAGGTCTTTGGCTGAGACGTTGACAATACCATTTGCATCGATATCGAAAGTGACCTCAATCTGTGGTACGCCGCGAGCTGCGGCAGGGATTCCTACCAGGTGGAATTGCCCGAGGGTGATGTTATCCTTGGCGAATTCGCGCTCGCCTTGGAGGACGTGGATTTCAACCGCCGGTTGATTATTGGCGGCGGTGCTGAAAACTTCAGAGCGACGGCTCGGGATGGTGGTGTTGCGCTCGATCATGGTCGTAGTGACTCCCCCGAGAGTCTCGATTCCCAGGGTCAGGGGGGTGACGTCGAGCAATAGGATGTCGGATACTCCCTCGTCTCCGGCAATGATTCCGGCCTGCAGTGCGGCACCCATGGCGACCGCTTCATCGGGGTTGATGCCCTTGAACGGCGGCTTGCCGACCACTGCTTCAACCGCTACCTGTACTGCGGGGATGCGGGTTGAGCCGCCGACCAGGAGAACCTTGTCGACATCGCCCTTCTTGACTCCGGCATCCTTCATCGCTTGGCGGGTCGGAGCCATGGTTGATTCTACTAAATCAGCGGTTAGTTCATCGAACTTGGCCTTGGTCAAGGTTAGGTCTAGGTGCTCGGGCTGACCATCCTTCATGGTGATGAATGGAAGATTAATCTGAGTTTGCCCGGTTCCGGACAACTCTATTTTCGCTTTTTCTCCAGCCTCTCGCAGGCGGCTCATCGCTTGTGAGTCCTTGGCCAGATCGATACCGGTGGATTTCTTGAATTCGGCTACCATCCATTCGATGACCTTGTCGTCGAAATCGTCTCCACCGAGGCGATTATTGCCGGCGGTCGCCTTGACTTCAATCTGAGGTTGACCATCAACATCATAGATTTCGAGGATTGAGACGTCAAAGGTACCCCCACCCAGGTCGTAGACCAGAATGGTCTGATCTTCTTCCTTATCGACACCATATGCAAGCGCGGCTGCTGTCGGTTCGTTGATGATTCGCATCACCTCAAGTCCGGCGATTCGCCCCGCATCCTTGGTCGCCTTTCGCTGTGCATCGGTGAAGTAGGCCGGGCAGGTGATGACGGCCCGGTCGACCTTATGGCCGAGATAGGCTTCGGCATCGGCCTTCAACTTCTGCAGAATGAAAGCGGAAACCTCCTGCGGGGTATAATTCGATTTATCGATTGTCATCTTCCAATCGGTGCCCATCTCGCGCTTTACGCTGACGATGGTGCGCTCGTTATTGGTGACGGCTTGGCGCTTTGCGGTAATTCCCACAAGGCGCTCACCATCTCCCGAGAAGGCGACGACCGAAGGGGTTGTTCTCGCACCCTCGGCGTTGGCGATTATCACCGCTTCTCCATTCTCAAGCGTGGCCACACAACTATTCGTTGTTCCTAGGTCTATTCCAATTACTTTACTCATTTTTTTCATCTCCATTTTTCAATTAACTTTTTTTTTCTTCAATTGTGATTTTTCGAGGTTTTCATACTAGAAGTCCTGCACCGATGCATCAATTCAGACGGTTGGTATTCCGCCGTCATCCTCATCGTCATCGCCATCCTCACCGGCGAGGTCAATGCTGACATCGGGCATTTCTACGTCCTCGTCTTCTTCGTCCTCTTCAGGATGGTCATCGTCACTATCGGTCGACTTGAGCAAGGCTGAGCCTTGCGGTATCAACTTCAAGGTCAGGTCGAGGATTCCGTTGTTGAATTCCCAATCCACCAGATCTTCACACGGTTGCGGCAGGTCGATTATGGTAACCGGATTAACCTGCGTGGTACGCATGATTTCGATGGCTTCACCATCACTTATCAGCAAGACTTCGATATTGTTCTCGGTCAAGTCAATCTGCATCGAACAATCGATTGTGACATTCATCATCCAGCCGTCGAGATAGAAATCTGCGGGTGGAAAGGTGATGCTCGACTCTTCTCCATCAGGGGTGTCAACCGCAATTGCCTTGGCGTCGACTTCGACTTTTACGCCCATTCGCTTAAACATATCTTTGACGTCGCCTGAACCCGAAAGCATTTCTTTGAATTGTGAAAGGTCGATATTAAGATTGACCGAATCTCCCGAAAGTTTCTCCGGGTCGATTCCCATCTGCTCGAATTGAGCACGGAAATTACCGATCATGCCGCGCAGGGTCTCCGCATCCATCGGCATACCCATGTTCTTGAACATCTCAGTGATTTGGCGAATCATCTGCTCTTCCCACTCTTCGTCCATTTTCGCCTCACCTAACGTTATTTTCCCACAATACGGTCAACTTATTTCCTCACTACTTAACCTGTGGTTGTATAGTCGGAACAGTTTGCCCTATATGAACCTTACAAGCGAAGGCCACTACGTATTGCCACGACTTTCGGCCTTCGAAAGGTAAAGGTAGTTGGCCTTCGTTCAAAGGCCTTCGGTAATCATGTGATGTAGTGTGCGTACATGAATCCCGGTACCGCCATCGGCGACCAGCACATTCGACTTCGCCCCCCACGCGGTTCCGGCAATATCCAGATGTGCCCACGGAATCTGCTTCTCATCATCACCTTCGCCCCGGCTCTGAACGAAGTTCTTGAGGTAGGCGGCGGCGGTGTTTGAGCCACCCCAACGGGTCGTACCGAGGTTGCGCAGGTCAGCAATCTTGCTGTCCTTCATCTCTTTTTCAAAGGCAGGGGTAAGCGGCATCGGCCATACCAATTCACCACAGACATCGCCGGCCGCGACCAAGGCCTTGCCGAGGTCGTCATCATTGCTCCACATTCCGGTTGCTTCATGCCCGAGGGCGATGACGATGGCGCCGGTCAAGGTGGCCAGGTCAATGATGTATGATGGATTATAATCGGCCGCCATCCACAGACCATCAGATAATACCAGACGTCCTTCGGCATCGGTATTGAGAATCTCGACGGTCTTACCCGATAGGGTGGTGATTACGTCGCCGGGGCGCTGCGCTGCGGCGTCGGGCATATTCTCAGCCATACATGAGATTCCAGTGACCCGCCCGGTATGGCCGGTCGCCTCCAGTGCCTGTATCAGGCCGAAGACGGTGGCTGAACCGTGCATATCGAACTTCATCTCGTCCATGCTCGCACTGGGCTTGATGGAAATACCCCCAGTATCGAAGGTGATTCCCTTCCCGACAATGACCGGTGCTTCCCCCTCTATATCGGCATTCATCTCAAAGATGACCATGCATGGTTTGCGCGAACTTCCCATTCCCACTCCTACCAGACCGCCCATACCGAGTTTAATCGCTTCGTCGTAATCGATGATGGTGACCTTGACGTTATCCTTGTCGTTGGCCCACTCGACCGCCAGGTCGGCATAGGCCATCGGGTAGAGGTCGTTGGGAGGGGCGTTGGCCAGATCCCGGGCGCGGAAGACTCCCTCAGCAATTTGGCCTGAGCGGGTGGCACTGGCACTCAGGGCATCGACGTGCTCGGAGTCACACTGGATTGTCACATGAACCGGCGAATCATCGTCGTCTTCATCATCGTCGTTCTTGGACTTGTAGTAGTCGTACTTGTAATCGCGCAGAATCATCCCTTCGGCGAAGGCCGCCAGTTCCTCGCCCGACCAACCGATTGGTCGCACGGTCAGGCTCTTGCCGTGGCGCTTCTTCAGCCCGGCGAAGAATTTGGCGCCCGAACTGCGACATGAATCGACGTTGCGTTCACCACTCTTGCCCATTCCCCAAAGCATCGCTTTGCCGTCAGGTGAATGGAGGGTCAGGCGCTCTCCGGCCTTGCCGGTCAAGTCCTTGTCGGCGAACAACTTGGAGAGTTGACCAACCAAGCCATCCCCTAATCCTGACAGGGCGGCAGAATCGATTCCAACGTCTCCCTTGTTGAATGGTAAGACCAGAGTTCCCTTGATGTCGCCAATACTTTCCACTGAAATATCCATGGTAATCCAACTCATCGACATGGGTCCTACATTTCAAGTCATGGCTGGCGAAAGGTCCCCCACTTGCCGTCAGGTTGGTGTGGCCTTGGCTTCAACCAGAATCGCCGATTTGCTCTGCCCACTCATCTTGTTGACCAAGCGCCAGGCGAGGAAAACTGACAGGATGAATAATGGGATGTTAAGACGGAAGGCCCAATGGAATTGCTCGACCTGAGTTAAGGTGGTGGACTCAAGATATCTCAGTGACGAGAACATCAAGGCAGTGCCCAAACCTTGACCGAGCAAAGTTGTGGCGCTCGCTAATCCGATGGCACGATTGCGCTCGGCCAAAGTCGAATGTTGACTCATCAGAGCATCTGAAGAGACCACGAGGAATCCATATACCGGTAGAACATAGACTAGGGCAGCCAGCCAATTTGGCAGACCGAGGCTGAACGCGGTCCACAGACCGCAATAGGCCATTGCCGCCCACAACAGAACCGAATCTGCACCGTATCGGGTGCAGAAATATCCGGCATAGGCCACCAATACGACGCTGGCCAACTGCGCCCATGAGATTAAGACTGAGGTGAAGGCGATATCGAATCCTATGTATTCAAGATAGCGAGGAGAATTCAGCACCACTGCTCCCCTCGGAATGGCGATACTCAATACGACGAGGAGAATGACCGGCGGCCAAGCGCTTTTGAAACTGATCCATTTAGCCGGATTGAGACCGAGTTTTTCTCCTTCCTCAACGGTCTTTGATTCGACAAAGGCTTGCAATGATGAGCCAATGTTGAGCACGCACAGAATTGCAACAACTATGCAAATGATACTCAATCCGCTGACCGCCCAGAAGCCATAATCGCCGTACAACTTGCCCATCAGCAATACCGCGATACTCGCTATTGCCCAAGTAACAGCGTGCATCAGGCCAATCGACTCCGATTTTGCATTCGGATATATCTCGGTGACCATCGAAAACAACAACCGAACAACTCCCAAGGACATCCCCTGTATTGTCGAGATTATCAGGAACGGAATCAAGCCGAGGAAAGGATGGATGAGGTAGAGTACGATATTTACCAAGGCGGTACCGATCAACATTTCCTTACGTTTCCCGAATCTGTCGGCAATGGTGCCGTAAATTGTCGCCCCGATACCCATCCCGACCACTATCATCCCGACGTGTAGAACAACCAGTGATTCGGCTCCGCCCAAGATTCTTGTGTGGTAGGAGAACAAGTACCATGCTCCAGTGATCACGCCACCGAATGAGCCGGCCGCGCCAAGTGTCCAAGCAAAGGTCGGCCAGCGACCCTCAACCTCATCCTCTTGATCTCGGTCGAGCCGTCGTGCCTTGCGCACGATCCAAGTTAGAATTGCGCCGATGAGGGGCACGGTCGATAATTGCAGGATTAAGACGGTCGTGGGGCTCAACGCACCAGTGATATCTGAAGCAGTGACGTAGGTGAGATTGCTCTCGGGAATAGCCTCGCTCACCCATTGAGCACTATCGATGACCCGTTTCTGGTAGTGGAGTTGGAACCACCCACCGTATACCAGACTGAGGTTTGTGGCGTCAAGGGTAACTTTGGTCGTGTTGGTCGCATTGACGGAGAAATTGCTCGAGTTCCACATGATTTCACCAGTGGAATCGACGTATTGCAGGCTGGCGTTGGTGGTACTCGCATGGCCGAAGTTCTCCACATTGAGTTGGATATTGTCGCCAGCGGTAACCTCGAGAGAAGTGACATTGAGCCGCGCCCGCCAATACCAGACGTTGTCGATGAGGTAGCGCATCACCTCCAATTCGGTCGAGAGTCGGTCGGAAAGAGCTTGTGTTGTCCCGAGAAGGAATTGCTCATCATCGGTCTCGAAAGTAAAGGTCGGATAGCCCATTATCCCATAGCCGTAGTCACGGGAGGTACCGTGGGTGGGATAGATTCCGGCATTGGCATTGCGCACCGGTAAATCGGCATCGATGGTCTCGTGGATGGTATCTCGGATGTGCTCATACAACTCGTAATCACTTGGCATGTCGCCGGTGAAACCCCATGGATAGGCCAGTATCCAAGTCCCGGTGTGCATGGTCACATAGAGGTCGGCATCGACCATATTGGCCGCCATGTAATCGGCGTTATTACGGGTTTCAGGCTCGCTGAAGGGGCCATCACCGCTGGCGGTCTCCTCCTCGGTCCAGTGGTGGTCATAATTGCGGTTCAGGTCGACTTGATTCATATTCCAACGGCTATCGAGGTCGTTGCCGTCAGCATTGAGTAGAATCATGATATGCAGTTCAGTATTCTGCAAGACCGCAACCGCTTCATCATCTCCGGCGTCCCAGCCCTCGATGTAGAATTCGGCGGTCAAAAAGGCCAATTCGGTTCCCAGGTGTTCGTTGCCGTGGTGGCCGCCGTCGATGTAGACCTTCTCCTTGGCAGTACCATCGGCTTTGCTATCCATCGACCAATCGCTGATCTGCACCACCCATTGTTGGCGACCATGCAAGGTCGTGCCGGCGCTGACCAGATTGACGATGTCCGGGTAATCATCTTCCCAAGACTGCACATCGGCGGTCAGAGTGAGATAGGAATGATACCAGTGCTCCTGCACGATATCGGGTTGTTGGGCTCTGGCCAGGCCCGCCATAGGGGCACCAGCAATGCACAGCAGTAACAGGAGGCAGATGACCTGACGCTGGGGAATGCCCATGCTATTCCCTACGCGAGCGCATTCTTGAGGCTATGCCTCAAGCACTTCGGCTAGCCAATCTGCGTATGATTCATTGGCCCTGGCACCGATTCGGATGATGGCCGGAACCTCATAAGGATGATTTTCTGCCAACCATTTTTCGAGGTCGTCGGCTTTGGCGACGCTGGTTTTGAACAGGGCGACGACCTCGCCTTCGGCCGCGCGTTTACCTTGCCAATCATAGAGCGAATCGACCGGCGTCTTGAGGATGCAGGCGGCCAAACCGGCGTCGAGAGCACCATTGGCCAATTCGCTGGCAATGGCAGAATCGGGACAGGTTGTGAACATCAGTACGAGCGCCATGGCTAGCCGAAGAGGCTGTAGCGAATAAGTCGAGCGTCGAGAGCCAGATATGCGAAGGGTTCAGGCCTGCCCTTGTTCACAAATCGAGAATCGCCGCGAAAAGCAGGGGCAGGACGATTGTAGCATCGGATTCGATTACGAATTTCGGAGTATCTACTGCAAGTTTTCCCCACGAGATCTTCTCTTCCGGTGGCGCCCCTGAGTAGCCGCCGTATGAGGCGGTGGATTCGCTGATCTGAGCGAACCAAGACCATAATTCAGCATCTTGGCCAAGGTCTTGCCGCAACATCGGCACCACACAGATGGGGAAGTCGCCGGCGATTCCACCACCGACCTGGAGAATTCCCGCCGGGCGCTCATCACCCCGGTACCATTCAGCCAATGCCAACATCGCCTCGATTCCGCCCTTCACAATTCCCGGCCTGCTCAGCGAGCCATCGATGATTCGGGCGGCGAAGATATTGCCGAGCGTGCTGTCCTCCCAGCCGGGAGTGAAAATCGGGATATTCGCTTCGGCCGCGGCCAATAGCCATGAATTACGAGCCTGCGCCTGATAGGAATCCGCCAGTTCACCCGAGAGTAGGATGTCGTACAGGAATTGGTGCGGGAACTTGCTCTCTCCGCTCGCTTCTGCCGCCTTCCACGCGGCCAGGACCGGCGCTTCCAGTTTCCGAATTGCCTGTTCTTCGGGAATCGCGGTATCGGTGACACGGTTGTAGCCTTCTTCCCGCAATGCTTCATCGTCCTCGGCGCTGAGGGTGCGCCAATTGGGAATCCGCATATAGTGGTCGAAAGCGACGAGATTAAACACATCCTCTTCGAGGTTGGCGCCGGTGGTACAGATTGCCGCGATTTTTCCGGCGCGAATCATCGGTGCCAGACTACGGCCGATCTCGGCCGTGCTCATTGCTCCGGCCAAGGTTATCAACAACCGACCATCGCCATCGAGGAACTCAGATAGGGAGACCGCGGCATCGTGTAATACCCCGGCGTTGAAATGACGATAATGTTGCTCGAGAAGTTGGCGGACGCCAACTGGAACAACCTCGCTATCAGCGCTGCTTTGAGTATTGAATCGCGCTACTTCTTCGCTGTTGCAGATTTCCAGCGTCGGAATCACCTCGAACAGATTTCCGAGCAGATGGTCGATAATCGACTGCGGGTCACACTGGCCACAGGAGAACGAATCGATAGCCAGAAGCCCCTCCTCGGAGTAACAATGGGCGGTGACGTGGCTCTCGTCGATGAGTACAACCGCGGCAAAACCGCGTGGAGTGCTGTGGCCATCGAAGGTCTCTACGTGGTAGTGAACCTCACGCGCCGGGCTGGCGGTCACCGCGTCGCGGATCTGCTGTAGCATCCATTCACCTTCATCTTCTCCGGGGGAGACATAGCCGCTTAAATCGACCAAGATATGACGGCCTCTGGGGGGGGTTTTCTCACTCATCATCGGTCCTCCGTTGCACTTGCTACACCGGTTGTCTTAGCTTCGGCAACCTCCGCATCGACTGCCAGTCTGCTCGCAAGGTGGGTGGCGACCACTTTGGTCGCCAACATCGCGGCGGTGAATTCTGAGACCTGATTATTCTCGTCGGGGACTATTTCATTGATATCGGCGCCGAGCCAATTATGCCCACATGACTCGCCGATGGTCTCGATTGTCTCAACCACCTGCCAGAATGCCAGCCCACCGGGAACCGGCGTGCCGGTGGTCGGAACATATGCCGGGTCGAGCCCATCGACATCGATGGTCAGCCATACAGGGCCATCGATCTGGCGCAGGGTATCGAGCCAATTGTTCCACGCCTCCTCGCCATCACAGATACTCATCACATCTCTTGCCATCCATGTGGTTACCCGCGCATCGGCGGCGATGTATTCCGCCTCTTCACGGCAAATTGCCCGGATGCCCATCTGCAGTAAACGGCCAATGCCGAGGTCGAGGGCGCGCCGCGCCGCACAGGCGTGACTATCCGCATCGCCGTCGAGTTCACTGCGCAGGTCGGCGTGGGCATCGATCTGCACCAAGGTCAGCGCCGCTAAGTCTCCCTTGAGTTCGGGATGTTTCGCCACTGCCGAAAGTAATGCCGGTAACATCCCATGCTCGCCTCCCAAGGCAAGGGGGAAGGCACAATTTTCCAAGTTCGATTCGACATATTTGGTAATTCCCGCGAGTTGTTGCTCAAGGGTATCCCCTTCTCCATCCCACGGTACTGCGGTTTTCAGGGTGTAACCACAGGGCAGGTCTTCGGGAAGCAGAGGATCATACAATTCCACCTGAGCGCTTGCGGCCACAGTTGCGGCGGGACCGCGCTCACTACCTTGGCCATAAGACGAGGTCAATTCGTACGGAATCTGCAGGATTACGACATCTGGTTCCCGGTCGGACTCGGTCAGGCCGAGAAACGTCGGCGGCCGCACTCCTTCGTTCATGCACCCATCGCAACCAGTTGGCTTGAAAAGACATTTGCCTGAGCCGAGGCGGAAAAAGACGCCTTTTCACCGCATTGTCTATAAGGGATGAAATACAAGTAAATACAGTCGTGGCGGAACAGTTCGTTGCAGTGAGGGAGAAAAATGGGAATGACACTTAATGAATTGACCAACGCAATCTGCCAACATATCGACAAAGAGATGGAATTCGACGTCGCCTCGGGAATGGCTGAGCACGCACTGGGATTTTTCGGTTTTTACGACCGAATCATCGATAATGCCCTCGAGCCCACCGACCGCAACCTGTTCTACATGTTCCAAGATTATGGGCTACTGACCACCGAATCTGAGGAGACCACCCTTTGGGATGGTCGGGAGTGGCGTATCCATTACTGGCGTTTCAAGCCCGAACTTCGCGATAAGGTCAAGGATTACATGTCGCGCACCCGTGACGAAGAAGTCGTCGTCGACCCCTTCGCCGATGTATACGGTGAGATCGGTGAGAGAATTTGGGACCGTGAATCTGAGAAGGTACTCAACCCGAATGCCTTCACCTCCGACCAGCAATGGTAGGCAGTTTCGGTGAACACCGAGGCAATGGATTATCATACTACGCGCTGCCTCAACCGTGCATGAATAGCCGACCGAGGGTTGCCATTCTGGTCATGTGTACCTTGTTGTTGACCAGCATCTCCCCGGCTTTTGTGGTTGCCGATGGAGACGTGGAGACGGTCGAAATCCAAGCCCATTGGGTCGATGCCAACCAAACTGCCGGCGACCATGCATGGAAATTCACTTTTTCCAGCAATGCTCAGGATTTTTTTGATTCGATCTCGATGAGTATAGTCCACCGTGACAGCTCTGGGGTGATAACTTTCGACCAGAGCGTCAATGCCAGCGATCTGGAAAATGTCGCCACCGATGTCACCTCGCTGATATGGCGCCCGGATTCAACCCTTACAGTCGGTGACCAGGTGGCCATCGAGGTCTATGACGACGACGCCTTAATCGCTTCACGAGTCATCGGCGTAACGGTGTGGAATCAGCCCTTGGCTGACCACGAGGTGACGATTTCAACCAACTGGGTCATCGACCAGGAATACGATAACGAATTCGGCCATCAATCCTACCAATTGCTATTCCTCGGCCAAGGCTGGCAGCAGCGTATCGGCGATACCCTGGTGGCAAATGAATTGGGTAATGGCACTCTGAAAATAACCGAAAACTCCGATAATGGAACTATGACCTTGGACCTGATACTTGCCTCGATTTGGCGCAATGAGACCACAATCGATGGGATTCTCGACCGTCAGGAATTTGAGGCCACCGGCATGGGCAACATGTTGCTCATCAATGTCGAAGATGAGACGGTAACCACCGTCAACGCCTCTGTCACCGACGCTCTGTTCAATCGTACTTACGCCGGTGGAAGCCATACCGAGCACATCAAACTTGAGGCCCTGGGGGAGTTGAACGTCAGTGAGGATCTGGGAGAGAATAATGGTACATGGATTGATGGCGACCTCAGCCTGCTCTTGGTCGAGACCATCGATGTCGATGGCACAAGGATTTTCTCGCTGCTTCATCTTGAGGCGACCGCGGAGATGAAAATGGTCGACGGCGACCAGAGATTCGATATGGAAGTTGAGGAACTAATTGTTATCCAACGCTGGCTCGACGGCCAGCGCATCGAAGAGCACAATAAGATTCTCGCCCATGGCACCTTCGGTTTTGCCGATGAGGAAGATAATGGGTCGGTGACCATCAACGGCACGGTGATAGATTTTCGCACCGAGAGCCTCAACGGTCTGACCATTCAGGACAAACTGCATGTTGACGGAACCATAGAGGGTGAGGCCTCAGGAACCTTCGGCATAGTTCGAGATATCAAAGAGAGTGGCACCTGGCACAATGGCAACGATACCGATTACTCGGTCAATGTCATTCATCAAGAGACCTGGTTCAACATCTCCGAATTGCAGGGTTGGTCGAATGGTGGCGACGGAGTCGGGGCACAGCACAACGAAACTTGGTATTACATCGTTCCCGAGATAGATTGGGAAAACCGTACGATTTACCAGCGCTGGCGCAGTAGTGGTATTGGCGACAATGATGAGGGCGAAGAATATCCCGAAGGATCTCCAATCGAGAAGAATCCGATCGCTCCGGAGGCCGAAGAGGGACTTGGCGAGGCCAATATCAGCCGTGAAACCGGATTGGCGCCGCTCTCCCTCACCCCGGGAGACCAACTGATTCTCGACCACCAGGAAGGGATGATACTGATAGTGAATGCGACCATGACCTCGACCGTGGATAAAGACGGACATATTCTTCCCGTGACCCTCTGGACTGGTATTTACTTGGATACCGAGGCCGGAACAGCCAGTGGCTCAATCATCAACGAAGGCATTCTCGATGGCCTTATCGCCGAGGTGATCCGCCACGCCGAGATTGAAACTTCGGCTGGAAACACGGTACTATTCAACGAGACCCAGACCCTTGAGCGGGTACTCTCCCCCAGCATCGTCACCGCGGCGGAAAATCATGACCCGAGCATCGAGGGGGCCGGTCTTCGCAGTGGCTTGGTTGTCAATGAGGGTGGCTCGACCGCACATCTTGAGGTCGAGGTGGCCGATGTAGATTGGAATATCGTCTCGGTGACCGCTGACTTAGGACCGCTGGGCAAGGGGATTCTGATTCTCAATGACATCGGCCTGGCGGGAGATAATGCCATTCACGATGATGAGTGGACCGGCGAATTCACTTACATTGGGATTCTCCATGGCCAAGTCAGCGTCAATGTAACTGTCATCGACGCCTTTGCCGCCGAGGTTACAGCGGCGGTCAACATCACGATTTTCAATCAGGCACCGCGGCTGGTCGAGTTTGAATTCACCCCGATTCAAGTGGTTAGAGGTGATTCGATAATCGTTAATGCCGAAGTGGTCGACGGTAACGGCGTCGCCGGAGTGGCAATCGATTTGCGCGACCAGGGTGGCGAATTGGTCGAACTCAGCCAAGCGGTGACCGGCGCCGATTGGAGCGGAATGGTAGAGATCCCCTACTCCATGTCGCCTGGAGAGCACGAACTGCGAATCAGGATGTTGGATGATGACGGAGCGATGGCGACGGTAATCGAGATGCAGTCTTTGAATATACACAAGAGCACCGGTCAGGAAACTCGACCCGACGATGTCATCCCACCGGTACTTGTCTTGAATGAAGGACCATTATTCGTTCTCGTTTCAGTCGATAAGTCTCCGCTAATCCGACCAAATATAGGCGGCGATGAAGTGAAGATAACCGCCACCATTTCCGACCCGGACGGAATCTCGACCACGGCCATCAAACTCGGCGATCTCTCTCCGCCGGGAATGCAAGACACTTGGCTGATTATGAATGATGATGGACAAGATGGCGACGAGAACGCCAATGATGGTGTATGGACATATGTGTTTGAAACCCGTAGTGGCATGCCGCTGGGAACCTTTGCCATGACCCTGCGAGCGACCGATATATATGGTGCGTGGACCGAGGACGACAGTCTGGCCCTTCAGGTCATCGAGGATGAGAGAATAAACCCCGGTGAAAATCCGGCCTCGGTCTTCTCCAGTTCGGCCGTGGTCTTCGGTCTGGTCGGAATCCTCGTCCTGACGGCAATCATCGTGGTCACCGTAATAATCAGAAGGACCAAGCAGGAAGGCGGTATGAAGTGGGACGAAAGCGATGCCTTTGGCAACAATTAGGTACATCAGAAAGCAATAAGGTCCCGAATAACGGGAGCCCCTTAGCCCAAAAGAAGCGATGATTTCAGCAGTGGCATCAAGGTACAATATTATGCAACACGGTTCCGAATTGCGGCACGTGCCCAACCTTTCCCAGAAGCACCTCAGCACCCTGCGGTACGAACGAACCGCTTAGATTCGCCGCCAAAAAGGTGGCAGGGTGTAGTGAATCCTGAGGTGCTTCTTTCACCACCAAAGGGTGCCAGGTAGAGTGATGCCTACGGCGTTTCTTGGCTCTTCTTGAGTGCGCGCGCCGAGAGTTGAACTCGGGTTCCGGCGTTGGCAACGCCGGGTGATAACCACTACACTACACGCGCTTGGGAAACCGCCGATTGCCTCTGCATATAAACCGTTGTCGGCAACAAAACCACAGCCAATGAGGGGTGATTTAGCCAATCTTCATTTGGCGGTAAGCATACCCCTCCAGCGAGGGCGAAGGATGCCAGACCCCAGAGATATTTTCGTCGGCAGTAAGCCGCTTCACAGTTATGTGAATGCGGTCAGGACCTCCATGTCCGAAGGAGAGAGGGTGATACGTCTGGTCGCCAGAGGGAGGAATATCACCATGGCTGTCGATGTAGCTGAGGTGTGTCGGAGGCGTGCCGGGATAATCGCCGGAAAACTTCCCGAAGACATAGATGTCACAGATGTTGAACTGGCGACCGAGGAATTGCCCAGAGACGACGGTGGCACCCGCAATGTCAGTGTGATAAAAATCACCATGGAAGGCCATGCTGATATGCTTGGTGAAGAGGAGTAATCACTTGCCAGTCGAGGCAAGCTTTCGGACATTCCTTTCGATTTCATCTCGGGTTTTCCGATAGACTGCAAGTGACTGGCCGACCGGGTCGGCTAATTCCCAATCTCCGTCGAGGGGGATATTCGGGCAATAGACACCGCAACCCATGCTGAATATCAAATCGAAATCCTTAGGGGAGAAATCATCGACAAAACTCGGTGTCTGTTGTGATATATCGACTCCGACCTCGGCCATCACCACCACAGCATTGCCTGCAACACCGGTGGCCGGATGGGTTCCCGCACTGGCACAATCAAGACCCAGGTGGCGGGCCCAACCCTCGGCCATCTGGCTGCGACAAGAGTTGCCGATACAGACGAATAGTACTCGCATGATACATTGTGGGAGATGACCACCTATGAAGTATTAATTTCAACTTGCCAGACTTGCTTGGTCGGAGGGTAAGAACTTCTGAGTCGCAGAGCGACGATGAAGTGCGAAGTATAGTAAGAAGCAATATTCCTGAGGTACGAGACCCGATATACGCGT